>Ga0210044_10001309_pt1 | contig 37909 bp, 35 predicted proteins | sample CryGey13umfilter_2_FD_183959 | JGI IMG/M metagenome (GOLD analysis project Ga0210044, IMG submission 183959) | Groundwater microbial communities from aquifer in Utah, USA - Crystal Geyser 4/9/14 3 um filter (SPAdes) (version 2) | ecosystem: Environmental > Aquatic > Deep subsurface >... | reverse complement strand
ACCTTCGAGCTGGAGGCCGACCTCCCACCTGGACCGCGCCTGTCCCCGGCGCAGATGATGGAACATCTGTCGCGCTCCATGCCCATGGCCCACTCCGGGGAGTTCCAGCGCCAGGCTCTCGAGCCCCCGAATCCGGAGGATGTTCTCCCGGACGGCACGGGCAAGATCGAGATGGTGTCGGTGGCTGCCCGCACCCCCCGCACGACGAGCCACGGCTTTCTGTCTGCCTCCGACCAGACCGCCGATCCGTTGCGCTTCGTGCGAACCACGCGACGCTACGCCACCGTGGAGGATGACGCGCCGCTGGGGGTCGACACGTTCATCGATCCCATCGATCCGAACCTGGTGAGCGCGGTGGTCCAGATGGACCTCCGGCGGGCCGATCCGCCCCCGGTGGCCGTGGCCAAGGGGTACGCGGCGCTCCAGGCCGAGGTGCGGCAGGCCGGCAACCAGCAGGAGGAGCAGTCCGCGGAGGTGGAGGTCGAGGATGTGGTGGGGAGCCTGATGGACACGCTGCGCGAGGTGCCGCAGGCGATCGACCCGCTCGACCGCGAGGTCAGCCTGCCCAAGGTGCCCTACCCCCTGTTCTCCGATCTCGACACCCCGGCCTTCCTCGCCATGGTGGAGAAGCTCGAGCGCCGGGTTTGTCCCGCCGGCGGCCTGGTGTTTCAGGAGGGTGACCCCGGCGACTCGTTGTTCCTCGTCAGCTCCGGCAACCTCGAGGTGCTGAAGAAGGACGACAAGGGCCGACTGATCGACCTGGCGCACCTGGGTCCCGGTTCGTTCTTCGGCGAGTTCGCGCTGCTCACCGACCGCCACCGACACGCCTCGGTGCGCTGCATTGACGAATGCGAGCTGTTGGAGCTGCGACGGGACGTGCTGAGCGCGCTGATCCAGGCGCACCCCTCCATCTCCTGGACCCTGAGGATCTTCTACCAGCAGCGGCTGATGGCGATGGTGCTGGCCACCTCTCCCCTGTTTCAGGCGGTGAGCCCCGACGAGCGGCGCGAGGTGCTGAGCCGGTTCACCATCAGACGCATCATGGAGGGCGAGCTGATCATTCAGGAGGGCCGCCCCGGCACCGGGTTCTACGTGATCCTCGTGGGCGAGGTCTCGGTGACCTGCCGCTCCGAGGACGGCTCCGAGATCCCGCTGGGGATCCTGTCGGAGGGCGACTACTTCGGCGAGATCTCACTGCTCACCGGCACCGCCGCGGAGGCCACCGTTCGGGCCAACGTGATCACCGAGGTGCTGACGCTTGGCGCATCCGACTTCTACGATCTGGCGTCGGCCCATCCGGAGATCTGGGCCGAGGTGCAGAAGGAGGCCGAGCGTCGCCAGAAGGAGACGATGGAACGACAGCGAGAGCAGGCCCGTCGTGTCAAGGCCGCCGGTCCACTCTGCCTGATCTGACCTCGCCCGTGAACGGACTTCTCAGATTCCGCCGAATGCGATATATACCGGTGGCAAGGGCAACCACGTGTCTGACGACAACAAAACAAACGACATCAGTGACGGACTGGATGATTCGACGATCCAGTTCAATCTAGATCGGCCCGCGCTTCGCTTCCGGGTCGGCCGGCTCATCGTGACGCAGAGCGACGGAACGCGCTTCGAGCGCACCATCGATCTGCCCCACGTGCGGATCGGGTCGGCCCCCAACAACGACGTGACGGTGTTCGACGGCTCGGTCTCGCGCTATCACTGCGAGCTGCGCCACACCGACGATGGCTTCCTGATCCGAGACCTCGGCAGCACGAACGGCACGGTGGTGGGCGGACTGCGGGTCAAGGAGGCGCTGATCCAGGACGAGATCCTGATCCATCTCGGCCGATCCAACATCCGGTTCGTTCCCGGCAAGGAAGAGACCCGGGTGGATCCGTCGATGGACGTGCGGTTCGGCAGCCTGTGGGGCCGAAGCCAGGGGATGCGGGAGATCTTCGGCATCCTGCAGAAGGTCGCCGCCACCGACCTGACGCTCACGGTCCAGGGGGAGACCGGCACGGGCAAGGACCTCGTGGCCCGCGCGCTGCACGACGCGAGCCCCCGCTCCGACGGTCCGTTCGTGGTGTTCGACGCCGGGGCCGTGGCCTCGAACCTGATCGAGAGCGAGCTGTTCGGCCACGAGAAGGGCGCCTTCACCGGCGCCACCGAGCAACGTCAGGGCGCGTTCGAACGCGCCGACGGGGGCACGCTGTTCATCGACGAGATCGGCGAGCTGGCGCTGGAGTTGCAGCCCAAGCTGCTCCGCGCGCTGGAGCAGCGCGAGGTCCAGCGGGTGGGTGGATCCAAGCGGATCCCGGTGGACGTGCGGGTGGTGTGCGCCACCAACCGGTCGCTGGTGGACGAGGTGAAGAAGGGCCGTTTCCGTGACGACCTGTTCTTCCGCATCTCCGTCGTGGTGCTGGTGCTGCCGCCGCTGCGGGACCGCCGCGAGGACATCCAGCTGCTGGCGGACGCGTTCCTGCGCTCGGGCACTCCACCCATGAGCGCGGCCCCCGACGCGGTGAGCGTGCTGCAGAACTACGACTGGCCGGGCAACGTCCGCGAGCTGCGCAACGTGATCGACACCGCACGCGCGATGTGCAACGCCGAGGTGCTGCACGCAAAGGATCTGATCTTCGCCCACGAGCGGGACATCTCGGTGCAGAAGGAGGGCGCGATGTCGCTGGCGGGCAAGACGCTGGAGACCATCGAGCGCGCCGCCATCGCCCAGACCCTGGCCCACTTCGGGGGCAACCGCTCCGCCGCCGCGCGGGCGCTGGGCATCGCCCCCTCGACGCTGTACCTCAAGCTGAAGAAGTACGGCATCGGCTGAGGCGAGCGGGCTTTCGGTCGGCGGGCTGTCCGCGCCGGCTCACCTGGAGCAGCCCCGACACTACTTCAGGCGCACCGACAGCTCGCTCAACACGCCGTTGTCGTCGGGCTCCACGGACCACGTCACGTCGGCGAACTTGCTCAGGGTGGCGGTGACGGAGCTCAGCATGAGCTTGATCTCGCCGGGCAGGTTGATCGAACGGATCGTGTCGGCGGTCTTGGACAGGTTGTAGTACGCCACGTTGCCGTCCTCGGCCTTGAACAGCTTCTTGGCCCGGGAGTAGTCGATCTCTCCCAGCACGTTGTCTCCGCCCTTGTTCATCAGGGACAGCGTCTTGGCCAGGCGGTCTCCGGTGGCCACCATCGCCACCTCCTTGGACACCGTCCAGCTCACCTTGGGGGCCTCGGTGGGGCCGATGTAGAAGATGCGCGTGTCGCCCTCGGTGCGGGCGCGGACGTCGATCCCCGCGCCGGTGAGCATCCGCTCCAGCGTGGCCAGCAGGTCGGCGGCCTTCTTGGTGTCGGTGACCTGGGTCATGCCCAGGGCGGAGATGGCCGAGAGCGCGTCCTGCGGCCGGGAGAGCGACAGCTGCTGCAGCGCGTTGGCGTTGGGGCCGAAGAACGCCAGGGCGAAGCGACCGGACAGGAGCCCCAGCACGTCCTTCTCGAAGTTGATCTTGGTTTGACGTTCCAGCCCGTCCAGGTTGCGATACAGTTGGCGCTTCATCGCCGGCGGCGTCAGCTCCAGCATGCGGTCCATCAGCTTCTTGGGGTTGAGCGAGAAGCGGGACACGGCGAGCGCGTCCGGACCGATGAAGTCACCAAACTCCGGCGCGTCACCCTTGCCCGACATGATCTCGCGCACGATCTTGGCCTTCTCTCCCGGTATCGCGGCGTAGATCCGGACCGTGGCGCCCTTGCCCGAGAGCTCCAGCCCCACCGCCGCGCCCTCGAAGTATGCCAGGACACCGTCCGACGTCTCCTTGTCCTCCTGGATCGACTTCTTCATCCACTCCGAGGCTGTCTTCAGCCGCTCGGCGGTGCGGGACGCGGTCATCTTCTTCAGCGAGGCGCCATCGACGTAGATCATCGCCTGGTGCTTGCCCACCTTCCCCAGCAGCTTGGAGAAGGCCTTGTTGTCCTTGATGCTCGTGGTCTGGCTCGCCAGCTTCGCGGCGTACTCCGCCACCTTCCCGTCCTTGGACTTGGGGCAGAAGATGACGTGGCCCTTGTGATGGACCCAGGCCATGCGGGGTTCCTCCTCCCCCTGCAGCACGAGGAGCGTCGCGGTCATGTTCGACACGCTCTTCTCCTTGAACGTGGCACGGCCGCTCAGCGCCTTGTTGGCCGTCTCGCGCAGGAACTTCTCCAGCGCCTTGTCGTCGGAGACACCGACCACCACCGCCGTGGACCCACCGTCGCCTGCCAGGCTGAACGCCACGCCCCTGGACGGATCGATGCCCTTGGACTTCATCGTCTCCGGCTTCTCCGGGTCGAAGCCCAGCTCCCGCACCAGCTGCTGCTTGCTCTTGTCCAGCGCCGCGCGCACCGGCGCCTCGTCCTGAAACTTCTCGGTCACCTTGCCCAGCCCCCGGATCGCATCCGTCACGCTGGGAACCAGGGCGACGAACACCGCGTCCTCGGGGACATAGGACAGCGGGGCCTTTCCACCACAGCCGGAGCATCCGCCGGCGCTGGCGGCCAGAGACAGACCCAGAATTGCGATGACCGCCCGGAACTGCTTGTCGAGACCAACCATTTTCGCTCCTTGTGCGGGCTTGCCGCTCACGCCCGTTAGCATGATTCTGCACCGCTCACAATCCGGGACAGGACTTACGGAGCCACGGCCCCGTCCTTCCCGGGCACGCCGAGTCCCAGGGCGAGGCAGAAGGCCACCACCACCAGGGCATGGCAGATGACCCCGGACCGGATCAAATACGGGATCCGCGCGAGATCCACCAGCTCCACCTCGAGATCGGCGTCTGCACCATCTCGCGTCGTAGAATCTCGCGCCACGGATGGATCACCCGGGTCACCTACAGCGCCTGGGGTCTGGCGTAGCGCAGCATCTCCATCTCCTGCTCGCCGCTCTTCACCGCCTCACCGTGCCCCATGGCCCGGGCCAGCCGCAACGCCTGCTCCAGCTCCTTGCGCGCCAGCTCCACCTCTCCGCGGATGCGGTGCAGGCGTCCGAGCTCGATGCAGAGCACGGCCTCGAGGCTGCGGTCCCCCACCTGAGCCACCAGATCCAGCGCCTGGCGCAGGCGCATCTCGGCCTCGGTCCACTCGTTGCTCGTCAGGTGCATCGTGGCCATCTGCGCCGTGACCTGGAGCTTGCCCGGGATCGAGCTCGCGTTCTCCGCCTCCTGCAGCGCGTCGAGCAGATAGCCCCGGGCGCGGTCCTCGAAGCCGAGCTGGGCGCAGGTGGACGCCACCGACAGCAGCGCGCGCCACCCGGGCTCGCCTCGTGGGCCACCTGCCTCTCGGCTGGCCTCCAGGCTCTGCAGCAGCAGCGTGCCGGCCCGATCGATCTCCCCCTGCAACCCCACCGCTCGCGCCAGCTCGCGCAGCACCTCGCCCAGCAGATAGCTCGACCCGCCGTGCTCCGCGTCCCCCCGCGCCAGCTCCAGGTGCCGGGTCGCGCGCTGCAGGTTGCCGCGCTCCAGATCCACCCGCCCCATGTCCAGGCGCAGCGCGGCCCGGGAGCTCTCCACACCGGCGGCGACGGAGAGCGCCTCCTCCAGCACGCCCTGCGCCATCTGCGATTCGCCGCTCTCGTTGAGCACGATGGCGAGTCGGCGCGCCAGGCCCACGGCGGTCTGTTCCAGCTCTGCCTCCCTCAGACGCCCCTTGCCCCACTCTCGTCGCACCATCTCCAGCGCGCGGGAGAAGTACTGAGACGCCGACTGGTGGTCCAGGCACTGCAACGCCAGGGCCCCGGCCTGGTCCAGCTCCTCGATGGCGCGATCGCTGTCGGCCTCGTAGGAGTGGAACGCCAGCGTCGCCGCGGGACCGTCGATCCGACGCAGGTGCTCCACGACGCGCAGGTGGATCCCGCGCCGGACCTCGGCCGGGATCGACGAGTACACCACCATCCCCACCAGGGGATGGATGAAGCGATAGGAGCCGCGGCTGTCGGCCTGCAGCAGCCCCTTGCGCTCCAGCTCTCGCAACAGGTCACGCTCCACCGGCTTGCCGCTGATCCGGCTCAGGCTCCTGGCAGAGGCACTGTCGTCCATCACGGAGATCCACTGCAGCACCTCACGCTCGGCCAGCGGGAGCCGCTCCGTGCGCGTGGCCACCAGATCCGCCAGCTTCTCCGGAACATCGGTCTCACCGTCCAGCAGGTGGGCGTAAGCCAGCTGCTCGATGAACAGGGGCAGGCCCTGCCCTCCCGCGCAGATCTGCTCCACCTCGGCCTCCCCCAGTTGCTCCGCGAACAGGCTCCGCACCAGATCCGTGCTCGCCGCCCGGTCCAGCGGCTGCAGCTCCAGCGTCTCCATCTCGGGCCAGCTCCACGACAGATCCTGGTGGTGGCTGATCAGGATCGCCAGATCAGCGTCTCCCGAACGCAGCGCCAGCGAGCCGATCAGCTCCTGGGACGGCCCGTCGTACTGCTGGAATCCATCAAACACCAGCAACATGGGACGGATCGAGGCCGCTCGATTCACCAGCTGCCAGAACGCCAGGGCCCGCTCCCGTCGACGGGACGCCGGATCCATCTCCGACAGATGACCGGCGATGCCGAACAGCTCGTTGATCCCGGGGATCTCGTCCGGCGGGAGCCCCAGGCGGCTGGCCGCCAGCAGCAGCTCCTCCAGTCCGACGGGCTCACCCGGAATGTCGAGACAGCTCAGCGCCACCCGACGCGCTGCCCCCAGCACGCCCGGCATCTGCCCCGGATCGGGCCGGCAGTGCACGGTGTGGAGCCCGAGGGTCGCGGCTCTGCGGCACACCTCTCCGATCAGCCGCGCCTTGCCCATCCCCACCATGCCGACCATGCGCATCATACGTCCCCGACTGCGACGGGCGAGGAAGGCCTCGATCTGCTCCATCTCGGGACCACGCCCGATGATCGGCGGCGGTGGGTCCAGCCTGTCCGGGGCCACCGTGTTGGCCCGCGTCAGGCGATGCGGCACCATGACCTGCGGTGCGACGACCTCCTGCTCGCGAGTCGCCGGGACCGGCCGCGCGGCCCAGGCGCCCGTCTCCCGCGCCCGCAGCCAGACTCCGGCGCTCTCGGCCCAGCTCGCCAGGCGATCGCGAAACTCGATCGCCGTCTGGAACCGGTCCTTGGGGCGCTTGGCCAGGGCCATCAGCGTGATGGCCTCCAGCTCCGTCGGGATCTGCCGGTCCGGCCGTCGAACCGACGGCGGGATCGGGGGATCCTGGACGTGAGACATCATCGTCGCCACCACCGACTCGCCCGAGAAAGGCACGCTGGCCGTGAGCAGCTCGTACAGGATGATGCCCAGCGAGTAGACGTCGCTGGTGGGGCCGAGCGACTCGCCCCGCGCCTGCTCCGGGGACATGTATTCCGGCGTCCCAGGCACCATCCCCGGGCTGGTGATGGAGCGATCGCGCAGCGCCTGGATCTTCGCGATGCCAAAGTCCAGCACCTTCACGAAGTCGAAGCTCGTGGTCTGCACCAGGAACACGTTCTCCGGCTTGAGATCCCGGTGGATGATCCCCAGCTCGTGTGCGGCATCCACCGCATCCATCGCCTGACACAGAATGTCCGCCACCCGGCCGAAGGGGACCGGAAACTCGCGGCGTAGCATTTCGTCCAGGCTGCGGCCGCGCAGATACTCGTAGACGATGTACAGGAAGCCCTGCTGTGTCTGACCGAAGTCCAGCACCGAGATGCTGTTGGGATGGTTCAGCTGACTGCAGGCCCGGGCCTCGTTGGTGAAGCGCGCGCCGGCGGTCTCGTCACCCATCAGGTGGCGGTGCATGATCTTCACCGCCACCGTGCGTCCGACGCCCAGCTGGTCGGCGCGGTAGACCTTGCCCATCCCGCCGGCCCCGATCACCTCCTGCAGCACGAACTTCTCGGAGACCAGCTGCCCGATCATGGGGTCGGCGTTCGGCGACTGCGTCATCGAGGCACCACAGAAGGGACAGGCGCTGTGATCCTTGAGACTCGGTGTGTTGCACTGGGGGCAGATTCGCATGGCCGTCGGGCGCAGAGTATACCCTTCCGATGCGCCCTTGTCAGGACTGACGTTGACGCAGCGCATGATGTCTGCAAAACTATCTATTCAAGCCTTGAAATGGCCAGCCAAAGCAGCTAAGAAACGTTTCTGACCCGATGGGCGGGGGGAGGTGCCGATGAACATAGTCCGGGCCAAATTCAGCGACAGTCCATCATTCCTCCGCAACTATCAGTCCACCTTTCCGGGAGGGGGCGTCTTCATCCCCACCCGCAAGAAGTACGAACTGGGCAGTTCGGTGGTGGTGGACGTCCGATTCCCCGACCTGCGCAGCCGCGTGCTGGTGCGCGGCGTCGTGGCCTGGCGTCGTGCGGGGAAGCGCCGGACGAAGCTGCGGGCCGGAATTGGCGTGGAGTTTCTCAACGCCGACAGGAAGAAGACGGAGTTCCTGGTGGGAGTCGCCCACGGGGAGATCGTCGATCTGATCCAGCGTCGTCATCGCCGCCTGCCGGTGGTGATCAGCGTCGACTGGCGCGCCAAGTCCGACCGCAACTGGCACATCTCCGCCGTGGAGGACATCGCGGAGGGCGGGGCCTTCGTCCGCACCACGGAGTTTCTGCCGGTGGGGACCAGTGTGATCCTCGAGATCGTCGCGCCCGGCGGTCAGAACAAGATCGCCATCGAGGCCATGGTGGCCTGGACCCGCCACACTCCCGGCGAGGAGGGCATGGGGGTCGAGTTCCGCCGGCGCGATATCGGCGGCACCCGCCTGCTCCGCGAGGTGGTGCGGCGCATCGAGCGGGTGGAGCTGGTGCTGGAAGACGACGACGAGACGGCCGATGAGGCCGAAGAGGTCGGCTAGGCCTAGTAGTAGCGCTGCGCCAGCAGCGAAGGCACCACGAACAGGTACAGGTGACCCTGGTTGGTCAACGTCGACAGGTAGCCCATGTTGACTGCGGGTGGAGCGCTCAGCCCGTGCCCCGGATCGAAGTACTGCAGCAGCCGGCCGCTGGCCGCGTCCACCGCGAACAGCCCCATCTCGGTGCCGGCGACGAACAGGTAGGGTCCAGCCGCCACCGGAACAGAGGGCACTCCCCTGGGGACGGCCTGTCGCCACAGCAGGTGGCCGTGGGTATCCAGCGCCACGACCCCCACCTTGGGGGCGGTCAGGAAGATGCGCCCGTCATGCACCGCCACCGTCGACGCGCCCTCCACCGGGTGCTGCCAGCGAATGGAGCCGGTGTCGGTGGACACGGCGTAGACCCCGCCCGCGTAGCTGCTGGTCAGCAGCGTGTCCCCCATCAGCACCGGCGTGGCGTCCACGTCGACGAACTGCTTCTTGCCCCCGGACAGGTCGCGGGTCCAGACCACGTCCCCGGAGTACACCCTGAGCGCCACCAGCATCCCGTCGGCGAACCCGGTGAACGCCGTGGATCCCTGGATCGCAACCCCGGCGTATCCCTGGATCGTGAACCCCTCCGGCACCTCGCGGTCGTACTGCCAGCGCCACTTCCCCGTCGACTCGTCCAGGGCGTAGATCCGCCCCTCGCTGGTCGTGAACAGCACGAAGCCCTCGCTGAACACGGGGGTTCTGTCCACCGTACCCTGGGTCGCGTAGCTCCAGCGCTGCTTTCCGGTCTTCAGATCCAGCGCCCGGATCCGACCGTCGTCCGCGCCAACGAAGATCAACCCCGCCACGCCGTCGATGGCAGGCACGGAGGAGATCCCGGCGCCAATCTCGCGGCTCCAGATCGTGCGATCCGTGGCGGCGTCGATGGCGAAGAACACGCCGCCGCTGGAGCCGACGAAGACCCGGCCCTTGTCGTCGATGGCCGCGGTGGCCCACTCCTGGGGACGAAAGTCCAGGAGCTTGCGCTGAACCAGCTTCCGGTGCCACAGCACGCGGAACACGTCGCTGGGCGGCTCCGATATGGGGGTCGTGTCGTCCAGGCGATAGTTGCGCGCGCAGGCCGCGGCCAGGGCCAGCGTAAGCAGCAGGCTGGCTAGCAGACGCGTCACTTGCCCTGTTCGATCAGCGCCAGCTGGTCCGCGGCGTGTTCCTTGAGGGTGTGGATGCTGGTCTTCTCCATCACCTGCTTCAACAGCTTCACCGCCTCCTGCTTCTGGCCCTTGAGCGCCAGGATCCGACCCTCGTGGTACATCGCCCGCCAGCGCTGCTCGCCCTCGCGAGGCAGCTTGCGGAAGGCCTCCAGGGCCAGATCCCACTTCTTCTGCGCCTCGTGACAGTAGCCGATCCCCTCCTGGGCGTTGAACCGCAGGGGCTCCAGCTTTCCGGCGGCGAGGTAGGCCTGGTAGTCCTTGATCGCCTCGTCGTACTTGCCCAGCTCCTGCCGCAGACCGGCCCGCATCAGCTGAGCCAGCAGTCGCAGAGAGCCGCTGGCCTTCCCCATCGCCTGGGTGAATTCCTTCTCGGACGCCGCGGCCCGGGCGGGATAGCTCTTGAACCGCGGGATCCCGTCCTCCGACGGAGGCAGCTTGGTCTCCATCGGGAACACGGTCTGGTTGTAGTACGCAAAGGCGCGGGTCAACGCCTCGGTGGACCGGGCGGCGCGGGCGTCGGAGAAGTAGGACCAGGTCCAGACACCGGCGACGATCACCATCGCCACCAGTAGGGCCACGATGACCCGTGAGGCGTTGTCGCTCACCGCCTCCCAAACCTTCATCGAGATGGAGATGAACTCGTCAGGCTGTCTCAGTTGTTTTCGAGTGTATTTTCGCTTGGCCACGGCACGTCCCTCGCGGACGCGATTTATCAAATGCTCAGGAAGCTGTCAACGAAAGCGGTGACCCTCGGTGACCCTTGCCTCTTGTCCACCCGTGGAATAACGTCCGCACGGTGCATCGCGCTCGGCAAGTCTCGATCATCCTTCTGACCCTCGTCGGTCTGGCCTCCCCTGCCCGAGGGACCACCCCGGGGCAGTGGAGCATCGGCCTGGCCCCGAGCTATGCCTTCATCGTGCTGGCGGACAACGCCGAGCCCAAGGGCGGCGGCGCCGAGCTGTTCGTGACCTACGGCATCAGCGACGCCTTCGCCCTGCGCGTCCGTGGTTCGTGGACCGGGCATCAGGTGGAGGCGGACGAGCAGAGCCAGGGCGGGCTATACCACGTGGTCAGCGCGGCGGTTGGCCTGCAATACGCGTTCGACACGCTCTCGGTCACACCCTCCATCGAGGGTGGAGCGGGTCTGCTCTACCTGCAGTATGCGGGGGACTCCGCGGTGAACCTCGGACTCTACTTCGGTGTCGGCGTGGATTACTGGGTCCTGCCGTGGCTGGCGCCCGGGGCGGCGTTTCACTACCACGCGTTCATCTCCGATCCCACCACCTATCCGGTGTACTTCGACGCCGGGCCGCGGGTCACCGTGCGATGGCCATGAACCGTCCCCGCTCGGACGTGGAGCAGCTGGCCCGCACGCGCATCCTCATCGCCTCGCTCTTGATCTACCTCGTGACCATGGGCTTCATGGCCCTGGGCGATCGACTGTACGAGGGATCCGACCACCTGTTCTATTCCCGCCTGGCCACGATCCCGTTCTTCCTGCTGCTCGTGATCCGCTGGCTGCGGCTGGTGCGGGTCCGTCCGCCGCAGGAGCTGCTGGAGGCGCGCCGTCTGATGGGCCTCAACCGACCGCGGGCCGCGCGCGAGCGGCTGACCCAGATCCTGGGTTCGCCGTCGGACCGCCGCACTCGCCGCGTGGACCGCGCCCGCCGCCTGCTGCACGACGGGCTCGCGGTGCCGGTGCAGGAGGAGATCCAGCTGGAGATCGGGCGCTGCAGCTTTCAGCTGGGGGAGCTGGACCAGGCCGTGCCCCAGCTGTCGGGTGCGTGGTCGCGACTGCCGGCCCGGGCCGACGTGGCCATCGAGCTGGCCGAGGCGCTCCAGCGCGCACAACGGGAATCCGAGGCGGCCCGGGTGTTGCGAGAGGCGCTGCCGGTGATGGACGCGGTGGACCTCCAGACCCTCCAGCAGCAGCCGTCCCTGATGCGGCTGCTGGACGACGCCCCGATCCCCCCGCACTCCCGGTTCCGGCGGCGGATCCGGGTCGAGCGCGGCATCTTCGCGCTGCTGATGGGCGCCACCGTGGCGCACGCCATGCACCTCTACCTCGGACTGTTCTAGATCCCTCATAGCAACGTCCCCATACGAGGAAGCGGCGCCAGGGCTTCGGCCTTGCGGACGCTTGCCTTGCAGATGGCCGCCGCGCGGCTCGCTCTGGCACCGTGCCAACCGGGTGCTGGGTCCAGTCAGGTCGGTTAGCAGCTGACGGATCTCAAGGGAGAAACAGACGGGAACGTGGCTGGCCGCCGAACTCGCGATCGGACGATCGTCGGCGCGTGACAGATCTCGCTAGGTGGCATCTCGCCGAGGCACGGGTGTAGCTGTTCGTGCGACACCTTTGCCGAGGTGATGCCCCACCTCGGGAGAAGTGTAGCTGCCCGTGCGACAGCAATGACCCCGAGCGGCCTCACCTGGGGAGTTGTGTCACACCACCCAGGGCGTGCTCCGCGCCGCCGAGTTGACCCCCGAGCAGCTGAGCCAGTGGATCTGTCTCGTTTCTACGGGACTCGCGTCAGCGCGCCGGTTTCTTCGGCGGCTGCTTCGACGGCGCTGGCTTCGGCACCTTCGGGGCCGGCCTCGGGACCAGCTCCGGCGCCAGCTTCGGCGCCGGCTTCGGCGCCAGCTTCGGCGCCAGCTTCGGCGCCAGCTTCGGGACCGGCTTCGGCGCCACCTTCGGAACCGGCTTTGGACCCGGCGGCGTCAGCGGCTTCGTCGCCTCCACCTTCGCGCGCTGGATGGCGTGCTCCACCGCCTTGCGGAACTCCGCTCCCCCGCGCTCGCTGGTGCGCTGGAACTCGCTGCCGATCTTGTTCACCAGCTCGTCGCCCACCCGGCCGGCGGAGTAGATGAACGTGCCGTACAGCACGGCGCTCAGCACCACCGCCACCAGCCCCAGGGCGGCCCCGGTGGTGGAGAAACCCGTGGGCTGCCCCTGGTCCGAGGCCAGCTTGCGACCCCAGACCCCGAGCACCACGGCCACGATGCCGACCACGATCCCCACCAGCTGGGTGTAGATCAAGGGCAGCATGCCAAACACGATGGCGATGATGGCCAGTACCAGCGCCGCGACACCCACGATGATCCTCCAAAGTGAAGTGCTGCGATGGTCCCCGAGGCGGAGGCGATCTGTCAAGGCTGCCCTTCTTTGTCGCTCGCCGATGTGCTAAGCACGGCCCAGCATGACTCAGGCCAACGAGACAGGCCACGTCGGGTACGTGGCGATCATCGGACGGCCCAACGTGGGCAAGTCGACCCTGCTCAACCAGATCCTGGGGGAGAAGCTGGCCATCGTCAGCCCCCGGCCGCAGACCACACGCAACCGGATCCTCGGGTTCAAAACGTGGCGCGAGCAGGGCCGGACGAACCAGATGGTGCTGGTGGACACGCCGGGGCTGCATCAGCGTCGAGCCAACCTCAACAAGTTCATGGTGCAGCAGGCCCTGGACAGCCTGGACGGCGTGGACGTCGTGCTGCTGATGACCGAGGCCGCGCAGAAACCGCGCCTGCATCCGGCGGACAGCTTCGTGCTCGAGCAGCTGCGGCTGCACGGCGGCGAGACCCCCATCGTGCTGGTGCTGAACAAGATCGATCGGCTGAAGGATCGCCGACCGTTGCTGCCGCTGATGGCGGCCTGGGCCGAGCGCGGCTTCCAGTGCATCGTCCCGCTCTCGGCCCGCACCGGCGAGGGCGTCGAGCCGCTGATCGCGGAGCTGGTGGACCGTCTACCCCTGGGTCCGCTGCTGTATCCCGAGGACCTGCTCACCGACCAGCCCGAGCGGTTCCTGGCGGCCGAGCTGATCCGCGAGCAGGTGTACCTGCTGTGCCAGCAGGAGATCCCCTACGCCACCGCGGTCGAGGTCCAGCGCTACGAGGAGCGCCGCAAGGGCGACGTGTGCATCGAGGCCGTGATCCACGTGGAGCAGGAGGGGCAGAAGGCGATCCTGATCGGCAAGGGGGGATCCATGATCCGCACCATCGGCACCGCCGCGCGCCTGGAGATCGCCGCGATGCTGGACTGCCCCGTGCACCTCGGGCTGACGATCCACGTGGAGACCGACTGGAGCCGCCGCCCGGCGGGGCGACGCAAGCTGGGATACGAATCATGACTCCGCTGGTGGCCATCGTCGGACGGCCCAACGTGGGCAAGTCCACCCTGTTCAACCGGCTGATCCACTCGCGCAAGGCCATCGTCCAGGACGATCCGGGGGTCACCCGTGATCGCCACTACGGGACGACGATCATCGACGATCACGAGATCCAGCTGGTGGACACCGGGGGCTTTGTCCCCGAGGCGCAGAGCGGGATCGACCTGCTGGTGCGGGAGCAGGCTCAGCTCGCGGTGGACGAGGCGGACGTGGTGTTGCTCGTGCTGGATGCGCGCGAGGGCGCCACGGCGCAGGACGCCGAGCTCGTGCGCCTGCTGCGGCGCTCGGGCAAGCCGGTGCTGCACCTGGCGAACAAGGTGGACAGCGCGAAGCAGGAGCTGCTCATCGGCGAGCTGTACGAGCTGGGGGTCGAGCAGATCATCCCCATCTCGGCCGAGCACGCCCTGGGGCTGGAGCTGCTGGCGGATCGGATGTGCGAGCTGCTGCCCCCGATGGATCCCGCGATCCGTGAGGCGTCCGACGGGATCCGGGTGGCGCTGGTGGGCCGCCCCAACGCCGGAAAATCCTCGCTGTTCAACGCGCTGGTGGGCGAGGATCGGATGATCGTCGCCGACGAGCCGGGCACCACGCGCGACTCGGTGGATCTGAGGCTTCAGACCCCCGCCGGCGTGTTCGTCCTGGTGGACACCGCCGGGATCCGCCGCAAGAAGGCCAAGAGCACCACCATGGAGCGCTTCGCCATCCTGCGCGCGATCCGCGACGTGTCCCACTCCGACGTGGCCTGTCTGGTGATCGACAGCGAGCTGGGCCCGTCCGATCAGGACGCGCGGGTGGCCTCCATGGTGGAGGACGCGGGGCGAGCGATCGTGCTGGTGCTGACCAAGTACGACCTGCTCCGCGGCCGGGACGCCTTTCGACAGCTGGACGAGCAGCTCGAGGAGCGGCTGAGCTTCGTGTCCCACGCCCCGACGATCAAGCTCTCCTCCGTCACCCGCAGGGGGTTGAAGCACCTGTGGCCCACCGTGCGCCAGGTCCACGAGAGCTGGTCCCGGCACATCCCCACCGCCGAGCTCAACCGCTTCCTGGAGCAGGCCGTGGCGGCCCATGCGCCGCCGGCGCACCGCGGCCACCCGGTGCGGCTGTACTTCGTCTCCCAGCCCCAGGTGAAGCCGCCGACCTTCGTGGTCAGCACCAGCACCCCGGCCGGCATCACGCGCAGCTATCGTCGGTTCCTGATCAATCGCCTGCGCGATCGCTTCGGCTTCGCCGGGACCCCGCTGCGGCTCCTGTTTCGGGCCCACCGCGAGGTGGTTGAGCGATCCACGCGCAACCCGCGCAAGACGGGGAAGATGAAGACCCAGAAGAAGACCGGGCGGCGCTACTAGCGGTCATCTCCCTCCCCTCCTCAGAATCCTGATGGACCCCGTCAGCTTGTCGTGGACCAACACCCTTCTTCTGCGGGGATAGGAACACCGCTGCGGGGCATGTGGATTGCATCGCGCCGGCCCGGGAGGTGTGCCATGGGCGTACGCGTGGGACCTTGTCTGGTCGTGTTTCTCTGCTCGGCGGCGGCCTGTGACGGGCGCGCGCTGATCGCCTCAATCCCGCAACCGATCCACTACCCCGGCCCCTGCACCGAGACGGTCTACAACAAGGATCAGACGGCCGCATGGGTCACCACCTTCGAGTACAACTCGACGCAGCGGATGATCCACAGCGAGTCCGTGGATGGCGACGACCTCGTCGGCTGCTACACGCGCACCTACGACAAGGCTGGCAATCGATTGACCGACTCCGGGAGCGGGCCCAGCGGACCGCTGTGGTTCCAGGCACCTTCACCTACGACTGCTGGACGGAACAGGACTGACGGATCCAGGGCGGGATCCGGGGCGGCTCAGGCGTCCTCGGGTCCCGTGAGACGCGCTTCCTTCTCGTCCCGCAGCTCCCTCAGCGAGGCCAGGGGTTGATCCATCTGCGGTCCCCCGTCGCGATACGGGGCGACCAGCTGGGCCTCGGTGGTCTCGATCACCTGCTTCAGCGTGGTCAGCTCCGCCTCCTCACGCTGCCTCAGGGCGATGTGCATCTGCTTGAACAGGTCGAAGAAGTCCTGCAGCTGGTCCCCCTTGCGCAGGTTCCAGATCGGCTTCAGCTTCCCCTCCTTCACGTCAATCATGTGGCGGCCGATCTTGAACAGCGGACCGGCGATCTTGTGCGTCAGCACGATACCGTAGCCCGCCAGCACCAGCGCGAAGATCACGCCGAAGCCCACCAGCGCCAGCAGACGCAGGTTGTCCTGGGACTTCATGTCCCGTCGCAGCTGCTGGATCTCACCGTTGTCCACGTCCATCGACGCCAGCGCCTTGACCTCGACGGTCATCGACGTCTCCCGCATCTGGCGGTACCAGATGTAGCCCAGCCCGGACGTGAGCAGCGAGCTGAGCAGCACCATGAACAGCGTGTAGCGCAGCTGCAGCTTGCGATCGAGCAGGTAGTTCCTGATGCTGCGGTGGTGTGCCATTGAGCTCTCCGTCCTACTGCGTGCTGAAATAGCTGCGGGCGATGTGCTCCCGTGCTCCCTGCGCGGCGCCTTCGACGATCTCCCGGTACAGGGTTGCCTCATAGTCCGGGCGAATGCTGTCCACCGCCATGCTGGCGCCACCCGAATAGAACGCCTTCATGCTGTTGCCAGGAAAGGTGGCCAGCGAGACCTTGATGTTGCAGGATATCTCGTATCCCGATCCGGCGGGCTTGCTCTCCAGGGTCAGGATCGCCCCGTCCAGCACGAAGCCCTTGAGTCGGTGCTTCTTCAGCTCCCCCGGGCTCGGATTCCCGTCCGACCAGGGTGTGGCCACTCCCGGTACGTGGGAGAACTCCTTCAGAAGGGCCTGTCGAAACGCCTCCGCCAGACGCGGTCCACCCTTGCTGGCCTTGTTGGACAGCTTGCCCACGGTGATGAAGAAGCGGGAGCCGGGCGGCGGCCCGCCCCCACCCCCGCCCCCTGACAGGGCCTGAACCGCCTTCTTCGCCTGGGATTTCACGAAGCTGTTGCTGTCAGACCGCGCCACCCGCTCCAACTGTGGCAGCGCGCGACGGTCGCCGATCTGGCCCAGGGCCGTGGCGGAGATGCCCCGCACCGTGTAGTTCTCGTCGGAGAGCGCGTTGATCAACGCCGGCACCGCGCGGCGGTCCTTCAGCTTGCCCAGGGTGATCACGACCTGCAACCGGACCTTGTAGCTGTCCGAGCTCTGGAGGATCTTCACCAGCTGGTCAATTCGATCGGCATGCGCTGCCGGATCGAGAACGAGCACCAGCAGGGCGCAGACCATCACCGCGGTTTTTTCGATGTGTCTGCTCACCGCAGGTTGGACGTCGGTCGAGATTGGATGTTCATACCCGGGGCCACTTGTCCTGTCCGCCTCCCCGCCCACCGAACGGCATCGCCCTGGAACGAACTCTATCCTATCAGCGCGATCCGGACCGTTCAACGGTATTCACCGCCAGCGCTCGATGCTTGTTCCCGAGCTCCACGTACTGCAGCGCCGAATGCTCGATCCAGCGGAGCTCTTCATCTGTCACCGCGCGCTTCACCACCGCCGGTGCGCCCACGATGAGCGACCGCTCGGGGTACCGCTTGCCAGGGGGCAGCAGGGAGCCGGCGCCCACCACGCTGCCCTGTCCGACCTCGACCCCATCCAGCACGATGGCGCCGATCCCGATCAGCGTCCGGTCACCGATCCGGCAGCCGTGGATCATGGCGCCATGACCGATGGTCACATCCTGGCCCACGTGTGTGGGGTTGGTCCCGGTCGAGACGTGTACAACGCTGTGATCCTGGATGTTTGTCCTGGGCCCGATGCGGATGAAGTGCACATCGCCCCGCACCACCGCGCCATACCAGATGCTGCTCTGATCCCCCAGGACCACGTCGCCCAGCACGAGCGCGCTGTCCGCGACGAATACATCCTTGCCCAGCTGGGGAATGTGCTCTTCGAATGATCGAATCATGGATCCTCCGCCGTGGTACGGCGTCTGGCCTGGGCCCACGCGTACCACAGCGTCATCCCGGCCGCCAGGCCCACCAGGTCCGCCAGGAGGTCGGCGAGCTCGGCAGACCGATGGGGCACGTACAGCTGGCCCACCTCGGTCAGCACGGCGAAGGAGGCGATGGTGATGCAGGTGAGCGCGATCTGGCGCCAGACCGGCCAGGCCGCCAGCGTGTACCACACGGCACGGTAGGTCACGGCTCCCAGAAGCGCGAACTCCACCAGGTGCACCACCTTGTCCGCCCCGCGAAACAGATGAAACGACACCGCGGATCCGGGCAGGAACGCCCCCACGGCGACGAGGGCCGCGACGAGGGCGGCCGGCGCCCAGCCATGGACGCGCTTCACATCTTCCACTTGCCGAAGTAGTCGGCGGGGAGGCTGGCGAGCATGTCGCTGCTGGCATCCAGATCGGAGACGGCGTCGGAATGCAGGTCGAAGCGGCTGGCCTTCTCCAGCACCTTCTCCTCCACGAATAGGCTGCACCCGGCGCGCATGGCGATGGCGATGGCATCGGAGGGCCGGGCGTTGAGCTGCACGATCCGGCTCCCCTGCTGCAGCATCAGCCTGGCGTAGTACGTGTTGTCCCGGAGGTCGGTGATCTCCACGTGCAGCACCGTGACCCCGAGCTCCACCAACATCTGGCGCATCAGGTCGTGGGTCATCGGTCGCGTCAGCTCCACGTGCTGCAGCTCGGTGGCGATGGCGGACGACTCCACCAGCCCGATCCAGATCGGAATCGTTCGTCGATCGTCGAGATCCCTGAGCAACAGGATCGGCATATCGGTGAGCGGGTCGATGGCCAGCCCGGCAACCTTCATCTCGATCAACATAGAGCCTCCAGGTGGCGCGACATGTCGCGCTCCGCCTTGCATGGCAGGGCAACTCCCGTGAGGGAGTGCGGCCCGGCCCGGCTGACCTCGACGGTGACGGTCTCCCCCACCGCATGACCCGTTCCATCGAAGTTTACAACCTGATTCCCAGGCGTTCTGCCACAGAGCTGAGGATCTCCCTTACGACTGGGCCCCTCCACCAGCACCTCGACCTGGCGACCGACGAATCGCGCGAGACGCGCGCGGGTGATGCGGTCCTGGACTGTTTGCAGGTGAAGCAGCCGCCTTCGCTTCTCCATCTCCTCCACGTCGTTGGACAGCGTGGCGGCGGTCGTCCCGGGCCTCACAGAGAACTTGAAGGAATAGGAGTAATCAAACTGTAATTCCTCGACAAGAGAGATTGTGTCGAGAAAGTCCGCCTCGGTCTCACCGGGGAACCCGACGATGATGTCCGTCCCCACCGTCACATCCGGTCGAGCCTCGCGGACCGCGTCGACGCATGAGATGTAGCGATCCCGATCGTATCCGCGCTGCATGGACGCCAGGAGCCGGGACGATCCGGATTGCACCGGCAGGTGGAGCCACGGACAGAGGGTCCGAAGCTCCTTGAAGCATTGTGGCATACGGCTGTGAAAATCCTTTGGATTACTCGTCGTGAATCGCAGCCGCGAAAGCGCCTCGATGCGGTCCACCTCGGTGAGGAGCGTGACGAAGTCGTCGACGGACCCGGCACCTGTCCGGTATGCGTTGACGTTCTGTCCGATGAGGGTGACCTCCCGGACGCCGTGGTCTACCAGCGCTCGGATCTCCGCCAGCACCTCGTCCATGGGGCGGCAGACGCACGGGCCCCGAACCGACGGGACGATGCAGTAGCTGCAGGTGTTGTCACACCCCTTCTGCACCGTCACCAGCGCGGTGGGCCCCGCCCTGCCGGGGGTCGCCGTGAGGAAAGCGTATTGCTGCGGATCGGTGAATCCGGTCCGGACCACCGACTCGTGAGCCGCCTGGCGCACCAGCTCGGGGAGGCTGGCAATGTGGTCCGGGCTGACCACCAGGTCCACCGCGGGGGCGATGGCGATCAACCGTTCCCCCTCCTGCTGCGCCACGCATCCAGCGACCGCGAGCACCAGGTGGGGATTCTCCACCTTGAGCCTCGCATATCGTCCCAGGGCCGAGACCACCTTCTCGTGGGACTTCTCGCGGACGCTGCAGGTGTTGACGATGATCAGATCCGCGTGGGACGGGTCAGGGGTCGTCGCATACCCGGCCGCTTCGAGCACCTCCTCCATGCGGAAGGCGTCATGCGCATTCATCTGACATCCAAATGTTCGTATATAAACGCGTTTTTTGGCGTTCAAGGGAGCACGACCCGGCTGTCTCACTGTAGCATTGCGGTTGGTCGGGAGCAAGGATGGCCAGGCATCGGAGTAAGTCGATGTAGGTTTTTTGACTTCATTTGTCTACCAGGCGACAATCGGCCTGTCAACCCAGAACAGAGGTGCCATTTGCCCATGAAGCAAGACCGCCGCAACTGGACGCGATTCGACAACGTGTTTCCGGTGCTGGTGGAATCCCCGCTGTTCGGCTTCATGAACTGCGTCGCGCGCAACATCTCGCCTGGCGGCATGTTCCTCGAGACCCGGGAACCGCTGCCCCTTGGAACTCCGCTGCGCGTGTACTTCGCCCTCCCCGAGGACCAGAACGGATTCGCGGCGACGGGTGAGGTCAAGAACCACTACTACCTGAACTATGGCAACAACGGAAAGACGTCGTCGGTCACCGGCATGGGCGTCCGGTTCACGGCCTTCGACAACAACGGGCATCACGCGCTGGAGCGCTCCCTGCGCCAGCAGCTCCACTGAGACGAGGAGGTGGATAATTGGACACGGCCCGACACCGATGGTAACTACCGTCGAGAGGGATCGGGTCATGCAACGTCGCCCCACACATCTGTCTCTCCTCCTCAGCGGCATCCTTGGCGTGGTGAGTGTGACCCTCGTGATGGGCGTGGTGCTCTCCCCCGAGTTGCCCGCGGCGCCATCTCCGACGCGGCGCACGGTGTCGCCAGCCATGCTGGACCCCGCCACCCCCTCCGCGTTGCAAGGGATGACCCTGGAGTGGCTGTACAAGGAGCTGCGGGCCTCCAGCTCGCGGCGGCGGGCCGCTGTCGAACGCCTCTTGCGCGCCGAGCGCGCCGATGCACCCATGCTCCACCGCTGGCTGCACCGCAAGACCAGCCTCTCGCCGGCGGACTATCGCAACATGCTGCGCCAGATCGGAGCCCACGTCCCGGACCAGCGGGGACGGTTCGGTCCGGATCAGGTGAAGAACCCGGACTGGCTCGAGGCGCTGCTCGCGATTGATCCCGACACCCTGCCCTCGTATCGCAAGCCAGCCCACGTCGAGACCCTGCTGAGCGTGGCCCTGATGCGGGCCCTGGTGGCTACGAAGCACCCCGACGCGTCGATCTCGCTCCTGCGCTTCGGCTATCGCCACGTCTCGGCGTTCAAGGACGAGTGTGGCCGCCAGATCCGTGCGCTCCGGGTCCACGCTGTCCCGGGTCTGATCCGGGCGCAGGCGCTGCGCGATCCGCTGGCCTACAAGATGGTGCGATACGCCGCGTACCAGCTCGACCGCATCGACTGTGTTCGCCCCGACCGGGCGCTGAAACAGGCCGACCCCGATCTGCGAGCGGAGATCATCCACGCCTACGGTGAGATCCGAGACCCCACCGCGGTCCGCGCCGTGCTGAAGCAAGCAGCCGCCTCCACTCAGCGTGTGCGACGGGCGGCACGGTGGGCCATGCTGCGCTACGTCAGCGGCCGTCCCCCGCGGGTGATCAAGCGCAAGCTCAAGCTGGCCGGCGGCAAGGAGACGACCACGGCCAGGGCGCTCTACCTCACCTATCGCCAGCTGGCGCAGCACGCGCTGCTGGACCGCCTGGCGCAGGAGATCCAGCAAGGGAGCAAGCCCCCTTCGGGCTCCATCGACGAGATCCGTCGTCAGCTGAACGAGGAGAACGAGCCGCGCCACCTCGCCGAGCGGCTGTTCGCCCTGCTGGACCGTCGACAGAAGCAGAACCGCGAACAGGCCCTGGCCCTGGCGCTGTCCCGGGCACAGGCAGGGAACCTCACCCCGGCGCTGGCGGAGTTCGACCGCCAGCTGGCGCTCGACCCCTACCACCCGCGACGTGATGCGATGGCGGTGTTCTACTACCGTCAGGGCGAGCAGCTCCAGCAACAAGGCAAGACGCGCCAGGCCCTCGCGCTGCTGACCAAGGCGATGCACCTCGACCCCGCCGGCTCGTTCATCGCTGATGGGCGGACCCGTCGTGATGCAGTGGAGGCGGCGCTCGACCGCTCTGGCGCTGCGTCCTCCCGAAGCGACCCCCGGCCGAGCCTTCGGCCCCACGGACGACTGTGGCTGGTGGGTGTCGTCGCCACCGCTGCCGTGGTGATCCTGCTGCTGAGCCTGACCATCGTCCGCCGGCGGCTGTGCCTGTAGCATGCGCCGAGGACGACTCATCGCGCTGGAAGGCATCGACGGTGCAGGGACCACGACTCAGGCCCGGTTGCTGGTGGACTGGCTGGTCGACCAACAACAGCCGGCGTATTTGACCTGCGAACCCTCCCGCGGCGAGGTGGGTATCCTGCTGCGGACGCTTCTGGCCGGGGATGGAGATCGCGCGGTGATGGCCCTGCTGTTCGCGGCCGATCGTCTGGACCACCTGCGACGCGAGATCGAGCCGCACCTGGACCGGGGAGCCCATGTCGTCACCGACCGGTACGTCTACTCGTCCCTGGCATACCAGGGGATGGACCTGGGCCTCGAATGGACAGCGAGCCTCAACCGCCTGGCCCCGGAGCCGGACCTGACAATCTACCTGCATGTGGATCCAGCGGTCGCTGCACACCGACGCGCCGGACGCGGATCCATGGCCGAGACGTTCGAGACGGATCCACAGCAAGAGCGTATCGCATTGTTTTACAACGATTTCTTTGGATCCGATCCCGGCGCTGGATCCTGGCGCCTGGATCCGGGCGGATCCGAGTGGATCCGGGCGGATCCACCTGCCCGCCCCGCTCTGGCCACCGTGGATCGTCAGCCGCGGTGGGCGGTGCTGGATGGCTGTCTGGACGTCGACATGCTCCATGACCAGATTCGAAAAGTGGCCGCGAAAATTTGCGCCCTGCCCTGATTCCTGCCAGGCTGCAACCGCATGGGTAAGCGGGTAGTGCATTCGGTACTGAACTGGATTGCAGTGAGCTTCGTCGCCGGCACCCTGACGGTGGTCGGATGCGCTACCCCTTCCCAGGGTCGTCGCGAAACGGCGATGCTTGACCGCGCTTCACAAACGCAGCAGAGCTCGCCCACTCGTAAGCCCTCCCCTGCCGCCAGCGCTCCGGTCCGCGAGGAGCCCATGACCACCCCCGGCGGCATAGCGCGCCTCCAGCTCAAGAGCTACGTCCGGCAGGGTCCCCATCGATTCATCCAACAGGTTCGGGTGCGGCCCACGTTTCGAGGTGGCCGCTTCTTCGGCTGGCGGATCCAGTCCTATGGCGGACCCGGCCCGGTGAAAACCGGCGACGTGGTCACACGGGTCAACGGCAAATCACTGGAGCGGCCCGAGCAGTTCATGAAGGTGTGGGAGAACCTCGTCGCCGAGCCGGAGCTGGTGGTGGAGCTCGTTCGCTCGGGGCAGCCAGTCACCCTGCGCTACCCGATCGTCGACTGAGTTGACACCGGCGTCCGATGTCCCTCAGAATCAGCTCGAGCATCACCACGGAGACGTCATGATCCCATACGAAGAGTTGTGCCAGACTCTGGACCGATTCAACGCACGCCGGCGCAACGCGGCCGAGCTGAACGACCTGGACCAGGTGCGGGAGCCCGCGGCGCAGCCCACCCCGGTGCCCACGTTCGGCCCGGAGGAAGTGCGACACACCGACGAGGTGGCTGTGCTCCCGTCGGACCAGGGTTTCGCCGAGCAGAAGCCTGAGGACACTCACGAGATCGACGTGGACGACGTGGTGGTGGACGAACGGCTGTCGGAGGACAAGATCCCGGGCGAGTGAGTGGATCCGGTCCTGTCCCAGTCCGGCCCCGGCGCCGCTCTCGATCTGTGCCATCGCCCGTCTGACGCTTCGCTGTGGATCACGGTCTGTGCACCGTCCTTCTGGGACCTGCACCCCGCCCCGACCTGGCCTCGCATACCCGGTTCCGTCATCGTGGTCCGCGACCCGGAACGTGATCGTGTGTGGTGCTGCGCCGGCTATCTGCCGTGTGGGGACTGCGAACCGTGTCAGGCGGCCCTGCACATGGCCTGCCTCCACCCCATCCGTCCCGGCTGGAATCATCCCGGTGGGCTGGCCACCCGTCTGGTCCTCCCCCCCCGATTTCTCGCCCCGCTGCCCGACCTGGAACCGCTCGAGGCTGCACGACTCGCCGCAACGCTGGCGGCCGCCGGGCCGACCTACCAGGCCGCCGTGCTGGCCGGCATGGCCCCGGGCGACACGGTGCTGGTCCTCGGGTCCCCCGGTCCCGGGGCGCTGCCCCTGCGCCTGTTGGTGGCCATGGGGCTCCGACCGGTGTGGATCACGACCCATCCAGAGCCCGTACCGGAGGGCGTGCGGCTGACCCTTCATCCGGACGTCGACCAGCTGCCCTCTCCACGGCGCCACGTGCTCGACCTCTGGCCGACTCCCGCGTCGGTCGCCATCGCACAGACGCTGGCTGGCACCTGCCTCTCCGTGACACTGCTGGGCCCTGGCCCTCCACCCCGGCTCGACCTGGAGCGACTCCTCGCCGGACAGGCGGTGCTGCGCTGGGTGCGAGACCTCCACCCGCACCTCGTGCTGGATATCCTGGCCCTGACCCGCACCCCGACCTTCACCGGCGGCGGATTGCAGTCCGGTGAGGCAGGCGGGCGGAGCAGCCCATTCGAAACCGTCGACATGGCGGGCATGATCCCGGCCTTCGCCGCGCTGAGCCAGGGCAATGCTCCGACGTGGCCTGTGCTGGTGAATGCGTCACCGACGTTGACAGCCCGCTAGCCCACACTAATAATGCCTCCCGTGGAATTCACAGCTTTTGTGTCCAAGGACTTCGACGCCTACCTCGAGAACAAGTGGAAGAGCCGTGTGTTCAACCGCGAACGCCTCGAGGTGCGTGAGAAATTGCTGGCCCTCGGCCGACGGATCGCCCCGTCGGTCGTCGCCGCCGATGGGTCGCCGCTGGAGTACGAGGTCAGCGTCGAGCACCCTGCGTTGTGGAACCATCACGAGGTGCAGAACCAGCACCTCTTCTTCTCCCGCAACAAGGAGGCACGCAAAGAGATCGACGGGATCATCAGCAAGAACCGGACGATGGCGGCGCTGATCGATGACCCCTCGCCCCTGCGCAACCACATCTTCCTCTCGCTGATGATCGACCTCGGTCGGATCGAGTTGGCGCTCAAGGTGCACTCGGATGCAGCCGTCGATCGCGACAACCTGCAGCGCAAGTGCCAGGATTTCTTTCAGCGTGAGAAGCTGCTGCACCTGATCCAGAACCTGTCGGAGCACCACACCGTTGGCATCATGGGGCAATCCGACTACCCCGCCCGGACGCTGGACGACGACACCCTGCAGTCGCTGGTGAACGCGCTGCCGTCCGCTGACAGCTGGCTCAGCATCGGGCGTTCCTACTCCCGTGAGGATCCCGCGGTGCTGGATCTGACCTTCGCCGATGTGGCGCGGGACGATCTCAGACAGCTGCTGCCGTTGCTGCACTTCATCTCCTGGGGTCGAGACAACGACTCCCTCGCCATGCGCGCGACGCTCAAGTTGAAGGAGGTGAAGCAGAAGTCCCGGGGTCTGGCCAAGAACGATCGCGTGCGGGTGGTGAAGGGTGTTTTCAGCGGCAAGACGGGCAAGATCCAGGACGTCGACGCCAAGGGTGCCTTGAAGGTGCTGCTGGGCTCGATGCTGGTGAAGCTGATGGGTGACGACGTGGTGAAGATGTAGCTCCTGCTCCGTGGATCAGAGCAGGATGTACAGCAGGCCTCCGATCGCCGCCAACACCACGATCGCGACAGCGCCCCAGACGTAGTACCGTCGCTGGCCGGCGATCTCGCCGATCATCTCCTGGTCCCCCATCTTCTCCCCGGGCAACGACCCCTTGGGGATGCCGACGTTCTGCATCATCTGGGTCTTGCCGGTGCGCAGCGACAGCCGACGGGCGACCTCGTCGCTGAGGCTCCCGTCATCGGCGTACTTCGCGGACAGCTCCTCGGGCGAAACGTCCTCTTCGTCGGGCGGCTTGGCCGCCTCCTCGCTGCCCTCCGCCGCCATCGCCGACTCCACCTCGCCCTTGTAGAACCACATCGTCTCGCGGAAGGCCGGCTTCGATCCGCCAGCTGGCGCGGCGGCCGGCTTCGGTCCGCCAGCTGGCGCGGCGGCCGCTGGAGCCGCGGTCGCCTTCTTCTCCGCCCGGCGCGCCGCCAGCACAGCCGGGTCGGCCTGCTTCAGCTGCACGTTGGACGACATCTCTCCCGTAACCTGCGACATGCGCCCCCTGGCCTCGGCCTCCGACTCGGGCTTCGGTGTCGGCGCCGGCGCCGGCTTGGGCGACGTCAGCGCAACAGGGGGCGCAGGCGCGACCGGCGCGACCCGTGGGGCGGGGGCCGGATCGACGATGGGGGATGGATCGTCGCTGATGGTGGGACCCATCATGTCAGCGTCGTTCATGGTCGGGAACCGGGGCTCCGACGACGGCGGCGGCTCCTGGCCTCCCTTCAGCGCGGTCACCCCGTGCAGCGGCGTCTCGAACGACAGCGGCGTATCGGAGATCTCGTCCAGCGGTCCGGTGGCGACCGCCACGGAATCAACCTCGCGCAGAAACTGGCGCAGCGTGAGGTGACGTCGGCTGGAACTCTTGGCCAGCGCCTTGAGGATCAACGTCTCGGCGCGAGAGGCGAGATCCGGACGTCGCTGCCGCAGCGACGGAGGCTCCTCCTTCTGGTGCCGCTCCAGGATGGCATCCACGTCGTCACCGGCGAAGGGCGGCTCCGCCATCAGCATGTAGTACATCAACACGCCGAGGCTGTAGATGTTGGAACGCTGATCAACCGGCCGACCCGCCGCCTGCTCCGGACTGATGAACTCGGGTGTACCCCAGACGTGACGCTTGATCGGCGCCGCCACCCCGAACCCGCGCACCTTGATGCTCCCATCCGAGCACAGCAGGATGTTGTGCGGTGCGATGTCGCGGTGGATCACCCCCATCTTCTGGGCCTCGGCCAGCCCGGTCCCCACGCCCTTGATCACGTGCTGAGCCTGGGCCAGATCCATCGGACCACGGCTCACCACCTCGTCGAGAGACGAGGCCGCCACGGGCTCCATCACCACGAACAGCCGATCGTCCTGGGCCTTGCCGTGATCCAGCACGCGCACGATGGCGGGACACTCCACCTTCTGCAGCTGTCGGAGCTCACGACGCGCGCGCTCCATGTCCAGCGGGGACTGAAACACCACCTTGTCCACCAGCAGGATCTCCACCGCCGTCTGCTGGGTCAGATCATGGGCTCGACGGAGCTCTCCGGCCGGCAATCGCCGCACCAGGTCGCCCGGCACGTATCGGCCAGCCACCGCGTCGGTGGCGGCCCCGGCGGGCTGCGTGGGAGCGGGAGCCGGCGCAGGAGCAGGAGCGGGCGTAGGACCTGCCACGCCGAACATCGTCTTGGCTCCGGCAGAAACTGCAGGCTCCACCATCTTGGCTCCGCAGAAACCACAGAACGCTGCGTCTTCGGGGCTCTGTTTGAAGCACTTGGGACAGGTGGCCATCATCCGCTCCGCATGGGACTGTGTCGCAGACATGCTTGCGTCGAGTAGCCTACCGCCCGTCACCTCGTAAATCAAGAATGTCTTCCTTGTGTTGGCGCTGTCGGTCGAACAGCCTCCTGCCGTACGTCCAGTTGACACCGAACCGGGGATGCGCTATACGCTGTCGCCTTGATGGAGGCCTCACGATGGCATCGATGTCACGCATCACCGGGAAGAAGCGTTCACAGAAGACTCAGCGGTCGGGCCACAGGCGGAAGCGGGCCCTGGCCAAGAAGTCCACGTTGAGCTACGAGGAGTTGTTCGCCGCCGTGGGGCCGCCCCCCTCGGATCCCCAGGCCAAGTAGCTGCCCGGCTCAAGCGACGACGCTCCCCTACCTTGCTCGTGCGCTACTAGATCCGCTCCACGGTGTAGATACCCTTGATCTTGCGGATCGCGTGTATCACCTGCTTCAGGTGCTCCAGATTGAACACGTGGAAGTGAAACGTGTTGACGGCGCGGCCGTTGCCGGTGGACCGGCAGTTGGCCATGGAGATGTTCACCCCCTGCTCGGAGAACGCCTTGCTCATGTCGGCCAGCAGACCGGGCTTGTCCGCGCTGTGAACATCGATTGCCACCGGATGCTCCACGCGGGCGTCGGTGTCCCAGTTGACCTCGATCCGCCGCTCCGGGTCCAGGTCCAGGGCCTTGGCGCAGTCCAGCTTGTGGATCGTGACGCCCCGGCCGCGGGTGATGAATCCCACCACGGCCTCCCCCGGGACCGGGTTGCAGCAGTGGGCGAACCGCACCAGCATGTCGTCCAGGCCGCCGACCTTGATCCCGCTGGCCTTCTTGCTCGGACGCCGCGCGAGGTTCAGAATCTGGGTCAGCCGCCCCTGCTTCTTGCCCTTCTCGCGCTCCTCGGGGTCCGGCGCCACGTCGGGCAGCACGCTCCGCGCCACCTGGGCCGCGGTGACCTTGCCGAACCCGACATACATCACCAGATCCTCCTCGCTGCCCAGCCGGAGCTGCCCCGCCGCCTTCTGCAGCTCGCCCCGTCGCTGTAGCTTGGCCAGCGAGTGGCCGTACTTGCGGAACTCGCGCTCCAGCAAATCCCGACCGAGGATCCGCCCGCGTTCTCGCTGCTCACGGCGAATGAAATGTCGGATCTTGGACCGCGCCCGGGCGGTGATCACGAACTTGAGCCAGTCCTTGTTCGGCTTCTGGTTCGGGTTGGTGATGATCTCCACCGTGTCGCCGTTGCGCAGCTTGTAGCGCAGCGGGACGATGAGTCCGTTGACCCGGCACCCGACGCAGTGGTTGCCCACCTCGGTATGGACCGAGTAGGCGAAGTCGACCGGCGTGGCACCCGCGGGGAACGCGCGAACGTCGCCCTTGGGCGTGAAGATGTAGACCTCGTCGCTGAACAGATCGATCTTGACCGCGTCGATGAACTCCGCCGGATCCTTGATATCCTTCTGGAACTCCACCAGCTGCCTGAGCCACGCGAACTTGCGCTGGTCGTCGGTGGACAGGCTGCTCTGGCCCTCCTTGTAGACCCAGTGCGCCGCGATGCCCTCCTCCGCGATGCGGTGCATCTCCCGCGTGCGGATCTGCACCTCCATGCGGTCGCCGCGCGGCCCGATGACCGAGGTGTGCAGCGACTGGTACTGGTTGGGCTTGGGCATCGCCACGTAGTCCTTGAACCGCCCCGGGATCGGGGTGAAGTTCTCGTGGACCACGCCCAGCGCCGCGTAGCAGTCCCGGATCGAGTCGGTCACCACCCGGAACGCCACCACGTCGTGGATCTGCTCCAGGTCACACGAGGTACGGCGCATCTTGGAGTAGATGCCCCACAGGTTCTTTGGACGACCCTGGACCTCGCACTTGACGTCGTTGGCCGCCATCACCTCACGCAGCACCTGCTCCACCTCGGCGATGTAGGCCTTGCGCTCCTGGTCCCCCGCCGCCAGATCCTCCACCAGCTTGTTGCGCTCCTCCAGGTACAGGTATCTGAAGGACAGATCCTCCAGCTCGGCCTTGATCCAGTAGATCCCGAGCCGATTGGCCAGCGGGGCATAGATCTCCATCGTCTCGCCGGCGATGGACTCCTGCCGCTCCGCGGGCATGTGCTGCAGGGTTCGCATGTTGTCCAGCCGGTCGGCAAGCTTGATCAGGATCACGCGGATGTCCCGCGCCATGGCCACCAGCATCTTGCGGAAGTTCTCGGCCTGCCGCTCCTCTCGTGTGCTCCAGGGGATCCGGCCCAGCTTCGTCACCCCGTCGACGAGGTAGGCCACCTCCTCGGAGAACAGCTCCTTCATCTGCTCCACCGAGGCGTCCGTGTCCTCCACGCAGTCGTGGAGCAGGCCGGCGCAGATGCTGGGCACGTCCAGCCGCAGCTCGCTGATGATCGCCGTCACCCCCACCGGGTGAACGGCGTAGGGCTCGCCGGAGCGCCGCTTCTGCCCCTCGTGCGCCTTGATCGCGAAGTCGTAGGCCCGCTGGATCAGATCGACCTGCGCAGTGGGGTTGTACGACTTGACCTTGTCGATGATTTCCCTGGCGCTCAGCACGGCTGCAGATGACTCATCGTCTCGCTATTGGACGGCTCAAAACGCTACACCATTCACCTACCGTAGTGTAGGGGCCCTCATGTGCGGGGGCAAATTCACACCACTCGTTCCCGCGTCACCGCCCCATCTCGCGCAGCAGCTCCTGCACCCGCCACCGCTGCCGCTCACGGCACAAGTGGGCCGCAACGTAAATCCCGCGCAGCTGGTCGTGGGCCAGATCCAGCGTGTCGTTCAACACCAGGTAGTCGTAGCGCTCGAAGTGTTCCATCTCCTCCCGCGCCACCTGGAGCCGGCGTTCGACCACCTCCTCGGCGTCGGTTCCGCGCCCCCTCAGGCGGCGCTCCAGCTCGCCGCGGGAGGGGGGCAGCACGAACACCATCACCGTGTCTTGCGGGTATCGCTCCCTGAGCTGGTACGCGCCCTGCCAGTCGATGTCGAACACCAGGTCGCCGCCGGCCGCCAGCACGGTCTCCACCGTCTCGCGCCCGGTGCCGTAGCGGTTGCCATGGACCCACGCCCACTCGGCGAGGCGGTCCTGCTGCACCAGCGCGTCGAATCGCTCGTCGTCGACAAAGTGGTAGTCCACCCCGTCGCGCTCCGCCCCTCGCGGTGCTCGCGTGGTGTACGAGATGGAGACGTCCAGCGCCTCGAACTCGGCGACCAGCCGCTGACACAGGGTGGTCTTGCCGCCTCCCGATGGCGACGAGACCACGAGCATGATTCCGCGGGTTTTCAACATGCTCACTCCACGTTCTGCGCCTGCTCGCGCATGCGCTCCACGCTGGTCTTGGCCTCCACCACCAGGTGCGCCACCTCGGCGGTGAGCGACTTCGACCCGATGGTGTTCAGCTCCCGATTGAACTCCTGCAGCAGGAACTCCATCTTGCGGCCCACGCTCTGGGTCTCGGTCAGGATCGCCTGCATCTGCTCGATGTGGCTCCCCAGCCGGGCCAGCTCCTCGCTGACATCACAGCGATCCGCGAGCAGCGCCACCTCCTGCGCCACGCGCACCGGGTCGATGGTCACCCCCTCCACCTGCCACCCCTGCACCCGGGCCAGCAGCCGCTGCTGGTGCAACAGCGGCTCCCCGGCCGCGAGGGTGGAGATGCAGTCGCGCAGCCGATCCACCTCGGCCATGTGGCGCTCCAGGTCCTGCCGCGTGGCGCGTCCCTCCGCCTCTCGCATCTCGGACAGCGCAGCGAGCGCCCCGCGCAATCCCTGCTGCAGCGCGGCCCAGGTCTGCTCCACGTCCATCCCCCCCAGCGGATCGGCCACCACCAGCTCCTTCAGCGGGGGCACCAGCCGCGCCGCGGTGGCCAGGTCACAGCCCACGGCCCGCGACAGCTGCTGCAGCACCTGACCCAGATCGCGAGCCAGCGCGTCATCCAGCCGCAGCTGGTGCACGTCGGCGTCCGCCGGGGTGCTGACCTGCTCGGACACCGACACGTCCACCCGCCCGCGGCCCAGATGCTTGCGCACCTCCGCCTCCACCCGCGGATCCATCTCGCGTCCGATCCAGGGCAGCCGCACCTTCACGTCGAGAAATCGGTTGTTGTAGGTGCGCAGCTCGACACAGTAGGTTCGCTGCGCCAGCGTGAACTCCGCACGCCCATATCCGGTCATGGACTTCATGCAATGGACTCCGTCAGAGAGGTTTCCCTTCCAGCCGTCGGCGAACCAGCAGCAGCGCCCGCAGACGATTGAACAGGTGCCGGACCACATCGTCGGCATAGTCGGGGTAGGTCCAGGGCAGGGGCATGAGACGCTCCTCGGCCGTGAGGCTCACCTCCAGCCGACCCGTGGTGCGTTTCAGCGCGCCCAGCTGTGATGGGTCCATCAGCTGCTGGAACGCGACGATGCGGCGAACCGGGGTCGGGCCCAGCTCGTCCTGGTAGTGATCCGTCCACGGGAACGGGAGCGGCGCGCTCACCAGCGCCAGATCGCCCACGTGCGCGGACAGCCCCTGAACCCCGGCGTCGGCCATGGACAGGTCCCGGCCCAGCACGCTGGACACGCCGAGATACGGCCGGGGAGCAGCGGTCAAAGCGCACATCGTGGGCCTGCCGCTCTCAAGCCGCGTTGGTTCGGTACCACTCCACCGTGCGTCGCAGCCCCTCGGCGAACTTCACCTCGGGTTCGTACCCCAGGATCTTCCGAGCCAGCCCGATGTCGGCCAGCGAGTGCTTGACGTCCCCGGCGCGAGAGGGATCGAACACCGGCTCCACGCGCTTGCCGAAGATCTCGGCCAGCTGGTTCAGCACCCCGAGCAGATCGATGCGTTCGCCGCAGGCGATGTTGAAGATCTTCCCCGGAGCGCCGGCCGCGGTGCAGGCCTTGAGGTTGGCCTGGATCACGTTGTCGATGAACGCAAAGTCCCGGGACTGGGTGCCGTCGCCGAACACGGTGGGGGGCTCTCCCTTGAGGTAGGCCGTGATGAACTTCGGGATCACCGCGGCGTACTGTGACTTGGGATCCTGCCTCGGACCAAACACGTTGAAGTAGCGCAGCCCGACATACTCCAGCCCGTAGGTCGCGTGGAACGCGCAGCCGTACAGCTCCCCCACCGCCTTGGAGCAGGCGTACGGCGACAGCGGCGCGCGCTGCATCGTCTCCACCTTGGGCAGCGTCGGAGTGTCGCCGTAGGCCGAGGAGGAGCAGGCCTGCACCACGCGCTTGACCTTGGCGTCCCGCGCCGCCACTAGCACCGTCAACGTGCCACGCGTGTTGTTCCAGTCGGTGGTGATCGGATCGGCAACCGATCGCGGGACCGACGGCAACGCCGCCTGGTGCAGCACGTAGTCCGCGCCATCCACCGCCCGCGCCATCACCTCTCCGTCGGTGATGTCACCCTCGATGAAGGTGATCCGATCCATGATGTCGGTGAGGTTCTCGCGCCTCCCGGTGGAGAGGTTGTCGATCACCCGCACCGTGTGTCCCAGTTCCACTAGCCGATGGGCCAGGTGGCCGCCAATGAACCCGGCCCCGCCGGTCACAAGGTAGGTATTTGACATGGCTAGGTTTAATCATTCCACATCCGGATTGTCAACGATCCTGGCGGGGGAGGTGTAACCATCTGTTCTCACCTTCCAGCCCAACATCCAGTCACACCTGTGTCGCCTTGCGGACAAACAGGCCTTCACTCTGCTAGGATCATTGCGTTCCGCCGACCACGATGATTGGCACAGGGCTTGTATCGCACCACCATGAATTCAATGGGAGCAACACCATGAAACCGCTGCTCGTGGCCCTGACCATCCTGACCAATCTGGCTCTCACCCCGACCGCCCAGGCCCAGCCGTGCTGCTACGGGTATCGCGTCAGATACTATCGCGTGCAGCCGACCTACGTCATGCGACGCGCCCCCCAGCCGCCCCGCTGGTCGCTGGGGATGCACCTGTCGGGAATGAGCACCAACCAGATGCTGGCCGACGAGGCGGTCCTGCTGGGCGGCATCGGCGGCCACCTGCGGTATCGCTCCTATCGCTGGGGCGCGGAGCTGGCCATCGACGGGCTGGGCGGCGAGTTCCTGGACGGTCGCATCTCCCGCATTTCGGTGCCGATGCAGGCCTCGGGCCTGCTGTACCTGGTCCCCGAGGGCGTGTTCAACCTGTACCTCATCGGTGGGATGCGCGTGCAGCCCACGGTGATTCGATGGAACTACCCCGACCTGAAGACCGACCAGGAGTTCACCGAGTTCGGGCTCCACGGCGGCATCGGCGCCGATCTGAACCTCGGGCGCTACTTCGCCCTCACCGCCGACCTGAGGGTGTTTGGTGTGATGCGTGCGGACAGCGACCCCGCCGGCTCGTACTACGCGGATGTGGACAACGGCGTGCTGCCCAAGAAGTCCACGGGGCTGCAGTTCAACCTGGGTGGCAGCTTCCGCTTCTGATCGCATTCACCTCCCTTTCCCCCAATTCCCGCCCCGCTTGAGCTACAATCCCTCCGGTTTTCCGGATGACGGCGAGACACCTCCTTCCCCTGATGCTCCTGCTCCTCACGCTGCAGGCCTGCCCGCGTGAGACCCAGCCCGAGGAGCGCGTCGCGATCAACCTGTGGCACACCTTCAACCCCGAGGAGACCGGGACACTGAACACGATCCTTGAGCGGGTCCAACAGCAGCCACGCTGGAGAGTACAGGCCACGGTGATCCCCTTCGCCCGGGCGCAGAACAAGTTCCGCCAGGCGACACAGCGCTGCACGCCGGCGGCGCCGCATGTGTTTCGCGCCGAGTTGCCGTGGGTCGCGGAGTTCGTGAGCAAGGGTCTGATCCGGCCCGTGGCGTCTGATGCTCCCCCCGACACGGCGTTTCTGCCTCAGGCCAGGGAGGCGTCACGCTACCAGGGCCAGCGCTGGATCCTGCCGGCCAACCTCGACTGCCTGGCGCTGATGTACAACCGAACCTTCCTCGAGCGTCCCCCGGCGACGATGGCGCAGTTCGTGACGCGGACGCGGCAGATGACGGTGGACGCGGAGGGGCGCGACGCGGACCAGCCGGGGTTCAACCCCGGACGAACGGTGCGCTGGGGATTCTACGTGCGGGCCGAGGCCTACTGGTTTCTGCCGTTTCTGTGGGCCAACGGCGGACGGATGCTGGATCCTGACCCACCGCGGGTGTTCATCGACGAGCCGCCGGCGACCCGGGCGCTCGCCTTCTACCGCGACCTGATCCAGAAGCACCACGTGGCCCCGCCCCGGCCCAGCCCATCCAACGACTACGAGGACCAACTGCAGCGCTTCGGCAACGGCACGCTGGTGATGATGGTCAACGGCCCGTGGGCCACCTCCGCGGTGCTGGCCCGTCCTGCGTTCCGGCAGCACCCCGATCGGCTGGGCATCGCCCCCTTCCCCTCGGGGCCGTCAGGCAAGCCAGCCGCCCCCATGAGCGGACACGGCTGGGTCGTGTCGCGCTGCGCCCCCGATCCGGTTCTGGCCTGGCGTCTGGCCGCCGCCCTCAGCGACGCCGAGGCGCAGGCCACCTTCGCCCAGAACAACAGCCTGCTCCCCGCGCTGGAGCAGGCCTACCGTCGGGCGGAGGTGCGAAGCAACCCGTTCATCGCCGGGTTCCGGGCGGCGCTGGCCCGCTCGCGCTCACGGCCCCAGCATCCCGCCATCGCGCGCATCTTCGACGACTTCAACCCGGCAGTTCAGGCCGTGCTGCTAGGCGACGCCGACCCGCTGCAAGCGCTGGCCGGAGTCGGACGGGCGTGGCGCCGCCTGCTCGGGATCCGCCCCCCGGCGCCCGACGGCGCGGCCAGGCCATGACGGATCCGCGGCGAACGCCGCCGCTTCGGGTGCCCATGGGCCTTCGGTTCCGGCTGATGGGCGCCTTCGCACTGCTGGCCGTCACGCCCACGCTGCTGCTGGGCGTGCTCGCCATCCGCAACGCCAGGCGCGACGTGCAGCGCGAGGTGATCCGCGGCAACCTGGCGCTGATTCGCGCCATCGGGCGGGAGCTCAACGGGACGCTGCAGGACACCCGTCGGGCGCTGGCCGTTTCGGCCGCGGCCTGGGCCCAGGCGCCGGACCCCGAGCGCGGCCATCGGATCCTGCGCAGCCTGCGCTCCGAGTTCGCGATCCTGATGCAGGTCACGCTGCTCGACCCCGAGGGGCGGCGGCAGTCGGGGGACGCCCTGGCCGGGGGCCGCCCGTTTCCCCTGGAGCTGGCCAACACCTACGGGGGCTATGTCAGCGAGGTGCTCTTCAGCGGCTCGCGTCGCACGGTGCAGATGGTGGTGCAGGCGCGGGATCGCAACGGGGAGCTGCGGGGGTTTCTCGCCGCCACCGTCGACCTGGGCTTCGTGCACCACCGCCTGAGCGAGGCCCGGCTGGGCACCGGCGCGGCGCTGCTGGTGGTGGACGGCAACGGCAGCATGGTCGCCCACCGCGGCGCCCTGCCCTCCATCGCCTGGGGTCCGCGGGCGCGTTCGAAGAACCCCGTCGTCGACCGGGTGCTGGCGACCCACACCGAGGGGACCCTGGAGCTGGCCGACGGCAAGGACCGCCGGTGGGTCACGGTGTTCCGCAACATCGTGGGCATGAGCGAGTTCCGCGGCGTGCGCTGGGGGGTGGTGCTGCTGCAGCCCACGGCGGACGCCTATGCGCTGGCGCGCAAGACGACGCGAGACACGCTGGCCGTCACGCTGTTGATGCTGATCACCGCCATGGCCACCGGCGCCTGGCTCGCGGGGCGCATCACCCGCCCCCTGGCGCGGCTGGTGCGTCAGACCGAGATGGTGGCCCAGGAGAGCTTCGAGACCGTGTTCGAGCCTCACGCCAGCCGGGACGAGATCGGACTGCTGTCCAGGAGCTTCGCCGCCATGGTCCTGCGTCTGCGCCAGAGCCGGGATCACCTCTACGCGCTGACCGAGTTCCGGGAGAACCTGGTGCGGTCGATCCCGGTGGGAGTGATCTCGGTGGATCGCCACGGCAACATCCGCAGCATCAATCCGGCGCAGGAGAGGCTGAGCCAGATCACCTCCGACGCGGTGGTGGGCCGGCCGATGTGGGACGTGTTCGTGGCCCGGGACACCGACTCCCCGATCCTCACCGGCCTGCACGCCGTGCTGGATCGCGGTGAGCTCGTGGACCAGACTCTGGACGACGTGCCGACGCCCTTCACCCGGGAGCCCCGCCTGCGCTACCGGATCCACATGGCCCCGCTGAGGGATCGCCGGGGCCAGCTGGACGGCGCCGTGATCCTGCAGGAGGATCTGAGCGAGCGCGCGCGCCTGGAGGTCCAGCTGATCCGCTCGGAGAAGCTGTCCTCCGTCGGGGTGCTGGCGGCGGGTGTGGCGCACGAGATCAACAACCCGCTGACCACGATCCTGGGCTACGCCAAGCTGCTACTGGAGGGGCGCGCCCCGGACGACCCGGACTACGCCGCCCTGGACCTGGTCGCCAACGAGGCCCGCCGGGTGCAGGAGATCGTCCGCAACCTGCTGGACTTCTCGCGGCAGGAGACCGGCGAGGTGGCGCCGATCTCGCTCAACGAGCTGATCAACCGCACGCTGAGCCTGGTGGCCCCCGACCTGCGCAAGCGCGGGATCGAGGCCCGGCTCGAGCTGGATCGCGATCTGCCGATGATCCTCGTGGACGGACGACGCACGGAGCAGGTATTCGTCAACCTCGTGACCAACGCCGCCCACGCCATGGAGCGAGGCGGCACGCTCACCGCCAGGAGCGGCAGCAATCCGGAGCGCAAGGCGTCGGTGTATGCCGAGTTCGTCGACACCGGACACGGGATCCCCGCGGAGATCCTGCCCCGCATCTTCGACCCCTTCTTCACCACCAAGGATCCGGGCCAGGGCACCGGCCTCGGGCTGGCCATCAGCCAGCGCATCATGACCGACCAGGGCGGCGAGATCGAGGTCCACTCGCGGCCCGGCGAGAGCACCACGTTCCGCGTGTGGTTCGTCGCGGCGGGGTGACCGTCGGGCGGGTTTGACCAAACCCACAACGCCGCGCATAGTCCCATCGATGGCAAGGATCCTGGTCGTAGAC
>Ga0210044_10001308_pt1 | contig 37917 bp, 36 predicted proteins | sample CryGey13umfilter_2_FD_183959 | JGI IMG/M metagenome (GOLD analysis project Ga0210044, IMG submission 183959) | Groundwater microbial communities from aquifer in Utah, USA - Crystal Geyser 4/9/14 3 um filter (SPAdes) (version 2) | ecosystem: Environmental > Aquatic > Deep subsurface >... | reverse complement strand
GGGTTGTCGTTCGGCGCTGCTCGGGAGGTTCTGCTTGGCGCGATTCACCACCTTCAACGCGCGCTTCACCTCTCTCATGTGGTAGATGCGAGCCAGCCGCACCTGGGTCCTCAGGAACTTGGAGGTCCCACCGCCCGAGCCGCGCTCGGCGATGGTGTTGAGCAGGTTGCCCTGGATCGTGTGCAGCTCGGCGAGGATCAGCGTCAGCTGCAGGTAGCTCTTGTTGATCAGGTGCAGGTCCTGCCGCAGGCGGTGCATGCGCGAGAACGTGTAGCCCATGACACCGCCAAAGGCGATGACCACCACGAGGAACCCGAGGAAGATGCGCGCGGAGATGGAGAGGCGCATGGGTCGTCAGCGTCTCAATGGCGGCGAAGGGCGGCGGCGGCGACGTTGGCCAGCTGCATGACGATGTCGATGGTCTCGGCGCTGTTGAGCCCGGTCTTGTCCGACAGGATCCCGATCACGCCATTCAACACGCCGTTGAACATCATCGGCACCAGCAGGGCGGCACCGTCGGCGATGCCGAGCCGGGCCAGCTCGTCGCTGGAGCCCTCCAGCACCTGGACATCTCCGGTGCGACACGCCAGCTTGTAGGACGCCTTGATCGTGGTGTCGGCCGGTCGATAGCGCGACTCGGGGCAGACGCTGGCGCGCCAGGAGTCACCCACCTGGTACAGGATGAAGCCCGCGTCCAGCTGGACCAGACGTTGCAGCACGTTGGTCAGCAGCTGTTCGGTCTGGGTCAGGTCTTCGGCCATCAGGCAGCGCAGGCTGACCTGGTACAGGATGGCCAGCACGTCGCGTTGCTGCTCCGCCTGCCGCAGCAGGGCCACGGCGTCCGGCTCGTCGTCGTCGGCGTCGGGCATCGAGTGAGCTGGCGCGGCCTTGACCGGGGGAGCCGGCGCCGGCTCGACCGGCCTGATCGGGTCGTCCCGGGTCTTGTCCTCCATGTCCTGCAGATCGACCCCGATGGGCTGCTCCAGATCCTGGTCCATGCCGAGGACGAAGTTGATTCGGCGGGACAGGCCCAGCCGATCGCCTGGACCCAGCTTGGCCAGCGTGACGCGCTCTCCGTTGACGAACGTCCCGTTGTGGCTGCCCAGGTCCTTGACCTGGATCTCGCCCGCGCTCACCAGGATCTCGCAGTGCGTGCGGGAGACGTGCGTGCTGGCGATGGCGTGGTTGTTCTGCCCCGGGTCGCGCCCGATGGTGTTGCTCCCCTCCACCAGCACGATGTCGGGGTGCGTGAAGCCCTGGGGCAGCAGCTTCGCCACGCGCAGCTTCGCCACGCGCAGCTTCGCCACGCGCAGCTTCGCCACGCGACCGCCGTGGGCCGACATGGCGCCCAGCGCGGGCACCACCTCGAACAGCGTCTTTTTGGCCGGGATGACTGGTGCCGCGCCAGACGAACTCTCGTCCATCATCGCCTCCTGGGTCATGCCTGGACTTTGTATCACGGGATGCCGGCTTAATGAATGGTGTTGGTTGCAATGTGTTGCTGGACCGCGTATCTGATCTGCGGACCATGCCGTCTCGCCTGCCGATGGGTTTGCTGTGTGCGGCCCTGTTGACCAACACCGCCGGGGCAGCGGCGCCCGAGGTGACGCTGCTCACCGTCGGCCCTGGTGATTCGATCTTCACCTGTTTCGGCCACGCCGCGCTGATGGTGCGCGGCGCTGACGGTATGCCGCGGGTGTTCAACTACGGCTACACCGACTTCGGTGACGGGGAGCTGATCTGGACCTTCCTGCGCGGTCAGTCGCGGTTCTGGGTCGACACGACCACCCTTGGCGCGACGCTGCGCGAGTACCGGCGGGAGGACCGGACCCTGTACCGCCAGCGACTCAACCTCACGCCGCAGCAGGCGTGGCAGGCGTCCTCGCTGCTGCACCGAGGGAGCCTGCCGCAGCACCGCTACTATATCTACCATCACTTCAACGACAACTGCTCCACCCGGCTGCGGGATCTGATGGACCGCGTCACGGCGGGGGCCGTCGCCCGCCAGACTCGCGGCCGGCCCGGTCCGGACGTGTCGTTGCGGATGCTGGCTCGCCGCGGATTCGCACCGTGGCTGCCGCTGCTGGTGGGCGTCGACCTGCTGCTGGGACGCACGCTGGATCGACGGCTCGACCGGTGGGACGCCACGTTCCTGCCGCGGATGCTGCGGCACACGGTGATGCAGGTCCAGCTCCCCACGGGACAGCCGCTGGCCGGACCGCAACAGATCGTCTATCACCGACGGTCGCCGGCCCCCGGCGGCGACCCCATGGCGGGGCTCAGGCTGCTGTGGATCGTGACCGCCGTCGCGGTGGGGCTGGCGCTGATGCTGGTGCTGGGTGCGACACGCGGCGCGCGTCCTCGTGTTGCGCGATCCGCTCCGCACTCCACGGAGGTCCCCCCACTCCGCGCGCGCTGGATCGGGTTGCCCCTGGCCCTGCTGGCGCTGCCGCTGGGGTTGCTCGGGGTGCTGGTGTGGGCCGTGGTGGGGGTGGCCTCGCTGCCCGAGCTGCGGCACAACGAGCTGGTGCTGGTGCTGTGGCCGCTGGACCTGGGGCTGATCTGGCCGGCGGTGCGCTGGCTGCGCGGCCGGCTGTGGGCCGGGAGGCTGCTGCGCGGCTACCTGTGGCTCAGGCTGGCCGTGCTGGCCCTGGTCCTCGTCGGGCACCTCACCACGCTCTTGATCCAGCGCCCGCTGGTGTGGATCGCCCTGGCCCTGGCGCTGATCCTCGCGACCCACCTCGCGGTGCGCCGCCTCCCGCGGGGGCGCGACCCGGTCGGGGACATTGCAGCGTGACTCCTGCGAACGAGCCCCGGTGCCCTCCTCCGAGCGGCGTTGCGACAGTGATCCCTGCTGCATCGCGGGGCGCGAGCGTGAGCAGCGCACCCCCGCCGAGGATCGCGCCGAGCTGCTGGAGGAACTGGCGGCGGCCGTCGATGTGAATCGGATAGTGAGGCTTACCCTTGGCCCGCGGTCGAAAGCTGCGTTTCATTGCCTCCTCCGTGGAACTGTGACGAAAGCATCTTGAGCAAGGTGCGTGCCACCTGAGTGGACGTGATATCCAGGCCTTGAACCCTTCCACAGAGGGGCATGGATGACACCTGCGTCAACGGGTGGCACACAATGGGACAGGGGAGATCAGTTGGTCCGCCCCCAAACACGACCGCCGCTGGATCTCAGAACGACCACTTGGGCGTGAGCCCGCCGCCCTTGGTCACGCGGTGCTGGTTCAGGCCGTCGGCGTTCATCAGCCACAGGCCGCCGCGGCTGGAGGAGAAGACCAGCAGCTTGCCGTTGGGGGCCCAGGAGGGGCTGGTGTTGGAGCCCTGACCCTGGGTCAGGCGCTTGACCTCGCCGCTCTTCACGTTGACGGTGAAGATGTCGTAGTTCCCGCCCTCGTCCCGGCCGGTGAACGCCACCAGCGGGTTCTTGGGGTCGGGGGACCAGCTCGGCTCCTGGTTGTAGTTGCCCTTGAACGTCAGGCGCCGGGCGCCGCCCCCGCCGGCGGACATGATGTAGATCTGGGGCGAGCCGCCGCGGTTGGAGACGAAGGCGATCTGGCCGCCGTCGGGCGACCAGGCGGGGGAGGTGTCGATGGCGCCGTTGTTCGTCAGCCGCCGCATCACGCCCCCGGCCGGGCTGATGAGGTAGATCTCGGCGTTGCCGTCCTTGGACAGGGTGAGGGCGATGGCGTTGCCGCGGGGGGAGAAGGCGGCGCCGGTGTTCAGGCCGGGGTACTTGGAGATGCGCTGGGCCCGTCCGCCGGAGGAGACGTGCAGATCGGGGTTGCTCCACATGAACGAGGTCCAGGCCAGGGCGCCCGTGGGGGACCAGGCGGGCAGCACGTTCTGCTGGCCGGTCTTCGACACGCGATAGACGCCGTAGCCGTCGTAGTCCATGGCGTAGACGTTGGAGATGCCCTTGCGTCGGTTGCCCGAGGCGAAGGCGATCTTGGTCGTGAAGACGCCACGGTCGCCGGTGTAGAACTTGACCACGTCGTCGCCGAAACGGTGCGCCAGATGCCGCACGGAGCGGGTCGCGCTGCCGCCGGTGTAGGTTCGCTGAAGCACGGGCGTGGTGCCCCTGGCCACGTCGTACAGGTAGAACTCCACCGTGACCTTGCCCCCCGCGGTCCTGGCCCGGGCCTTGATCACGCCCTGGGCGCCGACGCTGATCCAATCCTGAGGCGAGATGCCGGTTCCCTCTTGGGCCAGGTTGGCGAGGAAGCCCTTGGGGTCGAGCACCTTGAACAGACCGATGAGGGTCATGTCGTTGGTCATCACGGCGGTGAGGGTCCTGGCCGCGCCGGCCGCGCCGCCCCCGTCCAGCGCCGGGGGGATGGCGAGGCGGTACAGTGCCTCACCGGTTCCGGTGATCACGGTGTAGCTTCGCTCCTCCTGGGATCGGGATCTCGACGGCAGCAGCAGCACCGCCATGAGCACGGCCCATGGCGCGGGAGACAGTCTCATTACTGTAGACCCTTCCAGTTGAGCTTGAGTGGGAGACCATTGGCCAGGATCGACGCGAACCGATCCGTGGGAGGCACCGGGATGCGCTTGATCGCACCCCACGCGGCGACGATGGAGTTGTCGAAGTGCGGGTTGTCGGACTTGCGGTCGAACTGGATCGGGAACTGGATGTTCCCCTGGGCGTCGATGCGGATCACCACCAGCACATAGAGCTGCTTCGCCTCCTGGCGCGGGATGATGGCGGGCAGAGACCACGTGCGGTTCCAGAGGTCGGCGATGCGGGTCATGTAGGGGTCACCCTCGCGCCCGTTCTTCGCCGTGCCGCCGGCCACGCCGTCGGGGCTCCCCTCGGTCTCGATCTGCTGCTGCGCCTGAGCCAGCAGCTCCGCCCGATCCAGCGCGTGCTCCATCCGGTCGCTGATCTTCGCGTTGCGCAGGTCACGCTTCTTCTTGAGCGCCGGCGCGTCGTCGGCGTCCGCCGTAAGATCGACGCCCTCGGCCTTCTTCGTCGATTCCCGGGGGACGATCTTGTTCGGCAGCTTGTTCGGGTCGCGTGGTTTGCCCAGCCGCACCAGCTTGGCCACGACATAGCTCCCGATGGGCGGCGGCTTGTCCTCGGCCGCCAGGGCGCGACGGTAGACCAGCATCCCCACCAGGGCGCCGCCGTGGAGCAAAAGCGTGCCCACCAGGCCCAGTACGGCGATGGGTTCGAACCGTCGTTTTTGTCCGCCTGGCGTGTAGAGTGTCATGGCGACGTCCGCTCCAGGTCCTGCTTCTGACCGGCCTCCGTCTCGGCCCCCACCTCGGGCCCCTCCGCCGAGTCTGTTATCATTCCGACACGCTCGATGCCCGCGAGCTTGGCCATGGCCATGATCTTCACCACCAGGCCGTACGGCAGGTGCCGGTCCGCCCTGAGGTAGACCTCCCCATCGGCCTGGAGCTTGGCGTTGTGCTTCAGTTTATCCGCCAGCTGGGAGAACGGGATGAAGGTCTTGCCGAGGTAGACGCGGTGCAGTCGGTCGATGTGCAGAACCAGCTTCTTGTCGTCGGCTCTCAACTCCTGGGCCTGGGCCTTGGGCAGGTCCACGTCCACGCCCTGCTGGATCAGGGGGGCGGTGACCATGAAGATGATCAACAGCACCAGCATCACGTCCACCAGGGGCGTGACGTTGATCTCGGACAGCATCGAACCGCTGGATCCGCCGCCCATCGCCATCGCGCTACCTCGTCACCCTGAATGTATCGTACGCAGGCACGGCCGCAATATTCACCGGTTACTTGAAGAAGTGGCGCTTGACGATGTTGAGGAAGTCGTTGGAGAAGGCCTCCATCTCCGAGGACAGGACCTTGATTCGACGGACGAAGTAGTTGTAGGCCACCACCGCCGGGATCGCCGCCATCAGGCCGATGGCCGTGGCCACCAGCGCCTCGGCGATGCCCGGAGCCACCGTGGCGAGGTTGGCCGCGCCCTTCTCCCCGATGCTTCGAAACGAGTTCATGATGCCCCACACCGTGCCGAACAGGCCGACGAAGGGGGCTGCCGATCCCGTGGTGGCGAGAAACGGGACCATGCTCTCCAGGTGCGTCGCCTCGTTGGTCTCCGCGCGCTGCAGCGCCCGCTCGATGCTCTGCATGTCCCCCAGCCAGGAGGCCTTGTCCCCCCCGCCGCGGTAGGCGTCCTTGTCCCCCGGCGTCTCGCTGCCCTTGATCTTCGACAGCTCGATGTAGCCGGCCTTGAACATCTGGCTGATGGGGCTTCGCTTGAGCTCCTCCGCCGACTGATAGATCGCGTCCAGGCGCTTGGAGCGCCAGAAGATCTCCAGAAACTTCTCGCTCGCCCGCTGGGCTCGACGGAGGTAGATCAGCTTGTACACGATGATGTACCAGCTCATGAGGCTGAACAGCGCCAGCAGGCCTAGGACGCCCATGACGACGCCTGTGGCTTGCAGCACCAGTTGCCAGATGTCCAGCTTGGGTGGGCCAGTGGGAGCAGCCAGCGTGACGATCAGAGTAGTGGGATCCATGGAGTGGTGCCAGTCGGGTTTTGGAAAAGCCGGTGTGTACTGCCCAGCGCCGAGTACTCAGCCAAGACAGCTAACACAGAGGGCATGACAAGTCAAACGCTTCGACGGCGAACGCTTTGACATCTTGAGGTTTGCCGCCTACGCTGGGACGGTGCAATTCGGAGGGATACTCGTCGCAGCGGGTCTGTGCGTGCTGATCGGCCCCAGCTGCGTCCAGGTGGACGGAGGGGCGGTGGAGGCCGGATGGGACCTGCGTTTTCCCGACGGACGGCGCACGGACGACGACGGAAACTCCGTGAGCTGCACCCAGACCGGAATGGACCGCATGGTGCTCGTGCTGCAGCCCATGGCGGGCGGGGTGGACCCCTGCGTCGGCCAGAGCCACTGCCAGTTCTCGTGCTCCAGCCAGGGGGTTGGCACCACGGACTTCGTCATTCCACCGGCAGAGTATTCCATCAGCCTGCATGTGGTGGACAAGGCAGGGAAATCCCTCGCGTCGGTGGATGGGGTGGTGACACCCGGACCCGTCGTGCGCCAGGTTTCAACCGGCGAGATCACGAGCCTCAATGTGAACTTGATCATCGTCTCACGATGAACGGCGTGTCACACTTGTGAGATTGTCATGTCCGGGGCAAGATCCCATTTCAGGTCACTGGAGGAGCGAAATGAAACATAGACTGATTGGACCCCTCGTCCTGACCACCCTGGCGGCCTGTAGCGTGGTGCTGCTCGGCGATCTCGACGTGGCGTGGCGCATCGATGGCTCGTCGTCGCCGGCGCTGTGCTCGACCTACGGCATCGACACCTGGCACATCGTGGCCGATGGACCGGAGCGAGTCTCGGTGCCGAACATCCCCTGCAGCGGAAGCTGGACCTCGGGGATTCTGCTGTTCGACGTCGAGGAGGGCTACTATGACGTGACGATCGAGGCCCTGGACAGCAACGGTACGATCCTCGCGACGCGGCCCGCCGCCAGCGTGCGGGTCGTCTCCGGCGATCCGCCGACCCCGGTGGACGTGGACTTTACCGCGTCGGACTTCGGCGGCAGCGGGGATCAGGTGGATGTGTTCTGGAACATCAACGGGACCGAGGACGGGACCCCCAAGGGCAAGAGCTGGGACACCTGCGCCGAGGTGGGGGCGACCCAGGTCGAGGTGGAGGTCAACGGCCAGGTCAGCACCCACGACTGCCACGCCAGCAGCAACATGTCGGCGGCGGTGACGGGCTTCACCGGTCAGCCTCAGGTTCGCATGCGGCTGCTGGACACCACCGGGAGCGCTCTGACCACATGGTCTCCGCTGGCCGCGGCCAACGCCGGCACCGCAGCCAATGCCTGGTGGTACGTGGGCGAGTTCTACTGGGATTCGTTCCTCACGCTGAAGGACACGATGATCGGCGACTACCTGTTCCAGGTGAGCTACGAGGGTCACAGCTGCACCCAGACCTCGCCCAACGTGGCGCACCAGGTCTCGCTCCTGACGCTCAACGGCACGGCGGTGAGCCCGCCGCCCGACGTCTGCGGTGTGGACAGCAAGTGCGTCAAGGCGGATGGCGCCGATTTCGCCAGCTGCTACGGCCCCGATCAGACCCAGACCATGGCCGACACGCTGTGGGGCGAGTACACGCTCAAGGTCTCCGGAACGCTGTCGGCCTCGGAGTCCTACGAGATCTGCTGGGAGAAGGAGTTCGATATCGTGATCGGCGCCGGGAAGACCAATCCGCTGGTGCGGCACGATCTGGTGCGCCTCAGTTCCACCGGCGCCTGCACGCCCTGACCCATCGAGGGAACATGACCATACGAGCAGTTCTGTTGTCCCTGTCGATCGGGGTCTGCGGCTGTGGCTCCGACGGGAGCTACGAGCTGCGCTGGACCATCGGCTGTGATCAGGCCGCGGCGTGCGAGGTGAAGCGCGTCAAGGACTGCAGCCAGTACGGGCTGGATTCGGTGGAGGTGCTGGCACGCACGGCAGGCGCCGCCGGGGACGAGGACCGCTCCACGTTTTCCTGCTTCTCGCCGGACGAGGGCGCGGTGGGCCGCGGCCCGGGACTCCCCGGCGGGGCGATGGATCTGCTGGTCTACGGGCTCTCGGCCAGCGGGCTGCGGCTCACCGATCCGGTGACCATCTCGGCGCAGATCCCCGACGAGGGCCTGGTGTCCGTGCAGGTCGAGATCCCCCACCCGCCGCAGTGCCGCGACGGTGTGGATAACGACCTGGACGGACTCGTGGACCTGTTCGACCCCGACTGCCTGGACGGCAACGACGCGGACGAGGGCAGTTGATCCCGCGGGCCTCGCTCCGCACGCGATTGCGCGGAGGCTGTGGCTCGTGAAGCGCCACATCGAGATCCGACCGGACACCAAGATCGTCCACCTCGGGGGACGTCCGCCGCGGGTGACGCTGGTGCTGCTGGTGCTGTGCGTCGGGCTGTTCGTGCTCTACGCCTTCGCCGACGGCCCGAGCTGGGTGGCCGCGCTGTGCGCCAGCGGGGAGACCACCCTGGGGCGGCTCCAGCTGTATCAGCCGTTCACCGCGCTGGTGCTGCATCTCGACGCCCGCAGCCTGCTGTTCAACATGCTGGCGCTGTGGATCTTCGGCTCCGCCCTGGAGCGCTGGTGGGGACCGCGTCGGTTCCTGCTGTTCTGGATCGTGACCTCGGCGGCGGGGTTGTGGATCGGGGTGGTGGTGGGGCAGCTTCTGCCCCGGACGCTGCTCTACGGATCGGGCGGGGCCCAGCTGGGGATGATGGTGGCGACGGCCATCATCTTCCCCCACCACCTGGTGTTCTTCTTCGGCCTGCTGCCGGTCAAGACCCGGATCATCGCCCTCTCGCTGGCGGGCTTCGTGGTGCTGGGGAACCTGCTCGCGGCGAGCTACCTCGAGGCGGTGGTCGAGGTGGTGGGGGCGGCCGTGGGGCTGCTGTTCCTGATCCGCCGCCTGCCGGGGCAGGCAAGGGCCAGGAAGGCCGGCAAGCACGGGCTGGACCTGATCCAGGGCGGCAAGCAGCAGAAGAAGTACTGGAACTAACACCGAATGCGCGCGCTATTGACAGTGTGGACACGAGATAGGCTGCCTCTTCGCTCATGCGTCTGGAGACTGATTCTCTCTCCTCGGGCCATGGGCCTCCTGATCCAATCGGCTGGTGGGTGCCTGCTTCCTTGCTGGCTTTCGAGGCGATGCGCGCCGTCGGGATCATCCTCTGCATTGATGCTTCCCGGCTCTCACGTAACTCGAAGGACTGGGCCAACCGCTTCGAGCTCTGCGGCCACTTCGAGACACTGATCGCCGACCTGGACCGGGTCTATGACCTGTCCTTCCCCAATGACAGGCTCGTCCTCGGGATCAAGGGCAGATCTCGCTGACCACGCCAATCCCTCGACATCACACGGTAGTGAAAATGAGTGCATTCTGTGTCAGGGCGTTATCGTGCGGGCACACCGAAAGCCCACGAGGGGACTGCGGCTGCCAACATCGTAGTCGTCGCGTACGGCTGCGCGGAGGAACTGGGGGAAGCTTCGGTCGGGCGAAGCCGCCGCGGCCGTGCGAGGCCAACCGTGGAGCGGTGAACACCCTGCTTCAGACCGTGCAAGACAGCGCTCGACAGCTCGCCCCCGGCAAGACGTCGGCATTCCAGACGCTGATCATCGACCTCGTGCACCGGGAGATCGGCGGGGTGCTGGCAGGTGTGACAGGGCGGAACGAGAGGGGCAGGCCCTTCAAGTACACCACCGACACCGTCATCCGGATCCTGGTGTGCCAGGCGGCGGAGGGGTTCTCGCTGCGCGACGTTGTCATTCGGATCGATGACAGTCATTACCTGCGGCGGTTCGTCAGGATCGACAGCCGACCGATGATGGACTTCACCACCCTCGACAAGCGGAAGAACGCGATCCCGGCCGCGACCTGGAAGCAGGTGAACCGGGAGCTCGCCAAGCACGCCGTGCGCGAGGAGCTGATCGCGGGAGAGTCCCTGCGGCTCGACACCACGGCCGTGGAGACGAACATCCACTGGCCCACGGACTCGAATCATCTGGGCTCGTAAAGCTCCACCTCGGACCCTCGAGTGGAGCGTATCGCGGGAAGAGGAATCATCTGGGCTGGTAATGCTCCACCTCGGCCCCAGGGATGGTGTAGGCAGCGGTAGAGAAGTGACCGGGCGTAGCGCTCGAAGGTGTCCGACCGTCAATGCGATCCTGTCTAGCTCTACCACCGCCCGCCCGGGCTTTTTTCCGATTACCGTTCGCCAGCGGCGCATGCTAGGTTCGGTAGATCCTGGGCCCCCGTGCCTGCGCCGCTCCGAGGCTCGCGGTCTCTCCCCCAGGACGTAGGAGCCTGAATATGCCCAAGACAATTGGCATCGATCTCGGGACCACCAATTCGGTCGCAGCCATCAAGCAGGTCCAGACCGAGGTGCTCGAGAACGCAGAGGACGACCCGATCACCCCCTCCTGCGTGGGCTGGAGGCTGGACCCCACCGGCGAGGAGCGCCACATCGTCGGAAAGCACGCCAGGGAGTGGCTCACGCAGGACCCCCGGAACACGATCCTGGCCGTCAAGCGCCTGATGGGCCGCCACTTCCACGATCCCGCTGTGCAGCGGGCCTTGTCCGACGGAAAGCTGCGCTACAGAGTGACCGAACACTCGAGGGGCACCGAGAACAGCATCGCCGTAATCCTTGGGGGCAAGGAGTATGCGCCGGAGGAGATCTCGGCCAAGATCCTGGCCAAGATCAAGACGGACGCCGAGACCCGGCTCTCCGACGAAGTCGACTCGGCAGTGATCACCGTGCCGTCGTACTTCAACGACCAGCAGAAACATGCCACACGCCTCGCTGCCACACTGGCCGGCCTCAGGGTGCGACGGCTCCTGCCCGAGCCGACCGCCGCCGCCATCTCCTTCGGGGTCGACCAGATCTCTGGGGACCAGGAGAAGATCGTCATGGTCTTCGACCTCGGCGGCGGCACGTTCGACCTGTCGGTCCTGATCATCAGCGGCGGACAGTTCATCGAGCAGGGCAAGGGCGGGGACATGTGGCTGGGCGGAGAGGATATCGACCATCTGATCATCGAGCACGTGCTGCAGGAGACCGCCAGGGAGCACGGCATCGGCGACATCGCGGCCTTCATCGCCCGCCAGCCAGAGGCGGTGCAGAACCGCCTGGCCGGCGAGTTGAAGCTGCGCGCAGAGCGGGCGAAGATCCAGCTCAGCGTTGAGGAGACCACGCTGATCGAGGTCTTCGGCGTCCTGAGTGACGAGGATGGCGACCCGCTTCAGATCCAGGTCGAGCTGACACGCACCGCCTTCGACGCGATGATCGCACCGATCGTCCGGCGCACGGTGGAGCTCGCCCATCAGCTGATCCAGTCGATCCATCTGACTCCGGACCTCGTCTCCGATCTGCTCCTGGTAGGGGGAAGCTCCGCGATCCCTTCGCTGGTCGAAGCGCTGCGCCAGGAGTTTGGGGCCGAGAAGGTCCACCCTCACGCGCGCCCTATGCTGGCCATCGCCGAGGGGGCCGCGATCCTCAGCCACCGTCTGGCCGACAGCTACGAATGCCCGCGATGCGGAGCCTCCGTGGCCCAGGCGGCCTCCGCCTGTCCCTCGTGCGGGTTCGATCTCGAGCAGCACATCATCGCTCACGGCCTGGTGGATATCGTTCACTCGGCGGCCCATGACTACTACCTTCATCTGGAGGGGAAGAAGAGGCACATCCTCGTCGAGAAGAACACCCCCCTCCCCTTTCATGTCGAGGAGGAGTTCAAGCTGGTGGACAACCACCAGCGCCTCGTGCACATGAAGTTCTTCAATGTGGTCAACGACGTCGAGGAGTCGATCGGCGACCTCTGGATGGGCATCGACCTCCCCGTGCACATGGAGGAGATGTCTGATCCGCTGCGCCTGCAGCTGGCCCTGGACGTCGACGAGGACAACACGATCAGCGTCGGTGCCGTGATCGTGGAGCATCCCGAGATCCGTGTAGAGCGGACCCTCTCTCGTGGCACCGCCGACGAGCAGCTCTTCTTGCGGCTGGAGGCGCTGATCTCGGCGGCCAACCGCGCGCGCTACTCGCACTATCTGATGGGCGAGATCGAGCAGAGCGCCGTCGCCACACTGTGGGACATACACAAGGTCATCAAGCCCGGCAGCAACGAGATTGACGAGGAGTCCTTCCGGCGCGCGGAGCGCAACATCACCACGGCGGAACGACAGGCCCGGGAACAGCAGCCCCTGCGATCCACGCTGTACTACTACGAGGTGATGCTGGACCGGTTTGGCTACGCCCTCGATGGTCCCGAGACCCAGGCGCTCGTGACCCTGATGGACCGGATGAGGCAGGTCGACGCGGACGGGACGTACGAGGATCTCCTGGCGGCGAAGGAGGCCCTGCTCGAGAAGGGGCACGAGCCTCCCTACCGGCTGCTCCATCCGCTGATGGACATCCAGAAGGCGGGCCGCTTCTGCGAGGAGCATGATCCCTCGCGTGCACCGAAGTTCTTTCGTGCCCTGGAGAACGTCGAGGAGGCCTACGCCAGCGCCGATCTCGACAAGGTCGCTTCGATCATCGACGAGCACTTCGACGATGCGCTACGAGTGCTTGGCCGGCACGACACCGTATCGAGGACCATTTATACCGAGCTGTCCAGGTAGTCGGTGAACGAGACCGGTAGCTGCCCTGCGCCGCAGATCTCCGCCTGCCCCGTCTGCGGGCTCCCCGGGCTCGTGAGCAGCGTGTCGGTCTGTCCGCAGTGTGACGCCGATCTCCAGTGCTTCCGGGCCCTCGAGCTCCTGACCCCACCGGCATCCCGGGAGGTTCGCGACCCCCTGCCTGCGGATCTCTCGGTCCCCTCCGCTGTCGCACCCGGTCCCTCGAGCATCCCGGGCCCACACCGTGCCTTGCTGATCATCGGCGGAGGGTCGCTGGGGCTGCTGCTCCTCCTGGTCGGCGTTCAGTTCTTCCTGCTCTCTCGACTGAAGGCACGTCTGGCGGTCAGGCCCGCGTTGCACCAGAGGGTCGAGAATCCAGCGAGGACGCGAAAGAAAGAGGCCTCAGGAAGGAGGGAGACCCCGACGAACAGACAGCCGGTGACCGCGGAGGTCTCGCCACAGCGTCCGGCCGGGCTGGCCACCCGCTATCGGGCCCGGGCGGAGGACAGCCTGTGGTCCATCGCCGCGCGCCTCTACGGCAAGGGCGACTGCTATCCGCTGCTCCTGCACGACAACCCCGGCGTCGCCGTCAACCGGATCGGGGAGGGACTGACGCTCAAGGTCATGAGCGACAGGGACAAGGCAGCCAGGCGTTGCCGGGCGATGATCCATCGTGATGTGTCGGGCCGTTTCTGGTACTACTTCCTGCGGCCAGGCGATTCCCCACAGAGCCTGGCCAGAAGGTGCTTCGGGACGGTCGCTGCTGCGACTCGCATCCAGCAGCTCAACCCGCTGCTCCGCTGGGAAGCAGGACGAAGGATCAAGCTGTACTTGCCGTGAGGGTGACCGAGATGAGCCAGACCGATTCCAGCCAGGCGCCTTCGCTCTCCCGCGCTGACAAGCTGATCGGAAAGGGTAGCTTCGCTGCCGCCGTGGCAGAGCTGAGGAAGCTGCTCGCCGTCGTTGACGATCCGGATCTCCGGTCGGCGGTGCAGCACAGGCTCGAGCACTGCGACCTGGAGCTTCGAAAGCAACAGGCGAAGGAGTGGATCAAGCGCGGCCGCAAGAGCGAGAAGCGCGGGAAGCTCACCGACGCACTCTCGGCCTTCAGGCAGGCACAGCGCCTCGGCGAAGAGCCGTGGATGGCCCCGCGTATCTCCGACCTGGAGGCCGAGCTGGAGAAGCAGACGCTAGCGGCGCAGGGGCGCCGCGCGGAAGATGCCGGGCAGTGGCAAGCCGCCGCCCGCCTGTACGCTGCAGCCGGGGCCGAGGCGGCCCATCAGAAGATGCGGCTCATTCAGGCGCGCGCGCGCCTCGAAGCAGGCGACCACGCGGCGGCCGCCGAGATCTACGGCCGCGCGGGTGACCTGTCGAAGCGCGACCGCTACGATTGGGGCTACTGCCACTACAGGCTGGGGCAGCTCGCCTCCTGTCTCGAGGCGTGGGACGGCCTCTCTGCCCCGTCGCCGGAGCTGGTCGGCCAACGAGACGCCGTCCGGCGTCTGCTCCATGACCAGGTGCTGGCCGAGTTCGCCAGCGCCGAGGAGCCAGGCATCGAGCTGCGGCCCCTCGCAGCCTATCTGCACCAGATCCGACCCACCGAGGAGACCGAGACCATCCTGTACTACTACTTCCTGCGGCGACTCGAGTCCTGCTGGCGGGAGCGCCAGCTGGTGGCCTTGCTCGACATCCTCGATGAGGAGACGCCCCTCGCATCCACCAGCATCCACCAGCATCCGAAGCTGGTCGAGGTCTACGCCAAGACTGGCTTCAAGCTGGCCGAGACATCGGCCGACCACCTGCCCCTGCTGAACCTGTACTATCTCACGGCCGTCTATCGACGGCGCTTCTCGACGAAACGCACCGGGGAGAAGGTAAGACCGGACGACATCCGGGCGATGTTGATCCATCTCGGCGACGAGCTGGTCGATGGCTACCGAGACGGCCGTGACAGAGGCACCCAGTACAACCTCCGCCTCTGGAGCCTGGAGAAAGCGATCACCGCCGAGCTCTGGTCCATTCTGCCCAAGAACCGCGTGGCCGTGTCCCAGGCGATCTGCACGCCACAGTTTGCCTGGCGCTTCGGCTGTGGACCCGCGGTGATCTCCCTCCTCGAACAGAACAGCCATCGCGCCCGCGACCTCAAGACCCTCCTCGCGCTGGGAGCGTACTTCACGCCATACGGACCGAGCCTGTACGCCATCGAACTCGGTACAGAGGCGCCCGCGGAGACCGCCCGTCCGAGATCCGAGCCGCAGAACGAGTTCGAGCGCTTCGCCCTGAACAAGCTCTGCTTCTTCGACGGCCTGAGCGCCGTCCGCGCCCAGCGGAGCCCGCCCCGGCGTTTCTTCCACGCCGCGCTCGAGCTGTTTGCCATCGACGACGAGGACGAGTCGCGCTTCCTCGCGCTCGCAGCCAAGGAGCAAGACCCCGAGATGGTCGACCAGTACATCGAGATGCTCAGACAGCTCTGCCGCGCACGGCCGCGGGGCGAGGCGCGGACGACCCTCTCCCGGCTGATGAGCCAACGGGCGAGCGACCAGTTCTTCGCCGGTGAGATCTCGGTGAAGGTCTTTCGCAACATCCTGCATCAGACCCTACAGTGGGATCCAGACAACGAGGGCGCACGGGGCGCCCTCGAGGACGCCCGGCTCGACCAGGAGCTCGTGGATCTGCGCCGGGCCTTCGGGCGGCGCAAGTACGATCGGTTCTGTCAGATCGCCCGCGACACCGAGTTCGAGGAGGTCCACGATACGTTCTGGCAGCTGCTGGCCGACGCGGCCGGGACGGCCCACCAGCTGGATCCCGAGTTCCGACCGGTCGCGCTGTGGGAGCTGAAGCGATGTGTCCTGACCGTGGATCCGGACCATCCGCTGATGGGCAGGATCGACAGGATGCTCGGCGGCCACGACGCCGCCTCCACGCCGAGGTGATCTGAACGATGAACCCCTACGAGATCCTTGGCCTGGACCACCGGGCGACCAAGACCGAGATCCTCGGCAGCGTGGCCAGGGCCCTGCGGCGTCGCCAGTACAGCGCCCACGAGATCGCGCGGGCGCAGAAGGCGCTTCTCGACCCGGTGACCAGGGCCGCCCACGAGTTCCTTCATTTCCTCGACGTGGACGTCCTCTCGCGCGCCCCGCAAGCGATCCGCGCCCGGCGAGGACAGCGAACCCTGCCGTTCTTGCAGCGGCTGGATCTCTCCGACGCGGGCGATGACAGCGGCCATCGATCCGATGACTGACTCGGCCCAGGGGCGGGAAGAAGCCGCGAGCTACCTCCGTGAGAAGCTCGTCGCCTTTCAGAAGCAAATCGCCACGCTCCAGCACGAGCTGCGTGAGAAGGATGCGGCCCACCGCGCCGCCGAGAAGGATCTCCTGCTCCAGCTTCTGGACCTGGCTGATGCGTTCGATGCCATCGAGGCGTCCGAGCAACGCAAGGCCTCGGACATGGACCCGACGCGGCACAAGCTGGTCCGACAGGTCCGCGGGATGAAGAAGAAGCTCGACTTCATCCTGAAGCGGCAACATGTCGTCCCGTTGGAGATCGAGGACAACCGGGCTCGAATGGAGCTCTGCGAGGTGGTGAGCACCGAACCCCACCCGGAGCTCTGCGACGAGATGATCGTCGCGGTCCTGTCGCGAGGGTACATCGACCAGAAGGAAGGCACGGTCCTCCGCAAGGCCAAGGTCACCACCGTGCTCAACCGCCCGCCGACGACTTCGGAGACGCCGATCTCGACGTCAACTGAGGATGCCACCATCTCCAGCATCTCCAAGCCCTGACAGCCTCGTGCCGCCGCGGGTCCACCTCGTGCGGCTGTGCTGGTCCAGCTGATCTTCAGCGGCTTGCACGTGACGGCCAAGTCGCTGCTGCGGCAACTGCACCCGCTAGCGCTCGCCGGCGCGCGCGTCGGCGTGGCGGCCCCGCTGCTGCTGCTCATCGCCAGCCTGGCCCATCGGCGCCTCCCCGGGCTTCGCGACCAGCTGCGCCGACACGACCTCGCCCCCGAGGAGTGGCTGGTGGTGATCAAGGAGGCGCACCCGGGCTACATCAGCTGGGAGAGGTACGTGAGCAATCGCGACAAGCTTCGTCAGAGCTTCATCAGCCCCTCTCGTATCTTCCTTCCGAACTCCATGCCCAGACCTCCTTTTGGAGGCCGGACACAAGAAACTTTACACTACCCCTGCGTCGCTCCGAGGCAGACCTGCGGGGGGAGCTGCGTTGATCTCGCCAGCAACCCGAACCAGTGTGGGAGCTGCGGCAAGGTCTGTCCGAGCCCGCAGGTCTGCTCGAAGGGCAGCTGCGCGGCGAGCTGCGACAGCGGGCTCACCAGCTGCGGCCGCGCAGTCGACGGACTACCTGTCAGACCTGCGTCGGCGGCGTTTGCATCTGACGCGGTGGCGGTCCCCTGTGCACGCCCGCGTTTCGTAGTAGCGTGAGGATGGCGCCTCCAACCCGGGAGCAGCGAGCCCGAACAGCCAGCCACCTTCCTTGAGCTGTCGCCGCCAACTCAACCGCAGCTCGAGCGCCTGCTCGCCACCCTAATGATTTTTATGGTTGAAGCGGTGGGAGATTCGGATAGAGCCCTCGTTGGTCCAGGGCGCGCGGGGCACATTGTGCATGGTCTCGGCGATGGCGCTGTCGAGTACATCCGTGTCGGGCTCGAGCCCGAGGTCATCGTCGAGGCCGCAGCGTTTCTGCACGAGGGCCGAGGCGCGGCGGGGGACCTTTTGCAGGATGCCGAGGATGTCCTTGTCCTCGGGCACTGGAAGCGGCACCAATCGAAGGACATCGTCCTCGGTCTCGCCGGGGACGAAGACCGCGTCGGGCGCCAGCACATGGAGGTGCACGTTTGCGTTCACAGCTACCGCCACCGCGCACTCGCGGGTCGCACCTGCAACCTCCATGTCCGCACTCGCACCTCGCAGGGCGCGGATCCGGGGCGCCGGCGCTCTGGCATGACCCATGCGTCCACCGGGACAGATGTCCCAACCGTCACGAGCCCTGACCTGCCTCTGCCTGCTCCACCTGACCGGCTGCGCCGAGTCGCCCCGCGCCGCGACCGACGCTCGCGTCGCCGAGGTCGCCGTCCCGGCGGCGGCCGACGGACGGGCCGCGGACGCGAGCACACCGGAGACCGACGGCGGCCTGGCGGTCGCCCGGCTCAGCCCGTGTCGCGGGCAAGGGGGCGGCAGCTTCAGCATTCCGGTGAGCCACGGCGACGCGCGCTGGATGCGACGGGGGCGCTTTGCGGGGCTGGGGATCCAGGGCTACCTCGACGGGCCCCGGCTGCAGATGCGCAGCTACAATCCGCCCGGGCGCTTCGGGTTCTTCGAAACCGGGGGCGAGTACGTCTTCCGCGCCTACGACGAGCAGACCGGACGTTACATCACGCTCGCGGGCAGCGCGCGTGGTTACCTCGATGGGCCCTTCTCCCGGGCGCGCTTCGGCGGCTGGGGCTACTCCGCCACGCTGCGCGCGGCGTGCGCGCCCGACGGCTCGCTCTACGTCCTCGAGCCCCTGCTGGGCGTGGTGCGGCGGCTGGACTTCGAGCGGGAGCAGGTGACCACGGTGACCCACGAGACCGACGGGGCGCGCGCGCTGGCGTTCGACGAGCTCGGGGTGCTCTATCTCGCGGGCTACGGCAACACCATCCGCCGGGTCCACCCGTCCGGCGCCAGCGACACGCAGAGCATCGAGCCCGCCTTCATCAGCCACGGCTTCGGCGTGGCCATGGACAACAAGCACGACCGGCTCTACGGCGCGAACCGCTGCGCGGGGAACTGGTACGTCTGGTACTGGGACCTCGCCAGCCAGGGCAAGTTCGTCGGGGTCCTGGCCATCCCCGGGGAGGGCGAGACTAAGCGCGCCCTGAACGCCACCGGCCCGTTCGAGGGGACCTGGCTCCACTGTCCGTCGGGAATCGCTTTCGGCCCCGACGATCCCGACCACCGCTACCTGTACTACGGCGGCGGAGACAACACGACCTTCTTCCGGCTCGACCTGGTCAAGCAGTGGATCGACACCTGGGGACCGGTGGACCCGAGCCAGAGCGCGCCCTTCACCGACCTGACCTGGGTCGAGGCGCCGGGCAAGTTCCCGTTCAAGTCGGTGGTGAGCTGGGCCGGTACGCCAGGCTGGGACGAGGGCGACATCTACCTCGGCGATGCCATCTGGCCCGATCTGATCCGTTTCGAGCGGGTCAAGTAGGAGCAGGAGACGATGATGCGCAGCCCCGGCTCGATGCCCCTCAGCCTGATCCTGATCGCCCTGGCCGGCGATGCCCGGGCCGTACCGACGCTGTCGGCCGAGGTGTTGCTGCCTGACCACGGGCAGCGGGACGCCTACTGTCCGGCGGTGGCCCGCGGTGCGAAGCGCTACCTGGTGGTCTGGCAGGCCGGACGGGCCACGCGCGGCGACATCGTGGCCTGTCCTGTGGATCTCGCCGGCAAGCCCGAGGGCGGCGCGCCTGTCCTGGTCAGTGGCGCGGCCGACGATCAGGAGGCGCCGGAGGTGGCCTTTGGCCAGTCCACCTTCCTGGTGGTCTGGCAGGACCTGCGCGGCGGCAAGGACTACGACGTCTACGGCGCCCGGCTCGACGAGGGCGGCAAGCTGCTCGACCCGCAAGGGGTGCTGATCTCGGGAGGTGCCGGCAACCAGTCGAGCCCCCGGGTCGCCTTCGACGGCACGACCTTCGTCGTCGTCTGGGAGGACTACCGCTCCGGACAGCGCTATGACATCTACGGCGCGCGGGTCGCGCTCGACGGCAAGGTCCTCGACCCCGCCGGGATCAAGCTCGCCGGCTCGGACAAGGCGGGGCGCCACCGCGTCGCGCCGGCGCTGGCCCGGAGCAAGGGCGGCGGGGTGCTGGTCGAGTGGAACGGGCACCTGGTCAACGGCGTTGGCCAGCTGGCCGGCGGCCTCCTGCTCGCCGGCGGCGCGATCACCAAGACGTTCGTCATCGACGGCAAGACCGGCGAGACGCCGGGCGACAGGCACACGCCGGTCCGTGCGGCCGGGAGCAGCTCCGGCTACGTGCTGGTCTGGCGCAACTACGTGCCCGTGGGCCGCGTCGACCCGAGCGGAAACCCCAATCTGCTCCAGCTCGACCCGGCGGGCAGCGTCACCTCCCGCTCCGTCGTGGGCAGCACCGGGATCGTCGATCCGGACGTGACCTGGGACGGATCCGCCAGCCTGGTGGCGTGGCACGAGCAGCGCGGCAAGGGCGACACGAAGCAGCACACCGGCCCGAGCGATGCCGTCTACCTCCAGCGCCTGGCGAGCGGCGCGACCGAGATCTCGGTCGCCGGCACCTTCGCCTCGCCGGCGCGCAGGGCCCGCCTGGCCTCGGGTGGCGACGGCGAGACGCTGGTCGTCTACGAGCGCCACCCCGAGCAGGCCACCACGCCGATCCGCATCGGCGTCCGCCTGGCGCACTGAGCCGCACGACGACCTTGGCCAGCTGCGCGGTGGAAGCATAAGCATAGGAATTACAAGGACCGCATCCTCGACGTGGATGACAAGTGCCCCAACGAGCCCGAGACCTACAACGGCTACCAGGACGAGGACGGCTGCCCGGACAAGGGTCGCGTCGTGGTGCACAAGGGCCGCATCGAGATCCTGGACACGCTGCACGTCGGGCACCAGATCGACGGCCGCGACCGCAAGCGCCTCGAGCGCCTCATCCGCTACGTCGCGCGGCCCCCCATCGCCAACGACAGGCTCCGGATGCGTCCCGATGGCTCCCTCTCCTACACCATGAAGGCTCCATGGTCCGACGGGACGCGCGCGGTCTCCATGAGCGCCCTCGACATCATTGCACGGCTCTGCGCCCTCGTCCCGCCTCCACGGTTCCACACCGTCCGGTACCATGGAGTCCTCGCCGCACATGCGGCGCTCCGTCCCCTCGTCGTACCCACCAGCGACGACGACGAGACCCTCGACCACGACCGCATCGATGAGCTCATTGGCCAGCTCGACCTCTTCCCCTGCCGAGTCTTCCATCCGTCCCTCGGCTCCCCGGCGGCAAGGCCGACATCACCTTCCCCAACGCCTCCTCGCACATCCCCTTTCACGAGCTTCTGCGCCGTGTTTTTCAGGTCGACATCCACGCATGTCCTCGGTGTTCGGAGCGGCTCCGCATCAAGGGCGCCATTACCGCAAAGGCAGACACCGAGCGCATCCTCGAGGCCCTCGACATCCCCACACAGCCGCCCGCCATCGCCCCTGCCCGCGCCCCTCCGCAACCACCCCTCCACCTCGATCCACCGTTACTCGCCAAGTCGCCGTCCAGCGTTCGTTCGAGCCCACCCATGAGCTCACCTCGCCGCCACTGGACGCCGGCTCCGCCGCCATCGACGCTCAGGCCTTGCTGGAAAATGCTTTTCGAAATTACTATCCATGCGCGTATGATGCGGCATGCGACTCCTCCTGTGCTTCGCGACACTCTCGATCACATGCAGCTGTGGACGAGGCGCGGCTCCGCTTCCCCCGAGAGACGGTCGGGCCGCAGGCCGTGCGGAACATGCTCACGCCGAGGAGGTGGCCCTGGAGGATAGGGAAGCTACCCGTATGAATACCCAACTTCTCCAAGCGCAGCTCGATGCCGGCAGCGGCGACGCCGTGGAGACCAGCCGCCGGCTGGCGGCCGCGGCCCTGCCGATGCTCGCGGCGCGCACCGCTGCCAGGTCCGCGGACAAGCGTGTGCTGGTCGTCGAGTGCTTCGCCGCGGTCGGGGGCGAAGAGGCGAGCCGGGCCCTGGTCGCCGCTTTGTCCGATCCCGAGATCGACGTTTGGAACACCGCCCTCGTGGGTCTCCACACCTGCTACACCCCCGGGATTGTTCGACCCCTCCTGCAACTCCTTCGCGATTCTCCCCATGCGCGGGTGCGCGGCGAGATCGGCCGCATCCTCGGCCGGATCGGCGATCCCGCGGCCCTCGTGCTTCTGCGGGAGCAGGCGCGGGTGGAGTCGGACCCGGAGGCGGTGGCAAAGATCAACCTCGGGATCGCCCGTCTGGAAGACGGAGCCGAACGCCGGCAGGTGGTTGACCGCCTCGTGGATCCGGACGCCCGAGTGCGCTATCGCGCGATTGGCGAGTTGGAATACGTGAACGATCGCGGCTTGCTGGCCCACTTTCGCCCCCTGTTGGCGGACAAGGCGCCGGTCGAGAACGTCGGCCAAGAGCGGTGGCCCGTGTGGCACCGAGTCTGTGACCGAGCGGTGGAGGCGGTGGCCGTACTCAGCGGCGGCGCCCTGAGCTTCCCCCTCGGCGGGCGTACCTACAGCGCGGCGGAGATCGGCCAGGCGCGCGCGATCGTGGATGGCGCGGGCGGCGAGAAGGGGCGGTGAAGGTGGACCGCCGCTTCGGCAATCGGGGGCGTGCGAGCGGGACAGCGGGACAAGGCGCTCAAGGTCACGGGCTGGGTCTTCGGGACCTTCTCCTACGTGATGCTGGTCGGGGCCGGGCTGTTGCCGTACATGGCGGCGTTCCCGGACCCGGGCCGGTCCTGCCTGGCGGCGATTGGGTCGCTCGGGGCGGTCTTGATCGCACTGCTCGCCTTCGGCGCAATCCGAAGCGCGATCGGCGCGGCCCAGCGCGGCAAACCCAGCTGGTTCCTGCGCACCCACCAGCTCCTCCTCGTGATACCGCTCTACCTTTTCCTCGGCGGGATGGGGGTGCTGTTGATGGCGCTCGTGAGCCCGATCGCCGGCTGGGCGCTGGTCGGGGCCGTGCTGCTCGCGGCGCTGTTCTTCGCCTACGGCTTCTATCGTTGCCCGCGCTGCAGGCAGGCGGCTCTTGGCGGCCGAGCTCGTGCTCGTCGAGAAGATCGGAGAGTGCAGGGGGACGTCGATGGCTCGTGACGCGGTGGGACGCGGTGGGCAACCCGGTCGCCGTGCAAACGGTCAGCTCGAAGCATCGGCGGACCTACCGCTGCCGCTTCTGCTTGCACCGCTGGTCGCGGTGAGCGTCGCGGGCGGAGCCCGGCACGCTCTGCTGGGGAAGCTCGCTGGGCGCTGGCGCTGGCGCTGGCGCGTGAGCCTCTCCCGTCGAATTCGACGAGACAGGCCGGTCCGCTTCGAGACCGCCATCTTCTCATGCCTTCGCGTGCAGGATCATCCCTCCCTCCAGTCCAGAAGCCTCTGTTCTCCTTGAAGGTCGCGGATGTGGGTTACATCCTGACTCACCTCGAGGCAGCCGCAATAGGTGCCTGACTTGTCCCGGACCGCGAAGTAACGGATGTGAATGAACTTACCTTGGAGCTGGATCCAGAATTCGGCCACATCCTTCTTGCCAGCCCTGAACGAGTCCAGGATATCCTGGACGACGTGCACGCTCTTCGGCGGGTGGCAGTGCTGCACCTTGCGGCCGATCACCGCCGGGCTGCGCGGGAAGATCCGGTGCGGGCCCTCGGAGTAGAAGCGGACGGTGTCGGTTTCGTCCACGAACGACAGGTCTACGGGGAGGTGGGTGAGGATGAGATTGATCTGGTCGAGAGAAATCTCGCCTGTCAGGAGGGCCAGGAGGCCGTCGGGGGATCCGATGCCACGTTCGACCATCGACTCCGGCCGCTCGGCGGGCCAGGGCGCCGCGGGCTCGGCGAACACGTAGCCCAGCTCATCCTCGCCGCGCCGAACCTCGGCCCACTCCTCATCCGTGAGTGTCTGCCGCGACAGCGGGAAAAGGACCTTCTCCTCCTTGTAGACCATCTCGACGATGTCCCGGGCAAGCCCCGGAGCTTTGCTGACGAATGACCGGGCGTCTCGTTGCGCGACCGCCTCGCCCACGGCTTTCAGCGAAGCGCGGATCTGGTCGTGTACACCCCACATCACCTGGGGCGGGCCGGTCACCCCGTGCCGCTCAAGCAACGGGAAGAGCTGGTTCTCCTTGCGCTGGTAGTGGTTCTCGATCCCACCACCAAGTTCCCGGAGGACCTCCCGCGCTCCAGCGAGGCTTTCGAGTATGTTCTTCCCTTCCTCTACCTGACGGGCCAGACCGCCAAGCGAGTCTGCCAGCCGCGTGATGACCTTGTTCGCGGCGACGTAGGTGTGCACGGGGTGGCCGGGCGGCATCTCAACAGCTTCGTGCTCGTCGAGCACCTGCCGGAACGCGCTCACATGCACATCGCACAACCGCTGCACCTCGGAGACCGGCATGCCGCCGCGGATGAGCTCTTCCTCCATGGCGGCGATCTCGGTTGCCTCCACATCCTCTACCGCCTCGGCGAAGCGCGACCGGGCCTGTTCGAGATCGCCCCCACCGTGGAGATCGTGAACAATCTCCTTGAGTGCCTGGACCCGCTGTTCCCTTGTCTGACCCTCGCCCTCGGCCGAGAGATCCAGCTTGGGACGCGAGCCGGTATGGCGCTCGATCTCATCGGCGACGGCCTCGAGCAGCTCGCTCAGGTCGATGCTGGCGATACCCGCAACGACCTTCATCGTGGCAACGCGCCCGATGGTCGCCCGCGCCATCTTGTTCTTCAGCATCTCGAACTTCGCGTCGTAGGAGGCCAGGAAGTCCTCGAGGAACGGGTGCTCCTTGAGCAGTTCGTGGACCTTGGTGCTGCCGGAGAGTTTCATACGGTCACCCCTCTTGCTTCCCCTGCTTATTTGCCGCCGGTAACGTCGCGTGCTTCTCGGCGATGGCGGCGGCCAGCTTGTCGAGCGACTCCAGATCGGCTGCCCCGGGCGCACCCTTGCAGAGCACGGGCGGGATCACCTCCACTTTGAGATTGGGGATCATCGCCGCGAGTTGTTCGACGACCTTGCCGCCCCAGCCGAACGACCCGATGACGGATAGAAACTGCGCCTTGGGCCGGATCAGGTTGGCGAGGAACGCCGCGTAGGCGACCTTGGGATGCGGGCCACCGAGCACGATCGGTGTGCCGATCACGATGGACGCCGCGTCGACGAGGAGCATGGCAAGCTTGCCGATGTCGGGGTCGGCCAGGTTGAACTGCTCGACGCGCACCCCGCGGCGGGCACATGCCTCGACGAAGTGCCCGACCATGCGGCGTGTGCTGTCGTGCATCGAGATGTAAGGAACGACCACCAGGTTCCGCGGTGGAGCCTTGGTCCACTCACCATAGGCGTCCAGGATGAGGCCCGGGTTGTCGTGGATCGGCCCGTGGCTCGGCGCGATCATGGCCGGATCGAGTCCTGTCACGCGGTCGAGGTGCTTCGCGATGACGCCCCTGAAGGGCATCATGATCTCCGCGTAGTACCGCTTGGCGCCGAGCAAGACCGCAGGGTCGCTCCCGGCAAGCATCTCACTTGTCGCCAGGTGCGAGCCGAAGAGATCGCAGGTGAACAGCATCCGCCGCTCGGGCAACCAGGTCAGCATCGTCTCGGGCCAGTGGACCCAGGGGAAATGGATGAACTCCAGCGTGAGTCCGCCTAGATCGATTCGCTCGCCATCCTTGACGACATGCATCCGGTCCTCGGCGATACCGAGCAGGTCGCCGAGCATGCCCTTGCCCTTCTCGGTCACGAGCACCTTGGCCTCCGGGTGCGCAGCGAGGACAGTGGGGATCGCACCCGAGTGATCCTGCTCGGCATGGTGGGAGATGATGTAGTCGATCCGCTTCGCACCCACGTGCGCGAGCCGCGCCATCATGATCTCGGTGCAGGTCTGGTCGACGGTGTCCACGAGCACGGTCTTGTGCGCGCCTTGCACGAGGTAGGCGTTGTAGCTCGTCCCGTCGGGCAGGGGGATGAGCTCGTCGAAGAGCCGGCGATCCCAGTCGATCGCGCCGACCCACTGGATACTACCTGCACCGGATGGGGCTGTTCATTGCGGCGAGGCACTTGGGCAAGTCACCCGAGGAGGCCAGCTCGTTCACCCAGGCCGACCTCGCAAGCCTCGACGCTCCGACCAGGGCGCTCGTCATGGAAGAGCTCAGGATCTCACCATGAGCAGCGCCGGGGGCGCCAAATGTCGCCTGGCGCTGCACATCTTGATCAACTATGATAGTTGTATGAGTTGGAGGTGTTTGATGACTCGGACCATATCTGCCCTGGATGCTCGGCGGCAGCTCGGGGACATCCTGAACCGGGTGGCGCTGCGCCGCGACCAGTACATCATCGAGCGCAAGGGACAGGCCCTAGCCGCCGTGGTCCCGGTCGAGCGGCTGGAGCAGATGCAGCGGGCAGCGGAGCTGCACCTCCTCGACGTACTGGAGCGCGAGAAGTCGGATGTGCCCCAGGCCGAGGCTGACGCTCTGGCCAACGAGGCCAAGCACAAGAGCCGGACCAAGCGGCGCGGAGGCTAAGAAGACGTGCGGGCCGTCCTGGACGCCAACATCTTCGCCAGCGCCTTGATGCGCACCCAGGGGCCACCAGGACAGGTGCTGACCCTGCTCCTGCGTCAGCGGGCGTTCGAGCTGGTGATGTCGCCAGCCATTCTGGAGGAGGTGGGCAGGGTCCTGCGCTACCCGAAGGTAAGGAAGCGCATCGCCACCAGCGACGACGAGCTGGATCTGTGGCTCGCCTCGCTGGACATCATCGCCGTGCCTGTCGAAGGCAAGCTGGAGGTGGACGCTGTGGCCGCCGACCCCGACGACAACAAGTATCTGGCAGCGGCGGTGGAGGGGATGGCCGAGTTCGTGGTGAGCGGTGATGACCACCTGCTCGCCCTCGGCACCTACGAGGGCGTTCGCATCGTCACAGCCAGGAAGTTCCTGGAGGTGCTCAGGCACCAGACGGGCTGAGGGTTTGGGTCATCAGCAGGGGTGCCACATAGGTGCCATGACTCTGCACCTGGCAGTGGATCTCGATGGAAGAGAACGGAATGGAAGGGAGAAGCCAACTACCGACGAGGACGGGGTAGAATGGTCCAAGAGCGTGTGCTGCCATCCGGGCGTTCTTGTATCATGCTGGGGCAGCACCAGATCGAGGTCCTCGTCGACGTGCGGTCCGTGCCATACTCGAAGCACGCGCCGCAATACCGCAAGCGCGAGCGGGTGATCATGTACGCCGAGGGGGTTGAGGACTAAACTAAACTAAACTGGGCTGACCATGTTCGGACTGCTACGCGCCTGGAAGCGCCGACGTCTCGCGAGGCGCCCGTTCCCCGCGACCTGGCTGCCCCACATCGAGCAGCACGTGGCGTTCTACGTCTTCCTCCCGCCACAGCTGCGGGAGCGCTTCCTGGAGCTGCTCAAGATCTTCGTCTGGGAGAAGCACTTCATCGGAGCGGGTGGGATGGAGATCACCGACGAGGTCAAGGTGGTGATCTCCGCGGCGGCCGTGCGCATGGTGCTGAAGCTGGACCTCGGCTACTTCGATCGATTGACCGAGATCGTGGTCTACCCCGGCTCCTACAGGCACCAGGGTGACGCACAGGGCGTGATCCTGGGCGAGGCCCAGAGCTGGGGCACGGTGGTCCTCTCCTGGGAGGCGGTGCTCCACGGCTTGCAGCACCACAGCGACGGGCACGACACCGCGACGCACGAGTTCGCCCACGTGCTGGATCGCGGAGGCGGCTCCTTCGACGGCACGCCGCTGCTGCGTGCGCTGGAGGACTACCGACCCTGGGCCGAGGTGATGACCCACCACTTCAATCGCCTCAGGAGTGGGGCGCGCAGGGAGCGCAAGGTGCTGCGGGACTACGGGGCCACCGACGAGGCGGAGTTCTTCGCCGTGGCCACCGAGGCTTTCTTCGAGAAGCCCGAACAGATGCACGAGCAGACGCCCGAGCTGTACGAGCTGCTCAGGCGGTTCTACGGCTGCGATCCGCTGGCCCGTCGGCGCGAGCGGCGCGAGCAGGCCACCTGAGGCGTCAGGTCGCGGGTCAGGGCTTGTTGGCGGTGAACTCGCCCTTGAAGTTGCCCTTGGCCACGCCGCTGCCCAGCACGCCGAACCACTGACCACCCGAGAGGTTGTTGTCCCCCGGCGGGTTCGGGATGTTGACCGTGCCCGACAGCTCCAAGAGCGAGAGCTTGGTGGTGAGGCCGGCGAGCTCCTGGTTCAGCAGCTGGATCAGCTGCTGCTTCTCGTTCTCGCACGCCTGGATCACGACCAGCGCCACGCTGGGCGCCCCGGACCAGATGGACTTCACCACCTGGTCCAGCTGCATCCCCAGCATCTGGCAGTTGATCGTCATCTGCAGCGCCTGCCCCACGTTGTTGTAGCACGGTACGCCCTGCACCGAGCAGGTGACCGCCGACAGCGCGGTGTTGATCGCCCACTGCACCAGTCCGCCCACCACGTTGTTCACCTGGTGCTTGTCGATGAACAGCACGCCGCACACCTCGTGCGAGCTGTAGCTCGGGATCTTGACCTGCCCGATCTGCGGGATGGCGGCGGGGGGGCTGGAGATCTTCTGCCCCTTGAACTCGAACTCCACCAGATCCCACTGCTCGCCGTTGACGTAGCCGTCGTTGCCCACGCTGGTGGTCTGCACCGTGGAGACCACGCGCATGTCGTCGATGATGTCGTCGATGTCACCCAGGGCCACGATCAGCTGCTGGCCCCAGGCCGGGACATACTGGTCCATCAGCTTCTTGAGGTACTTCTTCACGATGTCCGAGATGAAGCTGGGGATGCCGTTGATGCTGAAGGTGCCGTCGATGATGCCGCGCAGCACGCCCGCCGTGGAGAGCAAGGCCTTGAGCACGCCGCCCAGCGCATCACGGAAGTGCATCGTGGAGTCGTACTGCCACGGCCCCTTGAGGCGGTCCGGCGCGTGCTGAATGTTGCAGGTGGACTTGGGCAGGCACTGGCCGTTGATGCAGGTGTTGTTCTGTGGACAGTCCTGGTTCGTCTTGCACCCGCCGGTGGGGGGCTGTCCTCCCGGGACGCAGACGCCGCCGGTGCAGACCCAGCTCGGCGGGCAGGCGCTGTTGTCGGTGCAGCCCGAGGGGACCTTGGCGCACTTGGCGCCGACGCAGACCTCGTCCGCGGCGCAGCCCGTGCCCTCCACCGGGTCACAGCTGCTGCCTGTCGGCTCCAGGCACTGGCCGGTGGTGGTCTGACAGATGGTGGGGGGGGCGCAGTCCGCGTCGCCGGTGCACCCGGTGGATGGTGTGGTGGGCGGCGCCTCGCACTTGCCGGTGGCGCAGGTGTAGGACAGCGGGCAGTCGGCGTCGGTGGTGCAGCCGGCGCCCTGGCCCTGGCCCACCCGCACGACGATCTGAACCGGCGCGGTGCCGCTCATCGTCGCCTCCACCACCAGCTGTGGCGTGGCCTGGGATCCGGTCTCCAGCATCACCGTGGCGCGGCCCGCGTCGTTGGTCTTGACCGTGAGCGCCGCGCTGTCCTGCAGGTTGTCCACCGTTCGCAGCGTGGCGCCGGTGCCTCCCATCTTGATCGTGAAGTCGATGTTCTCGCCCCGGATCTTGGCGTTGCCGTCGGTGGTGGCCTCCACCGCAACCGGAACTCGGCTGGAGGTGAAGGTGTCGTAGGGGCTGGGCGTGATGGCCCGCAGCTGGCGCAGCGGCTGGCGCACGTCCACGGTGAAGGTCGTGGCGCAGGCCCCGTCGGCGGAGGCCTCCACCTGGTACACCATGGCCTGCTTCCCGGCCTGGAACTTGGTGCCGGCCAGACCGTCGCTGGAGGTGGCGATGCTGGCGTTCGACAGCGTGCCGTCGCCGCCGGGGGTGATGATGCGGAAGCTCACCGTGTGCCCCTGCAGCGCCTGTCCCTCTCCCTCGGTCCGGGAGCCCTTGGTCACCACCACGGTGAGGGTCGCGCTGCCTTGCTGATATACCTCGTGGGTCACCGGACCGAAGGGCAACAGCCAGATCTGGCTCTGGAGGCTGGCGGCGCAGGTGCTGCCGTCTGGCACGGTGACGCCGGTGTCGCCCGGACAGCCCAGAACCAGCAGCGGGAGGACAGCCACACCCATCCTGCATTTGCGCATTCGATCCTCCTTGGGAAGAAACCACGAAAACCCTTGTCTATCATTGAAACACGGCGACCAGGTCAGGTCCATCGGTCACCTGGCCTGGCCGCATGGTGTTCTTGACTTCCCCTGTCTCACCCATAAGATAGGGGCACACTTCGGACAATGATCGCCCGAGGAGACCCCGGCCCCCTGACTGTGAAGATCTGGCATGGCGAACGACCCAGCTATCACCACCATATTTGACGGCGGACGCGCGACCGTACGCCACCTGCGCAAGAGCAAGGTGGTCGTGATCTCGGGCCCCGAGGCGGGTAAGGAGATCGAGCTGATCAAGAACAAGGTCAGCGGCGGTCGCAGCATCATCAACGAGATCGTGCTCACCGACAAGGCGGTCTCCGGGACGCACTTCGAGATCGTCGCCGAGGACGACGGCTATCGTCTGGTCGATCTCGACAGCACCAACGGCACCTTCGTCGGCGACCTGCGCATCAAGGAGGTGTTCCTGAGGCCCGGGACCACCTTCCGCGTCGGCCACTCGGACATCCGGTTCCAGCCGCTGAAGGACGTGGTGGAGATCGCGCTGAGCGAGAAGGACCGCTTCGGCGAGGTGCTGGGCAGCAGCATCAAGATGCGGGAGATCTTCGCCACGCTGGAGAAGGTGGCGCCCTCGGATCTCACGGTGCAGCTCACCGGCGATACGGGCACCGGCAAGGAGCTGGTGGCACGCGGGATCCACCAGATGAGCTCGCGACGCACCAAGCCGTTCGTGGTGCTGGACTGCGGTGCCATCCCGCGCGAGCTGATCGAGTCCACGCTGTTCGGCCACGAGAAGGGCGCCTTCACCGGCGCCGTGGGACAGCACCGCGGCTGTTTCGAGCAGGCCCAGAGCGGCACGATCTTCCTCGATGAGATTGGCGAGCTGGACATCACGCTGCAGCCCAAGCTGCTGCGTGTGCTGGAGAACCGCGAGCTGAAGCGGGTGGGCGGCGACAAGCTGATCAAGGTCGACGTGCGCGTGCTGGCGGCGACCAACCGCGACCTGCGACAGATGGTGAACAAGGGCACGTTCCGCGAGGACCTGTACTACCGGCTGTCGGTGATCACCATCGAGTGCCCGCCGCTGCGCGAGCGCAAGGAGGACATCCCACAGCTGGTGCACCACTTCCTGGCCGACGTGGCCAAGCGGCGCGGGATGTCGCTGAGCATCGCCGTGGACGCCATGAGCGGCCTGATGTCCCACGACTGGCCGGGCAACGTTCGCGAGCTGCGCAACGTGGTGGAGCGCGCCGCCTCGCTGTGCGACAACCCCACCATCACCCGCGCGGATTTCGTCTTCGGCAAGGAGGGTCTGCCGCTGCCCTCGGCCGCGTCCTCCGCGTCGGTGTCGGCGGCCTCCGTGGCCGGTACGTCCGGAACCGTTGGGGGCTTCAGCACCGAGCTGCTGGGGGGCAACGTGACGTTCAAGGACGCCAAGCAGCAGGTGCTGGAGGAGTTCGAGCGGCTCTACCTCAACGAGCTGCTGGAGCGCAACAAGGGCAACATCACCCGTTCAGCCCACGAGGCGGGGCTCACGCGCTACCACCTGCGCGAGCTGCTCAAGCGCCACAACATCGCTCCCAAGTAGCGACGGTTCTTTAGCTTTAGCGTGCCGGCCGCGACGTGGGCCGGGAGGCCGGGGCGAGCGGCTGTGAGGCCGGGTTGGTCAAAAGCGGCAGCTCGACGCGCCAACGTCCATCGACGTGGATCAGGTTCAGCACTTGCTGCGTCTTCTTGTCCCGGCCGAGCAGGCCGAGCAGGCGGACGGTGGCCCGGCTTCCGTCGATCAGATCCCGCGGATCCACGGACAGCGAGGGGGAGGGGAAGCGGGTCATGCCGAGGACGATCAGATCCTGGGGCTTGAACCGTCTTCGGCCGCCGGTCTGATCGGTGGCCAGCCGGGCCATGGATTCCAGCTGTTCGCGGCTCCTTGGCGCCAGCAGCCGGTACAGCTCGTCGGTGTCCCGGGCGGCGACGGCCCGCAGGAACAAGCGGGCCGTCCCGGAAGGTTTGCGTTCCTCGCCGCCGCAGCCCGCGATGAACAGGCAGATCGTCAGGAGGATGCCCGCGTGGCGCTTCATCTCGCGCGGCACAGCAGCCCCAGGTGCTGCCGCACCAGGCCCATGGTCTCCTCGGCGATGCCGCGGCAGTGATCGCGTCCCGCCTCCAGGTAGCCCATCACCTCGTCGGGGTTGGCGCGCAGCTCGGCCCAGCGCTGGCGGATGGGGGCGAAGTGCTGCTCCATGGCGTGGGCCAGGATCTTCTTGCAGTCCACGCAGCCGATGGCGGCGCTCTGGCAGTCGCGGCGGATCTCGTTCACCTTCTCTGTGTCGGCGAAGAACCCATGGAGCGTGAAGACGTTGCAGATCGACGGATCCCCGGGGTCGGATCGACGCTTGCGGTTGGGATCGGTGAAGGCCGAGGCCAGCCGGCGGCGCAGTTCGGCCGGTTCCTCGTCCACGCTGATGGTGTTGCCCAGGCTCTTGGACATCTTGGCCTGACCGTCCAGGCCGCGGATGCGGGGGGTGGAGGTGAACAGCGTGGAGGCCTCGGGAAACACCTCGCCGAAGCGGCTGTTGAAGCGCCGCGCGATCTCCCGCGACAGCTCCAGGTGCTGGGCCTGATCCTCGCCCACTGGCACGCGGGTGGCGCGGTATAGCAGGATGTCGGCGGCCTGCAGCACGGGGTAGGTGAACAGTCCGGCGTTGATGTTGTCCTCGTGCTGCTGGCTCTTGCTCTTGAACTGAGTCTGGCGGCTGAGCTCGCCCATGGGCGTGACGGCGTTGAACACCCAGGCCAGCTCCGTGTGCTGGGGCACGTGGGACTGGACGAACAGCGCGGATCGCTGTGGGTCGATGCCGCAGGCCAGCAGCCCGGCGGCCAGGTCGCGGGTGCGGCGGGCCATCTCGGACGGATCGTAGGGGATGGTGATGGCGTGATAGTCCACCACACAGTAGATGCACTCGTAGTCGGGCTGGATCTGGACCCAGTTCCGCACCGCACCGAGATAGTTGCCGATGTGGAGCTCCCCGGTGGGCTGGATCCCGCTGAAGACGCGTTCCATCATGCCTCCGTGACGGAGCAGACAGTGTCATTCGTCCCGTCGGGTGTCAAGGCGCCCAGACAATTCGAGGCCTTGGATGATCGAGTGGTTGTCAAGATCCGTTGACATGAGCCGCAGAGGTTCCTCAAGCCGGGGCGCCGACTCCGGGGCACCATGATCGGAGTCACACACAGGGGACAAAGATGAGCTCTGTACGGTTGTGGAGTCACGTGCCGCTGCTGCTGCTGGCCGGGTGCTTTGCCCCCCCGCCGGTGTACATCGTCCAGGCGGAGCCAGAGCTGGTCTGTGTCGACCAGCAGCCGCCCGAGCCGAGGCTCGAGGTCTCCGGTCCCGCCCCTGACGCGAGCAGCCAGTGGCAGCCAGGGTACTGGGCGTTCAACGACGGTGAATACAGCTGGGTCGACGGACAGTGGACCGAGCCCCGACCGGGGTACGAGTACGTGGAGCCCTACTATGGCCTCGTCGACGGCAGCTGGTGGTACCGGCCACCCTACTGGGCGCCGCGCGGATGGGCCGGACGGCATGGACGCCACAAGCGCCCGCACCGCGGCCGCCACGAGGTGCCGCGCGTGGCCCAGGGGCCGGTGGACGTGGAGGAGCCGGCAGCCACACACCGTGCCCCGCCGGCACCCGACGAGGAGACGTTGACCCACCGCGCTCCCCCCGCGCCGGATGGGGAGCCAGGGACCACGCATCGCGCGCCGCCCGCGCCCGACATACAGGATCCGGACGCCGCCGGGATCGACGCGGCCCACGGCGCCGCGCTCCCCGTCGCGGTGGAGCCTCGTCCTCCGCGGACGATCCATATCGGTTCGCGCATCGTTCGCCCGTCGTTCGAGGAGGTGGAGTCGGACATGTCCGCGGTGCGTGAGCATGGTGACTTCCGGGAGGACCCGTCGTTCCGCGGCATGCGTCACGGCCGTCCCAGCTTCGGCGACGATCCCGACGCCGAGCGTCCCCATCGTCCCGAGTTCGATACGGATCACACCGGAGCCATCGTGCTTGGCGATCCGGATGCCCCACGCGGGCAGTCACGTCCTGCGCGCTCCGCTGAGGGTGGATCAATCATCGTCCACCATCCGGAGATGGACCAGTCGGCCAGGCCCGAGCCGCCCGTGATGCGACGACCGCTGCCCTTCACCCGGACCGATCCACCGCGGGGTCCTCGGGGCCAGCGCGAGGAGGCGCAAATCTGGCGTCAACCGCCACCGATGGAGCGAGGCCCGGGCATGGAGCGACCCCCGCGCATGGAGCGACCCCCGCGTATGGAGCGACCCCCGCGCATGGAGCGACCCTCGCGTATGGAGCGAGCCCCACGTATGGAGCGAGCCCCGCGCATGGAGCGTCCATCCTTCGCCCCCCAGCGCTCGGCGCCCGTGGGTGGTGGCCACGGAGGTCGGATGCAGGCGAGCCCCTCGCGATCCGGCGGCCCCGGTCGCGGATCGTCGGGTCCGCCACCGTCACGCGGCGGGGGCGGCCGTCGGCGGTAGCAGGTCAGTCCGCGTGGTGTCAGCCCGACACTGCGGTGGACGGAGAGATCGGGAAGATGACCGTGGCCGGCGGCTCGTACGCGATAGCGCACTTCGAGATCGCGGTGGACCAGTACGCCGAGGCCTGGAACGCGGTGTTCGGCGGATGGTTGCCGCAGAGCGGGTATCAGCCCGACGACCGGCCGGCGCTGGAGATCTGCCGCAACGACCCGGAGCAGCACCCCGAGGGCAAGCACATCGTCGACATTTGCGTGCCGGTCCGACCGCTGTGACCGTGGCCTAGTCAGCGCGGGGGCGCGGTGCAGCTTTGCCCCGCGTTCTGCTTCTTGAGCCACGCCTGCAGCGGCTGGAAGTAGCTCAGGATCGCGGTGGCGTCCATCCGCTCCTCGCCGCTGAGCGCCCGGAGCGCCTCGACCCATGGCCGCGACAGGCCCATCGCCATCATCTTGCGCAGCCGCTCCCCGGCGGTCTTGTTGCCGTAGATCGAGCAGGTGTGCAGCGGTCCGGTGTGGCCTGCCACCTTGCACAGCGCGCGGTGGAACTGGAACTGCAGGATGGCGGCGAGGAAGTAGCGCGCATAGGGCACGTTGGCCGGGATGTGATACTTGGCGCCGGGGTCGAAGTCCTCCTCGCTGCGCGCCACGGGTGGCGCGATCCCCTGGTACCGGGTGCGCAGGGCCCACCAGCTCTTGTTGTAGTCCGCCGGCCTGGTCCGGCCGGCGAACACGTCCCAGCGCCACTTGTCGATGACCAGGCCGAAGGGCAGGAAGGCGACCTTCTCCAGCGCGCGATGCATCAGCGGGTTCAGGTTGTCGGGTGGCGTCTGCTTCAGGAGCCCGACCTTCGCCAGGTAGGACGGGGTGACCGACAGCGCGATGGTGTCGCCCAGCGCCTCGTGAAATCCATCGTTGGCGCTGTCGCGATACAGCGGCGGCTGGTGGCGATAGTAGTACTGGTAATAGTTGTGCCCCAGCTCGTGGTGCACCGTGGTGAAGTCCTCGCCGTTGATCTTGATGCACATCTTGATGCGCAGGTCGGCGTCGTAGTCCACGTCCCACGCCGAGGCGTGACACACCACCTCGCGGTCCGCTGGCTGGCGGAACATGGAGCGCTCCCAGAATGTGACCGGCAGCCTGGTCAGCCCGAGCGAGACGAAGAACCCCTCGCCATAGCGCACCATCTGCCGCTCGTCGGTCTTGCGCGCCTTGAGCGCCTGATCCAGATCGACGCCGGCCCGTCGCGGCTCGGGGATCAGCATGTCGTAGATGTTGGAGAAGTCCTGGCTCCACATGTTGCCCAGCAGGTGTGCTGGGATCGGGCCGGTCGTGGGGACCTTGTCCTTGCCGTAGCGTTGCTGCAGGCGGGAGCGGACGAAGCAGTGCAGGTCGTCGTACAGCGGCTTGACCTGGTTCCACAGCCGGTCCACCTCGGCCTCGAACTGCGCCGGGGACATGTCATAGCGGCTCTTCCACAGGTCGCCCAGGTTGGCGAACCCCAGCTCCCTCGCGCCCTCGTTGCCCAGCTCCACGTAGTGCTCGAAGGACTTGCGCATGGGCGGCGAGATGCTGCGCCAGCCCTTCCACACGTCGAGCAGCTCGTCGTAGTTGCGGCTCTTGGCCATGATCGTGCTCATCTGACCCAGGTCGAGGCATTTGCCCTTGAGCCGCCGCGGGCAGTACTTGCCCTTGCCGTAGGTGCTGTCCATGAAGGTTGCGATGCGCGCCAGCTCGGCGCGGCGCTCGGGGGCGGCGGGGGCGGGCAGGCTGAGGCTGAGCTTGAGCAGCTCCAGCTTGCGCGCCACGTCCTGCGGCAGCTTCAGCCGCGCGAAGCGCACCGCCTCCTGGGCCGCCTTCGAGACATGGGCCATCACCCGTTCGTCCGCGGCTGCCGCCAGCACCTCGCTGTCGTGCATGATGTAGGTCGCCTTGACCCAGTTGGCCTGCTCTCGCGCGACCCACAGCCGCAGCAGATCCTGCTCGACCTGGTCCACGAAGGCCCGGGCCTGCTCGACGGTGGGAGCCTCGTCAGCGTGGGCTGCGCCCCCGGGGGGCAGCTTCTCGGTGAGGCTGGCTGGACACTCCACTGGGGCGGCGTGGGGGCCACAGGTCGAGAGCAGCGGAGTCAAAAGGACGGTCAGGACAGGCAGGACTGCTCGGTGCATGATTCACTCCTCGTTCTGTCGGACGAGCCCTGTTTGACACACATCCACCGCGAAGCCAAGCGCCGGCTTGGGAGGGGTCTCAGTTGACCACGAACGGAAACGGTCCCGACAGGTTGTTCCCCTCGTTGATCTCCGACACGTAGTTGTTGCGGTCGATCCAGGCCCACGAGCTGTAGGTGCCCGGTGACAGCTGGCCCACGTCGAAGGTTTCGGCGATGCAGGCCCCCGCCGCGAGCTGGCCCACGATCTTCGATCCGTCGGACAGGCCCGAGGGCGTCTGGGGCGAGTTGATGTAAAGGTCCAGCACCGAGCTGCTGGCCGTGGATCCGCCCTGGTTGCAGACGATGGCGGTGAACTGGTGGCTGGAGCCGGTCTGCGTCAGCAGCAGCGTGGTCACCAGCAGGTCCGCACCGCTGGTGGTGGTGACGGTGACCGAGATCGGGCCGGCCAGGTTGTTGCCCTCGTCGGACTCCAGCTCGGCACCCTTGGGATCCACCATGGCCCATGAGTTGTAGGTCCCCTGGGGCAGCTGTGTCGAGACGCTGTCCGACACGCAGGCGCCGGATGCCAGGGTGATCAGTGTCTTGGACAGATCCCCGGTGCTGCCCACGGCGGGAGGCGTGGGCTGGTTGAGATACAGGTCGACCTGGCTCGGGCTGCTGTAGTTCAGGCCCAGGTTGCACACGGTGAAGCTGTAGGACACATAGCTCGTGCTGGGCGAGGCGAAGGCCGAGAGCTTGGTCACCACCAGGTCGGCCAGCTTGGGCGGCGCGGAGCCGTAGGTCGCGGGGCCGGCCAGGTTGTTGTACTCGGACGATTCGGTCACCACGTTGGCGCGGTCGATGCGGGCCCAGGCGTCGTGCTCACCGGGAGCGGCGAAGACCAGCACCTGCGCCTCGGTGCACGTGCCGTTGAGCAGCGACGGGATGGTCTGCGCCAGGCCCTTGGTGCCGGGGGAAGGGGCCGACGCGGAGTCGGCGTAGAACTCGACGGTGGTGGACTGCGAGGGGCGGTTACCCTGGTTACACACCATGGCCCGCAGCTCCACCGAGTCGGGCGCGTGCAGGGTGGCGCCGAGCGTGACGGTGAGGTCGGGCAGCTGGTCCAGCGGGGTCAGGGACACCGTCACCGGTCCGGCGACGTTGTTGCCCTCGTCCGACTCCGGGATCGTATCGGCGG
>Ga0210044_10001305_pt1 | contig 37968 bp, 27 predicted proteins | sample CryGey13umfilter_2_FD_183959 | JGI IMG/M metagenome (GOLD analysis project Ga0210044, IMG submission 183959) | Groundwater microbial communities from aquifer in Utah, USA - Crystal Geyser 4/9/14 3 um filter (SPAdes) (version 2) | ecosystem: Environmental > Aquatic > Deep subsurface >... | reverse complement strand
CTGTGCTCTCTGTGGTGAACTTCGGTGCGCTGCCAAGGGTTCCTTAGAAGGCTAGGTGTGAAAGGAGGAGGTTGATGGTTGCATGTTGTCTGGCCTGAATTCGTCTACTTATTTTCCGGCGAGCCCTTAGCTCCTGGGTCCCGGGCCGTCAGGGTGCGGGAGTCTCCTGTGCGCAGGCGGGCGTCGAAGGCGCCATAGTCGATCACCTCGAAGAGCTCTTCTCCTTCGCGCTCCGACAGTCCGGCGAAAAAGCGGTCCAGCGTGTCCCTCGCCTCGTCGGGGCTCTGGGCTCTGTAGACCGCGTTGCGGACCTCGTCCGTGCGTGCGACCCCGCGGGTGAAGTAGCCTGCGACTTGCTTGATGCGACCCAGCGCCGCGCGATCGTGGAGCTCTTTGCTGTCGATGGCGTCAACGACACGAAACAGCGCCTCTCGACGCTGCGCCACGGTAGGGGCGAACACGGGGTCGCCATTCATGGCGTCGGCGATTTGGCGCAGCAGCCAAGGGTTGCGCATCAACCCGCGTCCGACCATGACTCCGGCTGCGTGGGAGAGCGACAACGCCGTCCTCGCGTCGCCGACGTTCAAGATGTCGCCGTTGACCAGCACGGGGACGTCGACGGCCTCGACGACGGGGCGCACGGCGGCCCAGTCGGCGACGCCTCCGTAGACCATCTCGCGCGTCCGCCCATGCACTGCGATCTGCTGCGCCCCTTCGCCAGCGACGATGCGTGCGACCTCGACGGCGTTCTGGCAATCGCTCGCCCAGCCCAGTCGCATCTTGACCGTCACGGGAATGGTGACCCGCTCGACGATGGTCCGCACGATGGCGCGAACCAACTTGGGCTCTCTCATCAGCGCCGCCCCGGCGGGTTTCCCGCTGGTCACGGACTTGGAAGGGCAGCCCATGTTGAGGTCAATGATGTCGGCGCCGAGAGCCTGTACGTGCTCGGCGGCCCGCGCCATCTGTTCGGGATCTCGCCCGAAGATCTGCACCGCGACGGGGTGCTCGCGAGTCCCTAGGTCCAGGGCGCTGTGGGCGCGGCGAGTGGTCTTCTCTTTGACCTGAGCGGCGCTCACGAACTCTGTGACCGTCAGCCCGCAGCCGCCCATGGAGCGGATGATCTCGCGGAACGGGCGATCGGTGATGCCCTCCATCGGGGCCTGAACCGTGGCCGGGTTGACGCGAATGGAACCGATTTGATAGCAGAAAGAGGTCATCGAGCGGTGAGTCTTTGGCGTTGTTCGAGAAGGCTGGACGAAAGCCGCCCAGCGAGTCAGCAAATGAAAAAGCCCCGGAGTTCTCCGGGGCTCTTCGATGCGAGAAGGGGGAGTCGAACCCCCACTCCCTTGCGGGAACTAGGCCCTCAACCTAGCGCGTCTACCAATTCCGCCATTCTCGCTCATCGCCTTTCATGGTGGGCTTCGAAGGTCTTCGAAGTCGCGCGTTTCTCCCGAAACGAGACGCGCTTGTAGCAATTTCTACGAACGTCGTCAACCAGGAGAATCACTGTCGAACGCGATTTCTTGTGCGTGCTTTTGCGTCCTCTGGTGCCTCTCTACCAACGTCGGAGCTCACGGACCGTGACGTGCAGACCGGCGTCGAAGGTTAGGCCGCTGCGGCGGCGCGTTCCGTCGTTATCGACGTAGTCGAAGACCAGCTCGTCGTGGCTCCATCGCGGCGCTTCGGACGCACTGTTCCAAGGTCCCCTGGGCTCGCGCGCCACTCCCTGGTGAAGGAGCACGAAGCCACAGGCCCACTTGATTGGCTCTCGGTTGGGTGTGAGCTCGAGGAACCGGCGAAACCCGGCCTCCCCGAACAGAACCTCCTGGTCGACGATAATGACCACCAGCAGGAGCGCCATGTCTGCGGACGACAGCTTGTAGGCTGGGAAGCCTGCTCTGCTGCCGATCAGCTCGACGCCCACCTCGTCGAGTCCCCAGCGTTGCTGGGCGAACTTCCGCGCCGTTTCCTGGCCGTCCTGTGAACGGTGAAAGGCGCTGAGAGCGTTGTCCAGCCGAGCGAAGCGCTCTGCGATCGAGACCGCGGTCGCGAGCTCCTCTGGAGTGCTCCGCGGAGCGGCGGGTTTCGGGCTGTCTGCGAGCTCGACCGGGCGGGACGCGGCCTCGAGGGCGGCGGGCCTGGGGTCGCGAGTCTTCGGCGCGGGATCACAACCCGCGAGCAACAAGACGCACAGCAGACCGAATATTGGTCGTGTGCAACCGAGAAAACGCGACCCAAAAAATGACCTAATCAAAGGGCGGCACCCAAGTGACGTAGCTGACGGCGACCGTGGAGGTGTCACCAAGGCTCTGACCGAAAAGAAGAATCGCGTTGTGGTCAGCGTCATAATCCCAACCATCGAGCCGACTGCGCTCCAGAACCCGAGAATCGACGGCCACGCGGATCGAGCTCGATACTGGAACTCGTGAGAGCGGAGAGCTGACCATCGTGCCGAGCACGATGCTGAGGCACTCATCAATGGTTTCGTCATAACGCTCGGCGCAGATACTGCCAAAGATCCCTCCGGTTCCGCGGGTCACATCGACATAACCCTGGCCGGCCTGTGCGCCTTCCGTGTCAGTGATATTGCCACCGAGGGGACCGCACATTCCGCCGCTGCCGCTCCCCAAGTCCCCGACGAGGGCGCAGCCGGTCGCGCCAAAGGTCTCGTAGGAGCGGGTGAACTCCTGCAAAATCGGGGCGCGTCGAGCGTCGGTCGGGTCGATCGGAGCGAACGATTCATCGAGCTTGAGTGCAGCGTCCTCCTCGTCCGAGACCCAAATTACCAAGTGTTTTGCGGCCGGATCGGATTGCCTTGCCTCGCCGCATCCTCCCTTGGCGCTGCTGGCCAGAACGGCCGCGCCGCTCAGGAGGCCGCTCTCGGTGTTGCTTCCGCAGGTGTTGCCGCCCGCTGGCTCCGAGATCCCCACGATTGCCGGGTCGCAGCCCACGTCGTTGGCGATCCAGTCTTGGAGCTTCTGCACGGCGTCCGCCTGCTCGCCTGAGACGAATCCGTCCCCACGCAGCCCGCTGCAGGAGTCCATCAGCGAGTCGTGGGCGAGGAGGCTGGGCTCACTGGCGAGCAAGTAGGCTTCTGTGGTGGTCACCGCCGCGCGCCACTGCACCGCAGCTGCGGAGAGCCGTGCGACGAACGGACCCATTGCCACGGCGAGGGCCTCCTGCTCTGCGTGCATCGACGCTGAGTTGTCGACGACCCAGAGAACCTCGAGGAGGGGACGAGCGGTGACCGGGTCGAGCTCCTCGCAGAGGGTGCCCGCGGTCAAGAACGCAGCCGGGGCGACCGCGGTGGCGTTGGCGAGGTCGTCGAGCAGGAATTGGGTCTCTGGGTGTTCCTCGAGAGTCTGAGCGCACAAGACTGCGATCAGCGCCACACTCTTGCCGTCCTCGCGGCGCAGCAAGAGGTCGGAGACCATGAGCTCAGGACAGGGAGGCGCTTCAACGACGTCCTCGAGCTCCAGTCCGGTGAGCGCCATCAGGAGGTGGTCGCGCAGTTGGTCGGCGCTAATGCCTTCGGCGTCGGGGTTGGCGCTTCCGGCCCCAAAAGTGTAGCGGAACGAGGAGCGGATCGCGGGGCGTGGCGACAGTGGCTGGCTGCCCTCCTGCAGCGACCAGCTGAAGAATTCGTGACTGGACAAGGTCTGCGTGTTGAAGCCGCTGCTCGAGTAGGATTGCAGGCGAGCTTCCCAGACCGCCGTCAGGTCGGGGTTGTCTCCGTCCGTGAGCGCGAGGAACCCAAAAACCCCAAGCTCCCAGTCGCTGAACGCCGAGGCGTTGAAGTCGCCGTAGCTCTGGACCGTAAAGCCCTGGGGCAGCGCGAGGTTGGTTTCCGCCACCAGCTTCCGGCTGACCAAGTCCAACAAGCCAGGGAGACAGACCAAGGCGCTCGACTCTTGCGCGTCGAGGACACCGTCTCCATCGGTGTCGAGCAAGCGAGGATCAGACTCGCCGAAATCCACCTTGCCGTTGCGGTTGATGTCCTCGTCGCCATCCTCGAGGCCGTCGCCGTCGGTGTCTGCCTTGATAGGATCAGTCTCTCCGACATCGACGACACAGTCGCGATCGACATCCTCGAGCCCATTGAGGAGCCCATCAGCGTCCGAATCCCCGGAGGCGTCGTCGGACGGGCAGCTGGTCTCGATGTAGACCGTATCGCCCATCTCGACCACATCGTAGCCGGAAGTGACGTCGTCATTGGGGGTGGTAGACTTTGCGTCGTCGCCACACGAGACGAGAGTACAGGACGCCAGGACCAAGGCGAGCGCCACGAAAGTTGGGGTCGACCCACCGCAATCACGACGCATGCGTGGTTCGACCGTGGCGCGTCTAGGCGGTCTTTCGTCACTCAAGTGAATCCCTCGTGGTCGACCGCAGAGCGGGATCACTCAGCAAAAAACAACGGTCCACCTCAACGGCCTGCAACGTCACGACGGGCCTCTCGGACCGACCCCTTGCGCCGCGCGAGGCGGCACAAGGGATGGGGGTTTGGGTCGCTGGAGCACTGGGGTCGCCCGTTCGTCGACAGCTCGGCGATTGGCTTGCCGAGCGGGCGACCGATTTTCGCTCCGCAGCGCATCGAAACGTCGCGAAAATCGGTCGTGGGCAAGTGAGCCAAGAGAATCCAAACGACGGTTCGACTAACCGTCTTGCCGCACCCACATGAGGTAGGCGACGGAGATCCGCGACTCCAACGTGATGTTGACACCGAAGAACACGATGGAGTTCGTGGTCACATCGTAGTTCCAGCCGGAGGTGTGGCTTCTGGGGATCACGTGGCCGTCGACGGCGACGCGGATGGAGGAGCTGATGGGGTAGCCCACCAGCTGGTATTCAGAGGCCATGGCGATGGCGACCCGGATGATCGCGTCGATGGTGTCCTGCAGGTCGTCGTTGCAGATGATCCCGACCGCGCCTTCAGTGGCGTTGGCGACTTCGACGTAGCTCTGTCCGTATTGGGCGCCGACGATGGCCGAGCCCGTAGCGGGGAGTCCTTGGCAGACGCCACCGAACTCATTGCCGACGTCGCCGACGATGGCGAAGCCGATGGCGCTGAGGGCTTTGTAGCGGCTGATGTAGCCGCCAATGATTCCAGGCCAGCGGGGATCGGAGCTGCCGATGGAGTCGATCTTGTTGTCGAGCTTGACCGCCTGAACCTCTTCGTCGCTGACCCAGATTACGATGCGTTTGGAGTCGGCGCGAAGCTTGTGGGACGCGCGAGTCTCGATGAGGGTCCGCTCGAGGACCACCGCGCCGCTCTCCAGGCCTTCTTCCCAGCCGAACCCACAGACATTGCTGTCTTCAGGGGCGATCGGGGTGCCGTTCGAGTCGGTCTTCAAGCAGCCCTGGTCAAAGGTGACGTACTGGGTGAAGAGCGCAGTGGCGTCGACGTCGGTCGGGGTGAGGAACCCCACGCCTCGCAAACCCGTGGCTTGGTCGAGGAGCTCGTCGTGATCGAGCGGAGTGCCGAGCGGGAGGCCACCAGCGATGCCGTAGGATTCTGTGGTCGTCACGCCCAGTCGCCAATCCACCTCGGAGGCCGCCAGGGTCTGCATGAACTTTTGCGCGGTCACGGCGACGTTGTTCTGCTCATCGGCCATGGAGCCGGAGTTGTCGATGACCCAGAGGAAGTCTACCTTTCCGGCTTCGGACTGGGGAATCATGTCCTCGCACTTGAAGTCGACTGGATTGTAATTTCCGGGGGCGACGATGGTGCCGCTGAGGAGGTCTTCGTACGCGAACTGCAGTGCCTCATTGGCGTCGAAGTTGGTCGCACAGGTGAGGATACCGGACGTGATGAGCGAGTTGTCGCCGCGCAGCTGAGCGATCCAGTAGACCCGGATGCGGTCGCACGCGGCGGCGCTCTCGCCAGTGGTCACCGCCTGACCAGAGATGGCCGAGACGATCTGGTCGCGCAGAGTCGCCGGATCCTTCGTGGCCGATGAGGCATTGGGGCTGCCTGCGCCGTAGGAGAAGACGATTTGAGCGCGCACACCCGTGACCCGGAGGTCTTGTGGGATGAACTGGAGCTTGTCCCAGAGCGGCGGATCCTCTGGCGTTTTGAACAGCTTGCTGAAGGTGACGGTCGGGAGGTTGCCGGCTTGGGCGACCTTGACCAGGCTCTGGCTGTTCTCCTGCTCGGCGTTGCTGCTCGTCGCGTCGGTCTTGACGATGAAGCCAAACGAGCCGTCTGCGTTGTTGGTGAACGTCGCGGCAGCAGCGGCTTGGTGCTGATTGATCGTGTAGCCCTTGGGCATCGCCATGTTGGACCCAGAGAACTGCGCGGGCGTCGCCACGATGGCGTCGAGGAGGTCTCCCGTGCAGATCAGCGCACCGGGCTCTTGCCCGTCTGGAACGCCGTTGCCATTAGAGTCGGAGTTGTTCGGGTCGAACTCTCCCTTCTCCGGTTCATAGATGCCGTTGCCGTTGATGTCCTCGTCGCCGTCTTTGATGCGGTCGTCGTCAGTGTCTTCGTCGGCGGGATCGGTCTCGCCGAGCAAGGGCTCGAAGACGCAGTTGGCGTTGCGGTCCTCGATGCCGTTGATCAGCCCGTCCCCATCGGCGTCGCCGCCGGGATCGTCGACGCCTGGGCAGCCAGTGATGACGTCTTGGTCACCAGTGAAGTCGCCTGTAACGTCCGGGTTCGTCGTCGTCGTGTCTGTGGCGTCTCCGTTGGTTTGTCTTGGATTGCCCGAGTCGGCGCCGCAGCCTGCGAGCGCCGTCATCATCAGTGCCGCCAGAAAAATCTGGAATCGTCTCAAGGTTCTACCCTCCACGCTTCGGTCGTCGTTCAGTTCGAGATTTCGGGGTCGAAGGTCACACGGTTAATCGCCGAGTCCTGATGAAGCGTACTCACTGTCGGCGATTGGTCATAGTCGATCATAGTCGAGCACAATCGAACAAGGGTGCGACGTGGACTCAAGAGCCACGGGCATTCGATATTAGTAACAGAGCGTCGACACACGTTCAACAGACAGACTTCAGGTCCGCGGAAATGCTGTGCAGGGCGAAGCCTCTCAGCGACGTTGCAGGAGGAACTCGAGTTCGAGGGTTTGTGCCGCCTCGCCCAACGTCTGCGTGAGGCTGAAGGTGCCCTCGGAGCGTCTCAGGGTACCATTCTCGAGGTCGAGCTCGGCGCGTACGGTTCCCTCGCCCCTGCCGCTCAAGTCCTCGCCGTCGGCTTCGCCGCCGATCTCGAGGTGAGTGCGCTGGACAATCGTCGCCGACTGCGCCCCGAGCGCCTCCAGAGTGACACTCTCTTTGGCGAGGGAGTCGAGACCCGACGAACCCTCCCAAGTTCGCTCGCGCGTCCAGTTGGCGTCCTTCCCGACGGACTGGTTCGGGAGCGGAACGTAGGCCTGTCGGTAGGTGTCGAGCAGCAAGGACATCATTCGCCTGACCTGCGGGTTCATAGCGCCGATGGCCTCATCCTGTTGTATGCCGAGCGTCGGATGGACAGTCACGGACAGTTTCAGACCGGCAAGGAGCGAATTCACAGCAGGCAGCGCGACGTCGTCACCGTCGGAGACGACGGATAAGGAGAAGTCCGAGAAGGAGACATAGACCGAGTCCTCCTCTTTCGTGGGCTCCTGAATCACGGTGACGCTGAGGGTCGTCGTCACCTCGGTCTCGAGGCCTTTGGCTTCGAGCCGCATGGTCTGCGAGAGGCTGAGCCCGAAGGTCGGCAGCGTCTCGCCCAGATGGTACTCGAGGGTCACCTTCTGCTCGTCACCGGGGTTCACCAGGACGATCTCCGAGTCAGACCCCTGCTCGCTGGGCCAAGGACTCGAGGCGTTCGCCTGGACGGGGAATGCCCTCTTGTCGTCCACGGGCTTGGAAAATGGCGACATAGTCACCAACATCACGACAGCGGTCACAGCCATGGCGAGCAGGAGCAAGGCGGCGCCGCGTTGAGGCTCAGCAGGGCTCGGTGTGGTTTTCATTCTCAAACGTTCTTCTCTGTAGGCCAGGAGCCCCAACGACCGGCGAGCCCAAGCGGTCACGCTACCCATGACCCCGTAAAGAAAAGGAGCGACGGGGCGCTCCTTTTCTTTGAGGCTAAAGCAAAATCAGATCTTGAACGGGAAGGTGACGTTCTGGTCGTCACCTCCGAAGGCTTTGAAGCGCATCCCGTTGACGACCTTCACGACGCAGGCTCCAACCTTCGTTCCTTCGAACTCGGAGCTGGCGATCTTCGCACCAGAGACGCGCCCCGTTCCCTTGATGACGAAGGCGACCTTGAGCGTCCCGGTCTTGTCCGCGTTGCGGCTGCAGGTCCCGATCTTGCCGAAGTTCGATTTGATGACGCTGAGCACCTCGGGCTTGGAGAGCTGGGCTCCATCCTTGGGTTTGTCCTTCGGAGTGTCCTTGGGCTTGTCCTTGGGCGTGTCCTTGGGCGTGTCCTTGGGTTTGTCCTTCGGGGTGTCCTTGGGCTTGTCCTTGGGTTTGTCTTTGGGCTTGTCCTTGGGTTTGTCGACTCCCGTGTTCGCGTCTGGATTCGTCCCATCCGGAGCGGCGCCATCAGGGTTTGCCGGGTCGGTGCCGTCGGGATTGGTGCCGTCGGGATTGGTGCCGTCGGGATTGGTGCCGTCGGGATTGGTACCATCAGGATTTCCACCATTGACTCCACCGTTGGCGTCGTTCACCACGGGGTTCCCGTTGTCTGGGTTGCCATTGTTGTTGACCTGGGTGTTGTTGGTCTGACCGGCCATGTTTTGAGCGACGACCTGGTTGGTTCCACCGACTCCGAGGTCAGGGGCGACCACTTGTTCGGTCTCCTGGTCTTTCACCTTGGCGGTCTGGGTGGGTTCTTCCTTTTCAGAGGCGAGGAGGTAGATGAGGAAGCCAATCAGGCCGAGCAGGACGACCGCGCCAGCGGTGATCCCGACGATCAAGCCGGTATGGGACTTGCGAGTTCCCATGGGCATCATCGCTGGCATGGGGATGATGGCGCCGTCGAAGGCATCGGCGCCGCCGCCGAAAGACTGGCGATTGTCAGCTGGTGCCGCCGCTTGGCTGGCAGCGAGGGCCTTGATGTCGATGAGGCCAGAGCCTTCGGTGGTCGGCAGCTCGTTCTTGTTCGAAGCCTGCGACGGGCCGCTGATCGCCTGCAGATTGCTGAGGCTGAAGAGCACGGAGTTCTCGCTGCGTGCGCCGACCAATTCGTTGGCGGTCACGCGCGGTGAGGAGGATGCTGGGCGGGAGGCGACCGAAGCGCTGCCCAAGTCGGCCAGCCCAGCTCCAAAGAGTCCAGCCCCTGCGGTGTCTTGCTCAGGAGCCGCGTCCAACCCCGAGAGGTCGCCGAAACCGTCAAAGCCGCCACCCACGGGCCTGTCGTCGTCGTCGTCGTCGGGTGGCGCGATGTTCACGGGCGCGGAGTGTACGCCCATTCCGGAGCCATTGACTCCAGGCGAGGAGGAGGCGGCACTGACGGCCGCCGCCGCAGCGTTATGCTGTCGCTCAACAGAGTCCATCGAGACGATTCGGGTGGATTCTTCTTCGTCGTCATTGGGCGCCGAAGCCATGGAACCGGCGATGCCCAGACTCTGTCCCATCGGCCCACTGTAGACGTCGTCAAGGCTGACCTGCCGAGTCGACTCTTCCCGCGCCGCAGCGAGGTGAGCGAACTCAGGCGCTTGCGTGAGCTGGATCCAATCCGGCATCCCGTCGCGCCAGATGAAAGTCTCGCCGTCGATCTGCTGACTTTCGAAGTACTCCTCGACCTCGTGCGCCGAGACCGGACCTGCCTGCTCGCCGTTCAGAACTACGTACCAGATCTGTTCCGCTTCCGGAGCCTGCGCGCCCGCACTATCTACGACGATGGTGTACGAACACTTCTTGCAGCGGATCTTGAACGGTTTGTTCCGAACTCGGTCGTCGGGGATCGAGTATTTGGTACCGCAACTGTCGCAGACGATTCTCATGCCAAGGACTCTTTAGGTTTGCGTGTCGCCGAGTATATCGAGACCCAACTCGAGAGCCTCGTTCCCTGATTTCCCCACGATCGAATAGAACCACCGGAGCGCCAAGCACGAGCCCAGCCCTCACCAACAAAGACCTAGCTGTCCAGAGCTTCTTCTTGAGACGTTTCTTGGATCTTGGGCAAAAAGCTCTTCTTCAGCTTCAGTAGCCGATCAAACTTCGCCTTGTCTCGCGCGTTCTCGTACATGCCTTGCGGGGTCTTGAACTCGCCATCGATGAGCATGTCATCGAAGTTATAGAACTTCTCTTTGACCGCTGCATCGTCTGCGAACACGGCGGTTCCGCTCAGGGCGAACGAAATCAGTAGAATGACCGAGGTCACGAGTCTCTTCATTTCTTGCTCCAATAGTCGACAGTATCGGCGGAAACACCCGTCATTGCACGGCTGCTTTTATGCCGAACCACTCGGGAGGGGCGACTATAACAAGGCGACGGCGAGGGGTCAATCCAGCCCACAAGGCTCGAACACCGCCGATGGCTCGCCCTCTACGTTTGCCGCAGGTTTGCACCCAGAACAACCCCAAATCGCCATCAGCTAAAGATCTCCGGGCAGGACAGGGCCGCCCGCAGCTGGCGACTGCTCATCGCGTGGTAGATCGACAGCAGAGATTCGGTCGCCCGCTCCAGGTCGTCGTTTACGACGATAAAGTCGAACAGACGACGCTGCTCCAGCTCCTCACGAGCCTTCTGCAGACGCCGCAGGATCACGTCCTCCGCGTCCGTCTTCCGTCCTCGCAGTCGGGCCTCCAGCGTCGCCAGGTTCGGGGGAGAGACCAACACCGACCAGGCCGAAGGAAAGGCCGCCTTCAGCTGCGTCGCGCCCTGATAGTCGATATCGAAGAGGAGATCCCAGCCCCGCTGGGCCGCCCCCTGAATCGTCGCGCGCGCCGTCCCATAGTAGTTCCCGTGCACCAAGGCCCACTCCGCAAATGCATCGCGGGCCTTCATCTCCTCGAAGCGCTCCAGGCTTACGAAGTGATAGTCCACTCCGTTCTTTTCTTGTCCGCGCGGAGCCCTGGTGGTGAAGGAGATCGACAGCCGCACCGCCTCATGGCGCTCCAAGGCTCGACGAACCAACGTGCTTTTTCCTGCGCCGCTCGGACCACACACGATCAACATGTGCTCGCCCAACAACGCCGCCTCGTCCATTGCGCTCGTCATTGGATGTTCGCCGTCTGTTCGCGCATCGACTCGAGCTCCGACTTCATGTCTATGGTCAAGGTGGTCAGCGCTGCGTCCCGGCTCTTCGAGGCCAGTGTGTTGACCTCGCGGTTGAGTTCTTGGAGGAAGAAGTCGATGCGTTTCCCGACGCGCTCGATGGGAGAGCTCTCGCAAGACAGAAGACTTCGCAGCTCGTCGATGTGCACCTTCGCTCGGCTCAGCTCCTCGTTGACATCGGCCCGGTCAGCAAAGAGCGCAACCTCCATGGCGATGCGCTGACCGTCGACCTCGACGCCCTCGGGCATCAGCGACGCGATCTTCGCCTGCAGCTTCTCGCGATACTCGTCCAGACGCTTGGGCGCTTGGCCAGCGGCCTTGAGCAGTCGATCCTCGAAGACGTCGAGGTGACTCGCCAGATCCTCCTCGAGCGCCAGGCCCTCCCGCAGTCGACTCTGCGACAGCGAGTCGATGGCCATCGCCACCGCGCGCTTGACGGGCTCGAACAACGACGGCGTCGAGCCCTGCTCACGAGGCCGCCACACGGCCTGGCTCGAGAGCAAGTGACTCAAGCTCACCGGCTCCGAAATCCCCAAACGGACGCACAGGCCCTGCAGGTCGCGGTGCAGCAACTCAGCCGTCATCACGTCCAATTCGGCTGACCTGGTCGATACCCCTTGCAGATCGATGCGCAGCTCCAGACGTCCGCGCCCCACCTGCGTCCGCAGCCAGCTGGTCAGCTCGACCTCGAGCTCCGAGAGGACAGGCGGCAACATCATCCGGATATCCAACGCCTTGTGGTTGACCGACTTGACGACGACGCTGATTCGAACCTGTTCGTGTGAGAGCTCGGCACGGCCGAAACCCGTCATGCTGTAGAGCATGCATCCCTCTCCAATGCTTGGGGCGTTCACCGCAAGCCGATGGGCCAGCGCTTGGCTGAGCACCTTTGCGCAGTCAGGCAGATCTCTCGTTAGGGCTCCTCATGAGCCAACGAGATCATGCGCCCCCTTCTTAATTGAAGATGTGTAGTTTTCTCAACACGTGAGCGATCCCCTCATCGGGGCCGACCTCGACGATCGGGGTCGCCGCTCCCCGCAACGCCCGGACGACGGCGCGGCGCTCTCGACCCTCCGCTGCAGAGAAGAGCTCGTGCAGGATCTTCCACTGCGGCGCCCCTTCCCGCGTCTCTTTGACGACGTAGCTTGGGGTGTGAGGCGCGACCACCGCCACCTTATGACGACGCAGCCTGGCCAGCCGCAACATCTTCGTCAGCCGGTCCATGTCGATGATGCCCGCCATATCGCTCAGAATCAGTATGATTTGGGGGTTGCGTGAGCTGCGCATGATCTCTTCGAGAGTGTCGGCCAGACCCTGCTCCTTCGTCCCATAGCGCAGCTCCGAGCGATAAGGAATCTCGACGCCGTGCACTTGGCAATAACGCCGCGCCAGGCTGAGCGCATCTTGGTTCAGAACCCCGACCGGCACGGCTTCGCTGGCCCCTGTGCGCTGCAGCTCGACCTTGAGCCAGCGATTCAACAGCTCCACGTCGTAGACGTCCTCGACCCCAGGCAGCGCACTCCGACTCCGCCGCCGCTGTTGTCGCCGCCGAAAGTCCAGACGTCGCTGCAACATCAGGTACTTCGCCAGGGCCTCGATCACCTCCTCCTCGTCGTACTCGGTCAGGGTCTCGTCCACGACGTTGGAGCTGGCGACCAGGTGCTGGCTGATTCGTCGCATCTGCGCCGGACCCTCTTTGGGAGGGAGATGACCATAGATCTTCTCGTCGAATGTGATCAGGCCGCAGCGATCGTTGCCGCGCAGGACCGCACGGCCAAAATTGCACGCCAGACGGATGGCGTGCTCGAGCTTGCCCCCATTATCGATCGCCCCACGCATCGTCGCAGAGATGTCCACCACCAGGTAGGCGCTCAGCGAGATCTCGCTCTCGAACTCCCGCACCATCAAACGTCCCGTTCGAGCCGTCGCCTTCCAAGCGATGTTGCGAAACGGGTCTCCATGCTGATGGTCCCGGATCTCCCTCAGATCGGTCCCGAACCCGCGGTTGCGGACCTCGTGCACTCCGATGCGCTCGTGCAGCATCGCCAATGCGGGGCGCAAGTGGGAGATGCGTCGATCGAGCAGTCCGCGCGGCAGGAACGTCATCCGACAGGCCGACGCCTTGTAGTTCTTCACCACGAACAGGTCGAAGAAGTCGTGCACCGAGAAGTGGAAGCCATGCACGAACCACGTGCCCGAACGCCGCGCGCTGAGCGGCACTTCGAGCTGGACTCGCCCTCCTGGGGGCAACTCGAGCTCGGGCAGCCGCTCCACGTCCAGCCGCAGCGCGGTGGAGAGCTCGGGCTCCAAGATAATCCGCCGCAGCCGCAAGCCGCTGCGGTTGAAGAGGGTCAGCATCGGCGACGTGCGTTCGCTGGTGTGCAGCGACACCGTCGTCGTCGGCGCCTCGACGCACAGGAGGAGATGGACCCCATCGACGACCTTCGCCATGCTCACCGCTGAGTAGAACACCAGCAGCAAGAACACCAACAGGCCGCTCCCCGAGAAGAGAAGCGGCCAGGCCGCACCAGAGCGCCCCGCGACCAGCAAGATCGCGGCGACCATCAGCCAGCTCATCGCCACGGCGAGCAGGGCTTTGCCTCTGGATGTCAGGAAAGGGGCCATAAGCGAGAGGTCTCAGCTGGCGTAGGGAACGGAGTCTAGGGCCATTTGCACGACCTGGCGGCTGCTCACGCCGCTCAGCTCGCTCTCTGGATGCAAGAGAATGCGGTGGGTCAGCACCAGCGGCGCGAGCGCTTTGATGTCGTCGGGCAAAACGAAGTCTCGGCCCCGCAACACCGCGCGAGCCTTGGCGCCGCGCATCAGGGCGATGCTCGCTCGAGGGCTCGCGCCCAATGACACTTGCGCCGCGGCGCGCGTGTAACGGCTCAGGTTCACGATGTACTCGACCAGCTCCCGGCGAACCGTCACCTCCTCGACGAGCTGCGACCAGCGCAGCACCTCCGCGGGGCTCAGGACCGGCTCCACCGGCTCGGTCTCCCTCGCGTGCGTGACCATGATCACCAGCTCGTCTTCGAGGGTCGGATACCCCATGTCGAGCTTGATCAAAAAGCGGTCGAGCTGCGCCTCGGGCAGGAGATAGACGCCCTCTTGCTCGATCGGGTTTTGGGTCGCCAAGACCAAGAAAGGACGCTCCAGCGCGCGGGTCGTGCCCTCGACAGTCACCTGCTCTTCCTGCATCGCCTCTAACAGCGCCGACTGCGTCTTTGCTGGGGCTCGGTTGATCTCGTCGCCCAAGACGATGTTCGCGAAGATCGGCCCCTCACGCAGCACGAACTCATCGTTGCGGCGGTTGAAGATGTAGGTGCCAGTGATGTCGCTCGGCAGCAAGTCTGGCGTGAACTGGATGCGCCGGTAGCTGCAGTCCAGAGTCTGCGCGAAGGTCTTCACTAGGGTCGTCTTGGCTATTCCGGGGACGCCCTCGATCAACACGTGCCCACGGGCCAACAGGGCGATCATCAGCGCCTCGACGATGGTCTCGGGGCCGATGTAGACCTTCTCGATCTCACCGCGCACCCGCGCAAAGCGCATGGCAATCTCCGCGAGCGCGTCGATGCGCTCCTCGGCATCAGGTCGTTCGTCGGATCCGTTGCTCATATTCTTCCTTGACGTTCAGGGCTGTGAGGATCTCCTGGCTGTCCTCGTAGAGCTTGCTCAGATCGCGCTCGCTCCAACGCTGGCCTGGATTGATGAAGAGTTGACTCCGCGCTGGGATCTTCGAGAAAGCCGTCATCAGCACAAAGGCCTGGCGCTTTCGCTGTTTCCAATCCAGCTTGGAGTCCAGGGACACCCGATCCGCGTACAGGCTCGACGTCTGCTCCACGACCTTGGGGCGATACCTCGCCTCGTTGTCTGGCGCGCCGACCTCGCCGTAAAGTTCCCTCAAGAACAGACGCTCGAACTCGTCGCGCAAGATCGCGATGGGAAGCACATAGTTCGTGTTCTGGCCGCGGCTGAACTCGAGCAGGTTGCGCTCGAACTCCGAGCGCGGCAACAGCCGCGCGGGTGGGCGGAAGCGGATCGACAAGAAGCGCGGGCCATAAAATGGGAAGATGGCCAGCCCCAAGAGCAGCATCCCGACGAGCAACAACAAGCTCATCACCCGCATCAACCGCCGGTCCGGAATCCAGGAGAGCAGCTGTTGGGCGGCTTTGTTGAGCTTCTCCATCATCTCCTGCACCTCGACGCTCGGGTCCGAGGCCTCTCCTGGCTCTCCGTAGTGCCCGACCGCGTCGAACTCCCCGATCAAAACATCGGCGCTGCAGTAGGGAGTGTCCCCACAGAGCATCTGTAGCGCGTTCCCAACGAACTGCCCGTTGTCTCCCATGTCGATCATCAGGTTGATGAGCAGGCTCGAGTCCCCGACGACCACCAGCTTGCCGTCACCAATGGTCAGATCGTAGACAAACCCCAGCCGGGCGTCGTCGAAATAGGCGACCGCGGGAAGGGCGCTCTGGAAGCCCGCAGGGTGATTGGCGATCAGGCGCTCGACCCCGCCCTCCAAGAGAGGATGTCGTCCCGGCGTGCGGATGACCGGGAGATTCGGGTTGCCGTTCAAGCGCGTCGATGCCGCCTCGGGAGGTGAGACGACGCGGACGATGGGCTCGCTCAGCGTGCTCAGCAGCTGGTCGCTGCTCCCAAAATCGTCGGCGAGGAAGATGCGGCCGCCGTCCGCGACGAACTCCTGGATGGCCTCGGCGTTCAAGGGGGTCGTCGGGTAGAGGATGACCAGCGGCCGCGCGGGCTCCAGGGCGCTGTAGTCGAGCTTCTCAAGGTGGGTCAGGTTCACGCCACGATCGAGGGCGAGGGCCTGGAATGCGCTCAAACCGTTCCACTCGTCGGAGCCCCATTCGTAGTCGTGTGGAAGCTGCGCCTGGGCCACAGCGGCACCGCCGAGCACAAAACAGGCAAGCACCAGGCTTGCTGCCCGCACCATGAAAGGTGAGTGAGTCACAGCGCCCTCCGCCGTGACTTGGTGGCCGATCCCCGCCGTGGCAATAGGCTTCGCGTCGCTGCCTGCAAGGGTTTCTGCAAGCGCTCGGCGAGGGCTTGCGCGTGCTCCGCGACCGTCTCTGGATAGAGGTGCTCGCTGAAGTACACCGCCTCGAGCAGCGCGGTCGTCACCACGAGCAAGGAGCTGAGCGGCGGAGACGGGTCCGAGAGGAGCTCGGTCAGGCGAGCGGCGAGCTTGCCGTGCGGGGGAGCGTGCAAGGCGTCGACCATCTGCTCGATGGCGCCAACCCACTCGCCCTGCAGCTCGCGCGGTGTGGTCCACCCCCACAGGTCTTCGTCGGGCGAGGTGCTCTCGAGAACCCACTGGTAAATGGCTTTGACGCGGGCCCTGACGGACTCCAACTCGAAGCGCAAGTACTCCAGCGCGCCGTCGTGTGGCACCGAGACAGAGAGGTAAGCGCTCATGTAACCGAGGCGCGTGGCCCACAGATCGTAGCGCTCGACTTCGAGGTCCGCGAGCTCGAAGCGTCCATTCGAATCGGTGAATGCCTCGCGCACGGCGGTCGCGTCGCGGCCAGCACCGCGCAACACTAAGAGCAGCTTGCCTTTGGCCAGCGGGCGCTGGGTGTGGTGATCAAAGAGTCGGCCCGCCAGACGAACGGAACGGGACGGCGGGACATCCGGCGGACGTTCGCTGGTGAGCAGCTCCGCTCTCTGGCTGGTCAAATGCACCGAACGACGTCGGCGATCGCGGCGCCACCACCGCTTGACGACGTCGACGACGAAATAGAGGCCCATGGCGCCGAGCACCGTGGCAAAGATGCCGATGAGGAGCCACATGGCCCAACCGGCCGCGGACGAGGCGTCGAGCTCCAAGACCAGCGGCTTGGTGCGCAAAGACGCGCCGACGTCGGGGACGAAAGCCATCCTGAGCTTGAACTCGCCAGAGGGGAGCTTCTCTTGCGGCACGAAGGTCTCGAAACGCCCGAGGGCGTCGGTGTCGACCTCGGCGACGATTCCCCAGTCGGTGCCTCGCCACACCTCGACCAAGAGCTCGGAGTGGGTCAAGGGGCCGTCGGCCGAGGTGAGCTCGCCGCTCAAGACCACCCCGCGCCGATCGCGCTCCTTGAGGAGTGCTGCGGTGAAGCGCAGCTCCGGTCCGAAGAAGAGAAAGACCTCGGACTCGGCCTCGGCGGGCTCGAAGTTCTCGTTGCCCGCGAAGGAGACCTTCAACGGTTGCCAGCCTCGCCCGAGCAGGCGGGTCTCGAGCCGCTCGCGGCCGCTGGCGCGAACGCGAGCGCGGGCGGCGCCATCGGCAGACGGCGAGAGCAGCTCCTGCGTCGAAAGTGCCAAACTCCCGTTCACGAGCTGCGTGCCGCGGCCTAACTCGAGGCTCACTCGGAGGGGCTCGGTGGAGTAGGGCAGGGCGGCCCGTACGTCCAGGTCGAAGGCGCTGTCTTGGGCAACGTGGACGCTCCGCGGGGCATCGAGCTCGAGGAAAATCGTGTCGCGCTCGACCTCGATGGGGAAGGTCACGCTCGAGCCAGTGTAGTTGTCCGTGTCTTCGAAGTAGACGTGCAGCTGGTACTCGCCGTCGGCGAGGGTCAGGGCTCGGTCGACATAGCCCAGCTCATCGGTCTCCAGCGGAGCCTCGACGTCGAGGCGGTGAGCCTCGCGCACGCGCTCGCCGTTGTCCGTACGGGTGAGCTCGATGCGGACCGCGCTGTTCGGGACCCCTTGGTTGACGTTGTTGGTGAGCCGCACCTTGATGTCGACTCGTCGTCCCTGTTCTTGCACCTCGACCTTGAGGGAGGTCGTGGCACGCACGCGCAGACCCAGGGCGTAGGCCTGGTTTGGGGCGAGCCACAAGGTCGAGACGAGCAACAGCAACAGGAGCCAGCGCACCTCGAAGCCAACGGTCACGTCGGGGAGGCCGGCGGGCAGTCGTCGATTTGCTTCGCTCCGCGCTGTGCTCGCGGCGTCACCCAACAGGCCGTCTCCTCGTGATGCACTCTCGCGCCAAAAGACGCCGCAGTATCCTCGACGCCGAGGCCGAGAGCAACGAACAGTCCAGGACCAGTCTGTTGCTTTGGGCTGCGGGCACCGCGTCAGGGTGTTTCGATTTCTCCGGTGAGATAGGTCCAGCGGTTTTTGTGCTTCGCGAAAGTACTCCGCTCTGCGAACGAGAGATCGACACCGTCGCTGCCCTGAAGTTGCGCGCGAAAGTGGACCCAACCTTGTTGTGCTGAGTCCACGCCGCTGCCGAGAATCACAAGACCAAGAAATGACACCGAGTTGCAGGTGTCGGAGAGCTCTGCGGTCCAGGCCTTGCGGTCTGCGTTGAAGTGGGGGCTGTCGGGATGCACCGTGTCCATGAGGTAGGTCACCTTGCCCAGCGCGAAGGCGGTGTAGCGCGAGCGCATCAGGGACTCGGGGCTGGGCGGCGGGTGGCCTCGATGAAGCAGGCCACAACACCGTTTGTACTGAGTGTCACGGCCGCATGGGCAGGCTGAGCTGGCGGCGATCTTCATCTTGGATGCGGGGCTCCAAAAGACGAGAGCCTGCCCTTTGAGGGGGGCAGGCTCTGGGTCTGTGCGGTCCGAAGAGGTCTAGTAGCGGTAGTGGTTCGGCTTGTAGGGGCCCTCGACCGGGATCCCGAGATATTCGGCTTGGGCCGGGGTCAGCGTGGTGAGCGCGACGTCGAATTTTTTCAGGTGCAGGCGTGCGACCTTCTCGTCGAGCGGCTTGGAGAGCACCGTGACGGTCTTGCCGTAGGCTTCGGCGTTCTGGTGGAGCTCGATCTGCGCCATGGTCTGGTTGGTGAAGGAGGCCGACATCACGAGGCTGGGGTGCCCCGTCGCGCAGCCCAAGTTGACCAGCCGACCTTCGGCCAAGATCAGGATGGAGTGTCCCTTACCGCCGGGGCCATGGGTGGTGTTCTTGAACTTCCACTCGTGCACCTGTGGCTTCACCTCGAGCTTCTCGACCTCACCCTTCGCGGCCAGAGCGTCCATGCCGGCCATGTCGATTTCGTTGTCGAAGTGGCCAATGTTGCAGACGATGGCGTTGTGCTTCATCCGCCTCATGTGGTCGGCGGTGATGATGGTGCGGTTGCCGGTAGCGGTGACGTAGATGTCGAAGCCGGCGTCGAGCGCCATCTCGACGGTGAGCACGTCGAGGCCCTGCATGCTGGCTTGCAGCGCGCAGATGGGGTCGATCTCGGTGACCGCGACGCGGGCCTGCTGGCCGCGCACGGACTGCACCGAGCCCTTGCCGACGTCGCCGAAGCCGCAGACCAGCACTTTCTTGCCGCTCAAGAGGACGTCGGTGGCGCGCATGAGGGCGTCGACCAAGGAGTGTCGGCAGCCGTAGAGGTTGTCGAACTTGCTCTTGGTGACCGAGTCGTTGACGTTGATGGCGGGGAAGAGGAGCGTGCCGGCCTCGACGCGCTGGTAGAGGCGATGTACGCCGGTCGTCGTCTCCTCGGAGACGCCACGAATCGCACCGGCGATGGGGCGCCAGAAGTTGCTGCCCTTGGCCTCACGCACGTTGTGCAGGAGCTCCAGAACCACGGCAAATTCTTCCGATTCGGCGGTTGCGGGCGAGGGAATCGTGCCACTGACCTCGTACTCGACGCCAAGGTGCACGAGCATCGTGGCGTCGCCGCCGTCGTCGAGCAGCAGCGTCGGTCCCGTCATGTCCGGCCAGAGCAAGGCCTGCAGGGTACACCACCAGTACTCGGGCAAGGTCTCGCCCTTCCAGGCGTAGACCGAGACACCGGCGGGCGAATCAGGGGTTCCATTGGGGCCGACGACCGTCGCGGCCGCGGCGTGATCCTGCGTCGAAAAAATGTTGCAGGAGACCCAACGCACCTCGGCGCCGAGCTCGACCAAAGTCTCGATGAGCACGCCGGTCTGGATGGTCATGTGCAGCGAGCCCATAATTTTGGCGCCATCCAAGGGCTTGCGCCCCGCATACTCCTCGCGCAGCGCGGCCAGACCGGGCATCTCGTGCAACGCCAGCTCGAGCTCTTTGCGACCAAAGCGCACACTCGTCGCGCTCATATCCGCCACCTTGTGGGGCAGATTGGCGAATAAGGGGAGTCCTGTGTTCATGAAGGTGGGCGACGATTTCGAGACTGCAACTGACATGAGATTCCTCCGCTGTTTCCGTTTCTATGCTGGCCGTCGAAGCCCTGGCTCACCCGCTCCGAGAAGGACTTGGGAGGGCATTGCTTAACGCCAACAACGTTCAAAGGCAACGCTTTTTCTTGCGCGCTGCGACGAAATACCAGGTGATTCCTGGGTCTGGGTTGTGTTGGGTCGGCTTCGGAGCGCCGCTCTCGTGAAGGAGTGACGGCGTCGGGAACGACCAATCGAGGACACTAGCGAAATAAGGTTGCGCGTGCAACTAGTTTTGCTCGAGGAACCTGTTGCTGAGTTGGGTTCGACGGTCGCTGGTTAAAACTCCGTGCGCAGCCGGTCGATCGCCGGTCCCAGCCTCAGGCCTCAAGCCTCAGGCCTGACAGCCCGACGGTCGCTGGTTGGAACTCCGTGCGCAGCCGGTCGATCGCCGGTCCCAGCCTCAGGCCTCAAGCCTCAGGCCTGACAGCCCGACGATGCTGGTCGGAACTCCGTGCTCAGTCGGTCGATCGCCGGTCCCAGCCTCAGGCCTCAAGCCTCAGGCCTGATCAGGATCCGAAGCCAGAGTTCAGCCCGACGATCGCTGGTTGTCAAACAGACACCGGCGTGACCGGATAGTCTTCGTCGTCGCGCACGCCGTCCTGGACCGCGCACATGACGGCGAGGAGGCGATCTTCGGCGTAGGGGCGCGCGACGATCTGGACTCCGACGGGAAGCCCGACCGAAAGCGCCTCCATAGCAGCCACCTTGCGCTGGACTCGGTCCCCTTTGGCGTAGGGGTAACGGCCGACCTCGTTGGCGCGCACCTTGGTTACGGGAATGACGCCGGCTGGGAAGTTGAGCAGGGTCCAGCGGAACTCGGAGACCACCGAGAGGGTGAAGTCGCCCGACTCGCGATGGGGCAGGGCGGCGACGACGTGCGGTGGGCAGAGCAGGGCGTCGATGTCGTTCCGGTTCCAGGCATCGAGCTCCTGTCGCTTCAGGTCGCTGCGGCGCGCGGTGAGCTCCCAGACCTCGTCGACCCGCTTCTCTCCCAGCACTTCGAGGAGCCGAGAGAGCCGGTGTTCGCCGCGCGTGGCCATGATCTTGGCGATCACCTTGCGGCCCAGGGCCGGGATCTTGAGGGCTTGTCGCGAGGCCTTGAGCTGCGGGCTGATGGCTTCGCCGGCGAGCTTGGCGTCGATGGTGCGCCCGCCATCACTGGAGATGGCGCCGAGCCACAGATAGACGATGTCTTCGGAGGGGACCGACTTGTGGGGGACCAAGGTCGCGCCGGCCTTCTCGAGGACCTCCTTGGTGCGCTGCACCGCCCGTTTGAGGCTGGCGGTGGGCTCGAGGAAGGGGTCGTCGTCGAAGTAACCGATGCGCATCCCGGTGAGGTCGACGGCCTCTGGGTCTGCGGCGGGCAAAGGCGCGACCCAAGGATCGACGCGCGCCTGCGCGCATGGGTCCAGCGTCGACCACAGCAGCATGATGTCGCGGGTCTCGCGGGCCAGCGCGCCGATCTGCGAGCGGACCAGCTCCTGACCCATGATGGCGCCCCTAGAGCCGCGGTTGGACCAGCGGTCCAGGGTCGGCTTGAAGCCCACCAAGCCGCAAAAATGGGCGGGCACCCGGATCGAGCCGCCGATGTCGGTGCCTAGGCCCAACGGGCTGAGCCCGGCCGCGATCGCCGCGGCCTCCCCGCCGCTCGAGCCGCCCGGCACGTGGTTCAACTTCCAAGGGTTGTTGGTCACCCCGAAGACGGCGTTCTCGGTCTCTTGCGCCAGCAGGAGCTGCGGGACATTGGTCTTGCCGAGGATGATGGCGCCTGCGTCTTTGAGGGCCTTGACCAGGACGGCGTCGGCGGTGGCGGGTGTGCCGACCCGCGAGCGCAGCCCGAGCGTCGAGTCGGTTCCGGCCAGGTCGAGGTTCTCTTTGATGGTGACGGGCAAGCCGTGCAACGGGCCCCATGAGACGCCCTGCTCACGGGCCTCGTCCGCCGCTTTCGCCTCCGACAGCGCCTCCTTTCGCACCAGGATGAACGACCGGAGTCGCCCATCGAGCGTTTCGCGCCTTTTGTTCAGCGCCTCGACGAGCTGCACCGAGGTCAGCTCGCCGGACTCGAGGTGTTTCAAGAGGAGATGCGCAGGCAGGGTGTGGAGGTCTTGCATCAGGGTTCCCGCAAAAAAAGAAGGACGACTTGCGCCAATTCGCCGAGCTGAGCGTAGCCAATCACTTGCTTACCACGGGGCCCTGCTCGACGGCCAACCCTTAATCGATCGCATTTTCGCGCGCTATTCGGCACGCCAGGCGTCTCGAAGCGAGACCGCTGGCGTGCCTAGCCGCGATCAGATTCACCCGCGACTCGGAACAGAGGTGGGCTCAAAGCGAGGCTACGCGCGACCGTGCTGCGACCGCGACTTCTTCTTGCCGCTCGACAGCGCTTCGGCGAAGAGGCATGAAGGGACCGCCGATGGAGCTACTTTGAGAGACCCGCTGCGCGCCGACCGACGAAAGACATGACGAAAGCGCCCCTTCTCAAACAAGGTCAAATCCTCGCCAACACCATTCGCGTGGACAGCCCCGTCGGAGCCGGTGGTTTCGCGCTGATCTACACCGGCTTTCGCCTCGATGACCAAGCGGCCGTCATCATCAAGGCGCTGCGCGCCGATGCCGAGGACGTCGATCCAGTTGCCGTAAAGCGCTTCATCCGCGAAGCCGCCGTCGCAGCGCAGCTCGAGCACCCCAACATCGTTCGCACGCTGAGCTTCGGACAGACCCGCGACAACGTGCTCTACATCGTCCTCGAGCGCCTCAACGGCCAAACGCTCGCCAACGCCATGTTCGAGGAGCCCGTCGAGCCCGAGCTCGTGCACGAGCTCCTGAGGCAGATGCTTTCGGCGCTCTCCTACGCCCACAGCCACGGCATCGTGCACCGAGACATCAAGCCCTCCAACCTCTTCGTCTGTGCGCCCGGCCACCGCGGCTCCACCGGAGAGCTCGAGGAGGACACCGTCAAGCTGCTCGACTTCGGCTTCGTCAAAGTGCTCAAGATGCAGGAGAAACCTGGCGCTCAGCGCTCCGGCTTCTACGAGCCCTTGACCAAAGTGGGCCAAGCCGTCGGTACCCCCGGCTACATGGCTCCCGAAGTCCTGCGCGGCCAAGAGGCCACCCATCTCGTCGATCTCTACGCCGTCGGCGTGCTCGCCTACGAGCTCTTGACAGGGAAGGCGGCGTTCGACGGCGTCGGCCTCGAGCGGGCCATGAACCAGATGAGCTCGAAGCCCACGCCACCCCCGCTCGAGCTCGCCAAACTGCCTCTCTTCGCTATCGTTTGGAAACTCATCGAGGCCAACCCGAAGAAGCGCTACCAGAGCGCCGCCGACGCCCTCGCCGACTTGGCGCGCATCGACGACGTGCCGGCCCCCGAAAAGAAAGGCCGCGGCTGGCTCGGCTTCATCCGCGGCGGCAAGTAGTCATTGCAGCCGGCGCTGCAGCTGGTCTTCGTAGAGCGAGCTCGGCTCCAGTGTGGCCCCGCGCCGAGACCCTCCGTGAAGTCCGTCCCGCTTCCGTCGAGGAGCTCGGCGGCGTCTGTTTCTTGCTCGCCCAAGGACGCGAGATTGGGCTCGAGTTCCTCGTCGTCGGGTGTTGTGTCGCTGGAGACCTCGCCGGTCACAGCGTCCTTGGCGGGTTCCTCGCCCCATTGTCGCAAGCGGCGCCGAGCAGCGCGCCGAGCACCGCGATGAGTGCGACCAGCGCTACTTGATGCGAGCGATGCGTATCCATGGGCGAGCCGCCGAGGGGATGTCGACGCGCAAGCCGAGCTCTTTGCTCGAGCCGTCCGCGACGAGCGAGAAATATTCGACGCCGCCGGCCCGCAGCGAGCCGTCTTGGGTGTCGAGGGTCTGCATGGCGGGCCCCGTCATGGCCTGTCCGTGGAAGTTGGCGTAGGCCGAGGCGCCGCGCTGGCGTGCGGTGACGGGATCGATGATGGTGTCGAGGTACGCGAAGCAGGGGTTGAGCGGCCGGGAGCCGCCGATTTCGTTGCGGTTGGTCAGTGCCAGAGCCGTGAAGAAGTCGGCCGTGATGGCCTCGTTGGTCTGGTTGGTCTGGTCGGAGAGTTCTTTCCCCATGGTCTTCGGGCCGTCGAAGAGCGCGTGGATGAACGAGATGCCGCCGCGGTCGAGGAGCTCGCCGTCGACGAGCGCAGCGTCGCCGCCAGCCCGATCGTAGAGCCAGCGGGCGAATAAGTAGGCACCGCCTCGCAGCGCGCCGTCGCGACTCGAGTCATAGGCACCGCCGTCTTTGATGACGTCGGCGATCGAGAAGTCGTCGATGCTGTCGAAGCCGGCCTTGGTCACATAGAGGTTGCCCGCTTGGTAGCCCACGACGTCCTGCGCCAGTCCGCCAAAACCTTCTTGCAGGTACATGTTGTCGTTCCACGGGTCGGTCGACGGGTTGCGCAGCACCTTCCGGTTGAAGTGAATGAGGTGCTGCAGCTCGTGAGTGAGGATCTCGGTGATGGCGGTCGTCGTATTGTAGGGTGGAGGAATCGAGTCGGGGGGCGTGAGGTAGAGCATCTCGGCGTTGTTGCTCTGCGGGCAATAAGGGTCTTCGAGCAGGTCGCAGCCGGAGAAGAAGGCGACGGCGACGTTGTACGTGCGAGGCGTGAAGAAGAGGTGGATGCGGCCGTCGCCGTCGACGTCCGATTCCTGGCCAAAGACGGTCCTCGAGCGCGGCAGCACGATGTTTTCGAATGCGCTCAGGAAGTCCTTGGCGAAGAGAGAGTCCATGTTGGAGGCGACGTCGAGCCAGACGACGGCGGTGTCTCCGACGGCGATGGCGCGGGCGTTGAGTTGCTGGCTGCCGGGGCCGGAGGAGAACCAGAAGCTGCGCGTCGCGCCGACGGCGATGGGCACGGCCGGGTTCGGGAGCTCGGTGACGGGAGGAATCTGCGGCCAGATGTCCTCGTCGACGGTGCAGCCATCTACGGGGAAGACTTTGCGCAGCTCGGCGCTGTCGTCCAACGCGAGGTCGTAGGGGAAGGCCGAGGTGTTGTCGCTCACGAGCCCGGAAACCAAGATGACGACGAACTCCTCGTAACCGAGCTCGGCGAGGAGCCGGGTTTGGGCGACGTCGGACTCGACAGCGAGGGTCACGACCTCACCGACCTCCAGAGCGAGGGCAGTGGGAGGGCTGACGTCGAGCTCACTCGTGTCGGCGAGGAGGGCGTCCTCGGGGAGCTCGACGACGTCGGTCTGGACTGTCTCCGCGAGGTCGGTATCGGCGGTATCGAAGCCACGCGGTTCGAGGGGCTCGCAGGCCAGGAGCGAGGCGTTGAGCGAGACGAGCAGGAGAAGCTTTGAAAGGATTCTGGGGAGCATGCGAACTCTCTGGAGGTGGGCGCTGGAGGTCTGGCGCTAGGAGCAGGTCTGGCGCTAGGAATCGATGGGTTCGACGGCCTCGAAGAAGTGGCGATCGGGAGTGACGAAGACGGCCATCCGGCGTGTGTCCTCTTGCAGTGGTGAGGGCATGCGGAAGACCCGCGCTTGGACTTTGTTTGCGCGACCGCACACTTCGTCCAAGCCCGTGCCGAAGTCCATTCCGAATCCGACGTCTCCAGGATGCGTCCCGCGAGCCGGCGCGCACTCGTAGAGAGCGAACGCGACCGTCCCGAGTTCGAATACCACTGGTGGGGAGTCGCCGAAAGGGTGAACTGGGGGCGCGCCATGGAGCTCGGTGGGCTCGATGCCGAAGAGCTGCACGTAGCGGGCGGTCGCGGCGGCGACGTCCCGGACAAAGATGCTGACGAAGTTCAAGGTGGGGCGCGCGGCAGTCATGTCGTCTCCGACGGGGTGTCTGAGTGAAAGTGCACCGTTCCGGAACACCGTCGCGAACGCAATGGACGCAGCCTGTCCGGTCCGAAATTTCGTTGTAGCTCAGGAGAAAAAAACTTGCTATGCACGATCCATAATTGGTGGAGCGTCCCGATTTGATCGGGCACTTCTGGGCGCAAAAGATTCGTTTCGACAGCGTAGAATAGAGCACCACAAGCCGCCAACGTCATGAGGCGTGAGTTCTTTGAAGTGGTGGGAGGGTTTACGTCCCGAGAGCCCCTGAGGAAGCGCCGCACAGTGAGAGAGGTCGGTCCTATGAGCGAGCGATCTGGTGACTCCGACACAAAGCTTGGACCTGCTGTTGTCAGTAAAAGTCCGTGGTTGTCTGGAGAAGGTGAACCTGAAGAGAACGTGGTCATCGGTCGGGAAGGCGCCGCAGCGGCGCTCATCAACCTGGCCAAGGCGGTCTCTTCGGCTCGGTACGGCGACTACTTTCCCGACCTAGTCGAGCACCTCACACGGGCTCTCGAGGCTGACTACTGCTTCGTCGGCGCATACGACGCGGGCCGCGTATCGACGCTGGCGGTCTTCGGCGAAGACCGGATGCTGGAGAATTTTTCCTACGACCTGGCCGGGACTCCCTGCGAACACGTGCTCAGTCCCGAGGTGTGTCTCTTTGGCAGTGCGGTCCAGGAGCGCTTTCCCTTGGACACGCTCTTGGTCGCCATGGGCATCGAGGCCTACGTCGGCGCGCCGCTCTGTGACTCGGACGGGAAGGCGCTCGGACTGCTCGCCGTGCTCTACAAGCAGCCCATCTTGGACGGGGCCTTGCCCATGTTGGTCATGGAGGTCGCTGCGATTCAGTCGGCCTATGAGCTCGAAGCCCTCGAACGAGGACGGGAACGCGACAGGCTGCAAGCCCAACTGCGACAGTCCCAGAAGATGGACGCCATCGGCCAACTCGCCGGAGGAATCGCGCATGATTTCAACAACCTCTTGCAGCTCATGCTCGGGCATCTCGACCTCGCCTTGGAAGACATCCCGGCCGATGCGAAGGCGCACGACGATCTGGTCGTAGTCGCCGAGGCTTGTGAATCTGGTGTCGCGTTGGTTCGGCGGCTGCTCTCCTTCAGCCAGAATCAAGCCCTGGCGATGGGGCCCGTCGATCTCAACCAGGTCACCTCGAACAGCGTCAGGCTTTTGAGGCGTATCATCGGCGAGAACATCGAGGTCGGCTTCGCACCCGATCCGCGCGCAAACGCCTGTTTGATCTACGCCGACTACGTGCAGCTCGAGCAAGTGCTCATGAACCTCTGCGTGAACGCCAAACACGCGATGCCCAGGGGCGGAGTCCTCGAGCTGTCGACTCGGGTCGTCACGTTCTCCGAGCAAGACCTCCGCCTGCGTCCCTGGACCAAACCAGGAGAGTTCCTGCTTCTGAAGGTCAAGGACAATGGAGTCGGTATCGACCCCACTCACCTCGAGCGTGTGTTCGAGCCGTTCTTCAGCACGAAGCCCGAAGGGGAAGGGACCGGCCTGGGCTTGGCCATCGTCTATGGGATCGTCACGCAGCACAAAGGATTCGTGGAACTGGTGAGCGAGCCTGGCCGAGGGACGACGGTGACCTGCGCGTTGCCCGTGATGAGAGGCGTCGAAGTCCCTGTCGCCTACGACGAGCCAGAGCACGAACCCTCGGCTCAGCCAAGGACGATCCTCATTGCCGAAGACGATCCCATGGTTCGCTCGCTGGCCAAGAGGATCCTCGAACGAGGTGGGTACTCCGTGCTTCTTGCCAGAGATGGCGAAGAGGCGTCCAAGGTCTTCGCCGAACACCAGGACGAAATCGACCTTTGCCTCCTCGACGTCGTGATGCCACACCGCAACGGCGTCGAGGTGTTCAAGGAAATTCGAGCTCGATATCCTCGGCTGCCCGTCATCATGAGCAGCGGCTACTCAGACGGCGCGCTCGACGACATCGAAGCGACGGACGTGGATCTCGTCTTGCCCAAGCCCTACGGGCCGCGGACGTTGCTCGCCAAGGTCAAGGCTGCGATGCGAGCGGTCCAGCCATTGGCCGTTTACTGACCGAACGGTCACCTTGCGTTCCGCCCGAGAACAAACGCGATGACCGCTCGCGAGCGTCGTCCACCGGCGACCCATTGCAAGCGAGGCGCCGCCCTGCTACCCGTTACCGGCCTACGACAAAGACGCCATGCGGCCCTGTGCTGATTGCAGGACGCGAGGGTGCACACAGCGCTACTCGGCATCAAGCGGTCTCGAAGCGAGCCAGCTGCTTGCCTGTGCGCGATCGGTGAAACAGACCATGCTCAGCGGCCCCGCAAACGTTGTTTCTCTTCGGTCAACCAAAGCGCTCGTCGCTCTGCTCGTCGCGGCCTGTGTCGCAGCGAGCTGCACCCCTCTGAAGCCCGAAACCCCAGAGGTGACGCCACAGCCCGCGCCGAGCTGGGAGAACACGCTGGAGAAAGTGGTCCCGTGCGTGGTCACCCTGCGCATGACGCTGACGCGCTCCTTCGACACGGAGACCGCCAAATCCAGTGGTGGTACGGGCTTCATCGTCGACAAGGAGCGCGGACTGGTGCTCACCAACCGTCACCTCATGACGCCAGGCCCCGTCGTCGCCGAGGCCATCTTCGGGAACAAAGAGGAGGTCGAGCTCACCCCCGTCTACCGCGACCCAGTCCACGATTTCGCGTTCTACCGCTTCGATCCCAAGGCTGTGCAGTTTCAAGAGCTGTGCGAGTTGCCCTTGGTTCCAGAGGCCATCAAGGTCGGCATCGACATCCGAGTCATCGGCAACGACGCCGGTGAGCAGGTCTCCATCCTCAGCGGCACCATGGCCCGCCTCGATCGCATGGCTCCTTCCTACGGCCGCGGCGAGTACAACGACTTCAACACGTTCTACTACCAGGCCGCCTCCTCTACCTCGGGCGGCTCCTCGGGCTCGCCGGTTGTCGACATCCACGGACAAGTCGTTGCGCTCAACGCCGGCGCCAGCCGTAACGCCGCGTCGTCGTTCTACCTGCCGTTGGATCGCGCGGTGCGAGCGCTGGCCCACATCCAAGAGGGCACCCCCATCACCCGCGGCGGGCTCCACACGATCTTTGGCTACGAGCCCTTTAACGAGCTGCGGAGGCTCAATCTCGACGCCGTCACCGAGGAGAGCGTGCGACAGAACCACCCCGACACCGATGGCATGCTCGTCGCGAGCCAGGTGATCTTGGGCGGCGCCGCCGACGGGAAGCTGCAGGCGGGAGACATCCTGCTGAGCATCCAAGGGCAAGACGTCGTCAACTTCTTCCGCCTCGACGAGCTCCTCGATGAGAACGTTGGCCAGACCGTGCTCGTCGAGGTCGAACGCGGCGGCGAGCGGCGCTCCGTCGAGCTCGTCGTCGCCGACCTGAACGCCAGCATGCCCAGTGAATACGTCGACTTCAGCCGAGCCGTCGTGCACCCCGTCAGCCTACAGATGGCCCGCTCCTACAACCTGCCGCTCGAGGGGCTGATTGTCACGCGAACAGGATACATGCTCAACGCCGCAGGCATGGACAGCACCTCGATGCTGCTCAGCATCGACGGCGAGCCCATGACCAACCTAGACCAGCTCTGGGACGTCCTGAATCGGCACCGAGATGGCGACAAGCTCTCCGTTCGCTACCGCAAGATCGAGCCACCACAGACCGAGAACACCGTGGTCGCCAAGCTCGACCGCAAGTGGTTCCCCATCGAGCGGTGTCGTCGCGACGACGCAGCGGGCACGTGGATTTGCGTGGATGGCCAAGACCCTCCACCGGACCTCGACTCTGCCTCGCTAGACGCTGTGCCTGCGAGAGCCCTCCTCAAAGCCTCGAGCACCCGCAGCAAACGCGTGGACCAGATCGCCAAGAGCCTAGTCGCCGTCGACTTCGACGTCCCCTACAAGGTCGAAGGGGTGTGGTCGTCCAACTTCAGCGGCACCGGCCTCATCATCGACGCCAAGAAGGGGTTGGTGCTGGTCGATCGCTCGACCGCCCCAATCACTCTCGGCGACGTCGAGCTGACCTTTGGAAACATCCTGCGTATCCCTGGCCACGTCGAGTTCGTCCACCCGCTGCACAACCTGGCCGTGGTCAGCTACGACCCCGCTGCACTCGGTGACTCCAATGACTTCGTGTCCGCGGTCTTCAGCCCTCGTGCCTTGGGCGAGGGCGACGAGTCGCTCTTCGTCGGCCTCGACGCCAGAGACCAGGTCGTCAGCCTCGAGACCAAGGTCGAGCGCTTCCGCCCCATCAATCTCGGCTTCAACACCACACGACCCGAGTTTCGGGACACCAACCTCGATGTGCTCTCCTTGACGGACACCACACCCTCGAAGGGCGGCGTGCTGATCGACGAGAAGGGCCGTGTCCAGGCGTTCTGGGGCTTCTTTCACAACTTCAGCGGCGGCAAAGACGGCTCCATTACGCGCGCCATCCCCTCGGACGTGATTTTGCCCATCGTCGAGCGCCTTGAGGCCACAGAGCCCGTCGCCATCCGCACTCTCGGCATCGAGTTCAACGCCAACACCTTGGTCGACGCCCGCGACCAAGGGCTCTCGGACGAGTGGGTCCAGCGGGTTCTCGACAAGGACCCCGAGCGTCTGCAAGTCCTGAGCGTCGTGCGCAGCGATCGCAACAGCGACGCGTTCGACCTCCTCGAGGGAGGAGACATCGTCTTGTCCATAGACTCGCAGGTCGTCACGCGCTTCACCGACGTGGAGCGGGCGATTCAGGGCAAGGACGAGGTCGAGGTCGAGCTCCTGCGCGACCGCACGGTCCTCACCGTCGAACTGCGCACCGTCGAGCTCGCCGATCGCGGCGTCGAGCGCGTCTTGTACTGGTCTGGTGCGCTGCTCCACGAGCCCCACTACGAAGTGGGCTACAGCCATGGACTCGAGCGCCGAGGCGTCTACGTGGCCCTGAGCTGGAAAGGCGGTCCGGCTTGGCGGTTCGATCTGAGTCCGACCGACCGCATCGTCGCGATGAACGGCATCCCGACGCCCGACCTCGACGCCTTCGTCGCCGCGATCGAGGGACTCGAGGACAAAGCCTCCGTGCGGCTCGAGACCATCGACCTCAGTGACCAGACCGACATGGAAACCTTGAAGTTGGACCTCACCTTCTGGCCCACCATGGAGATCGAGAATGGCCCCAACGGCTGGACTCGAAGTGAGATTGCTCTTGCTGGCCGCTGAGCGCGAGACATCCCCAACCCCGAACCGCCCCCCGCACGCCAGCCCCCCAACCGCTCGCCGCGCACGCCAGGCCCGAACCACCCCCCGCGCACGCCAGGCCCGAAGCCGTCTAATAAGCTGGCACCCAGACCAGACCGCAAGCACGATGGCGAACGAATATGGCGGAACCAACTACCATCTTTTGGTGATCGCCGGTCCATCCAGCTATCCAGAGGGCGAGTCTCTCAAGATCCTGACCACTTTCGACGACCAACCGATTGGAGACGACCATGTACTTCGGTGGCTTCCTGCTCGGCCTGCTCTCGGTCGGCGTGATGAAGACCGGCGTCACACTGGTGACGATCTGGCTCATCTGGCGCTTCGCAGGAGCGTTGCGTGGCGACCCCCGCAAGCTCCCTGGCTTGGTCGGCGAACCTCACCGAGAGGCAGGCCGCGCCATGGTCTTGGGCCTCTTTCTGTTCTTGCTCTCAGAGCTGACCTGCGCCGTTGAGCTCTACATTCTCTACATCTCGCACCCGCTTCTGCGCATGTTTCACAGCTATGCCAGCGGCATCGGCGCAGGGCTCATCTTTTGGGGCGTCTTCCTGGCCCTGGATTCGCGCGTCCTGCATTACCTCAACCAGGACAAACCCTGTTGCAGCCTCGACGTCTGCGGTGGCTGCTCGCTGCGAGTCGGGCTGCCGTGCAACTTTCACGGCACCTGGCGTTGGTTCTTGGTCTTCCTCATCTTGCTGTGCTTGCCGCCCATGTTCTTGCCCGTCCATGACCTCGTCGCCGACCCAGCCGCCGTCGCGCTTCCCTTCGACAGCTGGAACGCGTTTTTCGACAAGACCGCTGCCGGCTGGCTCGAGAGCGTCATTCCCCACTGGACCCAGGCGCAGCTCTACTTCGTCATTCCCTCGAACATGGCCCTCGTCGACTGGCGACACCTGCCATTGCTGGCACTCGTCCTGTCGCTGGGCGCGTTTGCAACCTCCTTCCGCGTCGCCCCCCGCCGCTCCATCCAGTTGGCGGTGTGCGCCGTGGGAGTGGTCGGGTTCAGCCATATGGAGGGCATCGCCTACGGCTTCATTCCGCAAGTCTACGTGGGCTCCCTAGCCCACGAGACGACAGAGCTGCTGGGGCTCGTCCTGCTCAACAGTTTTGCCAACCGCTTCTTTGCGCGGCCGGTCGTCGTTTCGATTCCGACACTGGTGAAGACCACTCAGTAGTCGACGGCGTAGCGCTGCGGCAGGTTCTGCCTGAGCAGGAACGCCGCCAGCTTCGGAGAGCGGCGCAAGACCCAGGCGTTGTGCTGGAGTTGTTGCGCCACCCAGCGCCACTGCCCGGCGTCCATAGTGTCGTAGGCCCACTTGACCCCGTCGGTGAGTTGTTGCGCGCTCATGCCTTTGGGCTCGATGACGGCGTGATCCCAGTCGTAGTGCGCCCAGTTCTTGTCCACGATGCGCCCGTCGGCCTCGAGGCGGCGGTAGAACGGCGTCTCGGGGTAGGGCGTGACCATGTAGAAGGTGTGCGCGTCGAGCTGCAAAGCGCGAATGGAATCGACGGTGTCCTTGAAGATGGCGGGCGTGTCAGTGTCGAAGCCGAAGATGAAGGTGCCGTCGACCAGGAGCTTGTGCTTGTGTAGGTTCTGCACGAGCTTGGCGTAGTACTCGATGCGGTTTTGAGCGACCTGCGCCAACTGCAGCGACGAGTTGTTGACGGTCTGGAATCCGATGCTCAGCGCGAAGCAACCCGACCGATAGGCGGCGGCGAGGAGCTCGTCGTCGTCGCCGATGGTGGTGGGCGCTTGGGCCCACCAGTACTTCCTCAGCGGGGTCAGCGCCTCAAAGACCTGCAGGGCGTAGGCGCGGTCGATGAACAGGTTGTCGTCGACGATGAGAAGATAGGGCTGCGGAATGTCCTTCACCTCGTCGACGATCTGCTCGATGGGACGCATGCGGTGTTGCTCCCATTTGACATACTGCAGGTAGCAGAACTCGCAGGTCCAGCCACAGCCACGGCTGAACTGCACGTAGACGGCCTGAGCGTTGGAGCGGGAGTAGAGGTCGCGTCGAGGAATGGGGATCTGGCTCATATCGGTGAGCATACCGCCCTCATATAAGGGCCTCAGCGCGCGATCCTGTACGTCTTGGAGCACGGTCTGCCAGACGGGCTCGGCCTCTCCACGCACCACGGCGTCGCAGTGCAGCAGGCACTCTTGCGGCATCATCGAGGCGTGCACGCCGCCCATGACCACGGGAATCCGTAAAGCCCTGAAGCGTTCGGCGATCTCGTAGGCGCGTGGGGCGGTGAAGGTGGTGGCGGTGATGCCGACCAGGTCCCACTCGCGGCCGAACCGCACGCCCCGCACGTTCTCGTCGAGGATGGTGACGTCGTGGCCGGGACTGAGTGCGGCGATGATGCCGAGGGTCAGGGGCTCGACCTCCTCTTCGCGAACTTTCACCTTCTTTCGATTGCCGAAGCCAGCCCAACGCGGGTTGACGAGGAGTATTTTCATGGTCGAACTCATGGGCGGAGGGCAGGGGACCGACCGTACCAGAGGTGTCAACGCGGCGCCACACACTCGGATTGTCGCGCGGCGTGTGGTGATGAAGTAAGAGGCGAGGAGCGAGTAGAGCCAGGCGTAGGGGCGCAGCGTGCTGCGCCCGCCCAAGCCTCGTCCGGACGTGTCGTTGGAAAAGTAAAGGAGAGTGGGGATGAGTGAAGGCCGCTGGGTACCTGCAGTCGAGCAGAAGAAGCTGCGAGAGGAGACCGCTCGGATCTGTGAGATCGAGGGCAAGAAGATCGCCGTCTACCGAACCGACGACCAGTTCTTTGCGACCGCCAACCAGTGCCCCCACGCGGATGGTTCACTGGGGCTGGGAAAAGTGCGGGGCCTTTTGGTCATCTGCAACCGCCACGATTGGAAGTTCCACCTCAAGACCGGTGTGTGCAAGACGGCGGACGGATTTGATGTCAAGACCTACAAGACCCGCATCAAAAGCGGATGGGTCGAGGTCTTGGTCGAGGACTGAGCTGGCATCGCGTAGATCCAAACGACAGCCTCTCCATGAATTCAGAAAAGGGGTGCAATTTTCCTTTCAGACTGGAGTCCACCCCGTGCTAGATTGAATGAAGCACCGTTCATCCAACGTGGGGTTTGGTGGATACCGGTGCGTTGGCTCGCGATGAATGAGCAATAATGCAGTCGTCGACAGGGGTTCGAGTCATCACTCCGCCATGTCTTCGGCCTTGAGTAGGATGGCTTCAGAATAGCCACGACAGGAGACACACAGTGAACTCCTCGAATAACGAACGAGTTGAAATCCCGAAGCGAACGACCTCCGGCAGTTGGACCCAGGAAAGTCCAGTGGCCAAAGGGACCAGCCAGCTCACCCTCGCCGCCTCGACGGCGGCCGACTTGATGACCTCGAACCCGGTCTCCATTCGCTCCGACGATGTGGTCAGCAAGGCGATGACCTTGTTGAGCGGCGGCTTCAACGCGATCCCCGTGATTGACGAGAAGAAGAAGCCGGTGGGCTTCCTCTCCCAGGGGGATCTCTTCTTGGTCATGTGCCAACGCTTTGGGTTCCCACCCTTCTCGAACCATGCAAACGAAGGCTCGGGGCTCCTCTCAATCAACACTTGGGGAGCAGACTCGTGGTCGGACATCCAGGCCTTTGCAGCGATGCACGTCTGGGAGGTCATGCACTCCGAGGTCAACAGCGTCAGCATGAGGACTGCTGCCATCACGGTGGTCACCAAAATGCTGTTGCTCAAAACCCACCGACTCTTCGTGGTGAATGACGCCGGCGAGATGGTCGGGATCATCACCTCGATCGACGTGATGTTCGCGCTGCACCCCTGACACCGCGATCGGATTTTCGCGCGGTACTCGGAACAGAGGTGGCTCGCTTCGAGCCACCTAGGTGGCTCGAAACCAGCCAAATCGCGTCCATACGCGCGATCGGCCACGGAGGATCCAGCCCCAATGAGCTTCCGCTCCGTGGCCATCGAGCTGACTGCCCGCTGCAACCAGCGCTGCTCGTACTGCTACAACGCTTGGCGCAACGACCCCGATGTCATGGGCGAGCTCGACCTCGACGCGTTGCGGCTTCTGCTCACTGACCTCGCCAGGTTGGGCGACCTGCGGCACGTCACCCTCACCGGCGGTGAGCCCTTCCTGCGGCCGGATCTGCACGAGCTCATCGAGCTCATCGCCGCGCTTGGCCTCGGCGTCGTGATTATCACCAACGGCGGCCGAATCTGCGCCGCCGACGTCGAACGACTGAGCGGTTACGGGCATCTCCTCAGCGTCCAGCTCACCCTCGCCGGAGCCTGCGCGGCGACCCACGACCTGCACTGCGGCGCGGGCTCGTTCGAGCATGTCACTCGCGCCCTCGAAGCGCTGACCAAGGCTGGCATACCGACGGGCGGCTCCTTCCTCTGCACCGCTCAGAACTTTCAAGAGACCGCTGCCATCTTCGAGAAGTTCGCGGGCTACGAAGTGCGACAGGTCGCCTTCAACCGCTTCAACCCCAGCGGCTACTCGACGGCCGCCCTGCACGAGCTGATGCCGACGCGGTCACAGGTAGTCGAAGCCCTCGAGGCCGCCGAACGCTCCGCCACCGAGCGAGGGCAGAAGGTCTTCTGCACCATGCCGATCCCGCCCTGCGTGGTCGACACGCAGCTCTATCCCCACATCAAGTTTGGCCATTGCTCGGCCGGCGCCAAAAACAGCGAACCCGCAATTGGCACCGACGGGCGCCTGCGCCTCTGCACCCTGCAGCGCGATTCCGTCGGTCCCATCGAAGTTCTGGAAGCCCAGAGCCTCACAGAACTCGACAGCACCTTGGCCTTCCGAAGTTCGATCCCCGAGTTCTGCCTCCCTTGTCCCCTCGCCAAGCGCTGCCTCGGCGGCTGCGGCGCCGCCGCACAATGGGTGCTCGGCAGCGCCCGTGAGCTCGACCCCTTCGTGGCTCAACACGTCATGCTGGACTTCGACGCGCGAAGTCGGCAACACTGTTCGAGCGCAAAGGTATCGCCTGGCTTGGAGGGGAACTCGGCGAGCAGGGCGGACGACGAATAAGGGGAGACTTGAGCGACGAACGCAAGCCGACCGAGGGATCCGACCGGCCCAGCGATGACAGCGAGGCGATCCTCAGCCGCCGCAACTTCCTGATCGAGGCTGCACTTGCGGGCGTCGGGATCGCGGGCATTGGAGCCTCCTGCGAGGAGACGGACGAGCCACAGCCCAGGGTTTAGCGCGTCATTGTCGTAAGCGGAGGGTCTGGGACTGGTTTGCCTGGTTCTTGGGCGACACACTTCGGACGACGTTTCCGTAGGCGTCATAATCGAGCTGGGTCGTCGCCAGACCGTCGCCCGTGTCGATGGAAATGCTGGTCAGCTCGCCGTTCGAGCCGTAGGTCCCCTGCCGCGACCTCAGCAGGTCGCCCCCCGCGTGTCCGGCCCGGACCTCGAGCTCGGTGGGCAGCCCGATGAGCCAGTCGGCAGCACGATTCTCGTAGACCACGCGGGCATAGACGTCGTCGTCTGAGGTGGCGTCGTCGGCGAAATCGATGGACTCGAGCACGTTGCCGAAGCGGTCGCAGGCGAGGTCCTGCACCACGTGTCGCTTGACGATTCGAGCTCCTGTCTGGGGGTCGAGTTCAGCGGTCTCGGTCTCGACCGAGTCGATGGTGACGAACTGAACTCGGCAGGCCTCGTCGGAGAGCCCCGGGGCGAGGTCCAGGAGGCAGCTCGCGAGGGGCTCCAAGGGCTGGAGTCCGGCGTCCAGCGCGGGGCGCACGCGATAGGTGTTGAGGGTGGCCGAGTAGATGAACCCGTCCGAACCGGCGAGCGTCTGCTCCGACAAGAGCCCCTTGAGCATGTAGGCGTGGTTGTCGAAGGTCTGGGTGCTCGTCACACCGTCGGACCGCATCGATTTGACCTTGGCGAACCCGAAGAACTCGCAGCCAGGGATGGCGGAGAGTCGTGTAAACCTGAAGGGTTGCGAGCAGGATGCGAGCAACAACTCCTTCTCGTAGCGATCGTAGTCGCCATCTTCGTAGGAGAAGGTCTGGACGAGGTTCGGGCTGGCAAAGTCAGCTTCGAACTCGGGGCTTGCGGGTCCGGCGACCGACGCCGGCGTTGGAGCTCCTCGCAGGGCGCGCTGTGCGCCGAGCCGAAATGGTCGCGTCGGCCCGGCTGGGCAGTACGACTTCTCGTCGGCGCTGCGCTTGAACACACGGAGCGTGACCTTGCGCCTGGCCCGACCGTCGTCGTCGAACACGTCCCCGCAGTCGAGCGCGAGCAGCTCATGTTCACGCAGGCCCGTGCCGAGGGCGAGGCTGATGATGACGTGATCGCGGAAGCCGTTTCGGTGCTCGCCGGTGGTCTTCAAGATCAGCTTCTGCTCGAGGTCGGTGAGCGTCCTGGGCGGCTTGGCGATCGCATCGGCGTACGCGGTCATGGCGCAGAGCCTCCTCGCGAACAATGAGGCTCGGGTGGGGCGGGATGGCAAGGGATGTCGCTGCGCAGCAATAGCCGTTCGTGCCCGGCATCGTCCCGGGCATGGCCGCCCAGCCCGGCATGGCGGGCAAGC
>Ga0210044_10001302_pt1 | contig 38010 bp, 29 predicted proteins | sample CryGey13umfilter_2_FD_183959 | JGI IMG/M metagenome (GOLD analysis project Ga0210044, IMG submission 183959) | Groundwater microbial communities from aquifer in Utah, USA - Crystal Geyser 4/9/14 3 um filter (SPAdes) (version 2) | ecosystem: Environmental > Aquatic > Deep subsurface >... | reverse complement strand
TTCTTGCCCGCCTCCACGCGGCAGTTGGTGAGGAAGATGTTGCAGCTGCCCACCACAGCCACGCCGTCCCCGCCGGTCTTGATCAGGCGATTGTGCAGCCGGATGTCGTCCGATCCGACACAGCGCACGGGAGGCGCGGGCTTGAGCCGGGCGGGTGCTGGCTCGTCCGCTGGCGGTGTGTCCTCGGGTGCGTCCGCCGGTGGGCTGGCGTGCGGCCGCCGGCCCGGGCCGCGGCCCTTGTGCAGCGTGTTGCCGCCCTTGTTCTTGAACTCGCCGTTCTCCGTCGTCGTGATGCGGCCGAAGATCCGGCTGCCCCGGGCGGAGACCGAGGCGTTCTCCGAGATCAGCATGGCGCCGTGGCCCTGGACCATGCTGTTGCGGAGCTTGACCTCGGCGTTGTCACTGACCTTCAAGGCGTTTCCGCCGCCCACGATCTCGCAGGAGTCCAGGGTCAGTCTGCAGTTGTCGGAGGCGATGACGGCGACCGCGTCGGCGTTGATCACGCGCTTGACCAGCTTGAGCTCCTGGTTGTCCTTGCACACCAGGGGCGGGTGGGGGCGCAGATGGGGGCCGGCGTTTGCGCTGCCGGCGAACAGCAGCAGGGTGGTGAGGGACAGCGCGATGTGGAACTTCAAGGTTTCCTCCTCGGGTTGGTTGATGTCGTGATTGACGGGCGACGATCGATTTCTATGCAATCCCGCGCGGCAGATCAACCTGGTATCATGACCCATGCCACCCGCCACCCAGAACCGACGCGGATCCCTTCTGATTCTGCTGCTCGCCGGGCTCGATCCGGCGTGCAGCGACGACGGCGCGGCCGCCGACGCCGCCGTGGACCACCGGACCCTCACCGACGGGGTGACGGACGTCACGCTCGCCCGTGACGGCATCACCGACGGGCTGGTGAGCGATGGTCCGTCGACGTCCTGCGGCAGCGTCGTCACCTTCGCCGACGGGAAACAGCCGACCATCATACTGCACGTTTCGCCGACGGGCAGCGACAGCGCCGGGGATGGCAGCGCGGCCAAACCCTTCGCCACCCTGGGCCAGGCGGCGAAGACCGCCACGGCCGGCGCCGCCGTCCGGATTCACGCCGGGACCTATGCCGGCGGCGCCCACCTGTCGGGCCTGCAGGGCACCGCCGCGGCGCCGATCTGGATCGGCGGGGCGCCGGGGGAGGCGCGGCCGGTGCTCGATGGCGGGGGCACCGGGCTGCAGCTGAGCAAGGTGCGCTACCTGGTGCTGCACGATCTGGAGCTGCGCAACGCCACGAGCAACGGCGTCAACTGCGACGATGGCGGCGAGGTGGCCGACCCCGACGCCACGCGGTACGTGGTGCTGCGCGACCTCGCGATCCACGACGTGGGGGGCGACGGCAACCAGGACTGCCTCAAGCTCTCGGGCGTCGACGACTACTTCGTGCTGAAGTGCAGCTTCGCCCGCTGCGGCGGCGCGCAGTCCGGCAGCGGCATCGACCACGTGGGGTGCCACAAGGGGCTGATCGTGGGCAACACCTTCGAGCAGCACTCGGGCAACGCGATCCAGTGCAAGGGGGGCAGCGAGGACATCGAGATCCGCGGCAACGTGATGACCGACGCCGGCGAGCGCGCGGTGAACATGGGCGGCTCCACCGGCTTCGAATACTTCCGCCCACCGCTCTCCACCACCGCGCCCAACGTCGAGGCGCGGGACATCCGCGTGGTGGCGAACCTGATCCGGGGCGGGACCGCGGCGCTGGCGTTCGTCGGCTGCGTGGACTGCCGGGCGGCCAACAACACCATCGTCACCCCGCACAACTGGCTGCTGCGCATCCTGCAGGAGACCACCACGGCTCGGGGCTACACCTTCCTGCCCTGCTCCAACAACCGCGTGATCAACAACATCTTCTACTTCGACCGCCGTGATCTGTCGACCTACGTCAACACCGGGGCCAACACCCAGGCGTCGAGCTTCACCTTCGCCAACAACCTGTGGTTCGCGTACGACGACGTGGTCCAGTCCAAGCCCACGCTCCCGGTGACCGGGACCGGCGGCATCGTCGGTCAGGACCCGACGTTCATCGGCGTCTCGGGGCACGACTACCACATCGGCTCCACGAGCCCGGCCGCGGGCAAGGGGCAGAGCCTGACACAGGTCAGCGCGGACCTCGACGGACAGTGCTACGCGTCACCGCCCAGCGTCGGGGCGTACGAGGCGCCATAGCCCGGGCAGCGTGGTCGGCCGGGGGGCGTAGCGCCGCAGCAGCCGGGCGAAGCCGTCGCCGGGCAGGCCGAACCAGGCCAGCTCCTTGAACCCGCGGGGATCCGCCGCGTCACGCAGGCGCGCCACGAACACCCACTCCCCCCGGGCCAACGCCTGATCGATGGCTTGTACCATACGCTCCACCGCGGGCTGCAGCCCCCCGTCGGCACCGACATGGAAGATCAGCGGAAACCGCGCCGGCGGGGTGGCGAGCCCCAGGCCCACCAGCTCGTCCCACCCGTGTCCGGGGGAGACGAGCAGGCTGGGGGGCGCATTGCCGACGAGCGCCTCGGCGGCCCGGGCGGTCTGCATCGGCCCGCGGTCCAGGGCGGCGGGGAGCCGGTCCAGACCCAGGTTGACCAGGGCCATCACCGCCAGGACCGCCACCACGACGCGGCCCTGCAGCGCGGGCGCCAGGTACAGCGCCGCGGCGGGGAGGACGAACAGCCAGCGCTCGGTGTCCGACGGAAAGAACACCACGGCGAACAGCGCCAGCGGTGCGCACCAGCTGAGCAGCGCGATCCAGTCCACCGACGCCGGGCGACGCACCACGCACAGGGCGATCACGATCCACGCCGCGGCGGCGAGCGTCGACAGCGAGAGCACCACGGCCAGCCCGTGCTGGTGCGGGTAGGGCACCGCGACAAGTGATCGTGCGAGGCCCCACAGCGCCACCAGCGGGGCCAGCCAGCCGTGCGGGTGCGGGATGCCGTGGTCGGCGCCGAGGAGCCAGCCCGGCGCGTCGGCCAGCGGGATGCCCTGGTGCCACAGCGCCAGCGCGATCCCCGCCGCCACGGTGACGGCCATCACGCCTGGCGCCCACACCACGCGCCAGCGCCGCCCCGGTCGCCGGCCGAGGTGGACCGCGAGCGGGATGGCCAGCAGCACCAGCGTCAGGTGCATCAGCGTGGCCAGCCCGGCCAGCACCGCGGCGACGAGGGGCCAGCACCCCGCCTTCGGGCCCGTGCTGCATCGGACCAGGGCCCACAGCGTGGCGACGGCGAGCAGCATCGCCGGAGCGTAGGTCTCCAGCTCCACGGCGGATCGGGTGAAGGCGTGGCTCAGCCCGAACAGCAGCATCGCCGCCAGCGCGTGAGCTTGTTGACCGTGCAGCCGGCGGGCGGCGTCGTGGAGCAGGGCCAGGCTGGCCAGCGCGCAGCCCAGACCGAGCAGGCGGATGGGGAGCACCAGGTCCAGCAGCGTGTGGTGCGGCCAGAGGGCGGCGACGCCGCGCAGGATCGGCAGGTAGGCCAGGTGACCGGGGGCCAGCGCCCGCCCGTCGATCTGCCGCAGATACCCCACACCGTCGCCGTTGATCTCCGCCGGCAACAGCAGCGCCAGCACCGCGCCGAGGAGCAGCAGGATCCACAGGGGGTGGGGCAGATCGCGGTTCATGGCGACCGTGATGTTGGATGGAACCCGCGCGCAGATCCAGCCCGAGTTTGATCCCCGTCGAACGCAGCGGCGGACCAGAGGCCGCCCCGCGTCGGACGCAGCGGCCATGGGGAGGCGGGTGGAGTTTGCGCTGGACGGCCCGTTGCCAACCCGCCTAGTATCTCGGCGAAACGGGAACGATGTGAACCGCAGTCTTCTGAGCCAGCGCTACGTGCCGCTACGCAAGATCGCCGCCGGCGGCATGGGTGAGATCTATCTCGCGCGACAGACCGGCGTCGCGGGCTTCCAGCGCAGCGTGGTGCTCAAGCGTATCCATCGACGGCTGAGCGACGACCCGCGTGCGGTGGAGATGTTCCTCGCCGAGGCCCGGCTCGCGTCCCAGCTGTGCCACCCCAACATCGTCCAGATCTTCGACGTGGGAGAGGAGGACGGGGCCTACTCCATCGTGATGGAGCGGGTGCTGGGCCCGAGCCTGCGCGATCTCGCGGAGAGCGCCACGCGCCGTGGGGAGATGATCCCGATGGAGCTGTCGCTGTCGATCATGGCCCAGGTGCTGGAGGGTCTGCGCTACGCCCACGGCTTCCGGGACGAGTCGGGGCGTCCGATGCGCATCGTGCACCGCGACATCAGCCCGACGAACATCCTGATCTCGTACGACGGCTCGGTGAAGATCGTGGACTTCGGCATCGCCGCGCTGGAGAGTCAGATCCAGGAGACCGGTATCCCGCCGGGCAAGTTCGCCTACATGGCGCCGGAGGCGCTCCTGGGTCAACCGGTGGACGGCCGCTGCGATCTGTTCAGCGTGGGGGTTCTGCTGTACGAGCTCACCGTGGGCCAGCGACTGTTCCGCGCCGCCTCCTACGAGGCCATGCGGCGGGTGGTGAACGATCCGATCCCGCCGCCGACCTTCGCCCGCGCGGGCTATCCGGTCGATCTCGAGATGCTCGTGATGCGCGGGCTGGAGCGGGATCCCGCGGATCGCTTCGCATCGGCGGAGCAGATGCTGGAGGAGTTGGAGAACTTCGCCTTCGACACCGGGCTGCGCCTCTCTCGCCTGCGGCTGGGCCGCTTCACCACCCGCATCATGGGCCTCGCCGGTCCCCCGCTCGAGGTCGTCGAACGGGAGGAGTCGGAGCCGGGGCCGGCGTCCGATCCGCTGCAGGACGATCTGGACTTCGACAACCGAGGGTTGTTCGACGGCGGACAGCTGGACGCCATACCTGAGGGGGAGCAGCCGGGTGAGGCGGTGGCGGAGGAGATGGAGCCCGACGAGGTCGAGGAGGCCGGGGACGAGGAGGACGAGGAGGACGAGGAGGGCGAGGAGGGCGAGACGGTCGAGATCCGTCCCATGCATCAGGCGCAGCTGAGGGCACACACCGTGCCGCCGGCCCGCATGGAGGGGTCGGCCCTGATCGTCACCGACGATCTGGTGGAGGAAGTGTCGGAGCTCGAGCAGGATGATCCGCGGGCGGAGATCCGGATCACACCGCGGACCGGCTCCGATGTTCACGAGGAGATCACCCGGCGGGGGAAGCACCCGGACCCCGAGCCGAGGCCGGAGCCGTCCGAAGATCTGCAGCGCGCCCTGCAGGACATCTCCAACGACCTGCAGCAGGCCGCCGCATCGGATCGACAGCGGGTGCAGTTGATCGAGGAGCTGGTGGGTGGGGAAGGTGCCGATCACACCACGGACCTGGTGGGCGAGATCATCGGCCACGCGGTGCAGCCGCGACCGGACGCCGCGGCAGTCGGGGAGCCGGCCGCCTCGTCGGCGGAGGCGGAGGCGCCAAGGGCGTCAGATCCGCCTTCCCCGACCACGATGGACGACGAGCTGGAGCGGGTGGATCGCGTGGGCGATCGGGTGATGGACGACCTGGAGTTGTCGGACAGCGCCGTCACGCGCCTGGCCGAGCCCGAGGACGAGGACTCCTCGATCCTCGAGCCGGCAGAGCCCCCCGACCACGATGTGGATCTGCAGTTCGATGACGATGATGGTCTGGATGATCGCACCATCGAGCTCGACGGGGACGACGCCGCGGTGGAGGAGGTGGAGCCACCGCCGGAGCCGGACCCCCTCGACAATCCGACCCTGTCCAAGTCCGGGGCGCCAGCGTCGCGAAAGAAGAAGCGCCGTCGCCGTGTGCGGCGTCGCTGATCAGAAAATTGACCGGTCTGTGGGGGGCTGTTACCATGAACCGCCAATGAATACGACGCTTTTGGACCGCCTACGTGGCTTTCAGATCCCCTCGGCCAGTCCGCTACCCGAGGACCATCATGTGGTGGCGCGCCTGCGCGGCGTAGACTTCGAGGGGATCCTGGATTCGCCCGAGTTTGGATTCGTCCGACCGCTGGACCCACGGTTTGGCAAGATGATGGTCCAGACGGGATCCCACCTGCTGGGCGGGGACCCCTGTGGCCGCTACGGCTTCGTGGAGCAGATGGAGCTGTCGATGCTGCTCGATCATCGCGCGGTGGCTCACTGCTGGGATGACGCGAGCGATCTGCAGTCCTTCCTGGTGGCTGTCACCTCGAGCAAGATGAGCCTGCTCATCGAAGACGAGGCGGTGTTCACCTGCAAGCTGTACGCCTTCTCCAAGGGCGACCTGGTGCTGGCCTACTTCATGTGGCGTCAGCAGGAAGCTGCCGTTTCGGCGCTGGACCGCTACTGCGCCTACGTGCTGGGCAACGAAGGCTCCAGCGCCGAGAGCACGGCCAAGCTGATGGAGGACCTGGGGCCGCTGGAGAAGGAAGAGATCCTGCGCCAGAACAAGATCGAGTACTCCGCGCTCCCCGGGTGGCAGCGTACGGGATCGGCGGTGTACCTCGGTCCAGATGATCGTGTGGTCGTTGATACCAATCTGCCCCAGGACGCCGACTATCGCCCCTTCCTCCAGCAGTTCCTCGATTGACGTGGGTAAGTTTCGATTTCGCAGCAAGCTGGAGCGCCGCATCGTGCGCCGGGCGGGCGCGGCGGTGGGTGACCACGGCCTGATCGAGCCAGGCGACCACATCATGGTGGCCGTCTCGGGGGGCAAAGATTCGCTGGTGTTGCTGGAGGTGCTGGAGTTGCTCCGGCGCCGATCCCCGGTGAACTTCCGCCTGACAGCGGTGACGCTGATCACGCGAGACGATGACCAGGCCTTCGCCTGGCTCGGGCGACACTACCGCGAGCAGGGCTACGCCCACCACTTCGAGTCGGTGCCCATCGACCACGTGGTCCAGGCCAAGATCCAGGATCCGCGCACGCCGCTGCCCTGTGTGCTCTGCTCGCGGCTCCGCCGTGGAGTGCTCTACACGCTGGCCATTCGCCTGCGGTGCACCAAGATCGCGCTGGGGCACCACCTGGACGACCTGATCGAGACCCTCTTGCTGAACCTGTTCTTCTCCGGCCAGCTGCGGACGATGGCCCCACGCCGCAGGAGCGACGATGGCTGTAACGTCGTGATCCGGCCGTTGTGCTACGTCCCCGAGGCCTGGATCCGACAGTGCAGCGTGGAGCGGGAGTTCCATACGCTGACCTGCGACGGTGCGCACTGCAAGGTGGCCGCGGCGGATGGCCGGCGGGCTCACGTCAAACGGCTGGTGCAGGAGCTGGCCGCCAGCCACCCACAGGTCCGGTATCAGGCCCTGCGCGCGCTCCGAACAGGACTCCTCACCGCGCGTTGAGCTGGCGGCGCAGCGATGATACACTACGTACCCGGCACGGGGGCGAGGCCGCCATCATGACGAGGATCTGGGTTCCGTGAAACGAAGACCGCTGGGCCAGATGCTGGTCCAACGTGGCCTGTTGACCCCACCTCAGCTGAAGCAAGCGCTGGACAGTCAACGGGACACGGGAAACCGCCTGGCAACACAGTGCCACCTGCTGGGGCTTGCGACGGAGCACGCCCTGCTGTCGGTGCTGTCGACTCAGGTGGGTGTTCCCGCGGTTCAGTTGACTCGCCTGGTGCTGCCGCTGCAGTTCCTCGACACGGTGCCGGAACAGACAGCGCACAAGCACACCGTGCTCCCTGTGAGGGTGGATGGCGACCGGATCTTCCTGGCCATGCTGGATCCATCGGACGAGAAGCTGATCAGCGAGATCGCATTCACCTCGAGCCGACGGGTGCTGGCCTGCGTCGGGCTGCAGGGGATGCTGCAGCGTGCGGTGGAGGTGGCCTACACTGCGAAGCGAAACGGCGAGTTGGAGTTCCGGGGAGAGCTGGCGGAAGGGGACATCTCCTCCGATGACGCGATGCTGGCGTTCGTCTTTGCCGAGGAGCTGAGCCAGGTCCCGCGGGAGTTGATCGAGTCGCTTCAGAAGAAGTCGGTCAGCGAAGCGCCACCCGCGGGGGACGAGATCTTGATCGAGATCGAACCCAAAGGTGAGGGGATCGACGGCGATCTGGAGGTCTCCATCGACTCGGACAACACGCTGTCGGTGAACCACCGTCGCGAACCCCAATCAGTGACTCCGTCGGCGCCGATCCCTTCGTCCGCGTCGCCAGTTCCACCTGTGGCGGCGCCGGTTCGTGCGATCAAGGTGCTGCTGGTGGATGACGATCCAGGGCTGCGCCGCATGGTCAGTCGCGCGCTTCGCGGGCGTGGCCTGCAGGTCGAGGAGGCCAGCCGTGGCCTGGAGGCGCTCAATCTGCTCAAGTCCGCCACCCCTGACCTGATCGTGCTGGACGCCATGCTGCCGGAGATCCATGGCTTCGACATCTGTCGCAAGCTCAAGAGCAGTGATCGATACGGCAACATTCCGATCATCATGATATCAAGCATCTACCGTGGCTGGCGATTTGCGCGGGATCTGAAGGAGGCGTACGGTGTCAGCGCCTTCCTCGAGAAGCCGTTTGATGTCGAGGCGTTGCTGAGCACGGTGGATCGGGTGTTGATGGCAGCCCGGCGAAAGTCAACCCCTGCACCCTCGACGCCGCTGTCGGTGGTGGCAAAGAAAGCGATCCAGGAGGGCGTCAAACGGTTCAAGGCTGGCGACATCGACGGGGCAATCGAGAGCTACCGGGAGGGAATCCGTATTGATCCGCTGTCTTCCCGGTTGCACTACCAGCTTGCGATATTGTACCTCAAGAAGAAGGGGATGACGTACCAGGTGATGCAGGAGTTCGAGGAGACCATCGCGCTGGAGCCGGAGATGTTCGTTGCTCTCCGCAACCTCGCGGTTCTGTATCAGAGTAAAGGTTTCAAGAACAAGGCCATCGATCTGTGGGAGCGTGCTCTGCGGTGCAGCCCCGAGGATGAGACACGTGAGCACATCCGCAAGCACCTGCTGAGCCTGATCTGACATGAAATTCGTCTGTAACAAGTGCAAGACGAAGTACTCCATCGCCGACGAGAAGGTTCGGCGAAAGGTGCTGAAGATCCGCTGCAAGAATTGTTCGAACATCATCATCGTCCGGGAGTTCGGCCGAACCGAGCCGGTGGTGGCAGCGCAGCAGCAAGGCAGCGGAGTTCGTCCGCTGGCGCGGGCATTCGACAGCACATTCCGTCCACGCAGGCGGACATCGTCGAGCATGACCCCGCTGCCGGTTCCAGGACGGATCCCCGAGGGGTTGCCCGCGCTGGACGCGGACTTCGAGCCCGAGGAGACCCGCCTGTCGGCGGTGCCCGACTTTGACACCGAGAGCGGAGTTCCCGACGAGGAGTGGTACCTGGCCGTGGACGGGAACCAGTACGGGCCGATGCGGTTCTCCGAGCTGTGCTCCCGTGTGAAGCGGGGTGAGACCGGAGCCGAGGCCTTCGTCTGGCGCGACGGGTTCGACGAGTGGCTGGAGCTCAACGACGTGCCGGAGCTGCGGCCCTTCCTGCCGCGACACCCGCCGCCGCCGCCGCGGGGCAAGTCCGGACTGTACACCATCGCCTCCGCGGGGTCGGCAATGCCGGCCCTGCCGGTGATGCCCGCGTCGCCGGTGATGCCCGCGTCGCCCACTATCCCTCCCGTGGTCGCGCCGGTGCGTCAGCCCACGTCGCCTGAAGCGCCTCAACTACCCAGGGGATCTCAGGTCGCTCCGGCCCCCTGCGTGCCCCCGCCGATGGTTGCGCCGGTGGTCTCGCCCATTGCGCCCACCTTCACCCCCCCACCGCTGGAGGACCTTGCGCCTCTGCCGCCCATGGTGAGTCGCAGCTCCCAGGAAGTGCTGCCCGTCGGCGTTCCCATGGCGCCGGTGGCGAGCCGAACGCCGCTGTGGATGGTGGTGGCCGGCATCGGCGGCGGGTTGGCCGCGATCTGCGGGCTGTTCCTCGTGGGCTATTTCCTGTTCTTCGAACGGGCCAAGACCCCTCCCCCCAGACTGGCGCTGAATACGCATACCCAGGCGTCACATCCAGCGGCCGCCCCCGACTCGGGGGCGGAGCCCATCGCGTTTCCGCCGCTGGAGATCGAGCGCTCCGAGGAGGCGGAGCGCAAGGTGGGGTCGAACAAGGTGGCGCACGCCCCTCGTCCGGCGGCGAAGAAGAATCCGGCGAAGGGCTCCTCCAGTCTCGATCTGTTCCGCGACTCGGGGAACCCCTCGGCGGCGGCTCCCAAGGCGCCGGCGATTCACCGCGCCGCGTCCGGACCGCGACGCCAGATCACCGTCAACGAATTGCTCACGCTGCAGCGCATGCACCGCCCGACGCTGAAGGCGTGCTACGATCGTGCGCTGAAGCGCGACGACACGCTGACCGAGGTCCGGGCCGAGGTGGAGGTGAGCATCGGCGATACCGGTGTGGTGCGCTCGGTGCGAGTCGTGGCGGGCAACAACCCCGATCTGGTGACCTGCATCACCCGGTCCGTCCGGCGCTGGGTCTTCCCCGCCATCGGAACCCAGTTGTTCAGCTTCCCCATCATCTTCCGCATCGGCGGTTGATCTCCCCCTCCCCACGGCGGAGGTGGGGATCCCGCCCGAACAGCTGCCGGGCCTGACCCAGCACCTGTCTCGCCGCGGGGCAGTCGCCGGTGCGGGCCATGGCGAGCGCCAGATCGGCCATCAGCGCGGCGGACGGCGGCAGCTGGGGCAACGACTGTTCCAGCAGTGCGCGGGCCCGTGCGGGCTCATCCCGCGCCAGGAGGCGGTGCCCGTGCAGCGCCCGGGCCAGGGCGGGTGCCTGTCGCGCCAGCCGGTCCAGATCGGGGCGCAGCTGCGCGTTCGACACACCCGACAGGTGGTCAAAGTCCAGCACGCCGCGCAGCACGTGGTACGCGTGGCGTGTCCTGTTGCGGGAGTAGAGGGCGAAGTGGCCGTCGAGATACAGCATCTGCCACCGGCTCTGCCCCCGCATCAGATGGTACGCCAGCCTCTCGTACCGGCGGTCGCTCAGATCCACCAGGCACAGATCGATATGAAGTCGTTCCACCTCGCGATCGAAGCGCAATGGATCGGGCAAGACCTGCTGGACGTAGTGTTGCAGCAATTCGGCCCCCAGGTTGTTGCGAGGGTCGATGTAGAGCTGGATGCGCGGGCCGGCGATCCACAGCAGCCATGGGCCGCCGTTGTAGGGGTTGAACAGCCGCGATCCGGGGCAGTCCCCGCCGCGACACGCCTGCACCAGGAAGCGCGCGGCGGCCACGGGCGCATCAGGGCGATCCATCACCTGCGGGCGGGTGTCGGTGCGGGCGGCCCACACCACGGGAGTGATGACGATCAGGCTCAGCGTGAAGATCAGGCCGGGCAGCAGACGCAGCCACCGCCGCACGCCCGGCGGACCTGTTCCCGAGCCGAGAAGGGCATCCCCGAAGCGCTCAGACCGGGGGGCGAGCGAGTCGAGCGCCATGGTCGCGTTGACCGCCACGGGCGGCAGCGCCAGCACCACCAACAGCGGCATGAAGCGACGTGAAGCGTAACCCAGGGCCAGACCGGCCAGCAGCAGCAGGAACGGCCCGGGCTCCCGGTGGCGGGGGGGCAGGAAGCTCACCAGTCCAAGCAGGGCGGTGAGGTGCAGCACGAGGGCCACCATGCGCGGTGCGGTCTGGGTCGTCTGCCACTCGAGGATCAGCTGGCGGTAGATCGGAGCCCCGGTCAGGTGGTCCAGCACCTGGCGGTAGGAATCGACGGGGTGAGGCGCGACGAGGGCCAGCGCGGGGTGCACCAGCAGCAGCAACAGCAGCGTGTTGAGCGGAGGCCGCACGTCACCGGGCTGGCCGCGACGATAGAGCCACTGCACCCAGTGAGACAGCAGCACGACCCACCCCAGCGGAAAGGAGGCGTGGAGGTTGGCCCACAATACGCCCAGCGGCACGATGCCCCACAGCCAGCGTCGGTCACGGATCGCGGCCTGCAATAGCAGCCCGTAGGCCGGGACGAGCCACAACGCGTGGATCTCGTTGCGCAGGGTGAAGCGGACCACGCACGCGGGCAGCAGCAGGATCAAGAGCCCCGCGGCGAGCAGCGGGGTTGCGCCAGCCCGCGTGGCCAGCAGCAGGGTCAGCACCATCCCGCCCGCGATCAGCGTCAGCTTGTACAGCTGGGCGCCGGCTCGCCCCAGGTGGTGGTGCACCAGGTACAGCAGCGTATCGCCGAGCCACTCCGGATTGCTCCATGGCCGCTGCGGATCGGTGAAGGTGAATGGATCGGTGGCGGGGACCTGTCCGGTGGTGACGATGGTGCGGCCGATGGCGAGGCGGCTCAGCGCGTCGGCGTCCACCATGGACCAGGGGGCGATCAGCGCGGTGGCGGCGGCCACCGCGATCAGGGTGATCCAGGTGTACACATTGGCTTGCCGCGTCCGTGGTGGAGCAGGGTGGCTCACCAGGCCTCCCCGTCCAGCGCGACCTCCTCGCTTCCGTCTGCCGCGGCGGCCACCAGCTCCTCCATCGGGAGCGACTGCTCGATCCGCTGAACCGTCTGCAACCGTGCGCGGGTCTGAGGGTGCTTGGGCACGAACAGTGAGCAGCAGTCGTCGTACGGCTGGATTGACACCTCGTAGGTCCCGATCTGCCGCGCCAGCTGGATCGTCTCGGCCTTGTCATGGGTCAGCAACGGGCGCAGCACCGGCATGTCGGCGGCGGTCTCGATGCACACCAGGTTCTCCAGCGTCTGGCTCGCCACCTGCCCCAGGTTCTCGCCGGTGGCCAGGGCCAGGCAGCCCCGCGCGCGGGCCATGCGACTGGCGATGCGCATCATCATCCGCCGGTAGAGCACCACCGCCAGATCGGCCGGGCAGTGTTCTCGGATCGCCAGCTGGATCTCGGTGAACGGGACCACCTGCAGCGCGATGGATCCCTGGACCGGTGCCAGACGATGGGCGAGCTGGACCACCTTGTCTCGCGTGTGTTCACCGGTGTAGGGGAACGAGTGGAAGTAGATCGGATGGATCACGCACCCACGTTTCTGCATCAGGTGGCCCGCCACGGGAGAGTCGATCCCGCCCGACAGCAGGAGCGCCACCGCACCGGTGGCCCCCACGGGGAGCCCGCCGGCTCCGGGCACGCGGTCGACGAAGACGAAGCTGCGTCGGGGGCCCACCTCCACCCCCACCACCAGCTCCGGCGACTGGAGCTCCACCTTCAGCCCGAGGTGTTCCACGATCGCCGACCCGACCTCGCGTCCGATGTCGGGGGAGGGGACGGGGAACTGCTTGTCGCTGCGTCGCGCGGTGACGCGGAAGCTGGTCGGTGGCTGACGGTGACTCAGATGCTCCCGCAGCAGCGCCACGGCGGTGCTGCAGATGGCCTCGATCTGGGGCGGAACCTGCATCGCGGTGCTGATGGAGGAGATGCCGAACACGCGGCGCAGGCGCTCCACGCCCCGGGCCACGTGCTGTGGTGGGCAGGTGACGAACAGCCGCCCCTGGCCCCGCTCCAGGGTGACCTCGTCGGAGACGGTGCGCAGCGCCCGTCGCACGTTGTCTTGCAGCAGGCGCTCGAAGCGGCCCCGGTTGCGCCCCTTGAGAAACAGCTCTCCGTGGCGAAGAACGATGATCTGCATCCTTGCACTGCCTCTCGCTCAGGGGTCCTGTCTCGCGCGCCTCGCTTTACGGGCAGGCCCGCTCGGTGCGCAGAGTTTGGCCAGCGCGGCACAGATGATCCCGGCCGCGCGTTCAACCTCGTCTTCGGTGGTCGTGCTGGACAGCGAGATGCGCACGATGCCGTGTGTGGGTGGCAGTTGCATGGCCTGCGCCACGTGACTGCGCAGGCTGCGTCGGCTGTGGCATGCCGAGCCGCTGGAGGCGCACACGCCCATGGAGTGCAACACGTTGATCAGCACCTCGGTGGACACGCCGGGGAGCCCCAGGGTCACGATGTGGGGCGCCCTGCGCGATGCATCCCCCACCGGATAGATCTGTGGGCGGGCCCGCACCACCTGGTCCAGCAACAACGTCGTCATGCGCTCGAGCCCGCGGGGATCGGGTCGCGGCAGCTGCAGCGCCCGGGCAAACCCGACGATTCCGGGAAGGTTCTCCGTCCCCGGTCGAAGCAGCTGCTCCTGGTCGCCGCCGCCCCACAGCGGGGCGATCTCGGCCCGGGGACCCAGCACCAGACACCCCACCCCCTTGGGACCGTGGATCTTGTGTGCCGACAGCGTCAGCAGGTCGGCGCCGGTCAACTCGAGGGAGACGGGCAGCGCCGGCAGGGACTGGACCGCATCCACCAGCAGCTGGCACTCGGTCCCGCGCGCGTGCAGTTCCCTGGCCACCTCGTGAACCGGCTGCTCGATGCCGGTCTCGTTGTTGACGTGCATCAGCGCCACGATCACTGTCTCCGGGCGCAGGCGGTCCATGACCTGCACCGGTTCGACCCAGCCACCCCGGGTCACCGGGATCTGCTCCACCGTGAACCCTTCACGCTCCAGCATGCCGGCGCTGGCCAGCACCGAAGGGTGTTCGATGGCGCTCACCAGCAGGTGGCCGCCCCGGCGACGCTGGCGGTGAGCCGTGCCCAGGATGGCCAGGGCGTTGGCCTCGGTGCCGCCGCTGGTGAACAGCACCCGCGGCGGTGGTGCGCCGACCACCGCGGCCACCACTTCCCGCGCCTGACGCAGCTGCTGCTGTGCGGCGAGCCCCACGGGGTGGCGCGAGGAGGGGTTGCCGAAGTCGCCGGTCAGCACCGCCTGCATCGCCTGCACCACCTCGGGGAGCACAACCGTGGTGGCCGCGTTGTCGAGGTAGATCATCGTGCTCGCTGGCATCGAGGCTGATATAGCAAATGGCCGCCCCCGGGACAACGCAGCGAACCATGATAGATTTCCTGTCGAAAGGCATGCCGTGGAGCTCGGGGTCTACATCCACTTTCCCTTCTGTGGCAGCCGCTGTGGCTACTGCGACTTCTACTCCACGGTGCAGCCCGTGCCGCACGAGGTGTATGCCGGCGCCGTGCTGCGGGAGCTCACGCGCCGGGCCCCGGACTTCGACGTCTGGCCGGTGGGCTCGATCTACTTCGGCGGCGGCACTCCGTCGCTGTGGCACCCCGAACAGCTCGGCCGTGTCGTGCGCGGCGTGATGCAGACGCTGACACCCGGCCCCGGTCTCGAGGTGACGGTGGAGCTGAACCCCACGACCCGCGTCGACCCGGAGCTGCTCCTGGCAGCGGGAGTCAACCGGCTCAGCGTCGGTGTGCAGTCCATGGACGACGCGGTGCTCCACATGCTGGGCCGGCGGCATGTGGCGCGGGATGCGGTGTGGATCGTACAACGGGCGAGAGCCGCGGGCTTCGCCAACATCAGCTGCGACGTGATGCTGGGTCTACCGGGTCAGAGCCTGGAGCATCACCTCTGCGATGTGGGACGGGTGCTGGACCAGCTGCAGCCCGATCACGTCTCGACCTATGGCCTGACCCTGGCACAGGCGTCGCCGCTGCATCGTCGAGGATTGCGTGCCGTGGATGCAGACTACATGGGACAGATGATGGAGCAGGGCCGGTCCCTGCTGCGGACGGCGGGCTTCGAGCAGTACGAGGTCTCCAGCTATGCGCGAGGCGCCGGGGTGCGTGGGCGGCACAACGAGGCTGTCTGGCACGGAGGGCCGTACCTCGGGCTCGGAGCCCGGGCGCACTCCATGCGGCTCGACCCTGGTGCGGCGCGGCATCGGCGCCAGGTCAACCCGGAGCTTGGACCCTATCTGGACCACGTCGGTGACCCATGGAGCGAGGCAGTCCCCGGTTCGGGGGTGGAACACGTGACCCGGGCACGCTCCCGGTTTGAGCTGTTGTTCCTTGGCCTTCGAACCCGACAAGGATTGTCCCGGCGGTCCTACCAGGACCGGTTTGGCATCGATCCGGTGGAGGAGGCGGGGGAGCGCCTGGATCCGCTGGTGCGGCGGGGGATGCTGCAGGTGACGCCGACCCATTTGCGCCCCACCGCGGCGGGGATCTGGTTTGCTGATGAGCTGTCGGTGAGGTTGGCCCCATGAGTGCCGAAGAGTCTTTTCGTTCCGGATGGTTTCATGGTAGAACACGTGGGAGTGTCTACCATCAGAGTCGAAAAAAATAATGAACGACGAGCAACAACCGGCCGAAGAGGCTGAGCTCAGCACCGAAAACGGGGAGACGCCCGGCGATGCTCCGCAGCAACCTTCAGTCAGCGAGACCGTCAGTGAGCCTGCCAGCGAGCCTGCGAGCGAGCCTGCTGCTCCCGTTCCAACGGGGCCGACCAGCCTGCTGAGCGCGGCGATCCGGGCCCTGGTACAGGAGAAACTGGAAACCTGGAACCGGCTGCTGCGAACCGCCGCGGAGTTCGACAACTTCAAGAAGCGGTCCAAGCGTGACGTCACGGACAGCACGCGGCGGGCCGAGGACCGGGTGGTGCTGGATTTCCTTCCGATCATCGACAACCTGGAGCGGGCGCTGGCCCACGCCGAGGGTGAGGGAGGACTGACAGACGGTGTGCGGATGGTGCACAAGCAGTTCCTCACCACCCTCGAGAAATACGATATCCATCCGTTTGACTCGGTGGGGCAGCCGTTTGATCCGGAACGGCACGAGGCGATCCAGCAGATGCCATCGGATGTGGCCTCCGGCAGCATCTGCAACGAGCTCCAGAGAGGCTATATCCGGGGCGATCGTCTGGTGCGCCCGGCGCTGGTCGTGGTATCAAGCGGTCCACCACCTGCAGCAACTGGTGGGGAGTCATCTCAGGCCGAGGATCAATGAGCAGGGCAATCGGAATCGATCTGGGAACGACCAACTCCTGTGTCGCCGTGATTGAGGGCGACGATCCGGTGGTCATCCCGAATGCAGAGGGGAGCCGCACGACCCCCTCCATCGTGGCCTTCACCGAGGGCGGTGACCGGCTGGTGGGGCAGATCGCCAAGCGCCAGGCGGTGACGAACCCGGAGAACACGATCTATGCGGTGAAGCGGCTCATCGGACGCAAGTACAACGACGAGCAGGTGCAGCGCATGCGCCAGTCCTGCCCGTACTCCATCGTGACGGCGGACAACGGCGACGTCCGGATCCGGGTCAGGGGCCGGGACTACGCCCCACCCGAGATCTCGGCCATCGTGCTGACCAAGATGAAGGAGATCGCCGAGGAGTACCTGGGGGAGGAGATCTCCGACGCGGTGGTCACCGTGCCGGCGTACTTCGACGATGCCCAGCGCCAGGCGACCAAGGATGCCGGGCGCATCGCTGGACTGAACGTGACCCGTATCGTCAACGAGCCCACCGCCGCGGCCCTGGCCTATGGCCTGGCGGAGTCCAAGGCCGAGCGCATCGCGGTCTACGACCTGGGTGGGGGCACGTTCGACATCTCGATTCTCGAGCTGCGTGGCGGCGTGTTCGAGGTCAAGGCCACCAACGGCGATACGTTTCTCGGTGGGGAGGACTTCGACAGCCGCATCGTCGACTATCTGGCCCAGACCTTCGCCGAGTCCAACAGCGACATGGATCTGCGCAAGGACAAGATGGCGCTGCAGCGGTTGCGGGAGGCGGCGGAGAAGGCCAAGCACGAGCTGTCGACCTCGCTGGATACCGACATCAACCTGCCGTTCATCGCGGCGGGCGCCGACGGGAACCCGTTGCACCTCAACGTCGGCATCAACCGCAACAAGCTCGAATCGCTGACCCAGGATCTGGTGAACGGCACCCTCGAGCCGTGCAAGGTGGCGCTGAAGGACGCCGGGAGCACGGCGGCTCAGATCAACCAGGTGATCCTGGTCGGGGGCCAGACGCGGATGCCTCGGGTCCAGGAGGCGGTGAAGGACTTCTTCGGCAGGGAGCCGAGCAAGCGCGTGGATCCGGACGAGGTGGTCGCCATCGGTGCGGCGATCCAGAGCGGCGTGATCCGCGGCGAGGTGCAGGACGTGCTGTTGCTGGACGTCACGCCGCTGAGCCTCGGCGTCGAGACCGCGGGCGGCATCTCGACGCCCCTGATACCGAAGAACACCACGATCCCCTCCCGCAAGTCGGAGGTGTTCTCCACCGCGGTGGACAACCAGCCGCTGGTCAATGTGCATGTGTTGCAGGGCGAACGGAAGATGGCCGAGGACAACAAGAGCCTGGCCTATTTCCAGCTGGTCGGGATCCCCCCCGCACCCCGCGGTGTGCCCCAGATCCAGGTCACCTTCGACATCGACGCCAACGGGATCGTGAACGTCAGCGCCAAGGACCTCGGTACGGGCAAGGAGCAGAGCGTGAAGGTCGTGCCCACCAGCGGCCTGAGCGAGAGCGAGATCCAGCGCATGATCGAGGAGGCCGACTCGCATCGCGACGAGGACCAGCGCAAGCGCGAGCTGGCGGACCTGCACAACAACGCCGAGACGCTGATCTACACCACCGAGGCGGCGATGCGCGAGTATGGCGACATGTTGAGCGAGACCGACCTGTCGGACATCCGCGTCGATCTCGAGCGCTGCAAGCACGCCCTGGCCACGGGCGATCCGGCCCAGATCCGGTCCGCCATCGACCAGCTCCAGGATTCGTCGTATCGCTTCGCGGCCAAGATGTACGACGACGGCTCTGGTGCAGCTGAGGAGGGCGGGGCCGAGGGCGAGCCGGAGTGACGCTGTACGTGTCCGAGCCCGACCACTATCAGATCCTCGGCATCACGCCCACGGCCACCCTGGAGCAGATCAAGGCGGCCTATCGCAGACAGGCCCTGCGTCATCATCCGGACAAGAACCCTGACTCTAACGACGCGGCGGACCGCTTCAAGCTGTGCAACGAGGCGTTCGCCGTGCTGTCCGATCCGGCGCGGCGCAGCGAGTACGACGACCGGGGACGTGGCGTTCAGGATCTGGCCCGGGACATCATCGGTGATCTGCTGGGCCGACGTCGTCGCCGGCGAGATGGCAAGGACCTGCAGTTCAACCTCCACATCTCGCTGCAGGAGTCCATCGAGGGCACGCACAAGCAGATCGACTTTCCGGCGACGCAGAGCTGCACCACGTGCCGGGGCAGCGGCGCCGGTCCCACCGGGCGGGTGCGGTGCCCCTCGTGCAACGGGCGAGGTGAGATCCGCGACGGCACGGGGCTGCTCTCTCTGCCGCGCAGCTGTCCGCGCTGCGGCGGCCAGGGGGTGATGGTGACCAGCCCGTGCAAAGCCTGCGGCGGCGTGGGCATGGTGGAGCAGGAGCGGATGTACAGCGTCAAGCTCCCGCCGGGAGTGCGGCAGGGCGACGTCAAGATCATCGATGGGCAGGGGGAGCAGGGCGTGGAGGGCGGGCGGCCGGGTGATCTCCACATCGTGGTTCACGTGGACCCACACCCGTTGATGGAGGCGGAGGGCGAGAATCTGGTGCTGGATCTCCCGGTGAGCCTGGCGCTGGCGGCGCTGGGTGGCGTGGTCGATGTTCCGACCCCGGACGGCGTGGTGCGGATGAAGGTCCCGGCGGGGACGCAGTCGGGGCGCGTGTTTCGCCTGCGCGGCAGGGGGCTGTGGTCGGGAACAGGGCGCGGGGACGAGCTGGTGCGGGTGGTGGTGGAGACCCCCACGAACCTGGATCCCGACGGGCGGCAATGGCTCCGCTCCTTCGGCGACAGCTGCGGTGCGGACAGTCACCCGAGGTGTCGCGAGTTTCAGGAGCAGCTGCGCGCGCCCACGGGCGCGCTCCACTCCACGCTCCAGACGGGCTCCCCCGGTCCGCGCGCATCCGGCAGCTCGGGATCCACCGGCGAGACGAAGCGATGAGCGAGACGGCTGACGTGCCAGGCCGCGCTCCGCCGGCCTACGCCATCCATCTGGGCCTGTTCCTCGCCACCTGCTGCACCACGACGTGGGCCGGGGCGTGGATGGTGCATCCCGATGTGAGCTTCTTCCGGCCGGATCAGTTGTTGCCGTACCTGGGCGACGGAGTGCCCTACTGTCTGTCGATCATGGGCATCCTGCTGGCGCACGAGATGGGCCACTACCTCGTGGCCCGGGCGCACGGCGTGGACGCCAGCCTGCCCTACTTCTTGCCCGTCCCGCTGCCCATGTCGGGGACGATGGGGGCCGTGATCGTGATGCGTAGCCAGATCCCCTCCCGCGACGCGCTGGTGGACTGGGCCGCGGCCGGTCCCCTGGCCGGCCTGGTGGTCGCGATCCCGGTGCTGATCTACGGGGTCCATGTTGCCCCCGTGGCTCCCGCTGGCCCGGGGCTGCTGGAGGGCAACTCGCTGATCTACCTCGGCGTGAAGTACCTGATGAAGGGACAGATCCTGCCGGGGAACGGGGTGGACATCCAGCTCAACCACTCTCCGGTGGCGTGGGGTGGATGGCTCGGGCTGCTGGTGACGATGATCAACCTGATGCCCATCGGCCAGCTGGACGGGGGGCACGTGGCGTTTGCCTTCTTCGGGGACCGGTACGAACGGGTGTCACGCGGGCTGCATCGGCTGCTGGTTCCACTGGGGCTGGTGGTGGGGGTGTACGTGGCGCAGGATCTGATTCTGCGGGCCAGCCTCGGGGTGGCGCTGGGGCTCGGGCTGCAAGCTGGCTTTCCGTGGCTGCTGTGGGGCGGCATGCTGCAGCTGTTTCGCCGCTTCTCTGGCGGGCGGTATCACCCGCCGGTGGGTGACCAGCCGCTCTCCCCGCGACGGCGGCGGTTGTGCGTGCTGATGCTGGTTGTGTTCGTTCTGATCTTCGTCCCGGTTCCCATGCGCCAGGTGATGTGATGACCGCGTGAGTTGTGGATGTTTATTCAGCTGCTAAATTCAAGTAAGATCGAAACGCTCGTGGCGATGGATGGAAGACCTAGCCCCTCTTGATCAACAGGTCACTCTGGCCGAGATCCTGGACCCGGACTCGCTGCAGCGGGTATGCATGACCTTTACCCGCCTTTTCAGCACCGGGCTCGCGGTGGTGGACAGTCGGGGCCAGGTGCTGGTGGACATCCCCGCCCAGTACCAACTCTGCCGCCGCGTGGGCGCTCACCCCGCCGGCCCCCGGATCTGCGGCAAGTTCGACGGCATGATCCAGTCGGTCGCTGCGGACGAGTCCAACGGCCCCGTGGCGGACAGCTGTCCCTGCGGGCTGTGCTACGAGATGCTGGCGATCCGACACCAGGGAGTGGTGCTCGGTCGGCTGGTCTTCGGGCCCTATCGCCCGGAGGGGCTCGACGAGCCGGCGCCCGCCCTGGCCCAGGCGCTGCACAGCGACCAGCCCGAGGCGGACGAAAAGCTGCTCCAGGCGGCCGCCGCCGATCTGCAGAAGATGACCGTGGTGACCCGGGACAGCGCGCTGCAGGCGGTCGGCTCCATCGGAGAGGTGCTCAGCGTCATCGTTCAGACCAGCTATGCCCGGCACCTCACGTCGCAGATCCACATCGCCGCGATCCAGGAGGCGTACAACGAGCTGACCGAGAAGAACCGGCGGCTGGCCGACTCGGTGGAGAAGCTCAAGGATCTGGACAAGATGAAGAGCAACTTCCTGGCCACGGTGAGCCACGAGCTGAGGACCCCGCTCACGTCGGTCATCGGCTACAGTGAGATGCTGATCGAGGGGCTCGCCGGTGCATTGACCAGTGAGCAGCGGGACTACGTTCAGATCATCATGGAGAAGGGAGACCAGCTGCTGCAGATCATCACCGAGGTGTTGGACATCTCGAAGATCGAGGCCGGTAACATCCAGCTCAGCTGCGAGTGGGTGCAGATGCCGACGCTGCTTCAGCAGATCTCCGACGCCATGATGCCCCACGCGCGAAGCAAGGAGATCGCGCTGAGATACGAGGTGGTGGCCAATCTGCCCGCGGTGTGGGCTGACCGGGCCAAGACCCGACAGGCCATCCTCAACCTGGTGGCAAACGCGATCAAGTTCACGCCCCGTGGGGGCCGCGTGGAGCTGGTGGCCGAGACCTCCCAGATCGAGCACGACAGCGGCAGCGTGGTGATCACCACACGGCCCGCCGTGCTGGTGCGCGTGGTCGACTCCGGCATCGGCGTGCCGCTGGAGAGCCGTGAGCGGATCTTCGAGGCGTTCTACCAGGTCGACAGCTCATCCACGCGAGAGTACGGAGGCACCGGGCTGGGGCTCTCCATCGTCAAGAACTTCGTCGAAGCCCATGGCGGAAAGGTGTGGGTCGAGGCGGGCGAGGGCAGCGGATCGGTGTTCCTCGTCCAGTTGCCGGTGCGGCCGGCCCAGTCGACCCACAAGGCCACGCAGCCGTCGCAATCCACCGGTTAGATGGACCTCGAGGTCACACTCCGACTCCTGCTGTATCTCGGGTTGCTGTTGATGTCCGGGTTCTTCTCCGGATCCGAGACCGCCCTCTTCTCTCTCAGCCCGGTGCAGTTGTTCCGATTGCGGGAGGAGGGGACCCCTCGCGGGTTGCTGGTGAGCCAGCTGCTCGACCAGCCACGACGGCTCATCGCCACGATCTTCATCGGCAACGAGTTCGTCAACATTGGCGCCTCGGCGCTGATGGCGTCCACGATGCACACCATCCTCGTCGGGCAGGGGAAGGTGGTGGTGAGCACCGTCTCCACCACGGTGTCGGTGGCGCTGATTCTGTTTCTGGGGGAGATCACGCCCAAGAACCTGGCCGTACGGCTGCTGGAGCCGTGGGCCATGGTCGCCGCCCGGCCGCTGTGGCTGCTGGCCCTGGCCATGGCCCCGCTGCGCTGGATCATCGAGAAGATCTCCGATCTGGTCGTGCATCTGGTGGCGCGCAAGGTCTCCCCCGATGAGACTGCCGTGGGTGAGGATGAGTTCCTGACCATGCTTGACGTGGTGGCGCAGGAGGGGGCGATCGACGCCAGCGAGCACAAGCTGATCCACAAGATCTTCGAGTTCGGGGACCGACGGGTGAAGGAGGTGATGTGTCCGGCGAGCGATGTCTTCGCGCTGAGCTACAACCTGCCCCTGTCCCGCGTGCTGGCCGAGGTCCGCGAGTGCAAGCACAGCCGCGTCCCGATCTACCAGGGGAGCCGCGATCGTATCGTCGGTGTGTTGTACCTCAAGGACCTGATCCCGGTGGCCTACCGGCTCAAGCGCGAGGGCCGACGGCTGTCGGACGTGTTGCACCGCGGCTATTTTGTCCCCAAGTCGACCAAGTGCGAGCAGCTGTTCCGTGAGTTTCGACGCCGACGGATCCACCTCGCGCTGGTGGTGGACGAGTACGGTCACTTCGTCGGGCTGGTCACGATGGAGGATCTGCTGGAGGAGCTGTTCGGCGAGATCCGGGACGAGAAGGAGCTGCCGGCGCCCACCGGCGAGCTGGCGGTGATCGACGATCAGCCGCGGGATGCATCATGACCGGCCCGCTGATGATACTCGGTGTGTGTATTCTGTTCGAGGCGCTGTTCTCCGGCTCCGAGCTGGCGCTGGTGTCGGCGGACAAGGTCCGCCTGCGGCACCACGCGGAGGAGGAGGCCGGCGGACGGGGACGGGTGATCCTGAGGTTCCTGGACGATCCGGGGGAGCTGATCACGACCTCGCTGGTGGGGACCAACATCTGCGTCGTGCTCAGCACGGTGGTGGCGACGTTGACCCTGCTGCAGTGGTATCCGCACCATGCAGAGTGGGTCTCGCTGGCGGTCATGACGCCGCTCGTGCTGGTGTTCGGCGAGATCGTGCCGAAGAGCATATTCCTGACCTATGCCGACCAGATCGCGCCGAAGGCGATCTACGCCATGTGGCTCTTCCGCCTGCTGGTGTACCCGGTGGTGGCCATGGGGGGGTCGTTCAGCCGTCTGCTGCTGCGGATGCTCGGGATGGATCAGCAGCAGGCGATGATGACGCGGGAGGAGCTCGGATTGCTGCTGCGCCTCCCCAGTCGAGAAGGCACGAACCGAATCACGGCGGACGAGAAGCAGATGGTCAGCCGGATCTTCGGCTTCAAGTCGTTGACCGTCGAGCAGGTGATGCTGCTGCTGAGTGAGGTCACCGCGTTGCCGGTCAGCTGCAGCATGGAGGAGGTGGCGCAGGAGATCGCTGACAAGCAGCACACCCGAATTCCGTTGTACCAGGAGCGGCTGGATCAGATCGTCGGTATCCTGCATGCGTACGAGGTGCTCCGCGCCCGCCCGGAAGACCGGCCATGCGATCTGTGCCGCCCCGCGATATTCGTCCCCGAGAGTCAGCTCGCGGTGGATACCCTGCTCCGGCTGCAGCGCGACGGGCAGGGGATGGCGGTGGTGGTTGACGAGTACGGCGGCGCCACCGGAGTGATCACGATCGAGGACATCCTCGAGGAGATCGTGGGTGAAATCGACGACGAATACGACGAGGCCGAGGCGCAGCTGGTGAAGCGCGATGGGCCGGGAGCGTATCGTGTGGTGGCCAAGGCTCCCATCGACCGGATCAACGCGCTGTTGAAGATCAATCTACCGCTGAGCGACGACTTCGAGTCCATCGCGGGCTTGATTCTGGATCATGAACGTCGGATCCCGCCGGTGGGCTTCGAGCTCGAGGTGGGGAAGGTGACGCTCACCGTCACCCGAGCCAGTGAACGTTCGATCGACGAGGTATTGCTTCGGCTGGGGCGCAAGAAGTCTGCCCGCAAGCCGTGAACGAGGCGAGTTGCAATGCAGGAAAAGAGAATCAGGGAGATCCTGGAGCAGGTGCGAGGCGGACAGACCACGGTGGAACAGGCGGTGACCCGGCTGCGCAGCCTGCCCTACGCCGATCTGGGTTACGCCATGGTGGACCACCATCGCGGCCTGCGGCTGGGCTTCCCGGAGGTGGTGCTGGGCAGCTGCAAGACGGCGGAGCAGATCGCAGGGATCATGAGCGAGCTGGCGCGAGGGGGCGGGAATGTGCTGGTGACCCGGGTGCTGCCGGACAAGGCGGAGGATGTGGCCGGCCTCGTGGCCCAGGAGGTGGAGTACAACGAGGCGGCGCGGGCCCTGGTGTTGCGTCAGGAGGATGTGAAGCGGATGGGGCACGGCCCGGTGATGGTGGTGACGGCCGGCACCGGTGACATCCCCGTGGCGGAGGAGGCGGGGTTGACGGCGGATCTGATGGGGAACGAGGTCGATCGGATGTATGACGTGGGCGTGGCGGGGATCCACCGCGTGTTGAACCAGCTGGACCGACTGCGGGCGGCGTCGGTGGTCATCGTCGTCGCGGGGATGGAGGGTGCGTTGGCCAGCGTGGTGGGTGGGCTGGTGCCGCGCCCCGTGGTGGCGGTCCCCACCAGCGTCGGGTATGGCGCCAGCTTTTCGGGAGTGGCGGCGCTGCTGGGGATGCTCAACTCGTGCGCCGCCGGGGTCTCGGTGGTCAACATCGACAACGGCTTCGGGGCGGCCTACGTCGCCACGCTGATCAACCGGCTCGGTGCCAAAACGTCCGCAGAAGAGCGACCATGACCGAACGGGATCGAGGACTGATCGGCAAGCATCTGTACGTGGACTGTTTCGCCGGCGTGGCGGGGGACATGTTCCTGGGGGCGATGCTCGATCTGGGCCTGCCCCCACAGGTGCTGCACGAGGGGTTGGCGCGGCTGCCGCTGCAAGGCTACGAGCTGGTGCTCGGGCGGGCGAGCCACATGGGGATCGTCGGGGCGGACGTCAAGGTCCGGGTGGCGCCATCCCCACAGCACCACCACGAGCATGCGCACTCGGATGCGCATGATCATGAACATGAACACGAACACCAGCATCACACGTGGCGCGGGATCCGCGAGATGCTGCAGCGGTCGACGCTGTCCGGGCCGGTGAAGCACCGCGCGCTGGACATCTTCACCCGCATCGCCTCGGCGGAGGGAGCGCTGCACGGCAAGCATCCCGAGGACGTCGCGTTTCACGAGGTGGGCGCAGTGGACTCCATCGTCGACATTGTCGGGGCGGCGCTGGCGCTGGATTACCTGGCACCAAAGCGGGTGACGGCGCGGCGGGTTCCGCTGGGGCATGGAACCACCCGCTGCGCTCATGGCGTGCTCCCGGTGCCCTCGCCGGCGGCGGCGCAGATCCTGGCCGATGTGGGGGCCATCGTCGAGGACGGCGGTGTGGCGATGGAGCTGTGTACGCCCACGGGGGCCGCGATCCTGGCCAGCATCGTCGAACAGTACGAGGACCTGCCGGCCGGTCGCCTGCTGGCCCAGGGATTCGGGGCCGGGGACCGCCAGCTGGAAGACCGTCCAAACCATCTGCGGCTGCTGCTGCTGGAGACGGACGTGGCTGCACGGGACTGCGAGACGGAGGCCGAGGTGGTGGAGGCGAATATCGACGACATGCCACCCGAGTGGTGTGGCCACCTGACGCAGCGGCTGTTCGCCGTCGGTGCGCGGGACGTGTGGTACACGCCGATCGTGATGAAGAAGGGCCGGCCGGCGTTCACGGTGTCGGCCCTGTGCGCCCCGGCCCGACGACAGGATGTGGCCGAAGCGCTGCTGGAGCAGTCGACCACCATCGGGCTGCGGTACCACTCGGTGCAGCGCCAGGTGCTGGACCGGCAGGTGCGGGAGGTGGAGACGCCATATGGCACGATCCGGGTCAAGGTCGCCCTGGATCGCGGGCGGGTCGTGAACGCCGCGCCGGAGTACGAGGACTGCAAGGAGGCGGCGGATCGGAGCAACATTCCGCTGAAGGAAGTTCACGCGGCCGCCATCGTGGCCTATCGCAACCTTGCGGATTCTCGTACGCAAGGATAATCTGCGAGAGCGAGATGTGGGTAGGTGGACAGGACGCATTCGCGCGAAGATGGACAGTCTGCACGGTAAGATGCTGCAAGAGATCGCCGATACCCTCGCTGCGAGCGTGGAGTTCGAGGATCTGCTGCATGAAGTGATGGTCCGGTTGGTGGAGCACACAGGGGCTCGTCAGTCCCTGGTCCTCGTCACCTCCACCGATGACCAGGTGTACTATGTCCTCGGATCGAGCGAGGATCCAACCGCGCTCAGGCTTCCGGTACAGCGAGACGCGCACCCCGAGGTGACGCAGGCCATCACCACTCTGACAGAGGTGTGGCTCCCCGGTGTGGACAACGACCCGGCGATGGACCAGGTGCTGCGCGAGCGAGAGCTGGGCGGGCTGTGGACGTTGCCCCTGCCGTGGAAGGGGGCGGCGTACGGCGTGTTCCAGCTCGGCTTCGCCGAGCCGGTGCAGCTGTCCGACCCGGCGTGCACCCTCGTGCGCCAGGCGCGAAGCCTGATCAGCTTCAGCCTGCGCGGATCCGCGCTGTACAGCTCGCTGCACGAGCAGACGCGCAAGAGGGTCACGGGCGATCACGAGACGGAACGCATCACGTCGTTGCTGCGCCAGTACGAGGAGTTCTTCCAGCGCGCGTTCGACGGCATCCTCGTCCTCGACCGGCAGTACCGGGTCCAGCACATCAACCCGGCCGGGGAGCAGATCACGGGCTATGCACATCACGGTCTGGTGGGGTCGAACCTGCGGGACATCGTGGTGGAGGCCGATCGCGAGAGCCTGACGTCGTTGCTCGAGCAGCTGCGCCAGGGGGCGTCCTACAGCTTCGATCTGGGCCTGATCACCACCAGCGGTGATCGGATCCAGGTCTCGGTCTCCCCCAGCGCGATCCTGGAGGAGGATGAGGTCATCGTGCTCAGCTTCCGGGACGTGAGCGAGTCTCGAGCGCTGGAGAACGAGCTCCGGTCGACCAAGGAGTTCCTGGAACGGCTGATCGACAGCGCCTCCGACGCCATCGTCGCCACCGACATCAATGGGCAGGTGATTCTGTTCAACAAGGGCGCGGAGCGGCTGTTCAAGATGCAGGCCTCCGACGTGGTGGGCAACCTGGTCCTCGATGATCTGTATCCCCCGGGTGAGGCAGGACGCGTGATGGAGGAGCTGCGGGGGCCGGGAGGCGGCGGCATCGGCCGGCTGAAGGCGGTGCGCAAGGAGGTGATGAACGACAACCAGGAACTCATCCCGGCCAGCCTCTCCGCCAACCTGATCTACGAGGACGGTGGCGAGGTGGGGACGGTGGGCATCATCAGCGATCTGCGCGAGCGGCTGCGCATCGAGCAGCGTCTGGCACAGGCGCAGGAGAAGCTGGTGGAGACCGAGAAGCAGGCGCTGATCGCGGAGCTGGCGGGGACCACGGCGCACGAGCTCAACCAGCCGTTGACCTCGGTGATGGGCTATGCGGAGCTGATCAGGCGGCGGATGAATGCGGACGACGGCAACCTGCGAGCGATCGACACGATCCTCCACGAGGCAGAGCGCATGGCCGAGATTGTGCGCAAGATCGGCAAGATCACGCGCTACGAGACCAAGACCTACGTTGGAGGGACCCAGATCCTCGACCTGGACAAGTCCTCCAAGGAATGAGCGAGCGGGAACAAGAGGTCGCGGTGGAATCTTCGGTGGTGCTCCGGGCCATGGTGGGGCTGTGTCGTGGGCTTGGTATCGATTGCACCGAGCAGGAGATGGTTTCGCACTTCGGTGCGGTGGTCGAACCGCTGCTGCCCGGCTGCCGGCTGGCGATCCAGACGGTGCAGTTGATCACCGGACAGATCATCGGTGTGTTTCCTCCGGAGCTCGAAGCCGTCGATCCGGGCGCGTGGCGCTCGGGGGCGCCGTTGTTTGCCAGCACGCATCATCGCGAGGTTGTGGCGCTGGACGGTGAGGGGCCGTTGGGCCAGGTGATCGTGGAGTCGATGGATGCGATCCCGGTGCAGACGCTGCAGATCGCCGAGACCATGAGCTCGGCGCTGGCGATGGCGGTGCGGAGCCGGCGGCTCTCGCAGGACGCACGCTTCCTGCGCAAGTGGCTGGCCAGCACCATCGACAACGCAAACGCGCTGATCTTCGTGGTGGATGCAGGTTTGAACCTCACCCTGTGCAACAGGGCGCTGGTGGAGCTGCTGGGCTGCACCCAGGAGGAGGCCCTGGGACACGATGTGTTGCGGTGGGTCGTGCAGGAGGAGCACGACCTCCTGCGACAGCAGGTCAGCGCTGCGCTCGGCGGCCGCAAGATAGCGGGCTGCGAGTTGACCCTGGCCTGCCACAACGGGGAGCAGGTGCCGACGATCTTCAACATGGCGCGTCCGGCGGATACGGTGGAATCGGTGGTGGCCATCGGCCAGGACGTGACGCCCGTGAAGCGGCTGGAGCACCAGGTGATCCAGGCGGAAAAGCTGGCCAGCCTGGGGCAGCTCGCGGCGGGAGTGGTGCATGAGATCAACAACCCGCTCACCTCCATCACGGTGTATGCCGACTACCTGGCCAAGAAGTTCCGTCGAGCCGGGTGTGAGGAGGGGGACGTGGCGATGCTGGAGAAGATCCTCGAGGGGTCCAACCGCATCTTCAAGTTCGCCCGGGACATCGTGGACTACGGCAAGCCGTCGGGCAGCCAGATGGACGTGCTGTCGCTCAACGAGGTCGTGCAGCAGTCCGTCTCGTTCTGTGAGCACGTGTTGGACCGAGCCGGGGCGCGGTTGACCCTGACCCTGGGCCAGGGGCTGCCCCCGCTATACGGGGTCAAGGACCAGCTGCAGCAGGTGCTGATCAACCTGCTGACCAACGCGTGCCACGCACTCGGCCCGACTGGTGGCGCTCTCGAGGTGACGACCCGTCGCGAGAGGAGCACCCACGTTGCGGTCGACGTGAGCGATGACGGATGTGGCATCCTCGGCGACGATCTGCCCCAGATCTTCGAGCCATTCTTCACCACCAAGACGCCGGGCGAGGGGACGGGCCTGGGGCTGAGCATCGTCAAGAAAATCGTGGACTCCCACAACGGGACGATCATGGTCCGGTCGACAGCGGGGCAGGGGACGACGGTCTGCATCACGTTGCCCACGGGACATGGTTGATTGCGGCGCGTCGATCCGCTAGATCAGGGGCGGGAGCCCCTCGATGGACATGAACGTCGCGTTGACCGAGCTGGAACAGCTGGCAAACAAGGTGGGGGTTGCAGTGGTCTACGACCACTTCACCGGTGAGGGGATGGGTCCGGGGGGGTTGTGCAAGGTGAAGGGCAGCTGGCGCGTGATCATCGAACGACAGGCCTCCCCCACGGAGAAGGTCTCGATTCTGGCTCGTGCGCTGACACGGTTCGATCTGGAACAGCACCACATCTCCCCCGATCTGCGGACGCTGGTGGATCGAAGCCGGGGAGACGTGGTCCGGGCGGAGCCGGAGCTGGATCCGGCGGTGGAGCCAAAGCAGCCAGCACCGGTGGCGACGGAAGCGGTGGCGCCGGGGGAGACGGTGTCCTCGTAGGCGGTTGTTGCCCGCGCAGAGCTCGTAATGACAAACCGGGTGATATGAGTGCAGGGGCAGCATGCCGCGCGGCTCGAGACGCCCGGGACAAGAGCGCCGAGGTGGGCCGCTTGGCGGCTCTGCGCGGGCAACAACCGCAGATCTGCCAGGACTGCGAAGCGCCGAATGGAACAGCCACTACGTGTCTGACCCGCGGAGAGTCACTCGCGGGAGCCGCCAAGCCGGCTTACGGTGTGCAGTATAGCTGGGCGGTTGTTCCGGCGCGGCATGCTGCCCCTGCGTTGAGAGCGCCCGGTGTCTTTTGTGAGCTCCCGTGAGTGGCTCTCCGCCGCTTTTTGAGCTCCACGCGGGCAACAACCGCCTCCGGCGACAACCCCTGACCCAGTCAGCTCGCCGCGTGTGAATCGCCCCCTCGCCTATCCCCGGCCCCGCTACTTCCACGACACGCATGGCCCGTCGCAGGTGTCGCTGCTGGGCCACAGCGTGATGGGCAGGACGATGGCGGTGGCCACCCCGGCGCCCACCGCGGTCCAGAACCACCAGCTGGCGTAGAACGGCGTACGCGTCTTGGGCGGCGGCGGCGGGGGTTCGGGCGGTGTGTCGAGGCTGCCGTCGTACCGCACGTTGAGGTAGAGGTTGTTCACCAGGGAATCGATGCCGGACATGCGGGTCATGTCCGTCACGGCGCTTGTCTGGTTGAGTCTCAGCTTCGAGCGCAGGTCGTAGAGGTAGGCCTGGATCTGAAGCCGGTTTGGCCCGCCATACCCCACCGCCAGGAACACGACCTGGTCGATGTAGAGGAAGCTGCGCAGGTCGTTCATGCCGGAGTTGGTGGTGGCACGCCCCAGCCCCTGCCGGGCGGTGGCCAGCGACTGCTTGAGCAGCAAGAACTTCTCGCTGCGCGTCAGCGCCTGCGAGTACTTCTGCTGCATCGTGGGGTCAACGACGATTTTCAGCGCCGCCTTGACATAGCCTGGCTTCTTGAACGTCGCGTAGTGATCGCCGACCTTGACCCCGAAGACCACGGTGGGGGTGACCCCCATGAATCGCCCGTCGACGTAGGCCTTGGCCCCGGGAGGAGTCGTGCTGAGCTCCACGGAACCACGCTTCTTCTTTTTGACGATCGCCCGGGCCTTCTCGAACTGCGGAATGTGACTCGGCGGGAACAGCGCCGTGTCATAGGGCAGGTGCGGGCGCCAGGTCAGCAGATGGACGAAGTTGGCCAGCGCCTGGCGCTGCATCTTCGCCTGGGCCTGTGCCACGGCCAGGGCCATCAGCGACTGGGCGGCCTTGCGCTTCTTGACGAAGGCCAGCACCTGCTCGAAGCTGTTGAACGCGCTCTCCAGCGTCTGGACCGCGGTGGCGGGGTCGGTCTGGATCTGAGCGATGCCGTCCTGCAGCGCCTTCTCGGCATCAGCGATCTGACCGGTGGGTACCTCACCGGAGAACTGAACCAAAAGCTTGTCCGAGTCCACCATGAACAGGTGGGGGTTCTTGTTCAGTGCCCGGGACATGGTGCGGGTCACGGCGGCGAGGGTCTGAGGCTTGAAGCCCTTGGCCGGCACGAGAAACACCGTGACCTTGGTCTTGGCCGGTTTCTGGCCCGACGCCACGGCGGTCGAGAGCATCACGGCTACACAGACCGCGAGGAGCCTCAAGACTCGTCTCCCCCATCCGGGCGCAACAGCTTCATCTTGTCGGCCAGCATCGGGTCCTCTTCGAGCATCCGGCGGAGGGCCGCGCGGAGTCCCTCCTTGACCGCCGAAGAGGCCTGTCCCAGCTGCTGGCGGACCACCGCCTCGATCAACGACTCCACGGCCTCGGGGGCCGTGATCTCACCGGAGCGCAGTCCCGCCGTGACCTTGTCCACAGGGTTTGTCGGCGGCGCTTGTTCGGTCCGCCCCGCTCCCAGAACCTCACGGAAAGAAGGGACCTGGCCAGGTGGAGCCTCCCCCACCTTGGGCTCCGGGGGCGGAATCGGTCCCGGTCCTTTTGGCCCGCTGATCTTCATCGAAGCACCTGTGTTGTCGTATCATGTTCGACGTGCAATCGCCAGTATCAGCAGACGGTCAGGACCGCATGTTCGAGATCGTGGATTTGGCCGTGTCGTGGCGGGCCTTCATCACGTTGGAGACCAGCGCGACCTGTCGACTGTTGCGCTGGATCTGGTCCTGCAGCGCCAGCAACTTGAGGTCGTCTCCCAGGCGCTGGTCCTGAAGCGCCTGCATCGGGTCCGAGCTCCCGCTCAGTCCCTGGGGGATGTTGCCCAGATCGGGCAGGGATCCACTGCCCGAGGCAGCGTTGCCGGCGGCGCCCGTCGTTGTCATGGCGGCGGCGAGAAATGGTCCGCCGACGATTTGACCGGCGACCCGGGCGCCGGCCACCAGCAACTGGGCCCCACTCTCCATCACCTTGCGGAAGCTGACGCGTGGGGGAGTTTCGCGCTTACGGCTGTCACCCAGCACAAGTGCATTGGCATTCTGACCGACCTTGAGGCTCATGAGCTCCTCCTGCTGTGTTGTGGTTCTCCTGTCCTGCACCCGGTTATCGACCGGCTCGGCTCCAGGGTTGCGCGTTTTTTTTTGCTGGGGCTTTCACCGGCGCACGTTTCGGTTAAACTGCCCCCCATGGTGGAGACATCTCCAGTGGAGCGCCCGGTACAGGACCCAAGGGAGGGCGGGGCTTTCACCCGGCTGTTTCGTGGGGCAGGGTACGTGGCACAGGGATGGGGCTTCGTCTTTTCCAGGCACCCGTCGCTGCTGAAGCTCTGTCTGCTGCCGCTGGTGATCAACCTGGTGGTCTTCGGCGGGGTGGCGGTGGGGCTCTATTTCTACTACGGCGACATCGTCAACTGGATCTGGGCCCGTCCCGACTCCTGGATCGTGCGCGTCGTCTGGTATCTGTTGTACGTCTTCATCTTCCTGCTGGTGGTGCTGCTGGCCTACGTCGCGTTTTTCGTGGTTCAGGCGATCCTCTCCGCTCCGTTCAACGATCTGCTCAGCGAGCGAACAGAGCAGCTGGCCTATGGCAAGGAACCGCCCGCGTTCAGCCTCGGCTTCATGTTGAAGGGCATGGGCAAGACGCTGGTCCACGAACTGGCCAAGCTCGGGATCTTCCTTGCGATCATCGTCCCGCTGTTTCTGCTCAACTTCGTGATCCCCGTGGTCGGTCCCCTGGTGTTCCTGTTCGGCGGGTTCTACGTCTCGGCCATCTTCTTTGCCTACGACTTCATGGACTTCTGCATGGCTCGTCGAGACTGGACCTTCGGACAGAAGTGGAAGACGCTGAAACAGAACCGCGCACTCACCGTCGGGTTTGGATCCGCTCTGGCCGGTGCGCTGCTGATCCCGGTGTTCGGGCTGTTGTGTATACCCATGGCGGCGGTGGGCGGCACACTGCTGTTCTGCGACATGGAGCAATCGGGTGGGTTCGTGGCGCTGGGAGCTCCAGGTCCAGCTACGGAGTCCGATGGTCCCCAGGCGGAGCAGCCCTTCAGCGATTGAGATACTGGCCCATGCCGGAGTCGTTGATCCAGTTTCAGGGGGTGAACAAGGTCTACCGCAGCGGTCGGGTGGAGACCCATGTGCTGCGCGACGTGGATCTCGAGGTGGAGCAGGGCCAGTTCGTGGCCATCGTGGGCACCAGCGGGTCGGGCAAATCCACGCTGCTCAACATCGTCGGGGGCCTCGATCGTGACTACTCGGGAAAGGCCCTCGTGGCGCGAGAGGACCTGGCGCAGCTCTCCGACGCGAGGCTGAGCCACTTCCGAAACGAGAAGGTGGGCTTCGTGTTCCAGTATTTCAATCTGCTGGACCATCTGAGCTGCGCGGAGAACGTGGCGTTGCCGGCGATGTTCGCCGCGCGACACATGACCGATCCCCGCGAACGGGCGGTATCGGCGTTGAAGCGGGTCGGCATCGGCGAGAAGGTGAACGACCTGCCGGCCAACCTGTCTGGAGGACAGAAGCAGCGTGTGGCCATCGCCCGCGCCCTGTTCAGCGCGCCGCCGCTGCTGCTGTGCGACGAGCCCACGGGCAACCTGGACAGTCGGACGGGACAGCAGATCATCGAGCTCTTCGCCTCGTTGAACCGCGAAGATGGCATCACGATGGTGATCGTGACCCATGAGGCGCGGGTCTCCGGCGCGGCGCATCGCGTGGTGCGTCTCGAGGATGGCCGCGTGGTCGACCACGAAGCCGGCGGCGTGGGCGTGGACGCAGGAGGGGAGGGCTTGTCCCCGGCAGAAAGCGCGGAGGAGTGATGGGGACCCTGCTGCGCCTGATACGCCAGAACCTGCGCCGCAACCTCAGGCACAACCTGCTGTCGGCCATCGGCATCGTTGTCGGCATCGCGGCCTTCACGTTCTTTCTTGCCCTGTCGGGTGGCGTGCGCCAGGTCGTACTGGGAGAGATCTTTCCGGTGGATCGGCTCGAGGTGATCCCGCCCAAATCGACGCTGTTCGGTGAGGCCCGGGAGCTCAACGACGCGGTGGTCAAGCGGCTCAAGGCACCTCCCCCGGAGGTGGGCGTGGCGCCGCGCGCGGTGTATGCGAAGATGCGGCTCGCCTTTCCCGCGCGGGGATGGGGCGGCAAGAACGTGCTCAAGCGGGCGCGCGACTTCTACTTCGAGCTCAGTGGATTCTGCGATGGCGTGGACTCGGCGATCATGGCCGGGGAGGTGAGCCCTCCCTTTGGCTTCGAGGACCGGGCCACCACGGGCAAGACACCCAAGTGCAGCCCCGGGAACGTATGCCCCGAGGGCTTCTACTGTGCCTGGGATCTGTACCAGTGTCACAAGCCCGTACCGGTGATGATCTCGAGGCACATGATCGAGCTGTACAACGGGTCCATCGCGCCGACGCACCCCGGGCTGCCTCGCATCCCGGACTTCGTGACCTCGGTGTTCCGCGGAAAGACGTTCACCATCGAGCTCGGCAGGTCTTACCTGGGGAGCTCCGCCAGACAGGGCGGTGCCCCGATCCAGCGCCGGTTGCAGCTGGTGGGCATCAGCGACAAGGCGATCCCCCTCGGGATCACGGTGCCCATCGGCTACGTCAAGCGCTGGAACCGGCGCTACGCCGGCGTGAAGGAGGCAACCAACTACTCATCGGTGGTGTTGATCGTGAAGTCCAAGAGCGACATCACCGAACTGGCGGCGTACGTCAAGAGCCTTGGTTTCGACCTGGCGGAGAGCGAGGGCGAGAAGGTCGGCCTGTTCATCACCCTGGCCACGGTGCTGTTCACGCTGATCAGCGTGATGATCGTGCTGATTGCCGCGATCAACATCGCCCATACGTTCATGATGTTGATCTCCGAGCGACGGTGGGAGATCGGTGTTCTGCGTGCGGTGGGTGCCACCCGAACTCAGATCCGCACCGTATTCCTGGGGGAGAGTGCGGTGGTGGGACTGGTGAGCGGCGTCCTGGGCCTGGGTCTGGCCTGTGGGGCGGCGTGGGCCTGCGACTGGTACTCCGCCACACGTATTCCAGATTTTCCATTCAAGCCCCAGACCTACTTTGCCTTCTCCCCGGGTCTGGTGATGGCATCGGTGGGATTCGCGGTGCTCTGCTGTCTTCTCGGGGCGTTCTTGCCGGCCAATCGGGCTGCTCGGATGGAGCCAGCGGCGGCTCTGACCATGCGCTAGTCACCGCTCAAACGGGTAACTTTCCAGAAATCTCCTTGACTTAGACAGGTCGCTACGGTAACGTCAAGGTCGCGGCGTTGGTGACATTCCCGATGCTGACCGGTAGAGGCCTGTGAAAAAGCCCATTCCCTTCGGCAAGTACTTTCTCCTCGAACGGGTCAATGTTGGAGGGATGGCCGAGGTTTTCAAGGCGAAGACCTATGGCGTGGAGGGGTTCGAGCGCCTGCTGGCCGTCAAACGCATCCTGCCCAATATCGCTGAAGACGAAGAATTCATTACGATGTTCATCGATGAGGCGAAGATCGCGGTTCAGTTGAACCACGCCAACATCGCGCAGATCTTCGATCTCGGCAAGGTGGAGGAAAGCTACTTCATCGCCCTCGAATACATCCACGGCAAGGACCTGAGGGCGATATTCGATCGGTGCCGGGCGGCGGGTGACGCCATGCCCATCTCACAGGCCGCGTTCATCATCATGAAGGTCTGCGAGGGGCTGGATTACGCGCACAACAAGCGGGATTCGTCCGGCCGTGAGATGCATCTGGTTCATCGTGACGTGAGCCCGCAGAACGTTCTCATCTCGTACGAGGGCGAGGTGAAGCTGGTGGACTTCGGCATCGCCAAGGCGGCGGGCAAGGCGTCGAAGACCGAGGCCGGGATCCTCAAGGGCAAGTTCGGCTACATGTCGCCCGAGCAGGTGCGCGGGCTGCCGCTGGACCGCCGCTCGGATATCTTCTCCGTGGGGATCGTGCTGTACGAGATGCTCACCGGGGAGAGGCTGTTCCTGGGAGAGAGCGACTTCTCGACGCTGGAGAAGGTCCGCAACGTGGAGATCCTTCCTCCCAGCACCTACAACCGCAAGATCGCCGAGGAGCTCGAGCAGATCGTGCTCAAGGCGCTGGCCAAGGACGTCGAGGATCGGTACCAGAACGCCATCGACCTCCACGACGATCTGCAGGCCTACATGTACACGTCGGGGGAGTTCTACTCGCGCAAGGATCTTGCGAGCTGGATGAAGGCGAGCTGGGCCCGCGAGATCGAGGAGGAGGGACGGAAGCTGGAGGAGTACCGTCACCTCCCGCCGCCGAGCCACAGCATGCCGCCCCCCCCGCCGCACATCACCCGTCCGCCGCCGCCGCCCATGGGTGGAAACGGCAAGCGCCGTCCGTTGGGCGCTGTCCCGACGCTGAGGCCGCCGCCCGTCCCGGAGAGTCTGCCGCCGCGCCCGGCCCGTGCCACCGGGGAAGGGTTGATGCTGGTCGGCGGAGCGGAGCAGCCAGTGCCAGCGCTGTCGTGGGACGACGAGGAGGTGGAGACCCAGATCTACGACAAGCCGGGAGTCTCCTCTCCGGACCTGGGGCCGCCCCTGACCGCCATGGAGCAGACGCACGAGCTGGGGTTGCCGACGCCACCCCGGCCGTCCCTGTCTCCCCTCGAGCTGGACGTCTCCGTCGAGCGCACCGGCAGGGCGCGCAAGAATCCAACGATGCCGGTGACGGCCATGCCGGCGGTGGTCCCGCGGCCGGCGGTCGAGCCGAGACGAGGACATCTGGCGATCTGGGTCACGCTGGCGCTCATCGCGGTGCTGATCTGCGGTGGTGTCTTGTACTACTTCCTCGTGCTGGCGATGAAGCCGGGAAACATCTCGGTGGCCGCGATCCCCGCTGACGTGAAGGTCTACCTCGACGGGAAGGAGCAGCCGGGTGGTACGCCGCTCACGATTCGCAGCCTCAAGCCGGGGCCCTACATCGTCTCGGTGGCGAAGCCCGGGCATCAGCGATGGACGAAGACCGTGGAGGTCAAGCCAGCGGAGACGGTGCGGCTGACACCGCAGCTCGAGGCGCTGGCCACGGCCACCGTGGAGCTGCGCACCGTGCCCGGTGGTGGCGATGCCTACCTCGATGGCCGGAAGCTCGAGGGGCAGACGCCGATGCGGATCACCCAGGTCACCCCGGGCAAACATCGGCTGGAGGTGCGCAAACCCCCGTATCAGCCGTGGGTCCACGAGTTCGAGGCGCAACCGGACCAGGTGATGCGGTTGATGGGCAAGCTGCTGCCCTCCGAGGTGGCAGTGCTGGTGAAGAGCACGCCGCGGGCGGAGGTGTTCCTCGTGCGCGATGGGAAGCGCGAGGCCATGGGGTTGACGCCGGTGACCATGCGGCTCGACCCCAAGCGGTCGTACATCGTGGCGGTGGAGAAGGAAGGCTACAGGTCGTGGGAACGCCCCGTGATGTTCGAGGGCAACCGACCGGTGGAGATGCAGGCGGTGCTGGCCC
>Ga0210044_10001301_pt1 | contig 38023 bp, 30 predicted proteins | sample CryGey13umfilter_2_FD_183959 | JGI IMG/M metagenome (GOLD analysis project Ga0210044, IMG submission 183959) | Groundwater microbial communities from aquifer in Utah, USA - Crystal Geyser 4/9/14 3 um filter (SPAdes) (version 2) | ecosystem: Environmental > Aquatic > Deep subsurface >... | reverse complement strand
CCGGCTCCTGTCGTATGCGGCTCTGGCGCCTCTGGCGCCAACCCGCGATCTTGGCGCAATGAGCGCCTTCTCGGGACTGACAACACCCCGAGGTTACGACAGGCGCCGGTCATTCCATATGGTCTAGTCCACCAGCGGGGCCTCGGTGGTCACACCCGCCCCCCACCACTGCTCCTGGTGCGTCGCCTTGAGCGTGGCCAACCCGGTCTTCACGTCGATCAACACAAAGGCGCCCCCCTCGGTGAAGCCGAAGACCTGGCCCTTCCAGTAGCCCACGCCCCACACCTTCGGGAAGCCGGTGTCGCCGATGAGCGTCGCTGTGCCGTTGCCCGGGTCCACGGTGGCCAACCAGTCGTTGTCCCCCGTGGGGGGCTTCACCGTGGCCATGGTGCCGAAGCCCTTGACCGATACCACGTCGCCACCGGCCTGCAGCCCGCCGCCCAGATCGCCGCGCTTGGTCACCGCCCCGGTGGCGGGGTCGATCTTGTACACTGCCCCCTCCTTGTCCAGGCCCATGAGGTACTCTGCCTTGTCCACGGCGGTGGTATCGATGACGTAGGACAGACCGACGAAGTGGTAGTCGACCGAGGAGAAGGTCGACAGCTTGGTGCACACCGCGGTCTTGGGGTCCACGTCAAAGACCGTGGTCTTGGACACGCCGATCATCCGACCGTTCTTGTCCAGCGCGATGTCGGTCATCTTGGGGATGTCGGTGTGGGCCGGCCACCCGAACAGCCCGATCTGGGTCACGACGAAGGTGTCGGGATCGACCCCGAACAGCGCGTCGGCGGTGTGGGCGAAGACCTTGGCCTTGCCGAACTCCACCCCATCGTTGCTGAATCCGTCGAAGATCCCGTCAAACGGGTTGGAGGGTCCCCGGTCCAGCTCCTGCTCGAGGTCGGGGGTAATGGCGGCGTCGGGTTCGTTGAAGCCGGTGTCCGCGCAACCCGCTGCCACGAGAAGCGCCAGGCACAGCCCCCTGAGATGGTATGTCATGAGACCTCGTTGTTGACCCGATTCTAGCGCATGTCTCCCCCCCGGGCCATTGGCCGACGCGCCCTTATCTGGGTTGCGCTCCCCACGCCAGGTTGAGGTCGGTCAGCGCCTCCACCTGTCGGCGGATGTCGCCGCCCAGTAGCCCGGGCTCCGGCGTGCTACGGCTGCCGGGGTCGTCCTCGTCCAGGAGCGGAAACAGCTCTGGCATCCGCGTCCCCGGCATCAGCTTCTGCGGCTCGAGGATGAAGCGCTGGATCCACGCCCGGCGCAGCCGCGTGCCGGACAGCACCAGATCGGGGGCCAGCTCTCCCGGCTTCAGCTTCGGTGCATTGCTCAGCAGATGGCAGCGAACGCACTGCATGCGGGTGAACAGCGTCATCGCCTCCTGCCGGCGGCGACCCTCGAGCACTGGACGAACCTCGTCGACGAAGGGGTAGGAGGCTCGGTCCAGCGACGCGACATACGCGGTCAGGATCCGGGCTCCATCGCCGCGAGCCGTCAGCACCTCGAAGCGCGGCATGCGCATCTGGAGCCAGGGCCGCAGCGCGGTGGGCCGACGTAGAAAGCCGTGGAGCCAGTCGGGTCGGACCTTGGCCCCCTCACCCTCCAGCGCCGGCGCCCGGTCCGGGGGACGAGGCCAGACCTCGCGGATCGCGGCGCCTGCACCGGCGATGCTGTGACACTGACGGCAGCCCAGCTCCTGCACCAGCATCCCGCCGTGCTGCACGTCGGTCCGGGTGGCCACGGGCCGGGGCCCGTCCGGCGGCCGCGACGTGAGGGCCCGCATCACCAGCACCAGATCCTCCAGCTCGCCGTCGCACGGAATCGGGGAGCCACTCTGCAGTGCGGAGTGGAGCGCACCCGTGGGCGCGCGCAGCCGCTGCCAGGGCATCTGGAGCAACCCCGGCCGTCGATCGAAGGCCAGCGGCCGCGTGAGCTTGAGCTCGGTCCAGCAGCGCCAGGTGCGACAGCCCCGCTGGCCGCCGAAGTCCAGCAGCTCCACCCGCTTGCTGCCGAATCCGTCGAGATCCGGACCCACGGGCGGTGTGTCCCGTAGCGGCTCCATCGCGTGGCAGCCGGGACAGCCCAGCTGTCGGGCCAGCGACCGCCCCCTGGAGGCCAGGCCCCCGTCGGGCGGCTTCCCCGGGTGCGGCGGCGCGCCGGCCGTCAGGAACGCCACCAGGTGGGGCAGATCCTCGGCCTGCAGCCTCGGGTTCGGCATGCGGGTCGACCGGTTGTAGGTCGAGGGCGAACGCAGCCAGGCGGCGACCCAGGGCGGACGCAGACGAGCCGCGGCCGCCGACAGATCGGGCCCCACACCCCCGAGGGTGTCCCCGTGCGGGACGGTGTCGTGGCGGTGGCAGGCCACACAGCCACGAGCGACGAACAGCCGCCGACCGGTGTCAGCGTCGCCGGGGGGCAGTTCGATCCGCGACGGATCTCGCGCCAGCGCCCCCGCGAGGAGAAAGCCCACCAGCGCCTCGACCTGCGCCGACCGCTCCCGCTGGAGCTTTCGGCGGGTGAACAGTGGCGCACCCTGCACCACCCGCTCGCTGAAGAACGAGGGCATCGCGGTGCCCGAACGCTGGCGCTGGGGATCGGCGAGGAAGGCCCGGACGAAGCCGGGCGTCAGCTTGTCTCGCACCCGGTCCAGAGGCGGGCCGATGGGCTCGACGGAGCCGATCCACGCCGCGCGGTGGCAGCCACCACACCCCAGCCGACGATAGGCCCGCACCCCCTGCGTCAACCGCGCGCCGCCCGCGAGCTCCACCGCCTGCCACCCCGGGTGGCAGCCGAGACAGGAGGCCTGGGCCTGGCGCCGGCCCAGGGCGCCCTCGTCGCCCTCCGCCGGCAGACAGCGATCCACGTGCTCTCCGCCCGCCGCGTGGCACGCCGTGCACAGAAACCGGGAGGGCGGGTGCTGCTTCAGCAGCGCGCCGGGATGCGACCGATAGGGGTTGTTCAACGTCGCCCTCCCCGGCTCCAGGATCCCGACGTGACACGTGGGGCAGCGGTCCGCGCCGTCGGCGGTGACCAGCTCCCGCACACCGCTCTGCAGCGGCGTGCGCGTCAGCTCCGCGTAGCGCTGCTGATGGCGCTGGTAGGGCGCCGCCGCCCTCGACTCGTGGCGCACGAGATACACCACGGTCAGCAGGCCCAGCAGCGACAGCACCAGCAGCGCCGTGCGCTGACCCTTCTCATGCAGCGGTGGTGGTTGGTCCCGTCGCACGTGTCAGATCCGGAACCAGGAGTTGACCCACAGGTAGCGTACATCCAGAGTCGCCACCAGCAGCACCTTGACCCCGATCCCCAGCGCGGTGATCAGCAACACCCCCGCCACCAGGAACCGCGCCCACCCGACGCGGGAAGCCCGGCGCCACGAAAGCGGCAGCAGGAGATAGGGTCCGAGGCACACGACGGCCCCCACCACCTGCGCCAGCCCGCCCTGAAGGCCCAGGCGATCGCCGAGGGACAGCGGCTGGGGCGGCGGCAGCGGCGGATCCACCGGCGCCGGATGCCACGCCGGCTGCAGCATCCAGTGCTCCCCACGGAACAGCTGCCCCACGATCATCGGCAGCAGCCACACCAGCAGCAGGCCCAGCAACACCAGCGCCGCGGGCCGACCCAGCGAGTAACGTCCACCTCCCTCGGAGTCCGGGTCGAGGTAGGGCAGCGCGCACAGACCGAAGACCATGAGCAGCGGCAGCACGGCGCCGGCCAGCCACGGATCGAAGTACTGCAGCATCTCCTGGATCCCGACGAAGAACCAGGGGGCCTTGGCCGACAGCGGGGTCACCGTGGAGTCCGCCACTGGACCTAACGGCAGCGGCAGCAGGATCGCCCACCAGCTCACGAACAGCGTGACGGCCAGCGCCGCGATCAGCTCCCGCCGCAGCAGGTGCGGCCAGGTGGTCAGCGGCGGCTCCTCGTCCCCGTCGGTGGCCGGCTCCCGATTCCGACGGCGGGCCGCCGCCAGCCCGACCCACATCGTGGCGCCCAGCAGCAGCAGCACCAGGGCCAGGGCGTCGGGGTGTCGTGACAGATAGTGCAGCATCACAGGGGACCGCTGAATCCATCCTTGCGCACGCGCCAGAAATGCAGCGCCATCATCAGGCCGCCCACCAGAGGCAGCACCACGCAGTGCAGCACATAGAATCGAACCAGGGTCGGGGGGCCCACCGCGCTGCCACCCAGCAGCGCCGCCCGGAGGTCACCGTCGGGTCCCACCAGCGACGCCGGGCCGTCGGCGCCCACCACCGGCATGGCCGAGACCATGTTGGTGGCGACGGTCGTGGCCCAGTAACCTTTCTGGTCCCACGGCAACAGATACCCGGTGAAGGCGATGGCCAGCGTCAGCACCAGCAACAGCACCCCCAGCACCCAGTTGAACTCCCGCGGCGGCTTGTAGGACCCGGTGAGCAGCACCCGCACCATGTGCACGAACACCGCGATCACCATCCCGTCGCCAGCGTAACGGTGCAGGCTGCGGATGAACGCGCCGAACGGGACCTGCTGCCCCAGCAGTACCAGGTCGCGGTGGGCCTGCGCCACCGTCGGTCGGTAGTGGAACATCAACACCACTCCGGTGACCACGGTGATCAGAAACAGCAACAACGAGATCCCGCCGGCGCACAGCGTGAAGTGAAACCGCACCGACTCGCGTCGGATCCGCGCCGGGTGCAGGTGCAGCCACAGGTTGGTCAGGATGGCCTGGAGCCTGTTCTGCGGCGTGTCCTCGCACCCGTGTCGCAACACCGATCGGCGCAGCTGGCGCCCCAGCCCGGGTGGCGCGTCCCGTGAGGCCTTCCCGTTGCACGGGCGGGTCATGCGTCTCGCCCCTCCGGGGAAAAGCGGACGAAGGCTCCCGGCTGACTCCATTCGCCGAACTCCCGCCGGTAGCGTACCGAGGGATCCACCAGCAACTGACCGTCGGAGGAGAGGGTGATGAACACCCGCTCCAGGTCGCGCGCCGCCGGCCCGCGCTGCACCTGCCCGTCCAGCGTGAAGGTGCTCCCGTGACAGTTGCAGGCGAGACGCTTCCCCGCCGTGTCGTGCCGCAGGCGACAGCCCAGGTGCGTGCACCGCGCCGACAGGGCGATGAATCCCTCGGCGGTCCGCACGACCCAGACCCAGTGGTCGCGGAGCATCGCATCGCCCATCTGCCCCACGGCGTAGTCTGCGGGGCGTCCGGCCTCCAGCCGCACCGCGCTGGCTCTGCCGGCTCGCGGCCACAGCGTGCGCAACCCGAGCCACGCGCCTCCCAGCATGGAGGTCGCCAGGCTCCACAGCGTGGCCCGGGCCAGGAGATCGCGGCGCCCCAGCAAGCGACCGTCTCTCAGTTCTTCTGCCACGGCCGTCTCCACCTGGACATCGGCTCGTACCAGCTCGGCGGCCGGGTCATGGCGCGCCACACGCGAGACCGGTCATCCGACAGCGAGAGAATGTATCGAGTGAGATCCCACCGGTCCTGCGCCGACACCTCCTCCGGTACGGCGGGCATCGGCGTGCCCTCGAGCCCGGTGGAGAAGGCACGGTAGACGTCGGCCGCGCGGAACCCGCCTCGAAACACGCCCCGCGCGTGGTCCCGGGGGCGGATCGACCGCCCCTGGGCATCCACCAGCGTCCCGGCCGCCGGACCGTCCCCCCGGCCAACCGGGCCGTGACAGCTGCGGCACCCCTCCCGGACGTAGATCCCCTCACCGCGCGCGCGGACCGCCGCCCTGGCCCCGGGGGCGTCCAGCACCGCCAGCGGCTCCCCTGCCGTCTCCTCGGCGAACCGATCGCACCGCAGCTTCACCTGTTGCACCAGCGCCCTCAGCGAGGGAAGCGGCAGCCGATCGCCGAAGCTCGGCATGGCGCTTCCCGGCAGTCCGACGTACAGCGAACGCAGCAGATCCTCGTCGGTGGGCAATCGACCGGCGCGGGTCGACCGCAGCTTGAAGTTGCACCGGGTGAGGTCGGATGGCGGCGGATCGAGCTCACCCGCCAGGGGGGTATCGCCCCGGCCCTGCTCGCCGTGGCAGGCGCCACACAGGGCGCTGTACATCGCCGCTCCCACCGTCGCGGGGGCCGCCACCTTGCGTGTTGCGGTTCGCTCACCGCCGAACAGCGGCACCGGACCGGCTCCGGGTCCCGACGTCGCCGCACGTGGGCCACAGCCCGACCCGAGCAACGCGAGCCACAGCGCGGCGGCGGGCAGGGCGCTACTAGAGATAGACATGCAGCATCACCTCCAGCCGATCCGCCGCGTCCAGCGGCTGCTCCGTCTCCGTCTGGCGCAGCAGGTAGTAGATCTTGGCCTCCACCATCCGCAGCACGAACAGATCCAGTCCGACCTTGAACTGCTGGCGTCGATCGTATTGCAGCTGCAGGTCGGCGTCGTGGTAGTCGTAGCCCAACCGCAGGCTCACGCCCCGGGTCACCAGCAGATCGACCTCGGCCATGGCGGCCACCCCATACCCCCAGCGGCTGCTGTCCTGGGGCCGATCTCCGATGAGATCGGCCTCCGCCTGCAACACCACCCGACCCAGGCGTACCCCGAGGTGCGAGCCGAACATCGCGCGACAGCCCTGCTCGGATGGGTTGTACATCGCGCTCAGACCCAGACGCCCCGCGTCGAGGTTGAGCTCCAGTAGCCCATACAGCGCCTTGTACACGTCGTCATCCGCCGCCGAGAAGCTGCCGTTGGTCACGGCGATCGCGGCCATCAACGGACCGATGTCCGCCCCCAGCTCGAGGCCCATGTCGGGGTTGGCGAAGTTGACCCCCGTCGCCCGCCGGGTGAAGGTGTCGTCGTCGAGCAGTCGCAGGCCAAACGGCGGCAGGAGCCAGCCGCCCTTGAGATACGTCGACCACGGCCCGCGAATCAGGGCCCACGCCTCGCGGCTCCGAGCGCCCCCCCCGGCGACCTGCTCGTCGACGTACAGCACGACCCGCTCGGGCCAGGGCCGCAGCTCGAGGTACAGGTTTCCTGCGGTGGCATCGAACGAGTTCTGCGTCGACTCACCGAAGGTCGTGGTGTTGGACAGGCGAAGATCGCTGCCCAGCGCGAGCCAGGAGGTCACCTCCCCGGTGGCCATCGCGCCAACGAACCACGACGTCGCGGCGCCGTCGTCGTTCGCGGCGGGCGGCTGGCTGCGTGGCCGGGTCCAGGGCAGGGCCAGGGACGAGCGCGCGTACAGCGTTCCATACGCCGTGCGCTTTCCGCCGCCGGTGGGGTTGGTGTGGCAGCGGCTGCACCGCAGGCCGGTGCGCACCGAGAAGTGCGGCTCGGCAAACGCCGGGCCGGCCCACAGCAGAACCCAGAGCCAGACGACAGCGATCTTGGGGCGAACCTGTCCCCGACGCCGCGGGCGATGGGAGGTCTGACGTGGCGGAAGCGGACCGATCGAGGTGAGGTGGTGGGTCACCTGGGGCCGACCAGTCCGCTTTCGAGGACCGATCGGGATGGGGTGACGCTCACCTACCCCCGACCGGTCCGCTTTCGAGGACCGATCGACCCAGGGTGGCGGGTCACCTACCCCCGATCGGTCCGCCTGGAGTCCGCCGAAACCCGGAACGAACTCCAGGCATCGCGTACTTGCTGCGCGCGCGGACTGGGGGACGGACCAGCGCGCGCTAGTCATTCGGCGCTCCCCGCGTGATCCAGACGCGGACCTGATCGATCTCGGCCTGGGGCCGGGCAGGCGCCAGCCGCGGCATCTGGTCGCCCACGATGCCTGGCCCCCCCTCGAGCTTGCGCACGAGGTAGCTGCGATCCGCGTTGCCCGGGATAACCCGCACCTGGGACGTCACCTGCTTGCTCGCGACGTTGACCAGGTTCTCGTGGCTCTTGCCCGGGTTCAGCCGCAGATTGGCCGCCGGGCTGGTGGCCTCGTGACAGTCGGTCACGCAGTGGTGATCGAAGATCTGGGTCTGGATCACCGACAGGCTGGTGCCGCCGCCGACGCCGTCGGAGAGAGCGGCCCCGTCACTGGCCGGCTGCGGATCGGGACAGCAGGCCGACAGAAGTAACCCGAGCAGGATGCCGTATGGTCTCACTGGTGAGTTGCTCTCGTGGGGCGGTACGACGTGCACGGACGTGCACGAGGCGTGCCCGGGCCGTGGATCCCTGGGAGCCGTGGATTGCCCGGACATAATCGAGTCATTCTCCTTCGAAGCGCCACGGTCGGTCGTCGATCCGTCGCCCACAACGCACGCATCGGGGGCTGTGGCCCCAGGGGTGCAATGCGATGCCACGCTGTTTCCGCTGGTATGGATGTTGCCAACAGGGAGAGCCGGGGGCAAGTTCGTGCGCGAGGTGCCGCAATATGCGCTCGCCGCGTGTGCCATGTATAATGTGTGCCGCATGTCGATCCGTGTAAATCATCTCTCCCGTATGGGGCTGGTGTTCGTGCTCGCTGCCGGCGCCTGCCTCAACTCCCCCGATCGGGGTGAGCTGGAGCTGGAGCTCCTCGGCGCGATCTACCCCCGGGCCCGCTGCGCCAAGGGGCCGGCCGCGCTGGGCCGGCTCTACCCCCTGGGAGAACCGGTGGCCGGGGGCACCGGGGTCCTCGGCCCCGATGATGTGGCGCTCGCCACCAACGCCGAGGGCATCGCCACGTTGAAGCAGATCCCGGCTGGCAGCCACGCCCTGAAGCTCTCGGCCCCCGCGTTCGTCCCCAGCGACACGTCGGTGACGATCAAGCCCGGGGCCACCACCCGCCTCCGGATCCAGATCAGCCCCTGCGTCTATGGCGGGGGCCACCAGCGACGGGTGGGGTTCGACAAGCCCGTCACGTTGACGGCGACGACCCTGTGCGGCGACCGGTGGAACAAAGCCGACTACACCTGGACCCAGGTGGAGGGCCCCGACATCCGGGGCACGGTCACCGACTGGAATCGACAGCAGCTGACCTTCGTCACGCGCAAGCTGGAGGACGTACGCTCGCTGCCCGACGACCCCAAGATCCTCAGCTTCTCGCCGGACCAGGCGGGCGAGTACGTGTTCCAGGTCACCGCGCGGAACCAGGATGGCCTGGTGGCCAAGGACTACGTGCTGGTCACGTCGGCCAACACCACCGGCGGCATGAACAGCATCCCACCCTACGAGACCTACTACTTCGTCGGCACGAAGCAGGGCCCCTGGAACTGGCGCATCTCCCGCTGGCCCACGGGCTGGCCCACGACGCTGGAGGGAGAGAACACCCGCACACCCTCCGTTCACGTGCTGCCGTCGGGACCGCTGACGGTGCAGGAGACGCTGTCCATCACCAACGACTCCACCGGGATCACCTTCTCGCTGGTGGTGGGCGACTGGGGATCCGTGCCCCGGGACTGCGGCCGCAGCGGATGTCACCCACCCCTGCAGCGGAGCTGGGAGGGCACGCGGCACGCCAGCACCTGGCACCGGCTGATCGATGGTCAGCTGCCCTCCGCCCGGGCCCCGGGCGCCGAGTCCTGCGCCACCTGCCACAGCCTGGGATACGATCGAAGCGTGACCAATGGCGGATACGATGACATCGCCAAGCTGAACGGGGTCACGTTTCCCGACGAGCTGAAACCCGGCAACTACGCCGCGCTGCCGGTGCGGGTGAAGGAGGTCAGTAACGTCCATTGTGTCGCGTGCCACGGTCCGGCGCGGGTGGACCCGCCGGTGGCAGAGCAGCCGGGCCGGTTCGAGGTGGGGGTCTGCGCTCGCTGTCATGATCGATTGCCGGAGCAGGATCTCGTGGCCCAGTGGCGTACGAGCCTCATGTCGCGAACGATCAAGGGCGACCTCAACGGTCCCGAGGCCCGCTCCGAGTGCGCCCGGTGCCACACGGCGCAGGGGTTCTACTACAACAACTTCGCCCTGGGACGTCCACCCAACCCCAACGTGATCAGCTTCATCTGCTGTGAGAACCTGGCGCCCATCACCTGCCAGACCTGCCACAGCCCGATGTACGCCCGTAACAAGGCCCAGCTCTTCGCCTACGACGGGGTGCGTACCACGAGCGGCCTGGACCTCAAGCAGGTGGGCTCGGGTGCGATCTGCATTCACTGCCACAACACCGAACACGACGTGACGCAACCCCGGCCGCTTTTGGACCGCCTGGCACCACACTCCCCGCAGGCCGACGTGAGCTATGGTCGGGGTGGATTTCGCCTGGGCCCGGACAGCTTCCCCTTCCCCGCCCAGCCCACGTGCTCCAGAGACGCGGGCGACGGCTGCGCCACCTGCCACATGGACGAGGGGGCCGCTCACGGCGACCCGAGCTACCGCAAGGTGGGGGATCACACGTTCCACATGGTCTCATCGGAGGGCGTGTCGAACACACGCCCGTGCCAGGTGTGCCACGATGGTCGAGAGAGCTTCGACCCTCGAGCACGCCACGACTATGACGGCAACGCGAAGGTCCAGAGCGTCCGCCAGGAGGTGGACGGGCTGATGGTCCTGCTCCAGTCGCGACTCTCCGCCGCCATCGTCGGCCGGGGCTACGCCGGATGCGACCCGGGCGCCACGGCCGGGGTGTTCGTCAAGCGCGGCTTCGCCCAGAAGATCGTGGTCACCGACGCCCAGGGATTCGACCTGGGGGACTGCGACCGCAACGGCGTGGTGGAACGGAAGGAGCAGCCGTTCCTGTTCCCCGACACCGACCTGCTGCTGCACAAGGCGGCCTACAACTACCTGCTGGTGCAGAGCGACAAGAGCCGGGGGCTGCACAACCTGCCGTTCGTGGTGAGCCTGCTGCAGCGGACGATCCACGCCGTGACCGGCGGCAAGAACCTGCCGGACTGGGACCTGTTCCAGCCCCGGTGAGACCCGGGCCCCGGGTACGAAACAGGCGACACGCAGATCTTCGTGTTATCGTTCCCCTGGCCGCTGATCGTGGAGCGGTGGTGGATCGATGAAGGAACGGCTCGGCGCCATCCTCGTACGCGCAGGACTGATCAAACCCGAAGAGCGCGATCAGGGTCTCGAGGCCCAGATCCTGTCAGGGGGTCGTCTGGGGACGAATCTGGTCGACATGAATCTGCTCACCGTGGACCAGGTGGGCCAGTACCTGTCGACCCAGCACAGGCTCCCGCTGGCCAGCTTCGACGACCTGTACCGGGCGCCGGACGACGTGGTGAAGCGGGTCCCCAAGACACACTGTGCGCGGTACAAGGTGTTTCCGCTCAGGATCGAGGACAAGCTGCTGCACCTGGCGATGCTCGATCCAGACGATCTGGTGGCGATCGACGAGCTGAACTTCCTGCTGGCGCTCCAGATCCAGCCCTACGTGGTGCCGCAGCTGCGGCTGTTGCAGGTGCTGGAGAAGCGTCACGGGTTCATGCGCGAGCGGCGGTTCCTGCGCATCCCCGACGAGACCGAGTCCGCGCCCCGGCGGTTCCTCCACGCCCGCACCATCACCGGACCGTTCTCTCCCACCGGCCGCATCTCCGCGCTGATGCCGGCCCTGACCGAGGTCCCACCACCCGTCGAGGCCGCGCGACCCACGGAGCCCGCGCGACCCTCGGAGCCCGCGCGGCCCACGAAGCCCGAGGCAGCCGTCGCTCGCGGCGGTGCGGCCAAACCTTTCGAGGGGCAAGCCGACGAGAACCTGGTCTTCCTCGACGCGCGGGCCACAAGACACGAGACCGCGCGCCCTCCCCGAAGCGCGGAGCGCTCGACCTCCGACGAGGTGGACGACGGCATCGAGGTCGTGGTGGAGGAGCCGGACGACATGACCGAGGTGGTGGACGTGCCTCCCGAGGTGCCCACCGCCGTGGTCCCCGCCCCGCAGGCCACGCTGGCCGAACACGCGACGCACGGCCCCGGCGACGACGAGGTCGACACCGCGGTCTTCACGCCACCCTTCACGCCACCCAAGGGCAACGAGGACGAGACCCGGGTGGTCCACGACACGCTGACCATCGGGGGCCTCAGGTCCGCCGCGACCGCCATGGAGCACGCCGAGGACCGCGACGCGATCATCGATCTGCTGGTCCACCCGTTCCGCTACCAGCCGGTGCTCGGCGTGCTGTTTCTCGTCCGCGGCGAGATGGCCGTCGGCCTCTCGGTCTCCACGGCCCACAAGCGCGAGGAGGTTCGTGGCCTGGCGCTGCCGCTGGCCACGGCGTCCCTGCTGCACGAGGCGTTCTACCGCAAGCAGGTGGTCCTGGGCACCGCGGCAGAGGACCCCCTGCAGCAGGTGATTGCCCGCTACCTGCGGTGGGACGAACCGGAGGAGGTCTGCGTCGCCCCCGTGAGCCACGGCGACCGTGTGATCAACCTGCTCTGCGTCCAGACCCGCACCGGCACGCGCTTCCCCGCGGAGATGAAACACGAGATGGAGGCGCTGTGCGATCGGGCCGCCCAGAGCTACGTCGCGCTGATCCACCGGAACAAGCGCCCCGTCACCCGACCCCACGACGCCGCGCCCTCCCCCGCCGAGGTGGACAACTCGGCCCGGCCGGTGCTGCCCGACCGGCGCTTCTTCGTCACCGGCCACGTGGGTCAGGAAGGCATCGCGGCCGTGTGGCGCGCCATCGACACCCGCAGTCAGCGCGTGGTGACGATCATGGTCATGCCGGCCAGCCTGCTCCGGGACGACCAGCTGCAGCAGCTGTCGGTGGTCGTGGATACGCTGAATCGTCTCAACCACCCACACGTCCTGCAGCCCCTGGCCACCGGCACGTGCGAGGACGGTCGGGCCTACCTGGCCACCGAGTTCGCCGGGGCCAGCAGCCTGCGCCAGCGGCTGACGGGGAAGCCGCCCCCGCCGCATCCCGAGGTGGCCGAGATCGTGCGGCAGCTGGGTGACGCATTGGTGGCGGCGCACGCCGGCGGGGTTGTCCACGGCGACCTGCGACCGGAGAACGTGCTGTTCCCCCTCCCCGACAAGCTGCAAATCAAGCTCGCCGGTTTCGGCATGCCCCGCGGCCTGCCCGCCGGTCTCCCGCGACCTCACACCGCGCACTACCTCGCTCCCGAGGGCCTGGGCGTCCCGGGCAACGAATCGGTGGACGTCTATGCGCTGGCGGCGCTGACGTTCGAGATGCTGGGCGGCAAGCTCCCGCTCACGGGTGAATCCATGCTCAACCCGCCCGAACTCCCCCCGCTGCTCCCGGGAGTTCCACATCCGGCGCTGAATCTGCTGGCGCGCGCGCTGGCCCAGCAGCCGGAGCAGCGCCCCGGGATGCGCGAGCTGGCGCAGGATCTGTTCCGCGTGCTGCGCTCGTCTGTCGGGTGACGGACCTTCGCTAGCTTCCTTCGGCCAGCAGCGCCAGCGCCTGCCGGCCGGCCTCCTCGTGCTGCTCCACGCGCTGTCGGACGGCGGCGGACAGATCAGACAGCTGCTCGTGATCGATCTGCAGCGCGAAGACCGTGCTGTCGGACACCACCGTCACCGGGGAGGGAGACAGTCCACCGATCAGATCCCCGGTTCCCTGACGCCCGACCACATGGATCACACCGTCCACCGTGGCCACGACGCGGGCCACACCGACGACGATGATCTGGACCCCACCCGCCTCGTCGTGCTCCAGCATTCGCTCTCCAGTGCGATAGGTCACGTGGCGGGCGACCTTCAAGCAGCGCTGGACCTCCTCCTGGTCGAGGTCGGCGAACAGCGGACACAGGCTGGTGGCCGCCTCGAGGTACCACGCGCGGAGCTGGGACACCACGGGAGGCAGGCCGGTGGCGGCTGGATCCGGCGGCAGATGCAGCTTGTTGCGGCTGAGCACCCGAAGCTCGCAGTCCGTGAGCGTGACGATCGTCGTGGTGCTGGGGACGCCAGCGATGACCCCCGCCTCGCCGAAGAAGGCGCCGGCCTGAAGCGTCGCCACCTCCTCGAAGAAGCCGCGGTCACGGGTGGCGTGAACGCTCCCCTGCTCGATGGAGTAGACCAGCTGGCCCAGCTTGCCCTGGGTCAGGATCGGCGAGCTGGCCCCGAGCAAGACGGGCTCCATCTGCTGATACACCGCCGGATCGATATCGTCACGTTGGCCGGCGAACATCAGACAGCGGCAGGCCAGCACCGTGGGCCAGGCCTGGGGCGAGCAGACAAACCGCGCCAGGGTGGGATCGGCGCCGCTGCCCAGGTCGGGCTCCGGCGAGGCCCAGCTCCCGGTATGCTGGTCGCGTTCCTCATCGGCGCCAAGAATCGCCCGGCTCCCGATGTAGGTCAGGGTCTTGACGTCCGCCTGCTCGCACGGCAGGTGCGCCTCGGCCGCGGCGATCCAGCGCGGCAGGCCGGCGTCGCGCGCCGCCTGGGCCAGCATGCGCCAGTGGTCCTCACCCACCCGTGCCAACTCGGCCGCCTGGACACGAGCCTCGAGCTCCAGCGCGAGGTTGTTAGTCTTGCGCGCGAGGAACGCCAGCCGGGTCCACTCCCAGGCCCGATGGCCCAGGTTGTTCACCAGCCATTGTTGCAGCTCGAGGGCACGCGACAGCGAGCCGGCTCGGATCAGATCCCGGATTCGACCACGAAACTTCTGGAGTGCATCAGCCATGAAACCTGCACGGGCACATCTCTTCCCACGTGTCCTCGTCCAGGCCTACCGGATCGCGTGCCTTCTCAATGGCAACACTGTCCAGGTCGCAGGTCAAGCAGCGTGTTGCGCTATCCCTCGGGTCGGAAGCGGCCAACCTCCGGCGGATAGCGCACCACCACCCGTGAGCCTTCCCGCCGGTGCCAGTCGCACCGGTGGGTGGGCACCGTCCCACGCCGGAAGTGGTCCAGCTTGCGGTGGGGACACTGCGCCCCGGCCAGCATGCCCGACACGGGACAGACCTCGGCGGTGGTCAGCCCGCCAGGCCGCGGTGGCAAGGTCAGCGAGCGGCCCTGACCCGCCACGAGCAGGCCCGCTCGCACCAGCGGGGCCGCCGCCTGCATCGCCAGAACACCTTGCCCCGGCTTGCCGTCGAAGTTCCCGGCCCACGCCGCCACCGTCAGCTCTCGCGTGACCCCCAGCGCCACGGTGTCGGCGAAACCTCTGGCCGTGCCGGTCTTGACCGCCACGGGGAAGGGCAGGTCCACCGGAAGCTCCTGGCCAAACATCGGTCGCCGCGCCACGGGATCGGCCAGCATGTCCATCACGAGCCACGCGGTCTGTTCGCTGAACAGCCGGCGCTCGGCCACCGGGGTCGGGTGCCAGCGGGCTCCATCCGGGTACACCAGCTCCAGCACGCCATGCGCCGGACGTACACGGCCGCCTCGCGCGAGGAAGCCGTAGCCCGCGGCCAGGTCCAGCAACCGAACCTTGGCCGAGCCCAGGGCCAGACGGAGACCGTACTCCGCCGGGGTGCCGGGCAGCGGTGCCACACCGCCGTGCCGCAGGGTGTCCATCATCCGCTCCAGACCCACGCGCTCCAGCACATGGATCGCCGCCAGGTTGTAGGATCCCGCCAGCGCCTCGCGATACCGCACCGGACCGTGCTCCCTCTGGGTCAGTTGACGCACGCGGTACCGCGAACCTGGCACATCGTGGATGTCGTAGGCGATGCTCGCCGGACTGTCCCCCAGCTGCTCCATCGCCAGGGCGTAGATGAAGGGCTTGAGCGCGGACCCTGGATGTCTCCGCCGGGTCACGATGTTGATCTGGCCGTCGGGCGGCTGGCGGTACCCTGCCGAACCCACCATCGCCAGCACCTCACCGGTGAGGGTATCCAGGATCACCAGCCCGGCCTGTGTCACCTGTCGATGGCCGAGCTCCACCACGTGCTGCGCCACCTGCTGCTGCATCCGGCGCTGCAGCTCCAGATCCAGCGTCGTCCGCAGCACGCCGCCCCGACGACGGCCGGCCGGCGGAAGCGTACGCACGACCCAGTCCACGAAGTGCGGCGCCTGCCAGGCTGGTGGCCGGAGCCGGAGCCCGATCGGCTGCTCCCGCGCGCGTCTGATCTCATCGGGGCCCAGGCGGCCCTGCCGCAGCAGCAGGGCGAAGACGTGGTCCCGGCGACGCAGGAGCCGCGGCAGGTGGCGTACCGGATCGTAGTGCGATGGACCCCGCACCAGCACCATCAGCAGCGTCACCTCCCCCACGCTCAGGCTGGCGGCGGGCTTCTGGAAGTAGGTCCGGGCCGCGGCCTCGATCCCATGGGCGCCATGGCCGAAGTACACCCGGTTGAGGTACTGCTCCAGGATCGCGTGCTTGTCCAGCGCGCGCTCCACCCGCAGGGCCAGCACCGCCTCGCGCAGCTTGTTGCGCCAGGTCCGGGGCTTGCCGGCCGAGTGCACCATGCGCATCAGCTGCATCGTGATCGTGGACCCGCCGAAGCGACCGCCGCCCGGTCGCAGATTCAGCCACAGCGCACGGGCGACGCCCCACGGATCCACGCCGTGATGCTCGAAGAACGACTGATCCTCGGAGGCGATCAGCGTCAGCACCGCGTGGGACGAGATCCGGTCCAGCGTGACCCAGCGGTCCCGACCGGGACGGCCATCCACCGCCGGCAGACTGCGCAGCTCGCGCCCCGCCCGATCCACCAGCACCAGCGGGCCCCCCTCCCGGGGCGACAGCTGACCCACGGGGTAGGGAAACGCCACCACCGCCACCACCAGCCCCATCGCGGCGGCCAGCGCCAGCGTCAGCGTCAGCAGCAGCAGACGACGCCCCAGGCGCAACACGCGGCCCGCCCACCTCGTTCGGGGTGCAACGATCATCGCTGGACCTCGATCCGCGTGGCGGCGCCGTGCCCGTTGATGTCCGGCTCGTACATCGCCTCGACCCGGGGGCCAGCGGCTGCGAAGCGGCCGGTGATGGTGGCCCGCGCCACGTACTCCAGAATGAACCTCCCGGCATCCAGGCGGTCCGCGAAGGCCAGCACCCGGTCGTCGTGCAGCTCCTGGTGGGTCCAGCCCGCGGGGCGGTATCCGTCCGGGTACCACCGCATGTTCTGCTGTGTGGTGGACCGCCGGCCGGCCTGCGCCGAGGTCGCCAGCTGGTCGTTCACCGGCTCCAGGCCCGCGGGGAGCGGGTCCACCAGCGCCACGTAGTGCCGCTGCTGCGAGCTCTGGACCTTGACCAGCACCTGGACCAGCTGCCCCGCCTTGATCGTGGTCTGCAGCGGCATCCCGCTCGCCAGGTCGCGGTACTCGCGCTCCACCTTGAATCCGTGATCCACGACGCCGCCCCCCGAGGGGCCGGGGGACAGGCCCGCGTCGCGCGCTTTCACATCCGGCGCCGCGTCGCGCGCCATGATCAACCTGACGGTGTACAGCGCCTTGCCCCCGGCGGCGGCGAGCCGCAGAGGTCCCTGCCGCAGGCGGCTCAGCGGCCGGCTGAAGGCCAGCACCTTGCTGCCCGTCAGCCGGGCGCGGGCCACGCGCTGACCCCCGGCGAACAACGTGACGGCCGTGGTGCCCATCGTTCGCTGACGTGCGAAGTCGGACAGCGCCACCAGGGAGTACAGGTTGTCCTGGGTGTTGTACCAGTGGCCGTCGGGGCACCGGGCCTGCTTCAGCCCCTGCACCAGCCGCGGGATCTGGACGTTGGCCGGATCGACCTCCAGCAGCGCGGAGAGCACGATGGCCGTGGAGCGAACGTCCGAGTCCATGTACAGCGCCCGGTCACTCAGCTTCTCGTGCACCATGGCGCCGTCGCCCTCGACCGTCAGCGAACCGAGGAGCTCGTCCAGCATCGTCTGCTGCTGCTCGCGGGAGGCGCCGCTGTGCTTCAGCGCCCGCAGCAGGAAGGCCTGGCCGTGGCGCGGCAGCACCCGCCGGGCCTCGAACAGCCGGGCGTTGAGCCCCGGGTCCGGCTGCGCCATGCGCGCCAGCACGTAGGCCGCCATGGCCATCGTCGCGCTCTCGCCCCTGGGCGACAGGCTGCGTCCCGAGCCGTTGGCCCAGCCACGCAGCGCCCGCGCTCCACGCTGCATCGCCGCGTCGTCCACCCGCTCTCCGGCCTGGCGCGCCTCGGTCAACCCGTACAGCGCGAAGGCGGTGAGATGCGGGTAGACCTCGCCGCTGGGCCACAGGCTGAAGTGCCCGCCCGCGTGCTGATGGCGCACGACCTTGGACACCCCGGCGCGGATGAAGCGCTCCAGCCTGGGGCCCTGCAGCTGCCGCATGCCGAGGGACGAGGCCAGGTCCCGGACCCTGGTCAACGGGATCAGGCGGGACAGCGTCTGCTCCAGGCAGCCGTAGGGATACTGGACCAGGTAGCGCAGGCTCTCCTGCAGCTCCCCCAGGCCGGTGCGATCCACCGTCACCTCCAGCCGGCTCTCGCTCTGCAGCAGATCGCCGGGCCATTGCATCGCGACCACCACCGTGGAGTCCAGCTCCCCCCGGGCCAGGGTCCGCTGCTCCAGCACCACCGGGCGATGCACCGGGAGCTTCAGGCGCAACGCATCGGTGTGCTGCCCCATGCTGGCGGTGAAGGTGAAGATCGCTTGCCTCGGCCCGGTGGTGGTGACGGGGAAGCTGACCCGCGCCGCGCCCGAGGCGGGCAGCTCGACCCGCCGCGATCGGAGACCCAGCCGGACGCCGCTTCCGCTGGCCGTCACCGTGGCGGTCCCCGCCGCGCCGGTGTAGTTGTGCAGCATCACGCCCACCTCGGCCTGGTCGCCCACCGACAGAAATCGCGGAAGCACCGGCTTGGCCAACAGCGGCTTGCGGATGGTGATCCGTCGTTCGCCGGAGCCGAAGCGGCTTCCGGTGTCTGCCGCCACCGCCATCAGGCGAAAGGCGGTGAGGTTGTCCGGCGCCCTGAACGAGAACGCGACCTCGCCCGCCGCGTCGGTCACCAGGGCCGGGGCCCAGAACGCGCTGGAGACGAATCGCGAGCGCACCCTGGCGCCGCCGGACGCTCCCGAGTCACCACCGCCCTCGCTGCCCTCGATGTCCTGGGGGTCGTTCAACCGGGCGATGCGGTTCCAGTTGGTGGAGCTGTCGACGCCCAGGCCCCACGGGGCGAAGAACCGCAGCATGGGATCGGGGGTCTTGTACGCGATCAGCTGCAGCACGCCCTCGTCGGCCACCGACAGCGAGAGCTCGGCCCGCACCGGCTTACCCTGTGCGTCGGTGACCCTGATCTTGCCGCTCACTGACATCGCCGGTTCGTAGGTCTCGCGGTCTGTCTCGAGCTGCACCTTCAGCCGCTGGCTGTGGGCCGAGACCTGCAGGTTGACCATGCCCATCCTGAACAGCGGACGGTTGGCGTCGCCGCTGCCGGTCCGACCACGGACCATGACCACGGAGGCGAAGACGTTGGGCGCGTGCAGCTCCCGCACCGGGATCTCGATCCCTTCGCCCGACGTCTTGACCCGCACCACCCGGGCCTCGAGGATGCCGTCGCGCTCCAGCGTGACCAGCGCCGTGGAGCCCGACAGCGCACCGCGCGCCACGAGGCGAGCCGTCTGCCCCGGCGTGTACTCCGAGCGGGAGGCTACCAGCGACATGCGTGCCGACTCGTCGCCGCTCCAGAACGCTTCCCCCTTGCCCACGACCCAGACGTAGCTCGATGCCGCCACCCGGTGGCCCCGGGCATCCGCGGCCTCGAGACGGATCACGTACTCTCCCGGCTCCCGGGGGATGATGCGCTCCGTTGCCACGCCGGTGGCCGGGATCGCCACCTCCCGGCTCCACACCTTGCGCTGCACCACCTTGCAGCTGGACAGCGCACGAAATCCGCCGCTGGTGCTGCAGGCCTGGGTCTGCCGGATGTAACTCAGGGTCGCGGAGGTCGCCAGCTGCTGGCCCTCGGGCGCCAGCGCCACGGCGTTCACCGCGAAGGGCATGTCCACCGCCTGCACGAACTCCTGGGCGTGCAGCCCGACGTACAGCGCGCTGCGGTGCCCGGTGATCACCACGCGCTTGCTGACGCTCTGGTCCGTGGCGTCGGTGGCCGTGACCTGCACCAGGTAGTCCTGGGGCTGCTGGATCGTGCGCTCGGGGTCGCGGAACGAGAAGCTCAGCTTGCCCTGCTCGTCGGTCTGACCCTCGCCGTCGGAGATGAAGCCCAGCTCCCGGTCACGATCGCGATCCCAGTGCCAGAAGTAGTCCCCGCGCGCGCCGTAGTCCTCGAACGCGTAGTCGGCGAAGGCCGGGAAGCGGAGCTGGTGCGCCCGGCGCTGCACGTTCCACCGCACGCTGGCCCGGCTCACCGGCGCACCGAACAGGTAGCGCGCATCCAGGGCCAGCTTCACCGTGCGCCCCAGCCGCTCGTGCCGGCGAGCGCCCGAGAGCTCGAGCTCGTAGGTCACCTTGCGAAACGCCTCGACCTGGAACCGCTCCACGAAGCTCTGCTGCGCCACCGTGGCGGTGACGGTGTAGTCGCCCAGGGCAGCCTCGGACGACAGCCCGAGGTCGAAGGCGAAGCCGCCGAACGCGGTGAGCGACAGGCGGCGACGGAAGATCGTGGCGTCCCGGCTGTCCTTGATCAGCAGGTTGACCGGCACCCCCGCCGGCACGCGGGGCGCCTGCCCCACGGCGATCTCGCGCACGAGCCCCTTGAAGTGCACCTTCTCGCCCGGGCGATAGATCCCACGATCGGACTGGATGAAGCCCCGGATCCGCGTCTTGCCGCCGGCCCGGTCGGTGGGCAGGCCGAAGTTCCAGATCTGGATCCCGTTCTGCCAGTTGCCATCCACCACGGCCATGTCGCCACCCTGCTCCACCACCACCAGCAACCGCTGCGCACGCCAGCTCTCGAAATCCTCCCCGTCCGTGCCGGCCTGACGCAGCAGCGTGCTGGACCCCGGCAGGCGCAGCATGCCCCGGGGGTCGGTGACTCCACGGTGGAGCTGCTTTCCCCGGGGCGAGAAGACCGAGACCGTCGCCCCCTTGACCGGCTGGCCGTCGCTGATGCGGGTGACCCACACCAGCCCCGAGGCGGTGCCGGCCTTGACCAGCACGCCGAGGTTCGTCACGTTGGCCAGCACGCGGAACGGGTAGCGGAAGGAGTAGTAGTCCTGCTGCCGGAGCCGCTGATCCAGTCCACGCTGGACCTCGGGAGAGGTCAGCTGGGCCAGGTACAGCCCGCGATGCTCGGCCGGGCCACCGCAGATCTCGTTCAGCCGCAGGTTGTGCAGCTCCCACTTGTTCTTGCGGTGGGCGATGCGGATCTGCTTCACCTGGCGCTTGAGCCCCAGCTTGCCCCAGGGCACGCCCCCCTTGTTCGAGGAGGCGTCGTACCACGGATCGTAGTCCATGTATGACGTCAGCAGCCCGGGGATCTTCGCGCGGCTCACGGCGGCGCACTCCACGGTGAAGCGCGAGACGTTGCGTGACCAGACCGGGTAGCCGGCCGGTTGTTTCGTCGTCGCGGTCACATCTTGCGCACCCTTCACCTCCGGTGGGGCACAAGCGCTCCGCTCCGCACTCGAGCGGGGCTCCTCCCCTGAGAGACCCGAGGACAGGCCTCCAGGGGACAGGCTCGCTCCGCGCCTGGCCTCCACGGCGTAGATCCCGGTCTCCAGGCTGAGCTGCGGCGACGCATCGCCGGTCTTGAAGCGATGCAGCGCGTCCCGCCCCAGCGACTGCCCGTAGATGTCGGTCAGTCCGCGGCGCACGCGGATGGCGTAGCCCGTGGAGACGCGCAGGTTGAGGCTGGCGCTGTAGCGCGTGCGGGCGGCGTCGAGGTAGCCGCTCTGCATCCCCCTGGCCCCGGGCCAGATCACCACATGGCGCCGTACCTGCTCCAGATCCACCGGGGTGGAGAACTCGATGCGGATCGGGACCTCGTCCGCGGCGACGCTTCCACCGCCGGGTCCGAACCCGGTGACCTTCAGCGCCGCGTGGGTCCTCAGCGTCGCCTCGTACGGCTCCGGCAGCGGAGCGTCTCCACCCCAGCCGGTGATGCCGGCGCAGCGCAGCCGATACCGCGCGCCCTGCCGCAGGAGCTGCCGGGGTCGAAGCGTCAACCGGGTGGCCACCAGCTCGGGGTCCGATGTCTCCAGCTCGAGCGAAGCCTCACCCCCGCGCTCCACCTGCTGCAGCGCACACCCGGCGGTGAGCTGCAGCGCCTGCACCGGCTGGTTGAAGCTCAGGGTGATCGCCGGCCGCGGGGACAGGGCGCAGCGCGGGTCGGCCTTCGAGGGCCGCGCACCGCCGCCACATTCCACGTGATGCTCGCCCTTCAGCACCCCCAGCGCACGCACCGCCAGCGGTCGGTGGACGAACTGAAACGTTCGCTGGTTGCTGCGTCCGGCCAGCGTGCCCCTGAGCTTCACGCGATAGCGCGTCGAGGACTTCAGGCTGCTCAGCGGCTTGACCACCAGCGTCTGTCGGTCGAGCCAGTAGGCCGCGACCTTGAGCGCCGGGCTGACCTCCACCGGGGCGACGGGCAGGGGGGCGCCGACCTCGTGCGCCTGGACCGCCGGCCGATCGAAGCGCAGGCGCATGGGCGCATCCGCCGCGCCCTCGCCAGTGGCGAACGACGTCACCACCAGCGACGGTGCGTTCGTGGTCCCGCTGCACCCCACCACCATGGCCATCACCATCATCAGCGCCGAAAGCACGAGCAACCCGGTTGTGATCACGACGCAGAACGTGGACGATCGAGACGAACGCGGCACGGGGCACCTCCTGCCCCGGGTGTTCCACGTTTCGTGCCAGCGCCAGGGCGGGATCAACTGTCCGGAATCAGATGATGTTGTCCGGTGTGTGGGGCGCCAGACACAGTCGCGGGGCGACTTTGGACACGCCGCGCTCCAAGCAGACTCAGCAGCCGCGCACGGTTGTAGCGCTGGACCACGATGAACGGGACGCTGGCGACGGCGGCATACAGGATCATCAACAGCCCCACCACCGGCTCGTTCCACAGGAAGAACAGCGGCGCCATGGCCATGACGAGCCAGTGGACCAGCTCGCCACGACAGGTCTCGCGCGCAAACCGTTCGAGGTACTCGGGTCGCCGCGACGTGAAGCGCTTCTTGCGGAATCCACGCCGAAACAGCGCGGCGCCGTCCGGGAGCAGCTTCTTCCAGCGATGCACGCCGAGTAGATCCGCGTACAGCCGGCCGCCGCGTTCGAAGGCGCGGGGGTGGAACAACCACCCCCATGGATTGAAGCGCGCCACACCGATCTGCGTCAGGGCCCACGCCAGGCCCACGTGTATCACCACCCAGCCGACGATGTTGACCACGATGGTCCCCGCCATGGGCAACTGCCACAGCATCACCCACCTCCTCCGGGCAGCACTTCGAACACCCGCCCCTTCCAGCTCACCCGCCGCAACCAGCGTACACGGTACACGGAGACGAGAAAGATCCACACGAAGCCCACGAGGGCCAGGGGAAACAGCGGGGCCACCAGGATCGAGAACGAACCCGTACGCCGAGCCAGCCAACCCATCTGTACGGCGTAGATCAGCGCCACCACCCCTGCAGCCCAGGTCCAGCTCCCGGTCACCGTGGCCAGCAGCAGCCCGCTGCTGGCCAACATCCCGCCGGTGATCCACCCGATGGCCAGCGCCATGACCCGCCCGCTGGTGGTCGCGGCGCCGCTGGCGAAGCCCTTGGGCCAGCCGTTCCGCGCCGTTCAGTCCGACGAGCAGCTCCCGCTGCGCGTGGAGCTGGACGCCTCCAGCCTCGACGCCTTCGTCGACGAGGCCGGACGTCAGCGCACCGAGGATGCGCTGATCTCCTATTTCACCACCGCCGGCCGATTCGAGTACGACCGCGACAGCGGCACCGACGTCACGAACACGTTCCAGGTGGAGCAGCTCGAGCCGGGCCAGACCGAGGCGCGGCTGTACGTCGTGGCCCGGGACCTGCGGGGCGGCCAGACCGTGGCCGGACCGTTCGTCGTCCCCTTGCGGTGAGACGATCCGGGTGTGGCCCAAACGCCGGGTCGCGCCGTACAATGCCCCATGCACATCGCCCTCATCGGAGCCGAGTTCGAGGAGAACCTCGCCGTGCGCTACATCCGGGGCGCCCTGGAGCAGCAGGGGCACCGGGTGACGCAGCTGACGTTCAACGATCCGGGTGACGCGGAGCGCATCGCCCGTGAGCTGGCGCACAGCAACGCCGAGCTGGCGGGCTACTCCATGGTCTTCACCGCTCGCGCGCGGGAGTTCGCCGACCTCGCCACGGCGGCCCGGGCCCGGGGCTACCACGGGTTCCAGGTGGCGGGAGGACACTTCGCCGCGTTCAACGCCGAGGCGCTGCTGCGCGACGTCCCGGCGCTGGACGCTGTGGCGCTGGGCGAGGGCGAGCTGACGATGTGCGAGCTGGCGGCCCACCTCGACGCGCCGCAGACCGTGGCGGGCCTGGCCCTGCGTGGGGTCAACACCGGCCCGCCAACCCGCGCCGACGATCTCGATCTGCTGCCCTGGCCCGCGCGCAAGGATCCTCCGGACCAGTTCCTCGGTCTCCCCATCGTCAACATGCTCGCCTCCCGGGGCTGCAGCCACGGCTGCGCCTTCTGTTCCATCGTCGCCTGGCATCGCATGTCCGGCGGGGAACGATTGCGCATGCGCCAGCCGGAGCAGGTGGCCCGGGAGCTGGCGCAGCTCTACCACCGCGGCGTACGGATCTTCAACTTCCACGACGACAACTTCCTGCCCCGGCTCGCGGAGCAGCGCCGGGCGCGGCTGCGGCAGCTGCGCGACGCGCTTGGTTCCATGGGCGTGGGACGCATCGCGTTCGCCATCAAGTGTCGGCCCGACGAGGTGGAGCTGGACCTGATGCGCGAGCTGGTGGCGATGGGGCTGTTCCGCGTGTTCCTCGGCGTGGAGGCCGGATCGGCCGCGGCGTTGCGCCAGCTGGGGCGAGGCCAGCGGGTGGAGCACAACGTCCGGGCGCTGCAGATCCTGCGGCAACTGGACGTCCACACCTGCTTCAACCTGCTGCTGCTCAACCCCGACACCACGCTGGAGGACTTCGCGGTCAACGTCGCATTCCTGCGAGACCACCCGCACAACCCGATGAACTTCTGCCGCACCGAGGTCTACGCCGGCACGCCGCTGGAGCGCCGGCTGCGGCGCGAGGGTCGGCTGCTGGGCGACTACTGGGGACGGCACTACCGCATCGCCGACGAGCGGGCGCAGCGGGTGTTCGAGCTGTTCTACCCCGTGTTCCGGCGCCGCAACTTCGCCCACGACGGACTGCACCACCTGACGATGCAGGTGGACTACGAGCACCAGCTGCTATCCCACTTCTTCGACAGCACGCCGCGCCTGCGTCGGCAGGTGAAGCAGTTCGTGGTCGAGGTGAACCACAACACCTGCACCCACCTGGAGCACATCGTGGAGCTCGCGCAGGCAGACCTGTCCCCTGGCCCCTCAGGGGAGGCTTCTGGCCCGCGCCGCGCGGACGAGCTGCGCTCGATGGAGACCGACGACGCACGGCTGGAGCGGCGGGGACACCAGCTGGTGCAAAAGATCTGGCTGCGCGCCCAGCAGCAGCAGCAGCGCCAGACCACCAGCTCGCCCTGGGCCCGACGCGCCGCGGCCGCCGGCCTGGCCGCCACGATCTCGCTGTCGGGCGCCTGCAAGAAGGTGGACAGCGGCCCGTCCGGACATGGCAGTCAGGTGTACGAGATGGTCGCCGAGCCGATGGAGGGCGACCCGGCCCTGATCCACGACCCGCTGGGCCGGGTCCTCCTGCCGGCGATGGCCAACACGCTCGAGCGGGCGTCAGAGCTGCAGGTCGTCGTGGTCCTCGACCGCGGCGGCAACCTCACGGGCTGCCGGGTGCTGCGCACCGGGCAGGAGGTCCCCTGTCCGACCCTCGCCTTCCGCACGGAGCGGGCCGAGGCCTTTGGCCGGCGGTTCCGGCTGAGCTACACCAAACAGGAGGTGGCGCGGGCCATGGCGCAGCGTGCTCCCGACGCTGCGGTCCGCCCGGCCGACCTGACGCCGGCCAAGACGCACATGTCCGAGATGGTGGCGCCGCCGACCCACATGCGCGAGATGGCGCCGCTGCCCTCGCCGGTGCCACCGACCCACATGGGCGAGCTGCTGCCGGAGCCGACGCATCCCCCGAAGCCCGGCAAGCCCACCACGCCCAGGAAGCCCGGCACGCCCGGCAAACCCGGCAAGCCCGGCAAGCCCGGCAAGCCAAAGAAGCCCGGCAAGCCAAAGAAGCCCGGCAAGCCAAAGAAGCCCGCGAAACCCAGCAAGCCCACCGAACCCAGCAAGCCGGACCCGTCGCAGCTATCGGAGATGGCGCCCGCGCCGCTCGTCCCGCCCAGGGATCGCTACTCATGACGTGAACACCGCTCACGCCGGGTGTGAACCCGGCGTGACTCCCCGTGCCGCTCGCACCCACGTCGCCGAACCACTTCCCGGGCGCTTGCCGCCATCGATGTGATCCGCGTTGGATGGCATGACCATTGCTCCACCGCCGAGCGGAGGCCAACAATGCATCGACTGATCCTGATTCCCGCGATCCTGATCCTGGGCTGCGACCCGGGCGAGTGCCCGGAGTGCTTCGACACGCCCACGTGCCAGGACGGAACCTGCGTGCCGAGCTGCGGGGTGGCGACGCTGACGGCGCGCACCACCTACGACGACTACCAGGCCGCGACCTTCAGCTTCAAGCACGCCGCTGCGGTGGACGACGGGCGGGTCAACAACGACTGGGATCTGCTGTTCGGCAACGACTGGGATCCCGGCGGCGATCGCTTCGCCGTGAACACGGTGGTGAACGACCGCTCGTTCATCGTCGATCTGGGACACCTGCTCACGATCTGCGACGTCCCCACCGTGACCGATCCGTCGAGCTACCCCACCGGGGCCTATGGCGACCACGACTACATCGAGGTCCACCCGGACCACCTGTACTTCATCCGCAACCTCGACGACACCACACGGCAGATGGCACTGATCCAGGTGCTCGAGCACGTGCCCGACCAGTCGGTGAAGATCCGCTGGTACCGCTCCCCCGAGGCCGACCGCTTCGTGCCTCCCGTCGCCTGCGGTGCTCGGCCCTACTAGCGCGGGCGGTCAGTTGGGGACGCACACCGAGATGTCGGGGTTGTTGGGATCGAGCGCCGTGCAGGCGTAGTTGTAGCTGTTGGGACAGGCGAAGGTCCCGCCGTTGAACTTGCAGAGGTAGGCGCAGTAGTAGGTGGTCTGCCCGGTGACCGTCAGGCCGCAGATGGAGAGCATGCCGGAGGGCGCCGGGCAGCTGGCCGCCGGCGTGGTGCACGAGGCCAGGCACATCCCGTTGGTGGCCGTGCTGTCGAAGCTCATGCAGGTGTCACCCGTCGGGCAAGTGGGCTGGGCCACGTTGCAGATGGCGCCGGAGTTCGAGGGGGTGGTCCCCACGCACTGCCCCGCCGTGCTGCAGGTCAGCCCCCCGGTGCAGGTGCCGCAGCTGCCGCCGCAGCCGTCGGAGCCGCACTGCTTGCCCGAGCAGCTCGGCGTGCAGACGGGGTCGCACTTGAAGGTCGAGTAGTTGCACTGGGTGCCCCCGCCGCAGGTGCCGCAGCTCCCACCGCAGCCGTCGGAGCCGCACTGTTTGCCCGAGCAGCTCGGCGTGCAGCTGCTCACACACTGCCCGGTGCTGGTGTTGCAGGTCAGGCCGCCGCCGCAGGTGCCGCAGGTGCCGCCACAGCCGTTGGGGCCGCACTGCTTGCCCGAGCAACTGGGCACGCACGGCGCCTGGTCCGGGCTTCCGTCGAGGAAGACCACGGGTCCGTCGTGCGTGACGGGTCCGTCGTACGGGACGCTGCCATCGGTCTTCGGAGGCGGCGCCGTCCCGCACTGACTGATGCAGCTCTGCAGCGCGGCAGCCCCGGGCGCATCGCTACCGGCGATCGCCTCGCATGAGGCCGCGGTGATGCACTTGCCCTGGCACTTCTCCAGCGCGGTGCACTCGGCGCTGAGGGTGCAGCTCGCGCCAGGATCGCAGCTCTGGATGTGCTTGCAGGCCCGGCTGCAGGTGGAGCTGCCGCCGCAGCCGGCGACGATCAACATGATTCCAGCTATCAACATGAAACGAACCATCAAGACCTCCATGCACCCCTTTACGATCCGGACGGCTGGTTCTTCCCCGCGGATGGCACGGACCACACCAGCCGGTCGGGCCCGGAGGCCAGGCGCAGCCCCCGGACGTGGGCCCCGGAGAGCGACAGCACGCGGTGCAGCACCACCCGTGCCTGGTGGCCCACCAGCACCTTGGGCTGAAAATCGACCCACGGGTTGGCGTTCATCGTGAAGATCGGCAGCAGCTGCAGCCCGGCCACCGTTCCCCGCCGGCGGTCCAGCTCCAGCGCGGCGATGAGCGAGAACCGGGCGAAGACATTCATCGAGCCGAAGGCGAAGTTGCCCAGGCCGTAGACGATGGGCCTCCCGTCGTGAATCTCCACCGAGCCCATGACGTGAGTTCCGTGGCCGATCACGGCATCCGCGCCGGCCTCGATCACCTGGCGGCACAGCTCACGCTCGAACGGCGTCGGCCGCTGCTGGTACCGGTCCCCCATGTGGATCGAGACCACCGTCACACGAGCGCGGGTCCGCGCCAGGTCCAGATCCCGCCGGATGCGATCGATGGTGCCCCACGCCGCGCCCCCCTGCCCCGGGCCCCAGGCCACGTGCTGCATCGAGTAGCTCCCCTGCCCCACGCCGATGTGCGGCGCCACGTAGCCCAGAAGCGCCACGGACACACCGCCGGCGTCGTGCACCACCGCGCGGTGGGCCCGGGCCTCGGTCATGCCAGCGCCGAAGGTCGCCACTCCCACCGCCTCGAGCAGCACCATGGATTCGCGCAGCCCCACGTCGCCGCAGTCCCGGATGTGGTTGTTGGCCAGGTCCACGGCGTCGAACCCGGCGCGGCGCAGCGCCAGCGCGGCGCCAGCGTGCATGCGATACGACCAGCGCTTGGCCACGCGCCGTCCGCTGTAGGAGATCGGCCCCTCGAGGTTGCCCACCGTCAGGTCGGCGCTGGCGAGCAGGCCGCGGGTGCCGTCGAACGGGTAATCAAACCCACGGTGGGCCAGCGTCCGCCGCGCACGGTCGGCGAGCAGCGTGTCCCCCACGAACAGCAGCCGAACCCGGTGCGGTGCCGCGGGAAGCCGGGTCTGCCCCATACGATCGAGAGACAGCGGCGTCAGCGGGAAGTAGAACAACCACTCGGTGACCACCAGCAGCAGGACCAGCGGCAGCGCACCGAGCAGCCATCTCGAACGCCGTGTCACGGAGCGCGCCGCGCCGCCGCTCGCTCCTCGGGGGTCAGCTTCAACACCGCGGCCAGACATCCGAGCAGCGCCGACTCGTGCGCCGCCGTGTCACCGTCCGCCTCGGCCATCGTCAGCGCGACGCGGTAGAGCTGGACCCGATCTTTGGCCCCGATGGCCCAGCTCGCCAGCTCCACCGGGGTCGGAGGGGTCTGGAGCATGGCCTCCACCTCCACCCGCCCATCGGACGTCAGCTTCAACGCATCACAGATCTGATCGATCAGCTTGCGCTCCTGGAGCTTCAGTACGCCGTCCGCCTTGGCCACGGCGATGGCACTCCCCAGCCAGCGCCGCTGCTCCTCGTTCAGGCCCATGGCAATGCCTCCTGATTGGTGGCTCATCATACCTCGCCTCGCCATACAGCTCGCGACAACTTCTTACAAAGTATTTCCTGCCCGTGACAACTCGTGCCGGCGCGCCGCTACCCTGATCGATGTCTCACAAACCTCACCGCTCGTCGAGGACCACCATGGTACGCGGTATCGTGCTGACACTGCTGGGCGTCACGGCCACGCTGTGGGCCACCGAGCCGGAGCGCATTCGGCCGCTGCGGCTGAGCGGACCGCATCACACCCGGTCTGTGGCCGTGGTCCCCGGGCCCCGCCTGGATCCGAACCGCGTGGGGCACATGGGCGCCCCACACCCCGTGCATGCCGCGCTGCAGTTCGCCGGCCAGACCTGGATCGGCACTCACTCCGCGGGGCTGCTGCGCTTCGGTCCACGGTGGTCCGCGCCCCGACGGGTGAGCGTCCAGCAGGGGCTGCCCTCGGCGCAGATCAACGATCTGCTGCGTGACGGGACCGCGTTGCTGGTGGCCACCGGCGGCGGCATGGCCCGGGTCGACGTCGGTGGCCAACATCATGCCCGGCCAGCAGATCCACGTCGAGCTGCGCTACGTCGAGGAGCTGACCCCCGAGGACGGGCGCTACAGCTTCGTGTTTCCCATGATGGTGGGTCCGCGCTACATGGGCGAGGCGTCGCTGCGAGGGGGCAAACCCGGCGGCACCGGCCGGGCTCCGGACAACCAGCGGGTGCAGGACGCCTCTCGCATCTCGCCCCCGCTGCTGTTGCCCGGCGTTCGTTCGGGCCACGACATCGCGCTCTCGCTGCGGATCAACGCCGGGGTCGCGATCCACGACGTCTACAGCCCGAGCCACGCCACGACGCGCCACGACGGTGAAGCAGCCGGTGTCCGACATGGCGCAGATCGATCTCGACCCGGCGGACCGCATCCCCAACCGGGACTTCGTCGTGCGCTATCGCCTGGCCGGCAGCGCCGCGCGTCCCGTGGTGCTGGCGGGGCGCGATGCGGCGCTGGACGGCCACCTGCTGCTGATGATCCAGCCCAAGGCCCGGCCGGTCCGCGCCGACATCTCGCCCCGGGAGTATGTGTTCGTGGTGGACACCTCGGGCTCCATGAGCGGCACGCCGCTGGAGCAGATCAAACAGGCGATGCACAGCTGCCTGGGCTCCATGCAACCGCAGGATCGGTTCCAGGTGGTCCAGTTCGCCGGCGACGCCAGCGCGCTGGCCCCCGCGCCGCTGCCGCCCACCGAGGACAATCTGCAGGACATCGGCGACCCAACCTTCGACGGCAGGGTGCTGCAAGAGATCCGCAGCGTACGGGCGCGCCTGCCTGGACTCGAAATGGATCGTGAGCTGACCCCGGGCACCGACGGCAGCCACGCTCTGGAGTTCCGGGCGCCGGACCGGCCGGGACGCTATCCCGTGACGGTGGTGGTGCGTGACCCCGCGCGCAACAAGGTGCGTCGCACGCTGTGGCTCGTGGTCGACTGAGGGATTAGCGGCCGCCGTCGAGATCGGGGCCCGGCTTGCCGCCGGACCAGAAGCTTGCATCGTCGATCTGAGCGTCCGGCTGAGCCGGATCGCCGTCCACGCCCCACTCCGGCCCGGCGTCCTTCTTCGAGGGCGGCTGCGGCGCCACTCCCGACTCGGGCGGCTCCGGCACCTGCTCGTCAGGCGACAGCGCGTCCACGGCGGCGTCGGGCGGCATGGGATCACCCGCCAGCGTGCTGATGTCCGGCGCCACGGCGCGATCGCCGCAGCCGGCCAGCGTGGCCAGAGCGCCTGCCCCCAGCAGCGCACCACCCAGCCGCGCGAGGAAGTCTCGACGTTCGAAGCTCTCCAGCGTGGGGTAGGTCGGAGATTCGGTTCGAGGTGGCGATGCACGGAACCAGCGTTTGATCATGGGACTGTCCCTGTGGTGACTCGGTGTGGGGTTGCAGACCCCGTGCCATCTGGGCCTCCCTGTCATTCTCGATCGTTGGCCGGCGATATCCCGGCAAATCTGTCGGATTTCTGAAGGGCGGATCAGGAAATCTGAGAATGCACGTCGTCGGTCCTGTGCTTCAGCGCGCTGCGGATCGCCCCCTTCAGGTCCTCCAGCTCGTAGGGCTTCTTGAGGAAGCCGAGCGCGCCGTTCTGCAGCATGCGCCGGATCACATCCTCCTCGGTGTAGCCCGAGGAGACGACCACGTTGACCTTCGGATCCAGCGCCAGCAGTCGCGCCAGCGTCTCCTCGCCGTCGATTCCGGGCATCACCACATCCAGCAGCACGAGCCGGATCTCGTCCATGCGCTGCCGGTAGGCCTCCACGCCGGCCTCGCCGCTCTCCGCCACGATCACCTCGAACCCGATGATGCGCAGGGTGCGGGACAGGCTGCGGCAAACCAGCACATCATCATCCACCACCAGCACCAGTCCGCTGAAATTGTCGTTCGTCTGAGGTGCAAGCGATTCCGCTCCGTCGGTGGCGACCCTGGGGATGGCCGGCAGGTAGACCTCCACCTGCGTCCCCTGTCCCGACTGACTGCTGATGGCGATCTCACCACCATGACGATGGATGATGCTTCGCGACATGGACAGTCCGAGCCCCGTTCCCTCACCCATCTGCTTGGTGGTGAAGAACAGGTCGCAGGCCTTCTGCAGCGTCTCGGCGTCCATCCCGCGACCCGTGTCGGCGACGTGGATCCGCACGTGGGGACCGGGAGCCAGGTTGGGCAACGACTCCAGCGCCTCCCCGTCGAGGTCGATCAGACTGCCGCCCACGATCAGCTGTCCACCCCCGGGCATCGCGTCCCGGGCGTTGATCATGAGGTTCATCACCGCCTGGTATACCTGCAGCCGGTCGCCCTCGATGTGCAGGTCGTCGGCGATCTGCGACTGCACGTGGATCCCCGGATCGAAGATACGGCGGGTCAGAGCCACGATCTCGTCGAGCAGCCGTGACAGGTCGAGCGGCTGGCGCGTCGACTCGGACAGGCGCGCGTAGTCCAACATCCGCCGGGTGAGCTCGGCCCCGCGGGTGGCTGCCTGGCGGGCCTCCTCCATACAGGCCACCAGCTCCATCTCGTTGAGGTCGCGCCGCTGTTGCATCAGACCGAGATTGGTCAGCACCACCGCGAGGAGGTTGTTGAACTCGTGCGCCATACCTGCAGCGAGCCGTCCGATGGCCTCCATCTTCTGCAGCTGGAGCAGCTGCTCCTCCAGGGGATCGGCGTAGGTGAAGACCAGCACCGTGCGGGCGCCGAGAGAGATCTTGTCACCGAAGGCCAGCTCCTGCTCCTGGATGCTGGCGCCGTTGACCCGCGTACCGTTGCGGCTGCCCAGGTCCCGCAGCACGTACTTGCCCTGGCTGGAGCTGATCGCAGCGTGGCGGCCCGAGACACCGTCGTCCTGCAGCCAGACCTGGGCCGCGGGGTGCCGCCCGATGAGGGCCTGGCCGACGATCTGGAAGCGTCGGCCTCGATTGTTTCCGGCGAGGATCACCAGCTGCACCGTGTCCGTGGGTGGAGCGAGTTCCCGCGTGATGACCTTGCTGCGGGTGGGACGGCGCACCTCGGAGGTTGGCTCCAGGAAATCCATGTCGGGATTGTCCGTGTGCGACACTGCTACATCCTGGCGTTAGTTGGCGAAGCCCCGTAGCTGTAAGCCAGATTCCTGCTTTCGGCAACCCGTCAGCGAGGGATCCGAGGGATCCCATGCCGGGTCCGCTGGCGCATCGTGTCCAACAGGGCCATGCTCTGACCCATGGGTGCTGGTTTCCTGGTCCTGCTGCCGCTCCTCGGCTGCCACCCCCGCCCGGTTGCGCATCCGACCCCCATCGGTCCCGATCTGGGCCAGCATCACCCCCTGCGCGGTCGGATCTGGGATGCTCGGGCAGCGCAATTCATCACCGAGAGCACGCTGCTGCGCGAGGTCGCGGGCCACCGATTCGTCCTGCTGGGGGAGAAGCACGACAATCCGCTGCACCATCAGATCCAGGCCCGGTTGCTGCGCGCCGTGACCTCGGCCGGACGTCGCCCGGCGGTGGTGTGGGAGATGATCACCGACGAGGAGCAGACTGCTCTGTCGGCCTTTCACGCGCACCCGTCCAGGCTGGGTGCGGCGCTCCGGTGGGAACAACGGGGATGGCCAGCCTGGTCGATGTACCAGCCCATCGCCTCGATTGCGCTGATGGAGCAGCTGCCGATGGTGGCCGGGGGACTGGATCGCCGGGCCCTGATGATGACATTCCACGCGCCCACGAGCCTCCCGTCTCGTCTGCCACAATGGACCGCGCTGCCGCCGCCCGCGCGGCGGGATATCGAGCAGGTCATCGTCGCCTCGCACTGCAGCCACGCCATGGGGCGCATGGTGGGGATGATGGTCCGGGCCCAACTCCTGCGCGATGCCCACATGGCCCGTCGGCTGCTGGGGCACGCGACCGCGGACGGGACGGTGCTCATCGCGGGCAACGGCCACGTGCAGCGTGACCGGGGTGTGCCATTTCAGCTGGCGGCGATGAAGCCAGGTGCAGACACCTTCTCCATCGGCGTGCTGGAGGTCCAGACCTCCACCGACCCGGCGAGGTACGCGAGCGGGTGTCCAGGGTGCGCCTCACCTGCGTTCGATCGCGTATGGTTCACCCGGCGAGTGGACAACGACGACCCTTGCGCCGCCTTCCGACGGCTCCGACCCACCCGAACGCGAAGGGACAAGAACCCATAGTCGGGGGGCTGGCACCCTCCCTGGGTGTCGCCTGGATCCCCCAGGTGGTGGATGCAACGCACCGAAAACGTATGATCTCAAATGCGTAGCCGAAGGATTCCTGGCCCGATGCTTGCTTGAAGAGCAGGCATGACCCGTTCTCTGCTTCTCTGTCTGTCTGGCATGATGGTCCTGCTCGCGGCCTGCGGCGACTTCGACGAGTTCGACCGACGGGTCCGGCAAGGCGCCGCCGACAGCCCCGACCGCCGCATCATCATCACGCCCAACGCCTCCGACGCGGGGGTCCTCACGACGGATGGCACCCCGCAGCTGGACTCCGGCCTGCCCGAACCGGACAGCACGACCCCTCCCAAGACCGATATCGGGGGCACGGCCCCGCCCACTGGCCAGTGCGGGATGAACAGCTTCGAGGAGCAGGTGTTCATCCTGGTCAACCAGCAGCGTCAACAGCAGGGGCTCACTGCCTACCAGTGCGACGCCAAGGCGGTGAAGGTGGCGCGCGACTACAGCGCGCTGATGTGCAGCACGGGTCACTTCTCGCACTACGGGCCCGATGGCTCCACCCCGTGGCAGCGGCTGACGGCCGGTGGCGTGAGCTACAGCACCGCCGGCGAGAACATCGCGGCCGGACAATCCACGCCGCAGAGCGTGATGACGGCGTGGATGAACAGCTCCGGGCACCGGGCCAACATCCTCTCCTCCTCCTTCACGCACATCGGTGTGGGCTACGACACCTGCGGCCAGGGCTACAACCACTACTGGACCCAGTCCTTCTTCCGACCCTGACGCTCCAGACCTCTACTGCACGATGCGTCGGGGCAGGTCGAAATCGGACGACCACATGCGCTTGAGGTGATCCCCCAGCTGCTGCACCACCTGGGTCCAGCTCTCGTCGACCACGCGGGCCCGGATCAGGGCGTCCAGCCGATGGTCCGGGCTCGAGCCGCCCGCCATCTGCCTCTGCGCCAGATCGCGGCGCATGCGATACAGCTCCACCAGGCTGCGGTCCAGCAGCTGCTCCTCCGCCTGGCCCTGAAGCGCCGCGAGGGCGGGCAAGACGAGCGGATCGGGCGGAATGCCCGCGCAGCTCAGCCCCTCACCATGGGTGTCGGTGGCGGAGACCCCACCCTGCACGGCGCGGCTGCCCACCACGTTGCTCCCCTGGGTCAGCGTGACGGTGCCCGTGGCGCTGGCGCTTCGGGTGACGGTCATGCGCTGGTAGAAGAACGTCTTGAACACCGGCTTGTCGATGAACGGCGGACAGCGACCCACCTGGCCCTCCAGATCCTCGTAGTGCCGCCTGGCCGAGTCCACGTCGCTGGAGGCGCTGGACAGGTAGCTGGTGCAGGTGTTGGGCTGCTGCGCCCCGCACTGAGCCTGGGCCGTCTGCAGCGCCGACAGCTTCCGCTCGTAGGCCTGCTTGGCCATCTCGGCCCGACTGCGCAGACTGTCGCACTCGGGGTTGTGCTCCTGACGCGTCCCCACCTGACACTGGGCGCTGAGCCGATCGGACAGCTCGCGCTGGTCGGTCTGGGGTCGGTTGGCGCGCAGCACGAGGTGCAGCGGAGCCGCGGTGCTGATGAAGAAGATCGCCGGCAGCCGGCGCTTGATCCCGCCCAGCAGATGGAGCGAGGCCGGGCCGCTCACCGAGCTCAGCGCCTGAACATCCACGCGGATCCCCAGCGTGTCACGGAGCTGATCGAGCCGGCGCCTGGCCTCGGCCCACAGACCGGTGTCACCCGGGGCAAAGGTGGCGGCCGCCGCGGTGTGCAGCAGCGCCAGCCCGCGCAGCTTCTCCCCGTCGGCCTTCTTCTGCAGCGCCACATGCTGCTGGCTCAGGGTGTCCGCCACCTCGTCCCGTGTCCGGGCCACCGGCGCGGAGGGCACCAGCCGATCCATTCCCATCAGATGCAGGTAGTAGTTGTGGGGCTCCGTCGACGACCGCAGTCGACTCTCCTCCCTGGTGAACTTGCGGTTGAGGTCGACCCGGATCGACGCCACACGGGCCGCGGCCACCCCCAGCCTGGGCAGCTCGCTGGCGATCTTCCACACCCCGAGATAGGTATCCACGGGCTCGGGGGCGCCATCCACCAGGTCGTAGACCTTCACGACGTAGATCTGCTTCAGCATGACCCTGGCGCTGTCCAGCTGCAGCGCGACCTTCGGCTGGTCGGGGTAGATCGCCAACGACTCCGAGAAATGGGAGATGGCCTGGTCATACTGCCGGGCGGCCACGGCCTGGCGCCCCAGCTCGTTCAGCTCCTTGACCCGCGCCGGGATGCACCCACTGACGACCAACAAACCAACGACGACACACGCAGTCCTGATCCCCATTCGCTCACCGTACCACATGATTGACTCTACGCGGCTTTGCCCTCAGTCTTCCTGCATGGCACACGCGCGAAGCGAGCACGATGTGACCGAGGAGCTGGACCTGTACCAGGATCCGCTCGATCCCTTCACCCTGGTGGACACCCTGCGCAGCCTGCTGCTGTGGGGCGTGGGGCTGACCCACCTGTCGGGCTGGCTCGGACTGTTCGTCGTGCTGGACAAGACCCTGGTCAGCGGTCGGCGCTTCGACCGCCTGGGCAAGTTCGTCTGTCGCCGGGTCACCGATCTGGCCGGGATCCGGGTCCGGCGACACGGGCTGGAGCAGCTGCAGCCCGGCGCAGCCTACGTGTTTTGCATCAACCACGTCAGCCTGCTGGACCTGTTCGTGGTGTTCCAGTCGATCCCCTACTTCCACCGCTCGTTTCAGGACATCTCGCACTTCAAGATCCCGGTGTACGGCGGCTGCGTCCGGGTCTTTGGCCAGATCCCGGTGGATCGGAAGAACAAGGCGCTCAACCGTCAGGCCTTCGCCCGGGCGGTGGAGATGATCCACTCCGGGGACAGCTTCGTCGTGTTTCCCGAGGGGCATCGCAGTCGCGACGGCCGACTGGGATCGTTCTACCCCGGGGCCTTCCGTCTGGCCATCGACGCGGGAGCCCCTGTCGTGCCCATGGCCATGCGCGGTCTGCGCAACGTCTGTCCCAGCACCGACTGGCGGCTGCGCCCCGGCACGGTGGACGTGCTGTTCGGGGAGCCGATCCCGACCCGCGGCCTGACTCACGCGGCGATCCACGACATCTCCCGTCGCACGCGGCAGGCGCTGAACGATCTGTTGCGACACGAGACCTGAGCCACCGGGTGCACCGATCCGGCGGAAGACCTTCGTCGATCTTCCCGTACCCTTCGCATCGGGAGCGCCATGAAACTGACGAGCATGAGACTGACGAGCTGGAACCGAAGCCTCCCCGGGTTGATCGTGCTGTGCGTCCTCGGCTGCAACAAGAGCGACAGACCGCCCACGCCCCCGGTGACCGCCAGCCCCTCCACCGAGGGAGGCAAGCCAGGTGGAGCGCACGCGCCCCACTGGGCCGAGCTGCTGCTGGGCCAGCCGTCGAAGAAGATCGACAGCGCCGGCTTCAAGAGCCTGGGCAGCTGCATCGAGCAGGTCGAGCGCAGCCTGCCTCCCGAGCTGGGCGTCGTCCTGCCGGACTAGCGGCTCGTTTCGCTGCCACCGATGCGGCCACCTCTGGGCCGGCTACGTGTGACCGGTCCATCCGCGACGACTTCATGTAGCCCGCAGCACAGGGCGGTGGCTCGAGTGCGGAATCGACCGCGCAAGACGTGACCCGCGCTGGCCACCGCCGCCAGCCGTGCTAAGCATGGCGAGGGGGCAGGAGGCGGCATGGGTCGATATCATGGCGGGCGCATCGTGGCTCGGGCGCTCAAGCAAGAGGGGATCACCCACCTGTTCACCCTGTGTGGCGGCCACGTCCAGGCGATCTACGACGGCTGCATCGAGGAGCAGATCGGGGTGGTGGACGTGCGACACGAGCAGTCGGCGGCCCACGCGGCGGACGGCTACGCTCGGGTGACGGGGACCCCCGGAGTGGCGG
>Ga0210044_10001300_pt1 | contig 38029 bp, 26 predicted proteins | sample CryGey13umfilter_2_FD_183959 | JGI IMG/M metagenome (GOLD analysis project Ga0210044, IMG submission 183959) | Groundwater microbial communities from aquifer in Utah, USA - Crystal Geyser 4/9/14 3 um filter (SPAdes) (version 2) | ecosystem: Environmental > Aquatic > Deep subsurface >... | reverse complement strand
CGCGGCCCTTGGGCGTCCTCAATATGTTCCACTCGACAGAATTCTGATTCAGGAATGTCACGGTCCCGTTTCCCGGCCCACCAACCACGAAGTCGAGGACTCCATCTCCGTTGAGATCCTGATGTCCGTCGATGTCCCATCCGAGGTTCTGGTGGTTTTCGTGGCCCGTCACAGCCCACAAGGGAAAGCCATCAGCAAGCATGAAGTGAACCGCACCTGCTTCTTCAACACTGCCTGCCGACGTCCGGGGGGCTCCCACGAGCATGGTCTCCGTCCCCGATGACATGGACAGGCCAAACAGCGAGCCCACGTCCTCACTCCGCACGCTGACCACCGTATCGTAGGTGCGTGCATCGACGACGTAGACGGACCCACGTCCTTGAAACTCCATGGGTGCACCTACGAGCACAGTGGCCGGGGATTGAGGGTACCAAGGACCCGCGACCATCGAGTGTCCGAACTCGGAGCCCTGGCTCGCACCAACCACAATCCCCGCAGGAACAAAGCCGTACAGAAACCGCAACACAGCGCCAGTCTCGGCTTCAAACCCAGGAGTGCCAACCCAGAGACAATCGTCATGCCACAAAAGGCTGCTGCCAAAATGGCTTCCCTGGTGGGGGCCCTCCATTCGGTACAGCTCGGCACCCGTTCCGGATGAGACGAACACCACGTGCCCCCGACCGCCATCCGCATTGGGCGCACCGATAGCGAAGTCCATTTGTCCATCCCGATCAACATCAGGAATGAACGCTCCGGCCACGCCGAACGCATCTTCGATCTTGAATCCATACTGGTCACCTGACACCGCAATGGTCGGGTTGCCCACCGTGTTGATGTCAGTGTGATGGGTGACCGCCTGCGAGACCGGCCCCTTGATCCACGGGTCTCGAGCGCTAGTCGAAAGCAGCCAACCATCGCAGCCAGGGCACTTCACCAGAGGCCGGTTTGCCATCAAGAATATGCACTTGAAGTAGCCTTGATATTCGAGGCAGTAGCCACCACCGTCCCACGACTCGGAATCGCATACCCAGTCGTTCCAGGCGCGGTACTTCGTGCATGTGGTCGCCGGTGGCGTGTTGAGAGGGTCGGTGTTCGGGTCATAGCCTGGGCTGCACGCGTCTTGGTTGGCCAGCGGGTCAGGTTTGCGGTAGCATCGCATCAGCCCACCATACACATCCCCCATCATTTGGAACTGACTGTGATACATCTTGTAGTCAAGATCTCCTGGCTTGGTTCGCCATGTCCAGCTGCCGGGGACATCGCAGTCCTCACGAATGGCGTGCGTAATCCACTGAAGATACTGTCCACTCGACGAGTAGGCGCAGTCAGACGGACAGCTCATGTGGTCTTCCGTGTAGTCGCAGGTGCCATTCCCGCAGGTGCTCGAGGTCGGACAACTGCCACAGTCCGGCACACACGTAACACAGGTCTCCGTTCGCTCACAGGCCCCATTTCCGCATTGAGGTGGACAGAGACCACAATCCATCGGACATGTCTTGCAGGTCTCTCCGCTGTTGCAGAATCCATCCGGACACGTTGTTGCGCACGGGCCGCACTCCAGCGTGCAGTTGACGCAGTCCTCGCCTGAACCACAATAGTCATAGTTATTGCATCCGTGGGCGGCAATGAAGTCCCCCATCACGCAAATCCGCCTGTAGTGACACTCCCGACGTCGATCGGAGGGCGTGGGAAGCGGCTCCCATCCGAGATTGGTGAAGTACAGATCAGCCTCCCAAAGCTCTTGAATCCCGTCATGGTCGCCCACAGTCAGATCGGGATTCGCGAATTCGGCCACGCCAGCCGCGTTGCCAAAGCAGTTGCCAACGAAGTTGGCGGGCTGTTCAACTGTCCAGTTGAGATCATCGCACACGTAGTTCGTCGGAGTCGGCGCACTCCAGATGGTTGGTTTGTAGTAGCACCAGAAGTCGAAAATCTCGGTTGGAGGCGCACTGCCTGGTGGACAGACCGTGTGGCCAATTGAGGGAACCATGTTGACCGTAATGACCCCAAGAAGAACTGTCAGGACAAAGTGCCTCGGCCGATTCTGATTCACCCTCATGATACCCCCTTTCAGACTAAATGTGGAGACACCAAGACGCACGCCTCTCATGAGACCCCTCCTTCCGACAGATTGAGCTGCGGTGCTTCCCCCGCGTGCTGGTACAAGCGTGCCCGCGTTTTTTTTTTTTTTGTCAAGCAGTTTTGTCAGTCGGACGTCCGTCTGATCCCTGGGCCTGCGCAAGATCTCGGCGCGCAGGTGGATCTCCGCTGAGGTTGAGCTGGTGTGGGACCACCACCTCGACCAGGTTGAACCGATCGTCCGCCGCCGGGTGGACCCGCACCAGCCATGCTCGCCCTCGGCCTCGGACCAAGCAGGGAGTCGATTCCGCCACCCGGAGAACCGCTCGGGGCGGATTCCTCGACGCCGGTAGAAGGCCGCCATCGTCAGACCGCTCCGCTGCGACGATCACCTCGCGGGCCTCATTCGGCGTCCAGCGCGACCTTCTGCTGGCTGGGGGCTTCTTGTTCGTTCCGTGTGCCACCGTGCCTCCGCTTGCCATTCGGCACACAACGGGCACTACCAGATGCAGTCTCGAATGGATTCTCATGCGGTGCGTTCCCGCGACGGAATCAGCACTTGCACGGCGTCCAACCGAGCGCATAGTTAGCCGCGGTTCACTCACAGGAGGAGATCATGATGCGTCTGTCTGCGATGCTGGTGCTGGTGTTGTTCGTGCTGGTTGGCTTCACCCGGTCATCCGACGCGCACTGTCAGATCCCGTGCGGGATCTATGACGACGCGGCGCGGGTCAAGATGATCCGCGAGGACATCGTCACCATCACCAAGTCGGTGAAGGAGATCGGGGCGCTGGCCGGAAAACGGGACGCGCAGAGCGCGAACCAGCTCACCCGCTGGGTGATGAACAAGGAGCACCACGCGGAGAAGATCATCCGCACCATCAGCGACTACTTCATGGCGCAGAAGATCAAGCCGGTGGGGAGCAAGGACAAGAAGGCGGCGGCCTACCTCGAGTCGCTGAGCCGGCACCACGCCGTGATGGTGGGCGCGATGAAGTGCAAGCAGAGCGCCTCGATGGAGGATGTCAAGGCGCTGGCGAAGGCGGTGGATGCCATCGCCGGCTACTGGAAGTAGCTACACGCCGAAGCAGCGGCGGATCTGCTCCAGCAACTCCGTCTCGGCCGGGGCCAGCTCGCCATCGGCCCCGGCGAGCTCGCGGCAGGCCTGGTACGCCCGGTCGCGGGACTCGGTGTCCCCCAGCCGCTGGCCGATGTCGCCGAGATAGGTGGCGGCACCGGAGGGGTTCGCCAGCACGTCCCGCGCCCGTCGCACGGCGCCGTCGATATACAGATCCACCGAGCGCGTGCCGTCCCAGGGCAGACCGTGCGCCCGGCGCTGGATCTCGGTCTGCTCCGGAGCCGCGATGTGACGGTCCACGAACATGGTCCAGACCAGCAGGTCGAGCAGCGCCTCGCGCTGGGGCTGGCTGCGGGAGAGTTGTTGTTCCTCGCAACGCAGCTTGCCGAGGATTCGATCGAACAGGTGTGGTGCCATGATCAAGACTTACTGCAGCCACCCTCTGCTGTGAAGGGAATTGTGGCCCCGCATCGCGGCCCCAGGCGGTCGGGCAGGAAGGCTGCTGGTGACTGCGGCGCCGTAACAGTTGTAGAATCGACCCCGCACATGCACCAGCCCGACGGCACCGGCCCGCTCTCGCCGATGGACACCATCCCCGAGGAGCCCGTAGAGGATCTGGAGGTGGAGTCCATCGACGACGAGCCACGTCCGGATTCCACCGTGCGCAGCCCCATGCGCCGGGAACCCACGCTCCCCGCCATCCTGTCCTCCATCGATCTGACGGAGGAGACCGAGCTCGCACCGGACGCCGGGATGAGCTTCACCCAGCGCACGGTGCTGGAGGCCGTGGGGCCGCTTCAGGACGAGTTCGACTGGGGCGACCGACTGGAGGATCTGCAGCAGCGGCTGGAGCGTGCTACCACCTCCGAGCGGGTGGCGCTGCTGCTGGAGATCGGCGAGATCAACTGGAACAAGCTGGACCGCCGCCCGGAGGCGTCGCGGGCGTTCGAGGAGGTGCTGGCGCTGGATCCCGGCAACACCCGGGCGTTCAACGGGCTGGACAACATCTACTACCTCGAGTGGGAGACGCAGAAGCTGGCGGAGCTGCTCATCGACCGCACCGCGTACGTCGAGGCGCCCGAGGAGCAGGCGCTGCTGCTGGCCCGGGTGGCGGAGCTGTACGAGCACCTGAACCAGCCCGACAAGGCGATCATCGCGCTCGAGGCCGCGCACCGCGCGAACCCCGACGACGTGCAGATCGCCGCGCACCTGGCCGAGCTGACCCAGCCCCCGGAGCCGACCCGGCCCCGGGACCAGCTGGAGCTGCTGGCGGCCCAGCTGGAGCTGCTGGAGCAGGAGACGGAGCGCATCGAGATCCTGGAGCGGATGGCCGGACTGCACCAGCAGCGAGGACAGCTGTCGCAGATGGTGGCCTGCCTGGATCAGGTGCTGGCGCTGGATCCGCGCCGAAACCCATGCTACCGCCGGCTGGAGCAGCACTACCAGCAGCAGGGATCGTTCGAGCTGCTGGTCAAGACGCTGGAGCGTCACGTGGCCGTGGCGCCGGTGGCGGACAGGCTGGCGATCCTGCACCGCATGGCCAAGCTGTATGAACGGCCGATGGGCGATCTGCCCCGGGCCAGGGCGGCCTACGATGCGATGCTCGGGCTGGAGCCGGGCCACGCCGTGGCGCTGGCGGCGACGGCCCGCTTGAGCGAGGAGCTGCAGGACTTTCACACCACGGTTCGGGCGCTGGAGGCCCTGGTCCAGCACGAGGGCAACGTGGCGGCCCGGGTCGAGCTGCACTGTCGACTGGCGACGATCCACCTCGAGCAGCTGGACGACGAGGACGCGGGGGAGACCGAGCTGGCTCGGGCGCTGGAGCTGGCGCCGACCCACGCCCGATGCCTGTCGCAGCTGACCGAGATCTATCGTGGCCGCGGGGACTGGGGCAAGGTCGTGCGGCTGCTGCTGGTGGCGGAGCAGGCCAGCACCACGGCGGTGGAGCGGGCCCGGCTGCTGCACGCGGCCGGGGTGGCCACGCTGGACGGCCTGGGCGACGAGGATCGGGCGGTGGACCTGCTGCAGCGCACGCTGGACGTGGACCCTGACCACCTGCAGGCCGCCGCCGCGCTGAGCGAGATCTACTGGCGCCGGGGACGGCACGAGGAGAATCTGCCGGTGCTGGAGCTGGTGCTGCGCAAGCTCCCGCGACAGGAGGCCGAGGCGTCCATGCTGGCGCTGGTGCAGTACCGGCTGGGCGTCACGGCCGAGGCGCTGGGGCAGCCGGAGCGGGCTGAACACCATCTGGCGCGGGCCGTCCAGCTGAGCCCCGACCACCTGGGCGCCCAGCTGCATCTGGCGCGGGTCGCCGTGTCGCAGCGTCGCTTCGACGCCGCCCACGCGCTGCAACGGCGGCTGCTGCAGCGACGGGAGGAGCTGCAGCGCGACGATCTGGTGCAGACGCTGTACGAGGCGGGCGTCTGTCTGCGCGAGCTGGGTCAACGGGAGGCGGCCATCGAGCACCTGCAGCAGGTGCTGGCGCTGGACCCGTCGCATGCCACGGTGGTGGAGACGCTGGCCCGGCTGCAGCAGGACTCGAGCAACTGGGACGAGGTGGTGCGGCTGAAGCAGGCGCAGATCGGTGAGGCGAGCGAGGAGCAGCAGGTCCGCCTGTGGCGCGAGGTGGGCGAGATTCAGTGGCGCAAGCTGGGACACCCGGAGCAGGCGGTGGCCCCGTTGCAGCGCGCGCTTCAGCTGTGTCCCGAGGACCACGGGGTGCTGCACGACCTGATCGACCTGTGCTCCGAGCTCCAGCGATGGGACAGCGTGGTGCAATACTGCGGCCGCATGGCCGAGCTGGAGTCGCAACTCGCGCTGCGAGCGCGCTATGACTTCACCATCGGCGTGGTCTACCGCGATCGGCTGGACGATGCAGATCGCGCGCTGGAGTACTTCAACCGCGTGCTGGACGAGGATCCGACCCAGCTGGCGGCGTTCGAGGCCATCGACAAGCTGTGCACCAAACGGCGGGCCTGGAAGCAGCTCGAGCTGTACTACAGCCGCATGATCCGACGCCTGCCCCAGGAGGGGCAGGTGCCGCTCAAGGTCATGTTGTGGCACAACCTGGGCGAGGTGCTGCGCTCGCGCCGGCGTGACTTCGAGACCGCGGCGGCGGCGTTCGAGGTCGCGGTGCGGCTGGATCCTGACAACCTCGACCGGCAGCGTATCCTGGCCGAGCTGTACTCCAGCCTGGGCCCGGACTACAGCGCGCGGGCGGTGTCGGTACAACACACGCTGCTGCGTCGAGAGCCGGGGCGGCTGGAGCACTATCACCGGCTGCGCCAGCTGTACATGGATGCCACACGGTACGACGAGGCCTGGAGCCTGTGCATGGTGCTCTCGTTCCTGCGGCAGGCCGATCGCGAGGAGGAGGGGTTCTACCAGCAGTACCGCGGCAGCCGGCTGCGGCAGATGACGGCGACGCTGTCGGACGAGCTGTGGCGTCAGCTGTACCACCCCGAGCAGAACGTCTACATCAGCGCGATCCTGGCCCACGTCACTCCGGCGCTGGCCACGACGACCGCTCGTCCCCTGGCGCACTACGGGTTGAAGCCGAAAGAGCTGCGCGATCCAGGGCGCGTCGACCTGCCGTGCCTCCAGGTGTTTGACCTCATCACCGCCGCGCTGGTGGTGACCCGGCCCGATCTGTACCTGCGGCCGGATCACCCGGAGGCGCTGCTCATGGCCCACACCCAGAGCGTGCCCTCCTTCGTCGCCGGGGCCGGGGTGCTGCAATCAACCTCCGAGCCGCAGCTGGCCTTCGTCATCGGCAAGCAGCTGAGCTACCTGCGACCGGAGCACTTCCTGCGCAACGCCCTTCCCACCCGGGGCCAGCTCCAGGCGGTGCTGCTGGCCGTGCTGAGGCTGTGCCGCCCCGACTTCCCGGTGCCCAGGGGCCAGGAGCACGCGATCGAACCCATCGCCGAGCGGATCCAGCGTCACCTGCAGCCGGGGCCGCGGGAGCAGCTGGGCAACGTGGTCCACCTCCTGGTGAGCGGTAACCCGTCGCACAACGAGCTCAACATCTCGCGCTGGTGGAACGGTCTGGACCTGACCTCCGACCGGGTCGGGTTCCTCCTGGCGGGCGACCTGGAGCTGGCGGCGGAGATGATCAGCGCCGACCCGGGCGGCAGCGAGCTGAGCCCGAAGGACCGCATCCAGCACCTGGTGCAGTTCGCCTGCTCCGAGGACTACCTCACGCTTCGCAAGCGGCTGGGGTTGAGCATCGGCGACTGATCAGGGACTGATCAGGGGCGATACACGCGGCGCTCGATCACGGCGAGGAAGGCGTCCACCACGTTGGAGTCCATCTGCCGCCCCGACTCCCGCTCCAGCTCTTCGATGGCTTCCGTCTGAGACATGGCCTCACGATAGGGTCGGCTGGAGGTCATGGCGTCATACGCGTCTGCCACAGCGATGACCCGTGACGGAAGCGGGATCGCCTGTCCCACGAGCCTGTCGGGGTAGCCCGACCCGTCCCACCGCTCGTGGTGGTGCTTCACCAGGTCGGCCACCTGGCCGAGGAACTTCAGTGGGCCGAGGATCGCGTTGCCGAAGGCCGGGTGGCGCCGGATGATGGCGAACTCCTCGTCGCTCAGCTTGCGTGGCTTGAGCAGGATCGAGTCTCGCACGCCGATCTTGCCGATGTCGTGCAGCAGGGCGCTGTTGTAGATCAGGTTGCATTCCTCGTCGGTCATCGCCATCTGGTGTGCGATGGCCAGCGCCAGGTTCGCCACGCGCTCGGAGTGCCCCCGGGTGTAGTCGTCCCGCGCCTCCAGGGCCTTGGCCAGCGACTTCAAGGTCTCGTAGTACACGCGCTGGGTGTCCTCGAACAGCCGCGCGTTCTCGATCGCGATCGCGGCCTGGGCCGCCAGCGTCTCCAGCAGCTGCTGGTCGGCCTGCCCCAGCCCCATGGTGGCCTCGCGCACCACCTCGAACACCCCGATGGTGCGCTCCCCGATCTTCAGCGGCAGATCGTAGGTCTGCAGCGGGGCTCCGTTGTCGTGCAGCATGCCGGCCTGCGCCGCCACCTTCAGCTCCTTGGTCTCCTGGTCGATGAGCTTGATCGCACCGGTGGACGACTCCACGATCTCCGACGACATGTTGAGGATCGCTTCCAGGGTGTGGTTCAGATCCAGGCTGGAGGTGATGGCCCGCCCCGCCTGGTGCAGGGTGGTGAGCTGCCGGATCTGGGTCGCGAGGTTCTTGTTCGCCTCCGCGATCTGCTGCGCGTAGGTCTCCAGCTCGCGGTTCAGCCGCCCCATCTCCTCCACGTTGTGAGTCAGGCGCAGGTTCGCGGTCTCCAGCCGCCGGAACAGCCGGGCGTTGTGCAGCGACACGGCAGCCTGATCGGCGAATGCCTGGAACAGCTCGAGGTCGCTGACGGTGAAGGCGTCGGGCGTCGGGCTCTCGGTGTCCAGTACGCCGAACAGCTCGCCGTACACGCGCAGCGGCACCGCCATCTCGGAGCCCCTGGCCTCTGCCCCGGGGAGGTAGCGATCGTCGGCCGTCACGTCATTGACCAGCGCCGGCTCGCCGGTCATCGCCACGTTGCCCGTGATCCCCTCGCCCAGCCCGATGCGCGTGCCGAGCACCTCCTGGCGATAGCCCCGGGTGGCGTGGACCACCAGCTCGCCGCGGTCCTTGTAGAACAGCAGCAGGGCCGTGCGCTCGAGCCCCATGGACGAGGCGGCGGCCTCCAGGATCTGCTCCAGCAGATCGTCTGCATCGTGGATCGTGTTCAGCGCGCGACCGGTGCGGGTGATGTGGTTCAGCCGTGTGGCGCGGTCTTCCAGCTGCTTCAGCAGCTGCGCGTTGCGCAGCGCGGTGGCCACCTGGGCCGCGAAGGAGGTGAACAGCTCGAGGTCCAGGGCGTCGAAGCTCTCCAGTTCCGTGGTCTCGGCGTCCAGCACGCCGATGATCTCGCCGTCGAGGTTCAGTGGAGCCACCATCTCGCTGCGCGCCCCCTGGACTCCGCCGGGGATGTAGCGTGGATCGGCGGTGACGTCGGGGACGATCTCGGGCGTGCCGCTGCAGTAGACCTCACCCGTCACCCCCTGGTCCACCGGGATGCGCAGTCCCTCCACTCCCGGCCGCAGCGCCTTGCGCACCAGCAGATGGCGCTGGTCGTGGTCCGGGACGAGGATCGCCACATTGTGAAATCCGAGCGCCTGGTTCGCCAGGTCGAGGATGCGGTTCAGCAGTGCCTCGGGGTCGTGGATCGTGTTGATCGCCCGGGTGGCGTGGTGCAGCAGCTCCAGCCGGCGGGCACGCTCGCTGGCCTCGGCCAGCGCCCAGCCGTGCCGAATGGCCCATGCCGCCTGTTCGCCGAAGGCCTCCAGCAGCGCCATGTCCTCCTCGCCGAAGGCGCTCTGGCAGCTCTCCACGTCCAGGACGCCGATGACCTCGCCGTCCACGGTGAGCGGAACGGCCATCTCCGAGATCGCGGCGTTGACCCCGGTCACGTAGTCCGCCTCGAGCGTCACGTCGGCCACCAGCCGGCAGGCGCCGCTCTGCGCCACCTTGCCCACCACACCCTCCCCGGGTGCGGCCGAGTAGCGGGCCACCACGTCGGGATCGTAGCCCCGAGAGGCCGCGATCTGCAGGCGACCATGGTCGTCCTTCAGCAGCAAGGCGCAGGTCTCACGCTGGAACACGTGGGTCACCACGTCCAGGGTTCGTTCGAACAGCTCTTGCTCCGAGTGGGCATGGCTGAGCTCGCGGGCGGCGGAGCTCAGCCGTTTCAGCTTCTGAGGCAGGTCCGACATGAAGCACATCCTTGATGCGGGGCGCAGTGTAGCACCAGGTCGTTCCGCTCACATCGAAAAGTCGAACTGGTTGGGTTCGGGTGCTGCCCATCGGATGATCCACGACCTCAGCCGCGTCCACGCAGGATGATGTGGCTGATCTCGGACCGCGTACCCAGACGCATGGGGGGGCCCCAGAACCCGGTTCCCTCGCTGACGTACAGCTGGGTCTTTCCGTGCCACACATGCCCCGCGATGTAGGGCTGCTGCAGCCGCACCAGGTAGCGCATGGGCCAGATCTGGCCGCCGTGGGTGTGGCCCGACAGCTGAAGCCCCACGCCGTGCTCGGCGGCCTCGAAGATCGCCAGCGGCTGGTGTGCCAGGAGCACCAGTTCGCGTGCGGTGTCCCGGCCCCGGAGCGCGCGAGGTAGGTCGGGCCCGTGACCCGGGAGCATCCGAGCGGCGTGGTGGTCGTCGATGCCGCACAGGTCGAAGCTCTCCTCGCCGCGGCCGACGGGGATGTGCTCGTTGCGCAGCACCCGGATCCCCATCCGTTTCAGCTCCGTGATCCACGCATCGGCGCCGGAGTAATACTCGTGGTTTCCGGTGACGAAGAATGTGCCCTGCGGCGCACGTAGATCTGCGAGCGGCTGCACGGTGTGGCGCAGGTGCTCCACGGAGCCATCGACCAGGTCGCCGGTGATGGCGATGAGGTCGGGCTTGAGGTCGTTCACCCGGCGAACGATGCCCTGGAGCCAGTCCCGGCCCAGCGTTGGACCGAGGTGCAGATCGGTGAGCTGCACGATGCTGAACCCGTCGAGCGGTCGGGGCAGACGTGACAGGCCGACCTCGATCCGCCGGGTGACGACGCGGGTCAGGGCGGCATGGACACCGACGGCGGCGGCGCCCAGCACTCCGGTGGTCACAGCACCGGCCGCGATGCGGGCCAGCAGTACCCGTCGCTGCGGATCGGGCGCCGTGGCGCCTCGCGCCAGCCGCTGGCCGATCCAGGCCAGCAACCGGGCCCCATCCACCGCGACCAGCGCCACGAACAGCAGGAACATGATACCCATCCAGAGGTGGATCGGGAACGTGACCCATCGGCTGGTACCTGGCGTGAGGACGCGGCCGAGGATGAAGGACAGGGGCAGGCTGGCCGCCGGCACGATCAGCAGGCCAGCGAGGATCTGACGCAGGGGGCTCTGGAATCCGGGGTCGCGAACCAGACGGGCCCAGAGGTAGTAGTGCAGGGCGGTGACGATGGCGATGACGACGCCGAGAAAGATCGTGATGGTGAGGGTGCGGGACATGACATTGAATAGGATCCCCGCCGGGGGATGGCAACGTCAGGGTGATCCTTTCCACATGGACAGCACACAGGGGTGGTCACGAGTGCCCACAACAGACCTCAAATCGAGTTGTCACCCTGCAGGAGCAAACTGTCCGAAATCATGACAGGTGGCTTCGAATGCCGGCCACTGTCGCCCGACGGCTGACGGCCAATGCCAATTAATCCAATCATCTAGAATCGCACCACGTGGCATGGGAATAGCAGCCCGAGTCGCCAAGGAGTCCCCCATGCGCTGGATCGTCTGCCTCTCCCTGCTGGCCGCAACCCCCGTCCAGGCTCAGCCCAACTGTGGTGATCCGCCCGACGTGCTCATCGTGCTGGACCACTCCGGCAGCATGACCTCACTGTCCGGGACGCTGTCCAAGTGGGCCCACGCCAAGGCTGCCATCGCGAATCTGGTGGCCACCTTCACCGGGCAGATACGCTTCGGCCTGGAGCTGTTCCCGTTGCACCCCAACGGCGCCTCCTGCGACGGCGGGGCGGTGAATGTTCCGGTGGGCAACACCACGGCGGGGGCGATCAACACCACCCTCGCCGCGGCCTTCCCCACGGGCCTGACGCCGATCGGGGTCTCGCTGAAGAACGCCCATGCTTACCTCAGCAGTGTGGATCCGGCGAAGAAGAAGTACGTCGTGTTGATCACCGATGGCGAGGAGACCTGCAACGGCAAGCCAGCGGACTGGGTCAACGCTCTGATGGGTGCCAAGATCAAGACCTATGTCGTGGGCTTCGGCACCGGTGTGGACCAGGCCGAGCTCAACTCCCTGGCGCAGGCCGGCGGCACGGCGCTGCCTGGCACGGTCAACTACTACCAGGCGGACAGTCCGACCCAGCTGAACCAGGCGCTGCAGGCCATCGGCAGCCTGGTCAGCTGCTGCGGCAACGCGGTGCTGGACACCGGCGAGAAGTGCGACAAGGCGATCGTCGCCGGCAAGCCCGGCGCCTGCCCCACGGTGGCCACGTGCAACGACGGCGACCCCTGCACCACGGACGCCACGAGCGGCAAGGACTGCAGCGTGGTCTGCAGCCACGCGCCGGTGCTGCAGGTCAAGAACAACGACGGTTGCTGCCCGCCCAACGCGACGTCGCTCACCGACAACGACTGCGCCAAGGCCTGCGGCAACGGGATCCTCGAGCCCGGGGAGCAATGCGACCCCAAGATCACGAGTGGCACCGGCAAGTGCAAGACCCTGGCCGAGTGCGACGACAAGGCGGTGTGCACGGCCGACTCCCTGTCCGGGAGCGCGTGCAACGTGCAGTGCAAGCACACCACGCTGGCCGCCGACGCGAAGACCAAGGACGGATGCTGCCCCAAGGGGCTGAGCTTGAGCGAGGACGCCGACTGTCTCCCCACGTGCAATCCGGACTCTGCCGGCAACTGCGTCGATCTGTGCAAGGACGTGACCTGTCCCGACGGTCAGTACTGCGTGAGCGGCACGTGCAAGCCCTGGCCCAAGACCGGCGACGGCGGGGCCTATCCTGCCGGGGTAGACGGCGGATCGGATCCGCAGAACCCACAGAACCCGGCGGGGAACGGTGAGGACTGGATCGAGAATGGTGGCTGCGCCTGCCACGCGAGCGACGGGCCGCCCTCCTCACTCGCGCTGCTGCTGCTGGGTCTGTTGTGGCGCCGGCGGATCAGCTGATGCTCAGCTGACAGCAGCCGGTGATGCAGTAGTAGCTCGCGGGACAGTCGTTGTTGGTCAGGCAGGTCTTCACCCCCGGCGGGCAGATCCACGGGATGATCAACCCCTGGTCGGGCGGCAGCCAGCCGTCCCACGGGGGCTTGATGTCGGCCGGCTTCGCGTCGGTGGGGCCGCCGTCCGGCGTGGGGGGCTTGAAGCACGACGGGGGCAGGTCCTTGATCGTCTTGCCCAGACACAGCTCGCAGACGCCGCAGCCGTTGGCGCAGCTCGTCTGCTGCGTGCAGGGGGCGCAGTTCTGCGGCGTCTTCGCCGTACAGGTGATGCCCGATCCGAGGTAGACCGTGTCCTTGTACTTCTTGCCCCCGACGTAGACCTCGCAGCAGCCGAAGCAGTCGCATCCGTTGGGCGTGAGTGGCACGCACAGGTCGAGGCAGGCCTTGCTCTGGGTCGTGGTGCACTGAGTGAAGGCGGCGTCGTAGGCACAGCTGGGCTTGTAGCTCGTCCCCGGGCTGAGCGGGTCGCACTTGTGGTTCCAGTCGCAGTCGTCGTTTCCGGCCCCCGAGTCGTAGTCCCAGTAGCAGTCCTGCTTGCAGTCCTTGTTCACCCCCGGGATATTGAGCTCGAACGAACCCTCGCTGTTGTCGCACGGGCCGGTGCACTCCGGATCCAGCGCGTCGATCAGCTTGTCGCCGTCGTCGTCATTGCCGTTGGAGCACTGGTACACCGTCTGACTTGGCCCACAGGGCACCAGGTTACCGGGGTTCATGGCATCCGGCAGGAAGAAGTCCCAGCCGCTTCCGTCGGACGGGGTGCCGTCCCCGGTCTTGCCGTCCCCGGTCTTGCCGTCCCCGGTCTTGCCGTCCCCGGTCTTGCCATCCCCGGTCTTGCCATCCCCGGTCTTGCCATCGACCTGCCCGTCGCCCACGGCGCTGTCGGTGGGGGAGGTGTTGTCGTCGCACGCGCCACTGATGAGTACGGCCAGCATGGCCAGGCCCGCGATTCCCGTTCGTTGCATGGTCGTCCTCCTTGGTCCGTGAACAGACTTTGATTGTAGACGAGTTCTGAGGGAATGGACACGACTTAGCTGATTGCTGGCGGGTTCTGCATCCGCTGCCGCAGCCACTTGAGCATGGGACGCCAGACCCGCTCGGGGGCAAAATGGCCGGCCATCACACCGATATGGCCACCCGGCGCCACCACCAGCTGCCGGTCCTGGCTCCCCACGAGCTGCACCACCTCGCGCACCGCGGCCGGGGGAGCGATGATGTCCTGCTCCCCGGCGAAGGCCAGCACGGGACAGGTGACCTGCCCCAGATCGCAGCGTCGCCCCCCGAACACGAGCTGGTTCTTGCGCAGCCTGTTGCCCAGGATCACCTCGTGGAACATCTGGCGGTAGGCTTCCCGGGGGTAGGGGATCATGTCGTTGATCCAGTGGTTGATGGCGCGGAAGCTCTGTACGCGGCGCGGGTCGTCCAGGTGGGACAGCAGATCGATGTAGCTGCGCACCAGCCGTGGGCCGGACAGCAGCTTGAACACCAGGGATGACAGCCCCCCTGGCACGTTGCCCACCAGATCGATGACCGTGTCCATCACTGGCGCCGTGAGTCGGGCCCCCACGGTGATGGCGCCCATCTTGCGAAAGTTGACCGGCGAGCCGATGGTGACCAGCGCTCGCACGCGCGGATCGGCGAAGGTGGCGGCGTGGATCAGGCCGAACAGGCCGCCCATGCAGTAGCCCACGATGGCGATGCCGTCCTGATGGCTGTGCCGCAGGGTCTGCTCGATACAGGTCGGCACGTAGTCCAGGACGTAGTCGTCCAGCCGCAGGTTGGTGTCACCTGGGTCGGGGACGCCGAAGTCCACGACGTAGGTGTCGACGGCGGCATCCCGCAGCGTCTGCAATAGCGAGTGGGCGGGCTGCAGATCGTAGATGTAGGGGCGGACCATCAACGGCGGAATCAGCAGCACCGGCACTGGCAGCAGTGGCTGCGTCCCGGGGAGGACGCGCCACAGCTCGAGCTTGTCCCGGCCGAAGACCCGGACCTTGGGTGTGGCGTCCAGGCCCACGGGGGGAGCGCCGTGGAACAGCGCCGTGGCCGCGTGAGACGTGGCGTCCATCAGTCGGCGAGGGTCAAGCGTGATGTGCGCGGATGGCATGCAGTTGTGTAGCACACCGAGCGGTCCACAGGAACCGTGTGACTCGACAACGTCGGGTGTCGAGGGCGGGGACGGTGTTACGGCATCATCGAGTGCACCAGCTCGGTGGCGCGCTCGACCTGGGCCGTGACCTGCTTGTGCAGCGTGGTGCTGACGTTGGCGGCCATCTCGATGCTCTCCTTGGCCAGCCGGTGGCTGTTGTCCATGGCCCTGGTCAGGCCGTCGATGGCGGTCTGCTGGAACTTCTCGGTCTCCGTGACCCAGGACTGCATGGCCTTGATCCAGGGGTCGACGAAGTTGTTGCTGTAGTTGCGGATCGCCTCGTTGGTGACTTCCTTCGCGCTCATGTTTCTCTCCTTGATGTACCCCTTTCGGGGGTGTGTTGTGTCGTTGACGAGAACAAGGTAGCTATTGCAGTGCAACATGTCAAGGGAGAAATGTTGCGACGCACAATGATGAGGTGTACGCAACAGCTCGTAATTATGAGTTTGAGTCGGGCGCTATCGAAGGGAGGCCATGCGGCGCACTATTTTGTGCCGCCGCTCAGCTTGGTCAACAGGTGCTGAATCTGGTCCACCTGGGCCCGAAGCGCCGAGATCGGGTCCTGACCGTCCGGTGTCGTCGAGGGGGGCGGTTGCTCCGGAGGAGTTGGTGGCGTCGACGATCCAGCCGGTGGCGTTGGCCCGGTGGCTTCCTTGGACTGCGGCATCATCCACATCATGGGGTTGAGAAAGGTCCCGGCCAGGTGGCGATAGCGCTCCTCGAAGTCCTTCTGGGCGTTGAGGAACGTCTCCAGGCTCACGGTGAGATACCGCTGCAGCGCATCACGGATGGAGGAGTCACCCACCTGGATCATCTTCTTCAGAAATGAGATCGGCAGCAGATCCTGGTCCTTCTCCTGCTCCGAGATGATCTGTAGCAGCACGATCTTGGTCAGGTCATGGCCGCTCTTGGCGTCGACCACCCGCACATCGCGACCGGAGCGGATCAGCCGCGCCAGATCCTCGAGGGTGATGTAGCTGCTGGCCTCGGTGTCGTAGAGCCGACGGTTGCCGTATTTCTTGATCACCAGGGTCGGGTCAGTCATGGGCCGGTTCCTCACGCGTGACAGTTGTGCATCCGCGTAGGATGTACCGTAGGCCGATTTTCAATGGATTGCAACAGGTTGTTGACGCGGTAGTGCAGCGCACCAAACCGGCGCCGGGTCAGGCCTGACGATACAACCCTTCGAGGCGCTCGAGGTAGCGGCGCGTGATGACCGCGCGCTTGAGCTTGAGCGTGGGGGTCAGCGTGTTGGCCTCCACGCTGAGGGGTTCGTCGGCGATGACGAAGTTCTTGATCGTCTCGTACGGCGCCAGGGTCTGGTTGACGGCCTCGACGTGCTCCTGCACCCAGCGCCGGATCTGTGGCTGGCGTCGCAGCGTCCCCTGTGGTTCGACACCGGTCTGGCGCAGCCGGGCCCGGGCCACATCGTCGTTGATGTCCACCAGCGCCGTCAGGTACTTCTTGCCGTCGCCGTGGACCATCACGTGCGCGATGAGCGGGTACTCTTTGAACTTCAGCTCGATGTTGGCGGGCGGGATGTTCTTGCCCCCCGACGTGACCAGGATCTCCTTCTTGCGGCCGATGATCTGCAGGAACCCCTGGTCGGTGAAGCGGCCCAGATCGCCGGTGTGCAGCCAGCCCTCCTCGTCGAAGATCGCGGCCGTGGCCTTCGGGTCCTTGTAGTACCCGGAGAACACGTTGGGTCCCCGAGCCAGGATCTCCCCGTCGTCCGCCAGCTTCAGCTCCACGTGCAGCATCGGTTTGCCCACGCTGTCGAAGTCGAAGTCCTGGTGCGAGTTCATCGTCAGGTTGGGCGAGCACTCGGTGAGCCCGTAGCCCTCGATGATCAGGATCCCGGCGGCGTGGAAGAAATCCTTCACCTCCCGCGCCAGCCCGGCCCCACCGGAGAGGCAGAACTTCAGCCGGCCGCCCGTCAGCGCCGCCAGCGCCGCGTGTTGCCCCGGCTCGTCGGTCGCCGCCGCCCGCGCCAGCTGCGTCAGCTTCTCCCAGTAGGCCGGCACGCTCATGAACACGTGGGGCCGCACCTGCGGCAGCAGCGGCAGGGCGTGAAATGGGTCGCTGAGGTGGGTCACGAAGCCGATCTGGTTGCCGAGGAAGAACTGCCCCAGCCCGTAGAGGTGGGACATCGGGAGCCACAGGATGTCCACGTCGCCCCGGGATACCAGCGGTCCGTTGACCGCGATCCAGTCCATGCCGCTCATGCCCACGTTGTGGTGGGTCAGGGGAACGCCCTTGGGTAGCCCGGTGGTGCCAGAGGTGTAGACGAGGTAGGCCACGTCGGACAGCGTGATCTGGGCCATGCGCTGGCGGACCCGGTCGGGATGCTGCTCCAGGGCCGAGCGCCCCAGCTCCTCGGCCTGGGCCAGGGGATGCGTGCGGGCGGCGACGGCGTCCGGGTCCAGACCGGCCCGTCGAGCCAGGGTCTGGACGTCCATCGGCCCCAGCGTGATGAGGGTGTGCAGCGCGAGCCGGTCCCACACCTGCAGCACGCGGGCCAGCTGCTCCTCGGACTCGACCACCAGCACCTCGGCGTCGGAGTGGCCCAGGACATGTGCCAGGTGCTCCGCGGTCAGCGTCGGGTAGCAGGGGACCAGCGAGCCGCGTGCAGCCATCAGCGCCAGCACGCTGACGCCCCACTCCAGGCGGGTGTTGGCCAGGATCGCCACCCTGCTCCCGGCATCCACGCCACGGTCGATGAGGAACGAGGCGAGCCGCTCGACCCTTTGAGCCAGCTCGCCCCAGGTGACCGGATCCCAGCCGCCGTCGGCCCGGGGAACCATCAGCCGCGGTGTGTCCTGCAGGTCAGGCCGCGCCGCCTGGGTGAAGAAGATGTTGGCTGCGTTGTGCGTGTCCAAAAGCTCCATGTCCAGCAGTTCCATGACCACGTCCTCCTTCCGGCGGCTCGCTATCCTCTTTCGCCCGGCGCGAGGCCGAGCACCACGTCGATGGGGTTGGGGTCAAGCGCCCGGGGGTGCGCCAGATCCCAGATCTCGGGCGACATGACATACGAGATGTGACCCGCTTTGGGATGCACGATGTGGGTGTAGCGCGATCCCATGGTTCGTTGAAGGATCTGCGCCGTGCTGTCCGGCACCACCCGGTCCTTGCCCCCGTAGAACCCGGCGAGCCGGATCTCGGTCTGGTCCAGGATCGTGCGCAGGGTCAACCGGCGCCCCTGGTAGTCGTAGGGCAGCTCGAGATCATCGTCGATGCCCCCGAGCCACAGCTCCGTGGTGAAGCGCGTGAGGTCGGCCGGCATCGGGGCCAGGCGGGCGTGCTCCGGGGAGATCCAGTAGGCGCCGGCCAGCTCCTTGCGCTGGGCCGCGTTGAGCTGGTCCACGCTGTTGATGCTGCTGTACAGGTGCTGCTTCCAGCCCATGGCGAATCGGCCGAGGACGCTCTTGTAGAACAGGGAGCGCAGCGGAATGTCCATGCCGGTCTGGAGGCTGGTCCCCGGGACGTAGCCTCCCAGCATCTCGGACATGATCCCGTTGGCCCACCACACGTGTCGGGGCGTGGTGGCCACCGACTCGTGCAGCATGGTGCACGCGCGCCCGTCCACCGGTCCGACCATGGTGAAGGCCACGTCGAACTTGGCGCCGGCCTCGCGCGGCCGGGCGGCGAGGTAGGCCAGCACCTGGATCGCCAGCCCGCAGTAGCCCTCGATCAGCATCCGGCGCCGGCCGCCGTGATCGAAGGCGATGTCGCTCAGCTCGTCGATCATGTCGATCAGGCGCGCCAGCGTACAGCCGCCCACCGCGGCCATGCTGAGGTCGCGCTTGAGCTCCATGGCGTAGACCCCGATGCCGCGCCGCAGGAAGTGCGAGTAGAGGTTGGCCTCGGGCAGGAAGCGGAAGATGCGATCGCTGAAGGGCAGGAAGCCGCCGACGTGGAACAGCGCGGTGGGCTGCGCGGGGGCGTCGGGGCTTGGGGGCAGGTAGCTCAGCCGCATGAGCTCGTTGTCCGCCAGCAGGCGTTCGCCCTCGAAGGTGGCCGATCCAAACAGCTCGCGCCCGAGGTGCGTGATGAGCCAGCCGTACTTCAACCCGGAGAGCACGCGACGGTTCAGCTCCATCAGGTGCGCCGACAGCTCCTTCCGGCCGGAGAGCGCATCGATCCACGAGCTGGCCACGTCGCTGTGCATCTCGATCATCGCCTTCATCGCCGGCACCATGGTGCCCTCCACCATCGAGCTGGAGAGCAGCAGGTTCAGACCCATGGTCTTGGTCAGCTCCTCCTTGCTGGAGGAGAGACATCGTGTGCCCTTCTGTGCGAGGGTGGCGTTGAGCTGCTTGAGCCGTTCCAGTGGGGCCCAGGTGTGTTCCATGGGGTCGTGACCTCCGGTGCGTCGCTCCCTGAACAATGGATGTTGCAGGCGCGGCTGTCAAGCTCGATTTCGCGTTGCACAATCGATTACACGCGTCTCTGCAGCAGGTTATGGACTTGGCGCGGCGCACCATTCTACGAATGGTCGGGGCGCCCATTTCAAAGAACGCCCGCAACAGGGCTTTTGACAGTGTGTACGGCATACTCCACCATCATGCGATGCGGAATGACCGTGCGAAGGAAATGAAGCAACGCACACCGTATGCGCCGCAATATGCTAAAATAGATAGGCTTAGGCTGTGGTGCGATGCATGATATTCGCGGTTGACGTGGGGATCGCGATGCCCTATGGTGAATGACCGCTCGGAGGGTGAAGATGGCGTCCGTTTCCCCTGTCTCGCACCACGTCAAGCTGTTGTGGGTCTGTGTGCTGCTCGGCGGCTGCCTTCAGTTCCAGCAGGTCCCGCGTTCGGGGTTGAACCCCAGGGACTTCATCCAGGTCGGGCGGGAGCAGGTATTCGTCCGCGACGTGGGTCAGGGGGAGGTGGTGCTCCTGATCCACGGCTACTGCGGGGCATCGGACCACTGGATGAAGCTCGCGCCCACGCTGGCCCGCGACCATCGCGTGCTCGCGGTGGACCTGCCGGGCTTCGCTCGCTCCGACAAGTACGCCGGCGACTACTCGCCCCGGGCCATGGCGCAGCGCCTGTTTCGGGTGCTGGACCACAAGGGAGTCAAGCGGGCGCACCTGGTGGCCCACTCCTGGGGCACCTCCATCGCGCTGGCCATGGCGCTGCAGCGGCCAGCCCGGGTGCGCACCATGACGCTGATCGGAGTCTGGGCCTACGAGGACCAGCTGCCCTCGTACGTCGTCTGGTCCCGGGCTCCCGCGGTGGGGGAGATCCTGTTCGGGCTGTTCTTCGATCAGCGGCTCGACGACCGCATGGGCATGACGTTCTACAACGTCGACGCCCACATCGACCCCCACGCCATCGATGTGGCGCACGAGATGCTGAAGCGCCCGGGCCACATGGCCAGCGCGCTGGCAGCCGCGCGCGGTATGCGCTACGAGGCGATGGAACGGCGCTACGCAACCATCCCGCACCGGGTGCTGATCATCCACGGCGAGTACGATCCCATCACGCGGCTTCCGTGGGCCAAACGTCTCGACGACGAGCTCCCCGACTCCCGTCTGGTGCTGATCGCCGACGCGAAGCACATGCCGATGTTCTCCCAGGCGCCCGGAGTGCTGCGCGCGATCCGGCCGTTTCTCCTCGGACTCGAGCCGGGGCAGGCCGTCCCGAAGCCAGTCGTGGTGCCGGTGCCGTCATCAGCGCCAGCCGCGCCACAGGTGCGCCGATGATCCGCGCACGGGCTTGTACTGTCCTGCTCCTGCTGTGCGTCGGCGCCACGGCAGCCGCGCAGCCCGCGGACCCCGCCCTGGCGCGGCCCGAGACCGTGGCGGCCAAGCTCGATCGGTACATGGATCTGCACGGCTACTTCCGCGTGCGGTTCGACGTGATGGACAACCACGATCTGAACCACGGTCCGACGCCCTCCACCGGGCAGCCGCTGTTTCCCACGGCCACCTCCGGCGAGGGGGGACCGCTCACCAGCGCCAACATGCGCCTGCGGCTGGAGCCGCTGATCCGCGTGGGCTGGGGGGTGACGCTCCAGGCGCGGTTCGATTTCCTGGACAACGTGGTGCTGGGCTCCACCCCCGAGGGCCTGCCGGCGTCGGTCCAGGCCCCGATGTCCGGCGGCTCGACGATGATGGTGTCGCCGCGGGCGGGGGCCAACGCCGAGGTGGACAGCGTCCAGGTCAAGCGCGTGTGGGGCGACGTGGCGCTCCCCTTCGGCGTGCTGTCGGTGGGGCGGATGGGCGCCCTCGTCGACTGGGGCACCGGGTTTTTCATCAACTCCGGTAACGGCATCGACTGCGACCGGGGGGACGTGGGGGACCGCGTGAGCTTCGCCACGCCGCTGTTCGGCCACCTGCTGGCGTTCGCCTTCGACTTCGGCGCGTCGGGCCCCACGTCGGCCACGTTGCGAGTGGATGACGCGCAGCCCTACGATCTGGATCGACGGGACGACGTGCGCTCCTATGCCCTGCTGTTCGCGCGCTACGATCTACCGGAGGTGGTGGAGCGCTACCGTCGCGCCGGGCGCACGGTGCTGCAGTATGGCGCGGTGGCCTCCCTCAGGACCCAGGAGTACGACGTTCCGGTGTACTACCTCACCGGCGACCGCGGCCGGACCTACGACGAGAACGACGTCGTGCGCCGGGGGCTGCTGGCGTTCGCCGGCGACGTGTGGTTCGGGCTGCGACGGGGCGGCCTGAGCCTGGATCTGGAGGGGGCGCTGGTGCTGTCCCGGGTGCAGAACGCCTCGTTGCTGCCCGGCGTCGACACCCGCAACGAGATCACCGGGCGGCAGTGGGGCGGCGTGGTCCGGGCGCAGTACGCCTGGCCGCGCCTCCAGCTGCACCTCGAGCTGGGGCTGGCCAGCGGCGACCCGGCGCCCGGGTTCGGCGTCCGTCCTCCGCTGTACCAGATCGGATCGCAGCCGGGGGATCTGGACGGACCGCAGATCAACCTGCCGGGGGACACCACGGTGGACAACTTCCGCTTCAACCCGGACTACCACGTGGATCTGATCCTGTGGCGGCGGATCATCGGCACCGTGACCGACGCGTTCTACGCCCGACCGTCGGTGAGCTGGGAGGCGTTGAAGGGGTTCTGGATCGACGGGGCGCTGATCAGCTCCACCGCGCTGCAGGCGGCCTCGACGCCGTCGGGCGCGCGTGACCTGGGGCTGGAGCTGGACCTCGGCGTGCGCTATCGGCTGGAGCTCGGCTTCGAGGCCCGGCTGACCTATGGCGTGCTGTTTCCCCTGGCTGGTCTGGACAACACCCGGCTGGGCCTGGATGCCGAGCCGGCGCAGTCGCTGCACGTGGTGCTGGCGTTCCTGGTGCCGTGAGGAGATGTCCCATGCGTAACGTTGAATCCCCCATCTGTCGTGGCGCCCTGGTCTGTTGCCTGATGACCCTCACGGCCTGCTCCGGGCCCGATCCCGTCATCGCCGACTCGGGCGGCGACTTCGAGCTGCTGCGGGATTCGCTCGCCTGCGCGGCCAACAACGACGGCAAGATCGAGCTTGACGAGCTGCTGTTCCAGGTGGGCGCCAGCGCCAGCTACCGGGTCAACCCGCCGGGGACCCTGGCCGCGGTGGACAACCAGGGGCGAGTGGAGGACGGCAAGCAGGTGTGGGACCACTCCAGCCTGTCGGGGGTGGTGGCCGGGATCAAGGTCGAGTCGGTGGACGACACGTGGTACGCCAAGCACTTTCCCGAGGCGACCTTCGCCGTGGGTCAGGAGATCAAGGCCGAGACGCTTGAGGTCCTACGTCTGGATCCGGTGGGCCAGCGGCTGCTGCTGCTGGGGCTGGTCTCGCGCAAGGCCGACGTGACGTTGATGGTGTACCAGCCGCCGATCGAGATCATGCGCTTCCCGCTGTATCGCGAGCTGAAGTTCACCTCGACGGGGGAGGTGCACAACGGCACGCTGAACAACCTGCCGATGGCCACCCGGGACACCTACGAGGTGGAGGTGGACGGGGAGGGGACGGTGATCCTGCCGTCGCTGAAGCTCTTGCGCTCCCTGCGCCAGAAGGTCCGGGTGCGGATCCAGACCGTGGGCCAGAAGGAGGTCCACGCCTTCCAGTACCAGTGGTTCCACGAGTGCTTCGGCGAGGTGGTGCGGGCGGTGGCGCCGCCCACCACGGACAACAGCTGGCCCGGCCCGACCTTCGACAAGGCCACGGAGTACCGGCGGCTGAGCTTCTGAGCGGCGGGGACCCTACTTGAACTGCCGGGTGTTGCAGTCGATGGCCCGTAGCTGCTGCCACGAGTAGTCGTAGCACGTGGTCCCGGCCCGAATCAGCGCACCGTACTGCCCGCCGCGGATGATGCTCGTCGCAACCCTGAAGGACCGACGATTCTGGACCATGCCGGTGTCGAACCGTAGCTGGACCACGCTCGAGCTGGAGCCCTTGGCATACACCAGCACCGGGCCCATGGAGGTGCCCACCTCGGTGTAGCTCGTCACGCCGCTGTCCACCGTGACCCAGCGCGTGCCCCAGCTGCCGTAGCCGGGGCCCTGAACCTTCAGCGCCCCGCCCTCGATGCGCGAGGGCCAGTGCGACTTCTTGAAGCGGCTGTCCGCGTGCACCGCGGTCAGGATCAGCGCCAGGGACGCCAGGGCCAGCGTCAATGTCTTCAGCATGCTTCCACTCCTTGGTTGATGAGAAGTCGCCCGACCCACGCTGCGCGCGTGGGCCGGGGCAGCCAATACAGACCCTATCGGCAGACCGCGGCGAAGCTTGCGCGGGCTGGCGGCGCTGGCCTGGCCGACAAGGTGGTCAGGGTGCGCAGTAGATATCCGAGTTCGGCGCCTGATCGCTTAAGCGCTTGACAGGTTTTTTTTTTTTAGGGGTAGCCTGCTTCGCAGGGGACAGTCGAGACGGGCACCAGATCCCCTGGGGCACTCGCGTCCCCTCAATCCGAAAGGAGGGGTTTCATGACAATCAAATCTGCAGTTGGCTGGGGCGTTGTTCTGAGCATGCTGTGCGGCTGCGACGGTGCGGGTGTGCCGCAAAGCACGAGTCAGGCCGTGACCGCCCTCGGGGCCACGAGCGTCACGGTTACTCCCACCGCGTGTGGCGGCCCCAAGCTCCCTTCGAGCGACCCCAACAAGAGCACGCCAAAGACGTGTCCAAAGGTGACGATTGCGTTGCCGTCGGCGGCCTACCGCGCGAAGCAGCAGCAGTACCTGACTGCCCTGGCCAAGCAGCGGCCGTCGTGGAGTGGGCTATCAAGTGAACAGCAGTCGCTCGAGCAGTTGAAGCTCAAGCGCTCCATCGTGGGCCAGTGAGGAGGGGATGATGATCCGATTTGCGATGGTGTCGTGGACCATGGTGGCCATCACGCTGTGCGCCTCGACGAGCCGGGCGGATTACGGTGCGTTCGATGGCGAGGTGACCTACGTCTACCGGGAGTACTTCTACCTGCAGGCCGACAACACCTACGAGTTCGAGACGCGAAACCTCTCCCCGGGTGGGGACACCGTGATGTACCTCTGGTACGATCAGGCAGGGGAGCAGGTGGCGTACAACGATGACTACGAGGGGCTGGCGTCGCGCATCAGGTACACGCCGAGGCAGAGCGGGTACTACCTGCTCATCGTGCGGTCGTACTCGAACAGCTCGCAGGGGGGATGTGACATCTGGTACCAGGGGCAACAGCACCAGACGACCACGTTCGGGGGCTGGCACATCGCCGCGGGGAACGGCACCGGCGATGTATATGAGACGGTCCACCTGCTCGGCGGGGCAACGGATACGTTGATCTTCCTGTTCCGCGACGAGGACGCTCGGTTGTTCACCTTTGACGATGACTCGGGCGTCGGGATGGCGGCGAAGCTCGATCCCGAGTGGCAGTTCCAGGGACGACTGGTGATATCGACCTATGTCGGCGGGCCCGAGGCGGTGCTGGCGCGGGTGCTGGTCAACGACAAGTACTCCGACCAGGATGGAGACGGCCTGGGACACGCGTTTGAGACCGCGATCTGCTCCTGCGACGACACGACGAGCCAGTTCAGCTGCTACCCGGGATACGGCAGCACGTTGAACGTCAACTGCGCGGCGCTGGTCGGCACGCCAAAGGACACGGACAACGACGGCCTGGAGGACGGATGGGAAGTGGTCGGGATCGACGACGCCAGCTTCCCCCAGCTTCTGCCCATGTGGGGGGCGAACCCGCTGCGCAAGGACCTGTTTGTGGAGATGGACTGGAATGACCTGACTGGACTGTCGAGCCAACTCGAGGTGAGCAACGCGGTCCAGATTGCGGCCATCTTCGGTGCCTCCCAGACGGGAGCTGCCCTGGCGAACCCGGACGGCACCGACGGGGTCAAGGTGCACCTGGACATCGGGCACGCTTCGCCCTGCACGGTTCAGAGCGACCCGGTGTGCACCGCCTACGGCACCTGGGGCGGGGCGTCTTTGGTCCAGGAGCCGTACTGGACCTGCCAGATCGACCGGAGCTTCCACTGGACGCAGCAGCCAACCGGGAACCCCTGCACGACGATCCCGCTGGACCAGGTGATCCATGGCGGTGTGTGGGCTCCATCGTACCAGGCTTTCGCGCAGGTGCGACACGGCGTGTTTCACTACTCCGTCCTAACGGGGTCCGGCGGCGGCAAGGGCCTCCAGCCCGGCTGGAAGTTCTGGGCGAACCATGGGGCTGCCGCGACGGTTTCGCACGAGATGGGGCACAACGTGGATCTTGGACACTACGGATCCAAGGAAGCCGGGATGGCGAACTGCAAGCCGCACTATCCCAGCATCATGAACTACTATGGTGGTGCGAGCGGCTTCTCGAGGAAGGACGGCGCATGGGGCGACACGGCGCTGGACCCCACCGACCTGTGTGAGGCCGATGGGCTCGGTTTGTCCCCGAGTCAGCGGACCGAGATGGATCCGTTGACGCAGGCACCGTTTCACTATGTGATCGAGGCAGCCAATGATCCCGACGGCAACAACAAGATCGGCGTCGACTGGAACCGCGACGGGACCATTGCACCCGGGCCATGCACGTCGGCAACGCGGGTGCGGGCGGCTATCAACTCGTCGGTGCCACCTTCGCTGAGGAGCTGCGAGTGGAGCCGGTACCGAACCGACTACGTCATCGAGAAGTCGACCACGCTGGGGCTGGCACAGACCCCCGCCGTGGTCCACACGAAGACGCCCACCCATGACCGAATGCTCCTGTTCTATCGCGACGGTGAGCACATGCACGTGCGCGGGTCAGCCAGCGACTTCAACACGCCCAATCTGCCAGGCTGCAGCTCCACGCTGGAGCATGGCTGCGGTGACTGGAGTGCAACGCCGGCCCAGCTCTCCGGGAGCTGCTCCTGGCCAGACGCGACGACCGGACCCGCGGCGGCGCCGATCTACCTCAGTTCGTCGGAGGCCCGCGTCGTGACGGTCTGGAACGTCCCCGCCGCCTACTCGTGCGGCAACAGCACATCCAAGCTCTGGTACGTCGTCTACAACCCCGGCACCGGGGCTGTGACCCAGTCTGGCTGGGTCGCGGGCACGGACGGCGTGACGGGCGAGCCGTCCATCGCCGGGTATGACATCACGTCCGAGGAGGGCCTGATGCTGGTCTTCCGCAAGGGCGACGGGTACCTGTGGCAGAACCGGATGGTGCTGTCTGGTGGCAACCTCTCGTGGGCGGGTGCGGCAACCGCGTCGGCTTGGCAGATATCGACGTCGCCTGCGCTCACCTCTTCCCCGGCCTTGTATGGCGCGAAGCTGCCTTCTGCCATGTTGGTGGACAATCAGCACCGACTGTTCTGGTTGGTCTGGCTCTACAACTGGATCGCTCTTGACACCCCAGGCCTCGACGCACACCAGACCGACGAGAAGCCGGGGTTTGCCTGGGTTCCGAACAAGCCTGGCTCCACCGAGGGGCGGTTCTATGTTGCATGGAGTGATCGAACGACGACCAATTCCAGCGGCCATGGGAGGCTGATGATCGATCACACGGTAGGTGTCGGGTCTTCCCCGTTGACGTTCCAGTACAAGACCTATCTCGACAACGAGTGGTTCTTCGCCCCGTACGGCCCGGCGCTGTTCCTGGATCCCGCCATCGATGACAACCTGCGCGTTCTACAGATGTTCCAGCGCAAGGACGGGGACGTGCCGAAGCAGGAGATGCAGTTCCGACCCTTCGCGGACGGGCGGTTCCCGGTGGCGATGAAGGACAACAACGACTTCCTCGTGATGCGGACCGGGTTGTGCGTGTCGTTCAAGGGGTGTTCAAGCCAGTGCGGGTCGAATCCGTTGAGCCCTGGGTTCTCCTGCCCAGGGGAAACCGACTATCTTGGGCAGCAGGCGCCCCCTCTGCCGCCGCAGGCTGATCCATAGGAGCGATCGATGTGGACCTCCAGATTCGTGCCGCTGCCCTGCATGCTGCTGCTGGTGGCTTGTCAATGCGGCAGAACGGCCGAGACGGCGGACTACGGTCCTGGTCCAGACAGTCGGTCTGCTTGTTGGGACCAGCCACCGACCTGCCGGCTGCCGGTCAAGGCCGGGACGTTGAAGTGGACGTGGCAGGTTCCGAACAGCAACGACGCCCCTGGCCCCGTCGTCGCGGACCGGAAAGGCCAGGTCATTCTGGCCACCCCATGGGCGCTGTATGCCCTGCGCGGCAGCGACGGGAAGCTGCTGTGGACGGTGCCCAGCGACATCCCGTTTGCCGAGTACCAGGAGGGCTTTCGCTACTGCCCGCCGGTCGTGGGGCCATCGGGGAACCTGTACGTGGTGATGGACAACGGGGACATTCGCAGCTACGACGCTGAGGGTCACAAGCGATGGTCTGTGGTGATGTCCGGCCCCTATTCCCAGTTGGACATCAACTGGCGCGTGGCCGCGCGGCCGGTGATCTCGGCCGCGGGTGTGATGTACGTGGCGGGCAACAAGGTGGAGGCGTTCGACGGTGGATCGGGCAAGAGGCTCTGGGAGCAAGTGATGCCCAGCCGGCCTGGCGACGGGATGGCCAACCCGGTCCTGGCCGGGGACCTGCTGCTGGTGCCGCTGCGCTGGCCGCCGCGGGTCGTGGCGCTCGAAGCGAACAGCGGCAAGGAGCGCTGGTCCACGGACCTGTCGCAGAACCCCGGCAGCCTCAGCACACTCGTGGTGGACCGCGACCTGGCCCTGGTGATCGTCTCCCTTCGGACGATGGGGATTCGGATCAGCGACGGGGCGCTGCTCTGGACGCAGCAGCTGGCGGACGAGAATGCCATCTTCCCGGGTGTCGTCACACCCGACGGCCAGATCCTGGCTGCGCACCTTCACAACAAGACGGAGCACTACATGCACACGCTGGCCAGCCTCACCCGGGAGGGGAAGGTAGCCTACGAGCTGTCGCTGGTGGCTGGCGAGCAGGTTCAGTTTGTGATCGGACCGCTGGGCGTTGACGGCACGCTGTACATCTCGTTGCGCCACGCGGCGAAGGCCGAGACCGTCTTCCCCGATCGGCTGCTGGGTTACTCGGTGCACGATCGCTCGATTACCACACTGGCCGAGTTGCCCGGGCCCTCTGACACACCCGTATTGCTGCCGGACGGCACGCTGGTCTTCGGTTCCATGACCGACGATGTGCCCGGCAAGCCAGTGGTCTACGCGGTCCAGACGCAGAGCGCCGGTCTGGCGCGCGGCGGCTGGCCCCGTTCGGGCCACGACAACCAGAGCAGCGGGGATGTGGCGACGCCGTGACGTTGAGTCGGCCGGAGGACAAGATGCTCGCCGCATGTCCACAATCCAACAGAAGGGCCGCGCTGGTCTCTAGATCTCGCCGGGTATTGGAACTCCATCGAGTCGTGTCTCCGCCACGATAACTGTCCTCTTGCTGACGGCCTGTCACTGCGGGCGATCGCCGGGGGCTGTCGATCTGGGCGCTGACAGCCAGGTGCGGCCCACGTGTCGTTGGGATGATCCACCGACCTGCCGGCTGCCGGTCAAGGCCGGTGTCGTGCGTTGGAAGTGGCGGGTCCCCGGAGACGAGGTCGGACCGCTGGCGGCGACCCGCACGGGCCGCGTGTTCATGGCCACCCCGCTTGTGCTGTATGCCTTGGCCGGCAGTGACGGGAAGGTGCTCTGGAGCCTGCCCAGCGACATCCCGCTCAGCGAGTATCGCGAGGGGTATCGCTTCAGCGTGCCGGTCGTGGGCCCCTCGGGGAACCTGTACCTGGTGATGGACAATGGGGCGGTTCGGAGCTACGACGCCGACGGAAACAAGCGGTGGGCGACGACGCTGTCGGGTCCGTACGCGCCGATGGACGCGGACACGAGCTGGCGCATGGCCGCGCGTCCGGTGATCTCGACGAAAGGCGTGCTGTACGTGGCCGCCTGCAACAGCAAGGTGCAGGCCTTTGACGCCGGATCGGGCAAACAGCTGTGGGAGCACGTGATGCCCAGCCGGCCCAGCGACGGGCTGGCCGAACCGGTCCTGGTCGGGGATCTGCTGCTGGTTCCCCTGCGCTGGCCGCCGCGGCTCGTGGCGCTCGCCGTGGACACCGGGAAGGAGCGCTGGGCGGCGGATCTGTCGCAGAACCCCTACACGATCGGCGGGCTCGCCGTGGATCGCGATCTGGCCGTGGTGAACGTCGGCTTCAACATAGTGGGGGTGCGCGTCAACGATGGTGCGGTGTTGTGGGCGACACAGCCGGACGGTGAGGAGGATGTCATCCAACGACCGATGATCGGCCCGGATGGCGTGCTGCTGGCCGCGCACGCTCACAATCCAACGGTTGGACCCTACTACAACACGCTGGTGCGGCTCACCCGAGATGGAACGATCACCCTCGATCGGCCCATCGCAGCCGACGAGAAGGTGCGGTTCAAGATGCTCGGTCCGCTGGGCGCCGACGGCATGCTCTACGTGTGGCTGCGCAACGCGGTCAAGCCCGAGACGGTCTACCCGGAGCGGCTCGTTGCCTTCTCGGCGCACGATGATTCGATTGTCACGGTGGCCGAGTTGCCCGACCCGTCCTTGACGCACATGCCGCTCCTGCTCCCGGACGGCACGCTGATCTACGGGACCTACCCGACTGGCACGACCGGCACGCTCGCCGGTCCGTGGGTCTACGCGGTCCAGACCCAGAGCGCCGGTCTGGCGCGCGGCGGCTGGCCCCGTTCGGGCCACGACAACCAGAGCAGCGGGGATGTGGCGACGCTCCCGTGAGCTTGAGCGTGCGCCGCGCAGGCCCGGCGCACGACAGCCGGGGCGGGTCGTGGTAGAGATCGCCACAGACACGTGCCTGGCCCAAGGAGCCAACCATGAAACATCTGCGGCGGATCCCCTCAGCATTGCTCCTCGTTCTCGCAACCTGCGCGCCCCGGCCGCTCCCCCCCCCGGCCGCTCCCCCACCGGCGCCACCGTCGGCGTCGTCCACCAGGCCGGTGCCGACGGCGGACAACCCGTTCTTCCACGCCAGCGTGCTCCCGTTCCACCTGCCGCCGTTCGACACGATCAAGGACGCGCACTATGCCCCGGCGTTCGCGGAGGGGATGACCGCCCAGCGGCGGGAGATCGACGCCATCGCCCACGATCCCGCCCGGCCCACGATGGAGAACACGGTGGTCGCCCTGGAGCGCTCGGGCAGGGTGCTGGAGCGCGTGTCGAAGGTCTTCTTCAACCTCAACGCGGCGAACACCAACGACACGATGCAGCGGGTGGAGTCCGACGTGGCGCCGAAGCTCGCTGCCCACCGTGACGCGATCCTGCTCGATCCGCGGCTGTTCGCGCGGGTGGATGCCGTGTACCGGCAGCGCGACAAGCTCGGGCTGGACCCCGAGTCGGCGCAGCTGCTCGAGCGCTACGAGTCGATGTTCGTGCGCGCCGGGGCGCGGCTCTCGCCGGCCGACAAGGTGACGCTGAAGCAGCTCAATCAGGAGCTGTCGACGCTGATGACGCGCTTTCGCCAGGCGCTGCTCAAGGGGGCGAAGGCGGGCGCGGTGGTGCTGGACGACGTGAAGCAGCTCGACGGCCTGTCGCCCGAGCAGATCGGCGCCGCGGCCGAGGCGGGGCGGGCCCGCAAGCTAACCGGCAAGTGGGTCATCGCGCTGGAGAACACGACGATCCAGCCCGTGCTGGGGCAGCTCAAGAACCGCGCCCTGCGCGAGCGCCTGTTCCGGGCGTCGGTGGCCCGGGGCAACGGCGGCGAAAACGACACCACGGCCATCGTGGCGCAGATCGTCCGGCTGCGGGTGAAGCAGGCCGCGCTGCTGGGCTACCCGGACTTTGCCGCGCTGGCCCTGGCCGAGGAGACGGCCGGCACGCCCCAGGCGGTGAACAAGATCCTCGGGCAGCTGGCGCCGGCGGCGCTGGCCAAGGCCAAGGCGGAGGCGCAGGACATCCAGCGGCGCATCGACGCCGAGGCCCGGGCCGCGCACACCCGGCCGATCAAGCTCCAGCCCTGGGACTGGGCCTACTACGCCGGGCAGGCGCGCAAGGCGAGCTTCGACTTCACCGACGCGCAGGTGAAGCCGTACTTCGAGATGAACCGCGTGCTGCAGGACGGCGTGTTCCACACGGCGCACGCGCTGTACGGGATCTCGTTCGTGGAGCGCAAGGACCTCCCGGTGTACCACCCGGACGTGCGTCTGTTCGAGGTCCGCGAGGCGGACGGATCGGTCCTCGGGCTGCTGCTCCTGGACTACTACAAGCGCGACAACAAGCAGGGCGGCGCGTGGATGGACTCCGTGGTGGAGCAGTCCACGCTGCTGGACCGCAAGCCGGTGGTCACCAACTGCCTGAACATCTCCAAGCCCGCGGCGGGGGAGCCCGCGCTGCTGACGTTCGACGAGGTGACGACGATGTTCCACGAGTTCGGGCACGGCTTGCACGGGCTGTTCTCGGCCGTGAAGTACCCGCTGCTCTCGGGGATCAACGTGCCCCCGGACTTCGGGGAGCTGCCGTCGCAGTTCAACGAGATGTGGGCCCGGGAGCGGGTCGTGCTGGCGCACTTTGCCAGGCACCACAAGACCGGCGCCCCCATGCCCAAGGCGCTGCTGGACAAGGTGCTCCGGGCCCAGACCTACGGCCAGGGGTACGCCACGCTGGAGTACCTGGAGGCGGCGATGCTCGATCAGTCCTGGCACCAGATCCCCCTGGCCCGGGCGCCGCAGGCGGCGAAGGTGATGGCGTTCGAGGCGCGGGCGCTGTCCGAGAACCACGTCGCGTATCCGCCGGTGCCGCCCCGCTACCACAGCACGTACTTCTCGCACATCTTCGCCGGGGGGTATGAGGCGGCGTACTACGCCTATATCTGGAGCGAGGTGCTGGCGCGTGACGCCGGCGCGTGGTTCCACGCCCACGGCGGCCTGACCCGGGCGGCGGGGGACGTGTTCCGCGCCAAGATCCTGTCACGGGGCCGCACCCGGGAGCCGAGCGCGCTGTTTCACGACTTCTACGGCCGGGAGCCGGACATCAAGCCGCTGCTCGAGTATCGTGGGCTGACGCTGCCGAAGAAGTGAGCCGCAAGATCATGGCGTGGTGAGGCGCCAGCGCTCGCGGGCCGTCACCTGGCTCAGGTTCGCCGGGTCGCCGTCCACCACCACCCGGGCCACGGTGCCGTAGCACTCGGAGATGAAGAGGAACAGCGTGGTGGTGGTGAGCAGGAACGGATTGCCGTACAGGTACTGCTGCGACCGGATGCGCACCATCACCGAGTCCAGCGAGAGCTTGGGCAGCTGCACCACGCCGGCGCCCACCACCTCGGCGTCCCAGCTCTCCCAGTTGCTGATGACGGCGATGCCCCAGAAGCCGGTGCCGAAGGTCTTGGTGCTGTAGCTGTCGGTGGGCTGGACCGGGAAGCGCAGCAGGTCCACCGGGGTGGAGTAGCTGACCTTGCCGTGGTCCTTGACGCCGCTGATGGCGCCCAGCAGCTGCATCCGGGTCTGGTTCACGAGGTACACGCCGTAGGTGTCGGCGTCCTTGTCCGCCAGGCTGACATAGGTCGCCGACGGGAACGATGCGGCGGCCCACGCCGGCACCGGCTCCAGCTTCATCGGCTCGTCGTGGTCGTCGCTGGCGGCGGCGGTGAAGTCCCACACCGTCTTGCCCCCGGAGGTGGCGCCCTTCAGGTTGAGCGGGAGCTGGGTGCCCATGATGTACATCAGCGTGGTGGGCACCACCAGCACCAGCTCCTGGCGTTCGATCATCCCGTTGTGGTTGGCGGTGCAGCCGCCGTCCACCGGGCCGGTGTCGGGCCAGACCACGGCGTCGGGCAGCGTGTCGACCCGGGGACCGTCGGGGGCGGGGCTCGAATCGCCCTTCAGCTCGGGCAGGCACCGGCCGTCGGAGCAGGTCTGTCCCGCGGGACAGTCGGACCGACGCACGCAGGCGTCGGAGCTCTCGCTGCATCCCCACAGGCTGGCCACACAGCCGGTGACGATCAGCGTGACCCCGATCCGGGTGGTGTGCATGTGCAAACTCCTGTGTGTGCTGGACGCTACAGGTCCACTCCGCCGTCGACGTCCAGGCAGCGGGCGGTGAAGTAGTCGCACTGGATGATGAACCGGACGGCCTGGTAGATCTCGTCCGGCTCGCCCAGCCGTCCCAGCGGAATCATGCTCTTCATCTTGTCCAGCATCTTCTCCGGCATGTCGTCCAGCAGCGGGGTGTGGATGAACCCCGGGGCCACGGCGCCCACGCGGATGCCGTGGGCCGCCAGCTCCCTGGCCCACAGCTTGGTGTCGGCCACCAGCCCGGCCTTGGCCGCCGAGTAGTTGGACTGGCCCATGTTCCCGTGGCGTGAAACAGAGGAGATGTTGACCACCACGCCGGGGCGGATCTGCTTCTCGATCATCTGCCCCGCCACCTCCCGCGTCATCAGGAACGGTGCAGTGAGGTCGACGTCGATCACCGCCTGCCAGTTCTGAAGCGACATCTTCTTCAGCCCGCCGGTCTTCTTGTCCAGCCGGACCAGGAACCCGTCGCGGAAGATCCCCGCGTTGTTCACCAGGCCGTTGATCCCGTCCAGATCCTCCGAGGCCTGCTGCACCAGGGCCACCACGTCCGGCTCCTTGCTCACGTCGGCGACGTAGGTCTTCAGCGTGCCCGGTCCGTCGCCGGCCTCGGCGGCGAGCGCGTCCAGCCCCTCGCGGTTCAGATCCACGGCGGCCACCCGGGCGCCCTCACGGTGCAGGGACAGCGCGAAGTGCCGGCCCATGCCGCTGGCCGCCCCGGTGATGATGATGTGCATCTCGTTGGTCTTCATGGTTCACCTCTTCGTTGGCGCCGCGTCGCGGTGCGGTCAAGCCGCCTCGGACTCCGGTCTGTTCCATCCGCGACGACGAGCGGCACGCAGTGACAGTGTACGATAGGCCATGCCCAGGAGCATGACCGAAACGCTGGCGATGATGCTGAAGGCGCTGAGCACGGCGGGGTTGTTGTGCATCGAGGTCAGCTGCGCCGCGGACATGCCGATGTACACCGTGAGCGCGGTGAGCGCGGAGAGCGTGGCCAGGCGGGCGGTCACGGCGGTCCGGGTGAACATCCCGAACAGCATCGGCGCGAAGCTGGCCGAGAACACGCAGTAGATGCCGTACTGGGCGAAGATCGCCACCGAGCCTCCGGTGGGGTGCTTGATCTGGTACAGCCCGAGGAAGAAGCACGCGGCGCCCAAAAGCACCAGGCTGATGCGCGCCAGCCTCAGGGCGATGGCGCCCTGGGCCGTGGGCGCGAGGTCCTTGCGCCGTCGCAGCACCGGCAGGAACAGGTCGGTGGCGAGGATCGCGCTCAGGGCCAGCAGCAGCCCCTCCAGGGTCGAGACCCCGGCGCACAGCACGCCGATGCTGACGATCACACTGACGATGGGGGAGAACTGGGTGTTGATGTAGGTCGGCACCACGAGGTCGATGCGGGCCACGGGGGGCAGGGCGAACCGGGCGTACAGCCCGACGAGCATCACCAGGGTGAACACCGTGCCCACGGCGATGGCCGTGAACAGGTAGCGATTGACGTCGCGCCCGCTCTTGAGGCTCAGCGCCTTGGCCATCACGTGCGGCTGACACACGATGGCCAGCCCCACGATGAAGTTGCAGACGAAGACCTCGAACAGGTTGCGGAAGTAGGGGCTCTTGGTGTTGACCAGCCCCACGAGGGAGGCATCGATGGCCGACAGTCGGTGGAAGAACGCGGTCAGCCCATCAGAGAAGTAGGAGATGCCGCTGCCCACCAGCAGCAGCGCGACGGCGACCATGATCAACGCCTGGATCGAGTTGGTGTAGACGCTGGTGTTGGCGCCGCCCACCAGGACATAGGCGAAGACCACCACGACCACCCCGAGCAGCGCGGTCCACGCCGGGATGCCGAGCATCGCCATCAGGATATAGGCCATGGCGACCACGATTAGCACCATGAACGTGACCAGCCCCAGGCTCAGCAGGGCGAACCCGATCTGGAGCGCCCGGCTGCTGTAGCGGCTGCCCAGCCAGCCCGGGACCGTCAGGGCCTGGAGCGACTCGCCCACCCGGCGGAACCCCTTGGACAGCACCGTGATGCCGATGGTGATGCCGAGGCAGGCCGCCAGCCCCATGCCGAGCAGGGCCGGCAGACCGTAGGCGTAGATCAGCCCCGGGTTGACGACGAAGGTGGCCACGGAGGTGAGCTGCGCGGCCAGAGACAGTCCGACGAAGACGGGGGAGATGTCCCGATTGCCCAGGGCGAAGCCCTCCACGGAGCGCGTGCGCCGGAAGCCACGGATGGCCAGCCAGGCCGTGAGCGCTCCATACATCCCCAACACGATCCAGGCGAACGCCGTCTTGCTCATGATGTTGTCCCTCCGATGGTCAAGGTAGCCGAGCCGAACCGGCTTGACAAGGGATTTTGTGCGGCGCAACAACATTTTCGTACAGTCTCGTGATACCTACACAAAACGGGAAAATGGTGCAGAACGACGGCCGCAAATGGTGCGTGGCACTATGGGCGGGGTTTCGCGTCTCGGGGGTTGTGGAGTTGGCCCACAACGCCGATCATGGGCCCATGACAACCGAAACCACGGGCCCGACGGTCCTCGTGGAGGATCCCGGACGGATGAACCTGCTGGGCCTGATCCTCGCCGACATCTTCCGCCGTGGGCTGCAGGACCCGATGAAGCAGAAGCGCTTCAGCAAGCTGGCCCCCGCCGTGATCGTGGTCCAGGCCTCGGGGATGGTCGTCACCCTCGGCTTCGAGCCCGACGTGCTGCGGGTGACCCGCGGCGCCGCGGAGCGCTTTCGCTCCCGGGTCGAGGGGTCGCTGGACACGCTGATGGCGCTGTCCCTCGGCGGTCCGATGGTCGGCCCGTGGGTCGCGGGACGGCTCAAGACCCGGGGCAGCCTGCTCTTGCTGTTCAAGCTGCGCCCGCTGCTGCAGGTGTGACCATGGATCTGATCGAACGCTTCCAGGAGCTCCTCGGGGCAGACGCGGTGATGGGGCCGGCGCAGGACCTGAGCGGCTACGCCTCGGATTACACCGAGGAGGAGCCGCGGAACCCGGCCCTCGTCGTGTTCCCCGGCAGCGCGGAGCAGGTCCAGGCCGTGGTCCGGCTGGCGCGCGAGGAGAAGGTGTCGCTCACGCCCCGCGTCTCCGGGTCCAACGTGGGAGGACTCGCCATCCCGCCCGAGGGCGGGGTGGTGGTGGATCTGAGCCGCATGAACCGCATCATCGACGTGCAGCAGGAGGACATGTACGCCCTGATCGAGCCCGGGGTGACCTGGGAGCAGCTCAAGGCGCACCTGGCCCGGGCGGAGATCCCGCTGCGCATGGGCTACCCGCTCTCGCCCCCCGACACCTCCATCGTGGCCAACTGCCTCCTCGACGGGCTGGGCAACCTGTCCATGCGCTACGGCTCCATGGCCGACTGGATCGGCGGGCTGGAGGTGGTGCTGCCCGACGGGCAGCTGGTGCGGACCGGCGCCCCGGCGTTGAGTGATCTGTGGTTCGCCCGGGGACCGCTGCCCGACCTGACCGGGATGTTCGTCGGGTTCCAGGGCCGCACCGGCATCGTGACCAAGATGGCGTTCCAGCTGTGGCCGGCGCCCCCGTTTCGCCAGCGGATCTTCATCCTGATGTACGACCGAAACGGCGCCTTCCGCGCCATGCGCGATCTGGCGCGCTACCAGATCTGCGACGACGTGGGCGGGCTGTCCTGGACCACGGGCAAGATGCTGTTCGACGTGCAGCGCCCGCTGGAGCGCGACCCCGACGAGCCGGAGTTCTTCCTGTACCTCGACCTCTCCGGCGCCAGCCAGCGCGAGCTGGATCTGCGGCTCGAGATCCTGACCGACTATCTCGACCGGCTGCAGGCCGATGGATTCCGGCTGGAGAAGCCGCTGGCCATCGAGACCCTGGTGCGTCTGAACCCGCGCTTCGCCAAGTTCGCCGAGTTTCCCACCCGGCTGGAGTTCCTGGTGGACCATCCGGGCGGAGGCCTGAGCTGGGTCGGGACCTACGGCCCGATGTCGCGCTTCGAGGCCTTCGGTGACGCGGGGTTCGCCATCATGCAGCGCCACGGGATGCCGCCGACGCTGGTCAGCCGGCCGATGAAGGGCGCGCACTTCGGCGTGATGCGGTTCATCGCCACGTTCGACAAGTCCAGCGATGAGGAGCGCCAGCTGGTGCGGCAGATGAGCACCGAGATCGTGGACGCCGGGCTGGACCTGGGCTTCATCCCGTACAAGACGCCACCGTGGGTCGTGCGGCACATTCGCCATCGCCTGGATCCGGGCTACGTCGCGCTGATGCGTCGGGTGTTCGAGGCCGTGGACCCAGACCGGACCCTCTCCCCCCACTGCTGGCCGCTGGACGACTGAGCCTGGCCCTGAAGGGTCGGGTAGGCCGCTGTGCGGCCGTGTCGGCCGACAGTCGCCCCAAGTTTTCGGGAACGAGGGGCAGCCTCGAAGTGTCCCACGTATAATTGATCGGAGGACGCTTGATCATGGACACCAGGTACATCGTTGCGGCGGT
>Ga0210044_10001298_pt1 | contig 38052 bp, 27 predicted proteins | sample CryGey13umfilter_2_FD_183959 | JGI IMG/M metagenome (GOLD analysis project Ga0210044, IMG submission 183959) | Groundwater microbial communities from aquifer in Utah, USA - Crystal Geyser 4/9/14 3 um filter (SPAdes) (version 2) | ecosystem: Environmental > Aquatic > Deep subsurface >... | reverse complement strand
TACACGGCGAGCCGCTCCTCACGCGCTCCCTGTTCCACTGGCTCCTGACTCGACTGGACTCCGTGGAGCTGCTCGACCGCCATGCTCGGCCGATGGCCACCAGCACCACCCTGCGGCCCCGACCGCTGGGGTACGCTGCACAGGAGGCCCTGTTCCCCTGGCCGACCGGCACCTTCAGCGGCTTTCGTCTGTTCCAGGAGTACTTCGCCGCACCGGAGAAGTTCCTGTTTCTGGAGCTGGCGCCGCTTCAAGAGCTACTGGCCAGCATTCCGCCCGCGCCTGCGGGCGAGGCCACGACGTTCTCCCTGCGCTTCAACCTCAAGGTGGACCATCAGCCGCTGGCGGTGACGCGACAGGACTTCCGTCTGAACTGCACACCCGTGGTCAATCTGTTCCCCCACTCGGCCGACCCGGTGCAGTGGGACACACGCCGACCGAGCTATCGGGTACGGCCAGCGGGGCCGCACCTGCACTACCAGACCTACCGCGTGCTCCGTGTCGTCGGCTGGGGCAAACACCACACGACGCACTATCCGCTGCTGTCGGAGCTGGACATCGAGCAGGACACGGACCGCTTCTGCCAGATCATGCGTCAAGAGGTGGATGGCCAGATCGTGACCCGGATGTACGTCCACGACCCGATCAGCGACACGACACCACAAACGCTGCTGGTGGATCTACTATGCTCGAACGGCGCGATCTCCCAGGGACTGCACATGGGAGACAGCTGCCGGCCACAGGCGCCGTTCCACAACCACGACTGCCGTCTGATCGGCGCCATCAACCCGGCCACCTCGGTGCCCGTGGGGGAGGAGCTGCGCTGGCGGCTGATCCGACACCTGGCGCTGGCGCAGCGTGAGCTGACGAACCTCGAGGCGATTCGCGACACCCTGTTCCTGTACAACTTCTCGGCGATCCGCGACCGTCACACGGCGCGTGCGCTGACCCTGCTGCTCCGCGGCATCCAGCATGCGAAGACCGAGCTGGCCCAGCACCACCAGCGACGGATCCCGGTCTGGGGCCACACCACCACCGTGGCCCTGGACGGCTCGGCCTTCGACTCCGAGGCCGAGCTCTACCTGTTTGGTTGTGTGCTGAACGAATACGTCGCGCTCCAGGCGTCACTCAACGCCTTCTCCGAGCTGATGATCAAGGAAACCAGAAGTCAGGAAACGTACCGATGGCCACGGCGACTGGGCAGACACCCGCTGACACGCTAGTGCTACAGCGCCTGGCTCAGGACGGACCGCGGGTCTCGTTCTTTCAGGCGCTGACGCTCCTCGAACGCAGGCTGGGGGGCATCCCGCTGGGCCACGAGGGGCCGGCCGACGGCGAGGGGATCCGCGTTCGCCCGTCGGTCTCCCTTGCCTGTCCGCCCTCGGACATCGAGTCCATCGAGCTGACACCCGACGGCCGGGTCCAGGTCACCACCACGTTCCTCGGTCTGTACGGTGTGGACAGCCCGTTGCCCAACATCTATGCCGAGCGCATCGCGCAGGACCTGGACGAGCCGCGCGGCCAGCGAGTGCGGGATTTCCTCGATCTGTTTCACCACCGGCTGTACTCGCTGCTGTTCCGGGTGTGGAAGAAGACACGGCCCGTTCCCGACGGCGGCGCCAGCCCGCTGCATGATCGGATGCTCTCCCTGATCGGCTACTCGTCCCGGCTGGGACTCGGGGGCCAGAGCCGGCCGCGGCTGTCCGAGGTCCGCATGCGAGTTCTCCGGCCGCGGACCGCGGTGGGCCTGGAGGCGCTGTTGAAGCACCGGCTGGGGTATCTGTGCGGGGTGGAGCAGATCCAGCCCCGGATGGTGCAGATTCCGCCAGATCAGCTGACGCGGCTGGGCCAGCACGGGTGTGTTCTGGGTGGATCGCTGGTGGTGGGACGTCGGGTCGCTGACTGCAACAAGATCGCGCTGCAGATCGAGGCCGAAAGCCTCGCCATGTTCGAAAACCTGCTCCCCGAGGGACCCGACCGGGCCCAGCTGGACGACGTGATTCGAGGCTATCTCCGGGAGCCGGTCGCGTATGATGTGGAGGTGTCGCTGGCCACGCCGCAGGTGCCAGCCTGGGGGCTGGGGCACAGAGGTGTCCTGGGCCGAACGGTCTGGCTCGGCCCCCCCCATCCCGCGGCACACTGCCGCTGGCGCTGCCAGCCCCTGCTGTAGTACCAAGGAGATGGTCGGGAGTCCCCGGCACGCTGACAACACCGATGCACGAGAGCGAGAGCGAGAGCGAGAGATGGTACAGATAGATCCTTCCGCGTTGATTCGAACCCTCAACACCCACTGCACCAAGTGCCTCGAGGCAGCAGCCGGCACATGTGTGGCTCGCGGACACTACGAGGTCACCGTGGAGCACGTGCTCGCGCAGTTGCTGGTGGATCCCAACGCCGATATCTACCTCATCCTGCGCCACCACGGCGTGGATCAGGGCCGGCTGGACGCCGCGCTGCAACGCCAGCTCGAGGCCCAGCGCACCGGGAACACCGGTCGGCCAGTGCTCTCGCCACTGCTGCTCACCTGGCTCCAGGACGCCTGGATGCTGGCCTCCACCGAGCTCAAGCAGCTGGCCACCCGGTCCGGTGCGCTTCTGGCCGCGCTGGTGGCCTCACCCCACAGCTACACCTCCGGCGCGTACCTCGACCTGCTGACCGAGCTCCACGCCGAGCAGCTGCGGCGCGAGCTCCCCACCCTCACCGCGGGGTCGGTGGAGGATGATCAGCCACGGGTGGGCGCCACGCCGGTCAGCGGCCCCGCCGCGGCCGGGCCTCACAGTCGCGGGCTGCAGACCGCCCTGGGTCGCTTCACCAACGACTTCACGGCCCAGGCCCGGGCCGGCGAGCTGGACCCGGTGGTGGGACGCGAAACGGAGATCCGCCAGTGCATCGACATCCTGGCTCGCCGTCGGAAGAACAACCCGATCATCGTGGGCGAGGCCGGAACGGGCAAGACCGCGCTGGTGGAGGGGATCGCCCAGCGGGTGGTGCAGGGCGCCGTCCCCTCGCAGCTCGCCGGCGTGGACATCCTCGGCCTGGATCTCGGCCTGCTCCAGGCCGGAGCCGGGGTCAAGGGCGAGTTCGAGAATCGGCTCAAGTCGGTGATCGAGGAGGTCAAGTCCTCCCCCACGCCGATCATCCTGTTCATCGACGAGGCGCACACGATCATCGGCGCCGGTGGTCCGGCCGGTGGCAGTGACGCCGCGAACCTGCTCAAGCCGTCCCTGGCCCGGGGAGAGCTGCGCACGCTCGCGGCCACCACATGGTCCGAGTACAAGAAATACTTCGAGAAGGACCCGGCCCTCACCCGCCGATTCCAGCTGGTGAAGGTGGATGAGCCGTCAGAAGACAACTGCATCGCCATGATGCGTGGCCTCGCCCCGCACTACGAGAAGGACCACGGCATCCGGATCCGCGACGACGCGGTGGTGGCCGCGGTCCAGCTATCCAACCGCTACATCTCGGGCCGCCAGCTCCCGGACAAGGCCGTGGATTTGATCGACACCTGCGCCGCCCGGGTCTCCATCGGTCAGGAGTCGAAGCCCGCCATCCTGCAGGACCTGGAACACTCGATCCAGGTCCTGGAGCGGGAGGAGGTCGCGCTGCTGCGCGAACGCGACGAGGGCTACCTGCAGGACCGTGGACAGCTCCAGCGGGTGGGGGAGGATCTCGAGGCAACCCGGACCCAGCAGGTGGAGATCGAGCGGCGCTGGCTGGAGCAGCAGCAGGTGCTGCGCCAGCTGCTGGAGCTGCGAGACCGCCTGTCGGATCCCGGCCAGGATGAAGCCGAGGAGCAGCTGCCGCAGACGCCACCGGCCGACGGTGCGCAGCCGCCGCAAGACTCCGCGGGTGCGCAACCGCCAGACTCCGCGGGTGCGGAGCCCACGCCCGACCCGACACCGCTCTCTCCAGAGCAGCTGCAGACCGAGCTGCTGGACAAGCAGCGCGAGCTGGAGCAACTGCAGCAGGAGGGCGATCTCGTGCACCTGGACGTGACCAAGGATCTGGTGGCCTCGGTGGTCTCGGACTGGACCGGCATCCCGGTGGGCAAGATGGTGCAGGACGAGGCCGCGACGCTGCTCCAGCTCGAGCAGCGCATCGCGGAGCGGATCAAGGGTCAGGACTACGCGCTGAAGCAAATCGCCGAATCCATCCGTTCGGCGAAGATGGGCCTGGGCAACCCCCGAGCCCCCATCGGCGTGTTTCTGCTGGTGGGCCCCAGCGGAGTCGGCAAGACCGAGACCGGGCGCGTGCTGGCGGACATGCTGTTCGGCGGCGAGCGGTTCATGGTCTCGATCAACATGTCCGAGTTTCAGGAGAAGCACACCGTCTCGCGGCTCATCGGCTCTCCGCCGGGGTACGTCGGCTACGGCGAGGGTGGCGTGCTCACCGAGGCCGTGCGACAGCGCCCGTACTCCGCGGTGATGCTGGACGAGGTCGAGAAGGCCGACCCTGAGGTGATGAACCTGTTCTACCAGGTATTCGACAAGGGCGAACTGTCCGACGGTGAGGGGCGAGTGATCGACTTCCGCAACACGGTCCTGCTGCTCACCAGCAACCTGGGTTCCGAGCTCATGACCCAGATGTGCATGCAGCCACCGCCGCCCACGCGCAAGCAGGTGATGGACGCCATCCGTCCGCTGCTGGTCCAGCACTTCAAGGCCGCGTTGCTGGCCCGCATGACCGTGATCCCGTACTTCCCGCTCTCCGCCAACGCCATGCGGGAGATCGTCGACCTCAAGCTGGGGCTGCTGCGCGAACGTATGCAGCAGACACACCGCATCACGCTGGAGATCTCGGACACGGTCGCGGAGCAGATCACCATGCGCTGCTCGGAGGTGGAGACCGGTGCGCGCAACATCGACCACATCATGTCGCGGACCCTCCTGCCGCTGCTCTCCCGGGCCATGCTGTCCCGCATGTCCGAGGGTCCGCTGCCCAGCTCCATGGCGCTGGACCTGACACCCGAGGGGGAGTACGCGCTGTCCTTTGCCGACCCCGGCGACCCCGGCTAAGTTGACTCCGTGTGCCATTGAAGGCAAAATGGCTCATCTTCAGGAGAGCGCAGAATGGCCCAGAAGTCTGGCAAGGATGGATCGGTCGCCCCCCGCGAACGAGTCAACATCGTCTACAAGACGTACATCGGTGACGCCGAGGAGGAGATCGAGCTCCCCTTCCGTTTCCTGGTGATGGGCGACTTCACCGGTCGGGCGGATGAGACCCCGATCGAAGAACGTCAGCCGATCAACGTCGACAAGGACAACTTCGACGACGTGCTCGCCGCGCAGGATGTCAGCGTGCAGCTGAGCGTGCCCAACAAGCTGTCCGAGGAGGAGGGGAGCGAGGGCAGCGAGCTGGCCATGGATCTCAAGTTCAAGTCGATGCGCGACTTCACGCCCGACCGCCTGAGCAAGCAGGTTCCAGAGCTGGCCTCCCTGGTGGACCTGAGAGACGCCCTGACCGTGCTCAAGGGCCCGCTGGGCAACGTCCCCGCCTTCCGCAAGCGCCTGGAGGCCGTGCTCAACGATCCCGAGGCCCAGAAGCGCCTGATGCAGGAGCTCAACCTGGTGCTGGACAAGGACAAGAAGTAGTCCCCGTCTGCCTTGCCACCCCTGGACTCACGAACTCTGCCGCGCCCGGATGGCGGCCGCGGGATCGATCTGCGCCAGCAAGCCGATGAGCTGCTCGGCCTCCTGCCGCAGCTCGTGGGAGGCCTGGTCCCCCTGAACCACCAGCAGCAGGTTGGTGCTCTCCACCAGCCGGGTGACGACCTCCACCTGCAGACCTGGCTCCCAGCTGCGGACCGGCTCCTCGAGCTCCTGCTGCAGGCTCCTGAGCATGGGACGCGCCAGATCCATCGCTCCTCCCTTGAGGCAGATGGACGCCACGGCGAGCTGCAGCCGGAACCGGACCGATCGTGACACGGCCTGGCGCATCTGCTGCTGCAGGACCGCGCACCCCTGCTCCAGACCCCGTCGAGCCGACTGCTTCTCCGCCTCGGCGATGACCTCCTCCACCGCATCGCCGCCTTGAGCCGTGGGTGCGGTCTCCGACGCCGCCGGCACCTCGGGAGCCATCAGCCCCTCGAGCCACTTGATGGTCTCGCTCCCCGCCCGCACCATGTCGCCCAGCAACAGGTACTCGGCCAGGGCATGGGTCGTCACCACGCCCATGGGCAGCTCGTGCCCCAGGCCTTCCAGCGCCCGGCTCAGGTGCAGCTCCGCGTCCAGGTCCAGCTCCCCGTCCTGCAGGATCTCGGGCACCAGCCGCACCACGTCGCCCCATCGCCCCTCGTCCACCGCCTGGCGCATGGCGCTCAACTGGCGCGGGCTCGGGCTACCCACCGAGCGTTCACCGTCCGGCACCACGCCGATGAACGAGGCGAAGTGCGCCAGCTGGTAGCCCAGCGCCCGCTGTTCGTTGCGTTCCAGGTGGTAGGCCGCCAGCCGTCTCAGACCCAGCGTGAGCCGGGACAGCAACGCAGCCGCCTGTTCGTCGTCCTCGATCACCTCGGGAATCAACGACGCCGTGGACGGCACCGTGAGCGCCGGCGCCGCCGTGGGCACGAAGACCTCGATCTGTGGCTCGGCCTCGGAATCCTGCGACTCGCCTGGTGCAGGGTTCTCGGGCTCGGGCTCGGGCCTGAGCCCCACTCCTGGTGCAGGGTTCTCGGGTTCGGGTTCGGGCTCCGACCGTGTCAGATCCGTCAGCTCCTGAAGCCTGCGGCTGATGACGCCGACGCGGGGGTGCAATTCATCGAGCTGTACCCGCACCAGATCATCGAGCTGCCGGAACAGCTCCAGCGTCTGCCCGTAGCTCTCGTGCTGGGAGGCGTCGGGCTCCATCTGCTCCAGTTCGCGGATCAGCTGCTCCGTGAGCCAGGTGTAGGCCCCGGCCCGTCCCCGGCGTCGCTTGGCGTTGGGGAACAGGTCTGCCGAGTGTTCCTGGACCAGGAAGCGATAGGCCTCGAGGGCGGCCAGCAGGCCCTGCAGGCCCTCCTGCTTGAGCAGCGCGATGCAGAGCCCACCCAGCAGGGTCATGTCCTTGGTCTTGGTGCGCAGTAGCTCGTCGCAGCAGCTGTAGACCTTGCCCCAGTTGCAGGTGTCCCCTTCGAACGAGACGACCTTGGCCAGCTCGACCAGCACCACCTCGTACTTCTCGTCGTAACGCGACGATGCGCCGCCGAAGGCGGACTCCGAGATGGGCTGACACCACTGGGTCGTGCGCTCGTCCAGAGAGGAGCTCATGAGGCGGCGGTGAGCAGCACCCTCAGCGGAGCGCCGGACTGCACCGCGGGGAGGGGGAGCGCGTTCGGCGTGGCAGCCACCTCGTACACGGTGTCGTCCTCCCACCCTCGATCCCACATCGCCACCAGCGCCCGGCTGGTCAGCTTGGCGAAGTACAGCATCAGACACCCCTCGCTCCACAGCACACAGGGAATGACGCCTCGCGGACACTGCTCCTGGATCACGCGCAGCCACACCGAGACGTGCAGCGCCATCTCCTGCCCCAGCGGCAGGTGAATCCCGAAGGCCGGCAGCGGTCCACCGTCGGACACGTCGCGGCAGACGGTCCGCAGCCCCTGCACCCCTCTGACGACCCATCCCTCCGCCGGCCCGGTCATGTTGCTGAAGGTCTGCCCCAGCGTCCTGCCGTCCAGCGCGCGATCCTGCTCCTCCCGCGCCGCGGCGAACTCCGCCTCGCCCGGCACCGACAGGCTCTGAATCTGCTGCACCAGCTGTTCGCGATCGAGGCTGACCCGCTGAGCCTGCATCCCCTGAACGCGCGACATGAATCCCAGCAGCGGAATCACCGAGAAGCCGTGCGCCAACAGCTCCACGCTGACCTGCGCGAACAGCACCAGCGGATACTGGCGACCGATGCGATCCCGGCTCGGGGCCAGCGTTCCAAAGGTACAGACCCCACCGGGCGAGGTGACCAGGAACGAGACCGGCGGCCCGGAGAGGTATACGTTCTCGAAGTCCCGGATCAACCGCTGCGCCCCGGCCAGCGCCCCCGACAGCCACTCGTCGAGGTGTCGCAGCGCCGCGCTGCCGGCGTTGATCCGAAGGAAGTCGTCTGCCGTCGGATGCTTGCCATACAGACCGACCGACTCGTCCTTCTTCTTGGCAAACAGACCCATCCCGTTCCTCAGTGGCACGGCAGTCGCATTGTCATGAAAAGCGGATTGTAGGTTCGTTCCGGTCTGAAGTCCATCGGGATGGTTATCTTGCCACCCTTGAGCACCCACTCCACGCGATACCAGCTCCCCCGCTTGTGCACCTTGCCCCGCTGCACCAGTCGTCGAAGCGACCACTCTCCGTTGAAGGCGATCTTCTCGTACAGCCCGCCAGCGCCCCGCACCAGCAGCATGGCCCGGGTGTTCTGACCGGTCCAGATCAACGACCACTGCTCGGGTGGACCGTTGCGGTAGGTGTTGGATTTGCCCTCGGCCTCGAGCACGATCTCACTCACCTGGAACTGGGTGCCGGCCTGCAGCACCACGGGGTATGGACGGACCTGGAACTGGAGCCGGACCTGGTCGCTGCCCAGCGGAAACAGCGCCTGGCTCACCCGGCTGGCCTGGGAGAAGAACGCGATCACGTGCCGGGGCACTTGCTTTCCCGGGAGCGCGGCGAACTTGGCGCCCTTCTGCACCAGCTGGCTCTTGAAGTCGCTCTCGTACGAGCCCCAGATCAACCCCCGCGGCGCGAAGAACGCCATCACATCCTGCAGCAGCGCGTCGTCCTGGCTCGCGCTGAACGGATAGTGTGTGGCCAGTCGCTGGACATAGGGCGCACACAGCGTGTCTGCCACGGTGGACGACGCCCGGTTGGCCTGAGCCTCCGAGGCCTTGCTCCCCGCCACATCCAGCGGCATGTAGAACAGCTGGCTCACCGATCGGCGCAGATCCCCGGGCAGCGTCGCCATCAGCCCCTTCGCCACCCGCCGCGCCTCCTCCAGCACCGTGTCGATCTTCGACGGCTCGGTGGATCCGCCCTTGACCTCGTTGGCCAGCTGGTCGCGTACCGCCTCCAGCTGGCTCAGGTACTGTCGGATCAGCGGGATCTGAGGCCGGCCATCGCTGGACGTCGTGGCCACCAGCTCGTGGATCGGAAGGAACGTGCGCTCCACCAGGTTTCGCTGGCCCCGGGGCAGTTGCTTGTCCAGCCCCAGGCGCTGAGCCTTGGAGATCAACCGACCCGCCCTGCCGCGGATCAGCCTCGCGGCGTCCTTGATCTTGCCCGGGTCGCCGATGGGCATCTGGGTGTTGAAGGCCACCGAGGAGATCAGCTCCTCGTACATCGCGGGAGATTCGGTGAGCCGCTCCAGCAGGCGGAGAGACTCCTCCGCCGTGGTTGGCGGGGCCATGGACAGACCCCGCAGGAACTTCTTCCACGCCCCGATGTAACGCTCGAAGTAGCGTTGCTTCAGCTGCCCCACGGCGTCCTTGCCCTCCTCCTCGCCCAGAACCCACCCGTCCTCCCGGCTGCCCTTCACCAGCTGCTGCGTCAGCCGCTTGCGCACGAACCTCTCCCACCCCGCCCGGGTGTACTCCGCCGGCACCTCGTCCTTCGTCGTCAACACCGACTGGATCCGGTTGCGCAGCGCATCGCGCAGCGTGAAGGGCCGGAGGGTCTTGCCGATGCCCTGCACCAGGTTCTGGAACTTCGTGTCGCGGCTGATCAGGACGCGCTGGACGTTGCGCACCGTGTCCCGATCTCGCTCGAGCCACTTGGCCTTGCGCTCCTTGAGCAGCACCAGGAACCGTCGCACGTTGGTCGCGAGCAGATCCTCGTGCTGGGCCACGTCGGGGTGCAGCCGCTTCTTCCACTGCGCGAGCAGCACGGGGATGGCGAACTTGACCTCCAGCCGCTTGGGCTCCGTCAGCATCAGATAGGTCTTGAGCAGATCGAAATCCGCGGAGGCCCCGCTGGTGGAGCCGTCCGGGGCGTTGGCCACGTCGATCAACGTGGCCTCCACCTCGGTGCCGGCCGGGAGCACGAAGGCCTGGTGCATGCGTCGGACGTACACCCGCTCCACACGGTTCAGGATCCGATTGCCCTGGTAGTAGCCCAGGCTCATGGACCATGGGGCTCCGTGGGCGGAGTATTCACGGAGTCGGTCGAGGATCGCGCCCAGGTCATCCAGCGCCTTGAGGCTGTCCAGCACGCGGCGGGGATCCTCGGGGGTCGTGATCCTCGAGTTCTTGGCCACCTCCGTCGTCCGCTGAACCAGCTGGCGGTTGCCGGAGTAGGTCACCGCCGTCGGACCAACGACTCCGACGGAGGCCAGCAGCGCCGCGGCCAGACCGATGATCCCCAGTCTGCGCCGACGGGACAGCCCCTTGGCCGTTGTCCCCGCGACCTCCTGATCCGGGAACAGCACCTGGGTGAAGACGTCTCGCAGGAAGTAGCTCTTCTTCTGCGTGTTCTGTTCGAAGCCGGCGCTGCTCAGCTCACGCAGACCCAGCGCGCGGCTCATCCCCGCCAGCACGCGATCCAGCGGCCGACCCTCCTGCGTGCCGCTGCAGAAGTAGATGCCCCGCACCCGCGGTGTCTCGACGTAGGGGTTGGCCACCATCAGGTGTCCGACAAACGACCGGAACTGCTCCCGCACGGCGGCGAACTGCAGCGGGAACTGGTACACCGCCCCTCGCTGATCGCCCTTGGCCGTCGCCAGCCGTCCCAGCGCTCGGTGCTGCAACCGATCCAGCAGCAGACCGAACTCGTCGTCGAACAGGCGATCGACGTCGGCGTGCCGTGTGGTGAGCGGAACGGTGAAGCCGAAGATCTGGGATCTCGCGCTCTGGGTCAGGCTGCCAAAGAACTGGATGAAGCCCGCGATCAGATCGCACTTGGTGAACAGGATGTACACTGGCAGCGCCAGCTCCAGCTCGGAGACCACCTGGTCGATGCGACTGCGCAGCTGGGCCGCCTGCTCCTCGATCTCCTCCGGCGAGTTCTTCATCAGATCGGAGACCGCGGTGGCCACGATCAGTCCGTTCAGCGGACGCTTGCGCCGATAGCGCTTGAGCAGCCTGAGGAACCCCAGCCACTCCTCGACGTCGTCTTCCTCGGAGGCATAGCGTCCCGCCGTGTCGAGCAGGATCGCCTGATCCGAGAACCACCAGTCACAGTTGCGCGTGCCCCCCACGCCCTTGACCTTGCCCACCTTCTTGTCGCCGGTGGTGAAGGGGAACTTGAGCCCGGAGTGCAGCAGCGCCGTGCTCTTCCCCACGGCGGGCGGGCCGATGATCATGTACCATGGCAGGGCGTACAGCGCGCTCTTGCCCTGCGCCAGGCGCGACGTCTTCAGCGAGGCCACGGCCTTGTCGAACGCCTCGGTCAGCTCCTCCACCTCGGCGCGCCGATCGGGCCGCACCTGCTCCTTGCGCACCCGCCCCTGCTCCTTGATCGCGTCCTCCAGCCCGCTGGCCGCCTTCCGCTCCTGCAGCCTGAGGATCACGATCAGCACGATGGGCGGCAACAGCAGCGCGAGGATGATCACCACCCGCCACAGCACGCTGGTGATTCCCACCAGCGGCGCGCCAAACCACACTCCCACCACCACCACCAGCGCCACGATCTCGAACAGTAGCAGTCGCCAGATCACGCTAGCTCCTGCCCAGCTGTGTCAGCAGCTCCACCGCATCGGTGGTGCTGGAGGAGAGCAAGAAGTAGAGCAGCACCGCGATGCCGCTGGAGAGCATCAACGCCACGCCGGCGATGGGCAGCAGCGGGAGCGCCTTGCCCCCCAGCCCCACGGCCTCCGGGCGCTTGCCATGGGGTGACAGCAGCTTCGTGCCGCCTGGCGCCAGATCCCGCCGCAGCCCATCGATCAGATCGTCCAGCTCCTGCGCCGACCCCAGCCTGTACTCCCCCTGGAACCCCAGCACCAGGCAGAGGTAGTAGACCTCCAGCGCCTGCTTCGACCGACGACGCACCTCCGGCAACCGCTGGAAGAAAGTCGCGCCGGCGCGACTCTCTCCGAACAGGATGGCCTGCAGCGGCTGTCGTGCCCACTCCTGCTTGCCGGGCCAGTCGGCGTACTGCACCACCTCGTCCAGGTATGCCGCCAGCGCGTACCGCGCGTCCTCGTGATCCATGTGCGGCAGACCGGCCTTCTCCAACCGCGTCCTGAACGTCTCGAACATCAGCAGCACACGACGTTTGATCGTCTCGCACGCCGGCAGCTCCAGGTTGCCGCCGCGGATCTGCTGACCCAGCAGGAAAAAATCCGTGCACAGATCGGCGAGATGGATCTGTGGCTGGTCCATTACTGGCCGCCCTCCGACGGCACCGCGAGCAGCTCCAGCTTGACGCGGTCTGGCCGCACCGGCTGGTAGATGGCGATGGTCCCGGCCTGCAACACGCTGTCCCAGTAGCGGCCCTGGCGGTCGAGCTTCATGTAGACCATGTGCGCGCGAACCGGGATCGCGTTGGGCGGAGAGAAGTCGATACGCACCGCCACACCGGGGAGCGCGGAGTGTACGATCTTGGCGATCTGGTCCATGGATCCGACCTTGACGAAGCGCGGCAGATCCTCGCGCAGCGTCTCCTCCGGGACGTCACCGCCCGCCACGAGGTAGAGTGAGAAGCGCTGCAGCAGCGTCGGATCGTCGGGCCGCCCGACGAACAGGCCGGGCTGTGTCTGCTCCAGCGCGATGGAGACATAGCGCGCCGAGACCACGGAGCCGAGCAGGCGGAAGATCAGGTTGAACAGCGGGACCAGCGTACCGCCGAGGTCGGTGTAGGAGAAGCGCGGCAGATCCAGCGGGTCGGAGCCTCCCTCGAAGGATGACAGCTGCCCCGCCAGTGAGGCCAGCGCGAGGTACAGCTGCTCCGGATGTCCCGCGCCGCTGTCAGCGGCGTGCATGAACACGGGAAGCCACGAATTGACCGTGTGCAGATAGAGGAAGGTCGAGATGTCCGCGGCCCCGTAGTCCAGGATCGAGGCGCGACGGTCGCCGTACTTGTCCAGCAGGTCCTTCTGCTTGGCTCCCAGGGCGGACACCAGTCGGGTCAGCTGCTCCATGATATACGTCGAGGCGTGGATCTTCAGACAGGGTGGGATGTACTCGTGGCTCACCTGCGGCCGCCCGGAATCGTTGAGCACAACCTCCGCCAGCTTGATCGTGACGTAGTTCTCGCGGTCCTCGTGCCCCAGCATCAACCGGGCATTGGGGTAGACACAGTCCACCTCTGCATCCTGGGCCTGGCCGAAGCTGTCCTGGACCGACACCACCCGATGCACATAACGCGTCCCCTGACCGTCGGATACCCCCACCGCGCTCCGACCCGGGACTCCGAGATAGACTTCAGTCTTGCGCGCACCCCCGGCCAGCGCGCCAGACACCATCAACGACGCCCCGGAGTTGCCCGCCAGCTGGTGGACCACGATGCCGTCCGGCATCACGGCAACACATCGACTGGGAGCGTAGATCCCCCGCGCCAGCTCGTCGGGGTCCAGCTCGAGGTCGCTCACACCCCAGGCCTGGGGCACCAACGCCCCGAGCCGGGTGTCCACCAGCTGCTCATGGTACTGGTCCATCAGCTGAAGATGCTGAGGCATCATGAAGATGCCCTCTTTCCACATCGGCTTCACGCGTGGCACCTGCTGGTTGGGTCAATCTGGTTGTGTGATGCTGTTCCCACGTACATGCGCGTGGATGATGGTGTGCAGCGCATCCTTTGCCGCACACTGACTTTTGGTGTCACTCACGTCGACCACGTGGCACCACCCGCGACCACGCGGCTTGCGGAAAATCCCGACGAGAGCGATGTGGCTCACGCCAGGGACGCTCTTCATCGGGTAAATCTTAAGCTTGCCCGGAAAGACGGTCAAGGTGGCGGAGGACACCAGATCCTTGCCCAGCACCGACGGGCCCTCCTTCCAGATCGTCTCGAAATCGGCCTGGTCCAGCACCTGCCGCTGTCGCAGCAGCAGCACCCGCACCTCCACCGGCATCGGTTGCCCCATCGCGTTCCGGTTCAGGTCGTCGTCGGCCTGCAGGAAGACCTCGATCGGGGGTGGCTCGCACTCGGCCGGGCGTCTCACCGGCTGCTTGCCGCCCGGGCAGCCGCTCCATGCCAGCACCAGCGCGCACAGCACAACGCTACTTGAAATTGTTCCACGTCCGGTTGACTTCATCGTCGTATCTCGCAATGTTGCCCGCGTCCTCGTAGGTGTACACCATCCGCACGTTGCCGATGAGAATCTCCTCCCCGGCCTGCAGACTCTTGAACCCCATCTGCTGCCCGTCGAACCAGATGCCACGTGCCGTCCCGAGATCGGAGATGGTGCAGATCCGGCCGTTGCGCGCCGCGATGGCATGCTGCGGGTCCACGCCGGAGCCGCGGATCACGAGATCGCAGGTGCTGTGTGACCCGAGGACGAACACCTGCCCCTCGGGCAGCGACAGCTTGCGTCCCTCGTCCATCCCCTCCAGCACCTCCAGCCGCACCGCGGCGATGGGGGTCTGCGAGATGCGCGACGCCACCTTGAACGCGAACTCGCGATCGGTGATGAAGAAGTGGTCGTTGTCGGCCAGCAGCTGGCTCAGCGTCTCGCCGCGACTCCCGATGGTCTCCAGCCGGAACCCGCCAGGATCGACGCTCAACATGCTGTGCTTGGGAAAGATCCCGGGGCCCTGGAGCTGCAGGTCACAGCCAGGATCGCTGCCGATGGAGAACCCATCGTGAATCGGAATCGTGCGCGGTGGCGCCCCCAGGCGTACGTCATCGAGCTGGACGACCCACGCCACGTGCTCCAGCCGCCCCATCTCCTCCACCGCGATGACCTTGGTCTTGCGGTCCAGAAACCGACCCGGCTGCACCCCGGCCTCGGGCGGGAGACCGGTGGGCACCACCATCTCCACCCGCCCCAGGCCGCCACTCTGCACCAGCGGAATGCCCGACCCGGCGATGGCACCTGGTGTGCGCTGCGCCTGCGCTGGCGACATCGAGCCGGACGGCGCATGAACCGTCGCATCCACCCCAATCGGCCTCGCTCCCATCTGCCGCAGGAAGTCGTCGGGATGCGGCACCACGGAGACCGCGCCGCTCCGGTCTGCGGGTGGGCGCTCCGAACCCACCGGCGGCATCTCCTGCGACCCGGGCTGCACCGGACGACTCCGGCCACGCAGAAACTCCTCCGGGTTGGGCAACAGCAACCCGGGCTCCCTGGAGGGAGGCTCGGGGAGGATCGGGGCATACGCGGATCCCGCGGGCTCGTGGTACGCGGCGAGCCCGGAGGAGCTCTTCCGCGTCGGATCCGTCTCGCCTCTCCGTCCCATCTCGCCTCTCCCTCCCATGTCATATCTGGAGCGCTCCGCTCCACCGTCCAGGACGTCGGCCGCGCCTCGCGCACCGGCCGCGCCTCGCGCACCGTGGGATTCGCGCGGGGAGCTGGCCTGTGGCGCCGGGTCCAGCGCCTCCACTCCCGACGGGAGATCGGGCGAGGAGCTGAGCAGAAACGGATCGGGCTGCATCAGCTCCTCGATCCCGCTTCGACGGCTCTCGTCCACGGTGGATCGTGATCCAGGGGCATCGGTCCGCGCCGGGGGCGAAACAGACGGCTCGTCTCTGCCGCTGGAGCTACGCCGCCTGCGCCGGAGTATCGCATCCTCGTCCTCCTCCTCCTCCTCCTCCTCCTCGCCCTCGTCCTCCTCGTCGTAGACCGGCGACATGTACTGGTCGCGCTGCAACGCGGCGCGGGTCGCACCGGCGCGTCGCCAGCGAAGCAACACCAGCACCAGGGCCACGAGGAACACCTGCCCCCCGGCGATGACCCCCACCAGAAACACCGGACGCTTGTACCAGACCTTACCCTCCCTGACCTTGGGCGCGAAACGGGGCAGCTCGATACCGACGATGTTCGATGCCTGCCCCCCCGGCGTCTCGATCTGGACGTCGTGGAGCTTGCCGTCGAAGAACTTGGGAGCGGTGTACGTCAAGCGCAGCTGGTTGCGGATCTCCTCCTGCAGCGCGGAGAAGGCCTGGGTCACGGCCGCCGCGTCCTTTGGCTCGCGTGCGGTGCCGCCCCCCCGCTTGCTCAGCTCCTGCAATGTGCGCAGCCGGGCCGGCTCCAGCGGCGCGAAGCCGATGGCATGGACCATCACACCCTTGTCCCGGGCACGCCGCCCGAGCTCCGAGAAGACCGAGAAGTTGAGGTCGGCAGTCAGTCCATCGGAGATCACCACCATGATCCGCTGCCTGGGCAGCGATGCGCTGTCCAGGCCTTCCAGCGCGTCCTTCAACGCGTTGGGGAGCTGGACCGCCAGCGCCTCCTCGCGGATCCGCAGCGCGTCGATGGACTGCGTCACATCGACCCCCGCGGTCGGTTTGACCTCCTGCACCACGACATCGGTGTAGGCGATCAGACCCACCTTGGCGCCCCGCGGCAGATTCCCCACCAGCCGCTTGCTGCCCTCGACGATCTCGGTGAGCACGTCCCGCATCGCCGGCGAGACCTGGATCACGAGCGTGAGGGCCAGCTTCTCATCGGTCTTGTGCAGTCGCTCCACCTTGCCCGCGCCGGTCTGGGGCACTCCATCCACCAGCAAGCGGTAGTGCTCCGGCTTGCGGTCGACGATGGGATTCAGATCGCTGTCCAGATCGGTGAGGAAGATCCGTACCGTGGGCGGGTTGCTGATCCCCAGCTGATCCAGGCGGAGCACCGGCCTGCTACGTGCGCTGGCCACTCCCTGCAGCAGCACGACCGACACGAGCGCGACGATGTGGATCCGGGACACGACTCACGTCTCCAGCCGAAAGGTCTTGAAGATCGCCTCGACCCGCCCAACCCGGATGATGTCTCCATCCACCAGGCACTCCGGTCGCTCGACCTTGATGTTGTTGATGAAGGTCCCGTTGGTGGAGTCGAGATCCCGTAACACGAATCCGTGTTCGGTGCGAAACACCTCCACATGGCGCGCGGAGACATGGTCCTGCCCCAGCACCACCTTGCAGCTGTGATCGGCGCCGATCACGGTGCTGGCCTCCAGCGGCAACACCCGACCCTTGTGCGGCTCGTCGAGGAACGCCAGCCAGCCCAGTGTGCTGCCCATGTCCTGCATCATCCCCATCTCGAACACCGCCGTCTTCGGACCGTCCGTCGCTGACCGGTCAGATGCGTGCAGCAGAATGACGCTGATGTTGTCCATGCTCCCGTGGTTCAGCGCCGCACGGGTCAGCGACTGCACGACATCCTCCACCGGGGCGACCTGGAGCTTGCCCAGCAGGGCCGTCAGGGTCGGTGGAGGCAGGCTGTCGGTCAACCCGTCGGTGGAGATCAGGAGCAGGTCGTCCTTGACGATCTCGCACCGCAAGTGCGACAGACGCGGCGGAGTCTGCTTGAGCCCCAGCGCGGCAACCAGCGTCTTGCCCGAGACCTTCATCTTGGGCCGAAAGCTGGGGTTCTCCCGCATGTAGTTCTCGAGGTTGTGGTCCACCGTCAGCTGCTGCAGGCTCCCCTGTCGACAGAGGTAGACTCGCGTGTCCCCCACGTGGGACACGAGGATGCTCGACCCGCGGTGCAGCACAGAGGCGAAGGTCGTGGTCATGCCGGAGAGCGAGGGATCAGCGGCCTGCGCCGAGAGGATCGCGTTGTGCCCCGCCGCCACCACCGCGTCGATGCGGGCCTCACACTCGCCGTCGATTCGTTCCACCGTCGCCAGCGTGGCGTACGCCTGCTGGCTGATGCCCTGGACCGCCAGCTGTGCCGCTGTGCGACCGCCATACCGGCCCCGCGTCCCGTCGCAGACCACGTAGTACTCAAGGCCGGGGTCGAAGTACACGGCGTCCTCGTTGGAAGACCGCCGCCCCATCTCGGTCGCCGAGCCGCATTCGAGCTGGAGCATGCCCATGGCCTACTTCCTCGCCTTCTTGCCCACCAGGTTGGTGTAGGCCTTGCCAAACTGCGGTCCGAAGATGGTCTCGAACGTCTCGTTGTCCTCCTCGGCCAGATCGCGATGGATCCGCTCGTAGGTCTCCCACAGCAGCTTGACCCCGGGAGAGCGATGCTCGGTGGACGCCTCCTTGTGTATCGCTCGCGGGCTCAGCCGCGCCAGCAGCGACCGTACACCCGCCATCAGCCCATTGATCAGGGCCACCTGGTGCAACATGATGTTCTTGAACGCGTACTCCAGCCCCTTGAGCAGCTCCCGCCTGTCGTCCGACAGCAGCAGCACCGCCAGCTGGTTGGCGTCCTCCACGTCCTCCACCGCGCTGCGCCGGTCGCGCAGGGCCTTGATGTCCAGGGCCTGGCGGAACTGCTCCTGCCCTTTCTGCAACGCCACGAAGTATCGCATGAAGATGTGCAGCGTTCCCTCGAGCCGGCTGCCGAAGGCACCCACCTCCTCGGGCGTGTCCAGGGTGCGCCCCAGAAACCGCGAGGAGAGCCGATCGACGACCTTGAGCGCCGTCTGCTCGAGCATCATCTGGTCGCTGTGACCCACGTTGGGGGACACGACGCCAGGGTCCGGGGCCACGGCTGGCTCCGGCTGTCCGGGAAGGGCGATGGCCTGAACGTACAGCGTGAAGGGCAGGATATGGATGGGCTCCCCGGTCAGCGCCACCTCCTCGTTGGGGTGCAGTCTGTACTCCCCCACCTGCACGCTGTTGCTGCTTCCAACCTGGGTGATGCTCAGCTGCTCCCCGGTCAGGCCCACCACGGCGTGCCACTGCGAAACGTAGGGGTGACTCAACACCAGATCGTTGAGGCTGTTGCGCCCGATGCGTACGGGAAGCTGCTGGAACAGCAGATCGGTGGTGGTACCATCAACCTCGCTGTAGATGGTCACACGCAGGCCGATGTTGCGCTCGATGCTGGCCTGGCCGGTGGTCTCCATATGGCTCGTCGGTCACCAAAGCCAGAGTGTATCCCAAGTCGGGTCAACCGTCCAAAGTTCCATGCATTTGCAGATCTTGCCCGGTCTCAGGCGGGATCGAACCGGTGTTCGACGCCGCTCGGCATGGCCCGCACCGTGAGCTGATTGAACACCATGCTGCCCGCGGATCGGGTGAACATGCGGCGCAGGACGGTGCCGAAGAGGAACAGCTGTCCGCTGGACAGAAACGACTGCTCGACCAGATCCACCTCGATCATCCGCATCGGCACCACACTGCGCCGAAACAACCGACTGGAGACGGTCACCCGCACCGCCTGTATCTCGGGACCGCCTCCCACGCGGTCCCCGTCCATCTCGTCGATCAGCGACTCCAGCCCATCCTGGCGGCAGAGCTCGGCGGGGTGCATGTTGAGCCTGGCCAGAAGCCGCCAGAACCGCTCCCGGCCCAGACCGATCGGGACTCCCGGGACCACGGAGGTGATGTTTCCGAAGGTGGCAAACTCCGGCGATGAGGTGGTGGGCTGCGCCACCTCACCCGGTCCCAGCTGCACCGCCGCCGGGCCGTTGGTGTAGCTGTACGACACCTGTAGCATGTCAGCGTTGGGCGTCATCGGCCGCCCCCGATGATCGGTCACCTGGACCAGCGTCTGGACCCCATCCACGGCATCTGCCCGCCGCAGCACGTGGTAGCACGGGTGAACGTCCGAGGCATCGGGCCACCTCTCCTGCACCAGACGGGGGTACTCGATCCAGTCGTTTCGCTGGGGATCGTAGGCTCGGACCCGGTCCAGCTCGAACACCTCCCCGTCGTCCATGGCGTCGATGCGGTAGCGATGCTCGCCCGGCACGACCCGGATGTCGGCGCGCTGGACCCCGGAGAGATTGATCGCCGGCACGCAGCTCAGGCCGAAGTTGGAGGCGTCCACGCGCACACCCTCCGGGTCCATCACGCCAAGGTGGAACACCAGATCGAACACCTCGAGGCCGGTGTCCGGCAGCCGCTCCAGACGATCCAGCCCTTGCACCTCCACGGCGAGGAACTTGTCGACGAAGACGAAGTACTCCTGCAGCAGACGGAGACCGGTGAGCGGCGTGGGCAGGTGGGGACACAGACTCTCATCGTCCTCGAACCCCACCGCGTGGATCGCGGTTCGATCCAGCACGAGATGCCGCTCGCCGTCGGGAGACTGCAGCGACACCTGCCTGGTCCGGGCGACCAACCACTCGTAGAGTGAAAACCGTGTCGCCATCTCACCCAGCAGCTGCAGCCGCAGTGAAAGGAGCGTGATCGCTCCCAGATGGGCCCCGCCGGTGACGCGAAACCGTATCCGCAGCTGCAGATCGCCGGCGTGGGGCCGGACCAGCTCCGCCTGCTTCAGCTCCAGCGGATGCAGCATCACCGGGTTGCAGGTGCGAAACGGGCACTGCACCGAAGCTTCCTCGTCACTCCCCACCACGCGGGAGAGGACCTCCGTGGCCGCCGGGATCAGCTGGCTCTGACGCAGCACATTGGGCAACGGCGTGAACTGCAGCATCGTCACCGCCGGGACCGGTCGAAGATACTGAGGCCAGAGCTGAGCGAACAGCGGGTGGGTGATCTCGGGCAGATCGTCCTCCACCCGCTGCCTCAGCCGGGAGGTGAGCATCGCCGCCCCCTGGAACAGGCGGTCGGTGGAGGCGTCGCCGCCCCGCCCCGCGACGAGATACGCCACCTCGGGGTGGACGCGGCCAAACTCCTGCGCCAGCTCGCGGTAGTAGGCCAGCTCGGTCTGGTAGTAGTGGATGAAGCTGGCGTCGGGTCGGGCCATCTAGGACACACTCATTGGGCGCCGAGGATGCCCTCGACCCGGAGCCGGCACCGAGTGGCCCGCTCCCCGTCCCCGATGCGCTGGAAGTGGCCCCCCATCTTGGCCAGCGCCCGGGCCAGGTCTCGGTGGCGCGGGCCGAGCGCCTGCTCCAGCAGGGCCCCCACCTTCTGCAGGAAGCCGGTGCCCTGGGAGTAGGTCAGCGCTCCGGCGCCGATGGCCGCCAGCGTCGCACCGGACCAGAACAGCGCCGGGTGGTCCTGCTTCTGCTCATCGACCCAGCCCGTCACCTTGTTCCCGACATCCTTGCCCAGCTCGTTGGGGGAGAGCTTCATCTGCTGGGCGCCCAGCCCCAACAGGCCTCCCAGTTGCTGGCCGAACCCGGTGTCGCACAGGGGCAGATCCAGCAGCATGCTCTTCACCCAGTTCTGGGCGTCCTCGACCGAGGGCTGCCTGGTCGTGATCCCGTGCGCCAGATCCCGGGCCGTGATCTGGAACGCGCTCGCCGTCTGCTCCTGAAACTTGGTCAACACGGCCTAACCCTTGGGCGAGATCTGGCTCCCCACGGCGTCCAGCGGGCGCTCCCGCAGCATCTTCATCGCCCCGCCGCCGCCGGGGCCGCAGTTGAGGCGGATCATGCTGCCCTTGATGTCGTTGAGCGTGTCGCCGAAGGAGTTGATGGTGTTGCTCTTCATCGTGATCCCCTCGGGGGTCATTACGATAGAGGACTGCCCGACCTCGATCTTGATCTGACTCCTGGCGTGGAGCGTCGTGGTCTTGGAGGTGTGCACCGAGGAGCGGGTCACGTTCAGCGTCCGCTTGTTCTCCACCACCTGGAGCTGGTCGCGTCCCACCGACTCGGTGCGATCGCGTCCCACCACGGTGGTGCGATCGTGCTCCACCACCACGTTGTTGTCCTTCTGAGCGTGGATGAAGATCTCCTCCTGCCCCTGCTTGTCCTCGAACCTCAGCTCGTTGTAGCCGGCGTTCATGCGCGGTGCGTCGCTCAGGCCCGCGCTCTCGTCCGCGGACCCCGACCCGGGCGGCGACGAGCTGGTGCGTGCGCTGCTACGCGTCTTGTTGTCGGGGAAGCTCAGCCCCACTGCCTGCTCGGCGTTGTGCACCCGGCCGGAGACGATCGGCCGATCGGGATCAGCCTCGAGAAAGCTGACCAGCACCTCCTGCCCCACCCGGGGCAGGAACATCGTGCCGAAGCCAGCGCCGGCCCACTCCTGGGACACCCGAACCCAGTGCGTATTCTTCTTCTCACGGTCCCAGTGGAACCGCACCTTCACCCGCCCGAACTCGTCGACGTACAGATCCTCACCCGACGGTCCCACCACCGTCGCCGTGTGCCGGCCCAGCGCCACGGGCCGCGGCGTGTTGCGCGCCGGACGGTAGGTCACCGCCGCCGGGACCACCTGCAAGCTGTTGGTGTAGGAGCTGGGCAGCGCAAGCGACCCCTCCACCACCTCTGGCTGGCTGCCCTCGTGGAGCACGCGCGTCAGCAGATACTCCTGGTTCAGCGCCTTGCGCGGGTGCCTCCCGGCCCCGTTGGGCAACGCCTTCGGCACGCCCAGCTTGAAGCGGAACCCCGGCACGAACCGAACGCAGTTGCTTTCGCCCTGCCCCGTCTGGCGCTCACACTCCAGCTCCTGCAGGCGCACCGTGGCCATACGCTGCCCCAGCCCGGCCTCCACGAACTCGCCCGGGTAGTCATACACCTCCAGCGTGGGCTCCACGCCGGTGGCCTTGCCCTCCACCGGCACCCGCGGCTTCTTGAAGTTGTAGTCTCTGAGCTGGACCTTGCCGCTGCGCAGCTGCTGGCCGAAGACGAAGCGGCTCACCGACTCCTCGGACGCCTGCTGCACGCCGATGGAGTTGTAGGCCAGGTTCACCACGCCGGAGATGGGCTCAAGCGCCTCCTGGTGGTCGCTGAACACCGTCTTCACCTCGCTCTCCGAGTGCCGGAAGTGATAGGCGATGCCCTCCTCCTCCAGCAGGCGCGCGATGAAGTTCATGTCGGTCTCGCGGTACTGCACACAGTAGTTGCGCGGCTTGTAGCTCTCCTTCAGCGACCAGATCAGCGAGCTGACGCTGATCTGGCCCTCCTGCAGCACCTGGGTCACGATCTGCTGGGTGGTCATGTCCTGAAACACCCGCAGCCGACGCCGCAGCGTGAGCCTGATCTGGGGTGGTTCCAGCACCGCGTGATACTGGGTCCATCTGGCCTGGAACGTCACGATCTCGAACCGTGAGACCAGCCCGTACACGTGGCGCGGCGCGCCAGGCCCCTGGATCGTGAGGTGCGCCGGCTTGCCCACCAGCCTGTCGAAGGCGACATCTGCGCCCTCGGCCACGAGGTCGATCTCGAAGCGGTAGAGCCGGGATATCCCCTCGTCCCCGGTGAAGCCGAGCACCGCCAGGTCGGGGTCGGAGAACAGGAACTTCAGAGCACTCGGGCTCATGATCTCACCGGAACGATAAAGGGGGTGGGACCCACACGCAGGATCTGCTGGCTGTGGGCCGTGCTGTCCGTGATCCGGGCTGCGAGTTTGCCACTCATGGATGCTCCGGGGCAAGCGAATGTACTTGTAGCATCTTTCGGCCTCGTGCTCCAGATCTACCCGAAATTCCTAGGGTGCTGCGTTCCAGATCTACCAGCAATGCCTGAATGGTAGGAAACGCCGACCTGACGCCCGGCTTGGGATGAGCAGGCCTCTCACCGGGCGATGGACACCGACTGCACGCGGTTGTCGCTGCGCAGGATCTTCACCTCGTAGTCGGGAAACCCGGGGACGCTGCCCCGCAGGCCACGTGGCTTCTCCTTGTAGGACGTGGCGACGATGAACAACTCGTCCGTGGCGAAGAACGTCAGGTTGTACAGGTCGAGGTCGACGGTGCGGCGCGCCATCTCCGCCTTGAACGCCGCCAGCGCACCGGGGTCGATCTCTCGAACCATCGTGGGGGCCTTTGTCACGGTCATGCGCGCCCTTCCTTTCTAGAATGTTGAGATGTTGCCCGTGGCCGGATCGAACTGCTTGAACGTGCCGCTCGGTGTGCCCAGGTATCCCTTGTAGCCGGGCATCTTCGTCGCGTCGCGTCCGATGCCCATCAGATCGGCGGTCGAAAAGTTGTCGCTGTCGAAGACGTCCTTGGCCGGGTTGGAGGTGCGCATCGGGTTTCCCGCGGCGTCAGCGATCGAGTAGTCGCCGTGGGTGTGGTAGTCCCCGACCAGCGTGGTCCCCTTGGGAACGCTGATCGCATATGGATCGAAGCTGGTGCCGCTGCCCGCGCTGGGTGTGGTGAACCCGTACTTGCCGGTGGCGTCGCGGTAGATCAGGCCACCGTACTCCTTGTTCGCAGCGATCGACTTGGGGTTGGCAGAGCCGAGCGCCGCCTTCGCCGCGCCATCCTGGCTCTTGTACTTCGCACCGCTGGTCGCGCCCTTGCCCTTAGCCTTGGATTTGCTCTTGGACTTGCCCTTGCCCTTCTGTCTCTCTTCCTCCGACTCCTCCTCCGACTCTTCATCGGTCAACGCCCGGCCCACCTCTCCCAGCAGCGCGGCGAGCGCGAGCCCGGGGATCAGCGGCGGCACGGCCTGCTCCTCGCCCTGCCCGCCGAAGCTCACCACCCCGCCCCGGATGTCGTTGATGCTCACCGCGCTGGACTCGATGGTCGTGGCGCTGAAGGTCATGCTCGTCGGGGTCATCTCGATCGAGGTCCCCGTCGATCCGTCCCCCACCATCAACGTCAGCTTGTCCGCGGACTGCAGCAGCGTGGTCCTGGCCGTGTGCAGCGAGTCCAGCTTCACGTTCAGCGTGCGATGGCGCTCCACCACCTCCTTCTGGTCGCGCTTCACCGTCTCCGTGCGGTCGCGCTTCACCAGCGTCGTGCGGTTATTCTCCACCACCACGTTGTAGTCCTTCTGGGCGTGGATCCCCAGCTCCTCGGACTCCTTGCTGTCCTCGAAGCGAAGCTCGTTGTAGCCCTCGTTGACCTTGAACCCATCCAGCAGCCCCGTGCTGACGTCCGACCCCGAGGTGGGCGGCGACGAGTTGGTGCGGATCGAGCTGCCGGTCTTGCCCCCGGGCAGCGTCCCGGGCACCACCTGCTCGCCGTTGTACACCCGCCCCGTGACCACCGGCCGGTCCGGATCGCCCTCCAGGAAGTCCACCAGCACCTCCTGCCCCACCCGCGGTGGGAACAGGTTGCCGAAGCCGGCGCCGGCGTAGTCCGCGGCCACCCGGACCCAGGCCGTGTTCTTCTGCTCTCGCTCCCAGTGAAAGCGCACCTTCACCCGGCCGTACGGGTCGACATACAGCTCCTCGCCCGGAGGCCCCACGACGCGCGCCGCGTGGGTCCCCAGCACCTCCGGCCGGGGGGTGACGCGCGGCGGGCGAAACGGGGTCCTGGACGGCACCACGGCGATGGCGTTGGAGTACGTCACGGTGCCCGCGCCCCCCTCCTCGCCCAGCACCCAGGGTTGGTGGCCACTGTGCGTCACCGCCGTCAACAGATACTCCTGGTTGTTCAGCTCCTTTCGCGGATACCGCTCTCCCTCCCGGGGACCCCCCAGCGTGAAGCGACACCCGGGCGACATCCGCATGCAGGTGGTGCTCCCCATTCCGCTCAGTCGATCCAGCTCCTGCTGCTGGAGCCGGACCGTGGCCAGCCGCTGTCCCAGCTCCGCCTCCACGAACTCGCCCGGGTAGTCGTAGACCTCCAGCAGCGGGTCCGCTCCCTGGGCCTTTCCCTCCACCGGCACGCGTGGCTTGCGGAAACTGTAGTCACGCAGGTACACCGCGCCGCTGCGCAGCTGCTGGCCGAAGCTGAAGCGACTCACCATCTCGTCTCCCGACGCCAGGCCGGTGGTGTTGAACACCACGTTGGCCTTGCCCGGGATCGGCTGAAACGCGCCCGGGTGGTCGGAGAACACCGTCTTCAGCTCGCTCGCGGTGTGCTGGAAGTGATAGGCGATGCCCTCCTCCTCCAGCAGCCGCGCGACGAAGTCCATGTCGCTCTCGCGGTACTGCACACAGTAGTTGCGCGGCTTGTAGGTCTCCTTCAGCGTCCAGCTCAGCGAGCCGGCGCTGATCCCGCCCTCCTGCAGCACCTGGGTCACGATCTGCTGCGTCGTCAGATCCTGGAACACCCGCAGCCTGCGCCGCAGCGTGAGCTTGAAGTGTGGCGGGGTGAGGATCGCCCGGTACAGCGTGCGCTGGGAGATGGTCCCCATCATCTCGAACCGCGACACCACGCCGTGCACCTCACGCACCGTGGAGTCGAGCCCCCGGATCGTGAGCCGCGCTGACTTGTTCAGCAGGCGGTCGAACGCCACGTTGGGCGACAGCGCCACCAGGTCGATCTCGAACTGGTACAGCTGGGAGATGCCCTCCATGCCGGAGAAGCTCAGCACCTCCAGATCGGCATCCGAGAACAGGAAACGTCTGTTTACGCCAGGCATCTGTGTCACCCCGACCTGCGTCGCTGCAGCTCGCGTCCAAGACGGAGGCTGGTGAAGCGGGTCTTGCCCTGTGTGTAGTGCAAATCCACTGTCGCCTCGGAGATCCGATGGGACTCCTGCCGGTAGCTGTCCGGAGCCTCGGCCTTGACGCGAGCCACCACCTCGTCCAGCCGCTGCTCCAGCCGGTCGGCCTCGTCCACCAGGTCCACCCGGTGGAACGGCGTTTCCAGCGACTGCAACGCCAACGCATGCGCCCGGCCATCGATCTGCTTCAGCTCCGTCAGCAAGGCCTGGATCTCCTCGGGCGTCATTAGTAGCTCGTGTCCTTCCCCAGCCGGGTGCCGAAGTCATTGATCAGCTTGTCCCACGAGCCCTTGCCCTTGGCCGCCTCGTAGGCTCCCTGGAGCTTGTCGACATTGCCGGTGAAGTAGGCCTCCGACAGCACGTCGTCTCCCACCGTCTTCACCAGGCGCCCCGCCTCACCGGTGCAGAACGGGTAGCCCTCGGCGTAGTCCAGTCCGAGCTCCTTGGCGTTGGTCTTGGTCATGTACTCGGTCACCCCCTCGTCGAAGCCCGTCCCCACCGTCTCGCGCCAGTCGTCGCTGGCGTACTTGTGCAGCGACTCGTGCATCACGGTCGAGTCGGCGAATGGCTTGTCCGCGTTGACGTAGATCTTGCCCGTGCTGGGATCGACGAACCCATCGATGTTGTCGGCGCCCTCGCCGTACATCTTGCGGAACTCGTCGTCGGACAGCCCGATGGTGTTGCTCTCCGCCAGCCCTCCCCCCTTCTTGCTGTCGTCGAGGTACTTGCCGTACTTGCTGGTGATCACGTCGTCGGCCTTGCCTGGCGGCAGCTTCATGTTGTCCGGAAGCTTGGACTCGGGCGGCGGCGCTGCGTCCTGCACGCGCTTGGCCTCGGTCTTGGTCCCCGCCTCGAGGTCCAGGTCCTCCTTCTTGAACCGCTCCAGGGCGTCGTCCAGCTTCTTCTTGAAGTGCTCCGCGGCCTCGGTGAACATGTCGTCGAGCTTGCTGCGCACCTGCTTCACCGACGCGATCCACTCGTCGAGCTTGCGCACCACGCGCTGCGGGACATAGCCCTTGAGCTTCTGCATCCGGCTCGACAGCTCGTCCAACACGTCCCCCATGAGCTGGGCCGCCTTCTTGCCGTGCTGCGGCAGGTTGGCCGAGAACTCCTTGAGCCACTTCACCCCGTGGCCCTTGCCGAAGAAGTTGACGTGATCGAGCATCTTGATCACGGCCTTGGCCCCGGAGGTGGAGTTGAGCGCCTTGAGCACCCCCTTGCCCAGGCTGCCGATGGTGGGGATCCAGCCGATGCCCAGCAGGAATCCGCTGATCTTGACCTCGAAGTCCTCGACGCCCTTATCGCGGGCGAGCAGGATCCAGGCCGCGCTGTCCTGGACGTCGGCTAGCTGGTCCACGTAGGGCACGGCCGAGATGGTGGCGCGGACGGCCAGCCCGGAGAAGGTCGGCTTCTCGTAGAAGTCGCCCAAAAGGACGGTCTTGATCGTCCCCTCGGCCCAGCCGTCCTCTTGCTCGGGTTGACTTCGGATGTCCGCCATCAGCTCCTCGTCAGTCCGGTATGTCGTCGAGCACCGCCAGCGCGTCCCGATGCTCCTCGGGATCCCCCTCGGCCTGCCGGCCGTGGGGCTTGGGTGGGCGGAACAGCTCGAGCGTCTTCGGGTCGTTGGAGTAGCGCACCACGACCCGGTTCTTGTTCGGCGGCAGCGGAACCTTCAGCGCCTTCCCCTCCGAGTCCAGGGACCCGGAGGCCAGCAGCGCCTTGCTCACCGCGTCGAACACCTCGTACTTGGCCCCCGCCACTCCCGTCTTGTCATTGTGCTGATATACCAGGTCGATCCAGTTCTCCAGCGGGAGCGTCGTCGGCATGGGCATCGGCGGCGGGACCGGCGCGCAGTTGATCTTCACCAGCCCGCCCTTGATCTCGTTGATGCTGGTGGCCGCCGAGACGAGGGAGTTGGTGCGGATCGTGATCGTGTCGGGCTTGAGCACCAGGTGCGAATCGCCGATGTGGAGCGTGATCTCGTCGGTGGCCTGCAGCGTGATGTTCGTCGCCGTGTGCGTCGAGTTCTGCACCACGTTGAGCGTGCGGTCGTTCTGCACCACGACGACCTCGTCACGCCTGGTCGTCTCGGTCCGGTCGTTCTTCACCACCGTGGTACGGTCGTTCTTCACCACCACGTTGTAGTCCTTCTGCGCGTGGACCAGGACCTCCTCGTGCTTCTCCTTGTCCTCGAACTTGAGCTGGTTGTAACCGGCCTCGACGCTGAACCCGTCCTGCAGCCCCTGGTTCGTGTCCCCCGCCCCCGAGACCGGCGGGGTCGAGCTGGTGCGAATGGTGCTGCAGGTCTTCTGCTCAGGGAGCGCGCAGGGCGGCATCTGCTCACCGTTGTACACCCGGCCGGTGACGATGGGACGATCGGGATCGCCCTCGAGGAAGCTGACCAGCACCTCCTGGCCCACTCGCGGGATGAACATCCGCCCGTATCCGGCTCCGGCCCACTGCTGCGACACCCGGATCCAGGAGCTGTTCTTCTTCTCCCGGTCCCAGTGGAACCGGACCTTGACCCGGCCAAACTCGTCGACGTAGATCTGCTCGCCCGGCGGCCCCACCACCGTCGCGGTGTGCGTTCCCAGCGCCATGGGTCGCGGCGCCACACGCCGTGCACGGTGGGTGACGCTGGCGGGCACGGCGGTGATGGTGTTCTCGTAGCGCATGGACCGCAGGGGGGCCTCCTCCTCCAGCACCTGCGGCTGCTGGGCCTGGTGCACCACCTGGGTCAGCAGGTACTCCTGGTTCAGGTCCGTGCGCGGGTGGCGTTCGCTGGGCAATCCTCCCAGCGTGAACCTCGCCCCGGGCGTCATGCGCACGCAGGTGGTGGCGCCATGCCCCAGCTGACGGTCGCCCTCCAGCTGCTGCAGCCGCACCGTCGCCAGCCGTTGGGCCAGGCCGACCTCCACAAACTCCCCCGGGTAGTCGTAGACATCCAGCGACGGGTCGACGCCCTGGGCCACCCCCTCCAGCAGCACCCGCGGCTTCTTGAAGCTGTGGTCCCGGAGCAGCACCTTGCCGCTGCGCAGTTGCTGGCCGAAACCGAAGCTGCTCACCGCTTCCACCGCAGCCTGCATGGCGGAGGTGTTGTACACCACGGTGGCCTTGCCGGCGATGGGCCGAAACGCCGCCTGGTGGTCACTGAACACCGTCTTCACCTCGCTCGCGGTGTGCTGGAAGTGGTAGGCGATCCCCTCCTCCTCCAGCAGCCGCGAGACGAAGTCCATGTCGGTCTCGCGATACTGCACGCAGTAGTTGCGTGGCGTGTAGCTCTCCTTCAGCGTCCAGCTCAACGAAGCGGGGCTAACCCCGCCCTCCTGCAGCACCTGGGTCACGATCTGCTGCGTGGTCATGTCCTGGAACACGCGCAGCTTGCGTCGCAGCGTGAGCTTGATCTGGGGCGGCGCCAGCACGGCCCGATACACCGTGCGCTTGTACAGCACCTCCCGCGCATCGCCCACCACGTCGAGCCGTGTGATCAGCCCATGTACGTGCCGCTCTGCGCTCTTCGAGCCCAGGATCGTCAGCCTCGCCGGCTTGCCCACGAAGCGATCGAAGTCGATGTCCGGCGAGAAGGCCACGAGGTCGATCACGAACTCGTACAGCTGCGAGATACCCTCGGTGCCCGAGAACCGCAGCACCTGCAGATCGGGATCGGAGAACAGGAACCGCGGCTTCTGCGTACTCATGCGTCCTCACCCTCGAGCACGTCGCCCGCGATCCTCCGGAACCCGGGAAAGTAGTCCATCAGACGCTCCACCGAGGAGGCGCGTGCCATGGCCGCCGCGAACAGCGGCGGAGGATAGGTTCGCATCATCGCCTGGTGCACCTCGGTCATCCAGGTCAGGACCTGCTCGTACTCCTCCAGCGGGTTGTGCTGGTGGATATACTGGTAGGTGATCTTCCCGTCCACGAGGTTGGTGGCGAGGAGCACCGTGCGACGCAGCACCGGATCGTGCGGCGCGATGCGGTCGGTCTTCACCGTGGAGAGCGGACGCAGCTTCTGGCGCAGAGGAAACGGAATCAGGCGCCAGGCTTCCCGTGTACGCTCCAGCATCTGCTCCAGATCGGGCTGGACGTCATACGCCTCGCCGTTCACCGCCGCCTTGATCACCGCGTCCAGGTGATTCCGATGCTGCTCCAGGATCCCGTCGCAGCCACCGAGAATCCCGAGCGGTGCCTCGCCACTACGAACCAGGTGGGCGACGCCGTTGCACAGCGTGCCCATCAGGTCCCCCAGCACCCCTGGTTCGAGCATGAAGCGCTGCTCGTAGTATGCGAGCACCGGCCTGCTGGTGATCTGAAGCAGGTAGGGTGATCGACCTGGAGCGGGCCGCAGGGTGACGCCCACCATGCCGCGCACGATCTCATCCGGGTCGGTCAGGTGCAAATGGTCCTCCACGTCGATCGCCCCGAATGCCTTACGTAGTCTCGCCACGTAGTCTTCCACCCGACGCGGATCCAGCCGGTCGAGGCAGACCCGTCCCAGTCCCACGTCGAAAAAGACGTTCCCCACCTGCGTCACCTCGCCGATGACCTCTTCGTCCAGTATTTCGGCCAGCCGGTCGTGCATGTCACTCTCGTCGGGCCCTACCCCTCCGCCCTGGGTTGCAGGGGTGGGGGCTTTGGCCGACCTGCGACCCAGATGCTGCTGAGCCGCAGCCCGACCAGCGATGCCTCCACGTGCCAGCGCTGCTCTTTTCGAGAGAGTATCACCTCGTACCCTCCCCGGCGCCCAACCGCCATCACCTCGGATCCAGCGCTGACCGAGGTGATACGCTCCACCGGCAGCGGCTCGTACGTCCAGCCCGAGGCCGTTCGTACCAGAACTGGACCTTCCATCGCCGATACCCCGAACTCGACGCCCCACCCCTTCCACGCGACTTCCAGCCACTCCACGCGGGGCAGCTGATCGTCCGAGCTCCACCCGTCCCGCAGCAGCCGATAGATCGCTCCACCCCGTCGTGTGCCGCCCACCCCGACCAACGTGCCGTCGTCGTTGCACAGCTGACTGATCATCCCCTCCTCTGGCAGCTGCATCGGGTTCCAGCTGTGGCCGTCGAAGCGGTAGATCGTGACCTCCTGGCCGGCGACGCAGATGCTCTCCAGCGAGGTACCGGCCATGGTGTGCAGCGGGGCTCGGGTGGGAACGCTCCAGGGGCGCCAGCTGTTCCCATCGTGAACCAGCACGAGCCCTTTCTCGCCCAGCACGCACACGAACTTGGGGTTCAACCCCCACACCCCGGCGAGGTGGGCGTGGGTTCCGACGTCCACCGGCACGGACCGTCCCTTTCGCACCCGCACCACGGTCCCCGCCTGTCCCACCACGAACAGCGTACCACCACCGCCCCAGATCGCCTTCAGGTTCTGCTTGGTGGAGGCGCTCATCAGCTTCCACACCCCGCCGAACCGTCCCAGCATCAGCCCCATCTCGCCCACGGCCAGCGCCTCGGGATCCTGGTCCGCAGCCTCCTGCCCCTGCCGCACGAGATACTCGTCCAGCGTGTTCAGTCGGTCCACCAGGCTGCCCACGAGATAGTAGCCGCTGACGCTGGCTTCCTGCTCCTTCAGCGCGCGAATCACATCGGGCGCGACCCGGTCCAGATCGTGCTGCAGTTCGTTCCACGACGCGCCGCCTCGCAGGCGCTGCCAGATGGAGCACAGGGAGAACAGCTGTTCCAGGTAGGCGCGAGCCGAGGTGGGGGGCAGCGTCAGAAACACGCCCTCCGGGAACAGCACCACGTGGTGGCCCTTTGGGGCCTGCCGCAGCTGAAAGGCGAGGGTATGGGCACATTCTCTGAGCACCGGAGGGTCGGGCGGCAGCGCCTGTTCCATCGCCGCCGCACGTTCGGCGGCCAGCTTCGCCGGCACCACCGCCGTAAACAGGTCCAGATCGCCACTGGCTCGGACCTGGGCCTCCTCGTAGTCGAACAACCCGGGCCACAGAAGTGGCACGGCGCGGTTGGCCGTGGCGACCGGCGGCAGGCCCTCGTCCGGCGCATCGTATGCCCGATCTGGGCTGCCAACCAGCCGAAGCTCGACGCGGTCGTCCATGGTCATCGCGATTCCGCGAACCTCCCAGCGATGTGTGGCCTCGGGGAGGCCTGAGCGTGCCCAACGAGACAATCATTATTCAACCTGGTTGCTTTTTACGCAAGCCACGGTGGGGTACTACCTGTTCGTGATGTGCGTTGGACGGGCCGTGAGGTAGACCCGCGAATACGAGTGGTTCGACCCTGCTACCGGGTTCGACCTTGCTACCGGTTCTGGGGCAGCAAGACACCAGGGAGGGTTGTGAACAGGTCGCTCAGCGCGAACTTCTGCGGCGGCATCCGGTATGAACGCTTTGTGAATTCAGGCTGTTGGTTGAACCCATGGCGCAGCTTGAACTGCTCGGCCGCGAGGATCGCCGGGGCCAGTCCTGCCACGATTCGGTCTTTCACGTTCAGTGGCCGTACCTCCTGGAGCAACCGGCGCTCCAGCTGGTCGAGCCAGGGCCACAGACTCGGGTCCAGGTAGCGCTTGCTGGCGCGAATCACAGGGGCCGCACTGTGGGCGTCCTCACCGTAGCGGACCGCCTTGGCCCGCACGCGAGGAACCGGGTGCCCACGCAGCGCCACGTGGCCGTCCAGGTAGTCCTCCGAGACGCGAAACACTGACGGTCCGAGACGTCGGAACTCCTCGTGATACAGCTCACGCTGGAGCGCCGACATCTCGTCGGCCCCGATGTGGGGGTGCTTGAACCCGAGCGAGAAGCCGTCGTGCAATCGATTGTCACCAAAGATCTCCGGGTTCAGACGACCCTCGGCGGTGAGCCGGTCGTGGGACGGCGTGCCATGGGCTGGACCGTAGATCAGGAACTGACTCATGGACGGCCGCAGGGCGATGAGCTGCTCGAACTCGCGACGGATGATCTCGGGCGTCTGGTAGTCGAAGCCGATGATCATCGAGGCCAGCATGCTGATTCCGTGGCCTCGCAGATCCGCGAACAGCTCGGGGTAGGGCCGCCCCTGCATCTTGGCGTAGCCCGCCCGTTCGCCCTCGAACCCGACCCAGATCCAGTCGATCCCCATCTCCACCAGCTCGCTGGCCTTGTACTTGGACAGCGCCTTCACGCTACTGAACACGCTGATGGACAGCGGCGGCAGATCCGAGGCGCGAATGGCCTCGAGAAAACTGCGGCCGCGGGTCTCGTTGAGCAGGAAATCCTCGTCGTTGATCCAGATCGTGGAGATCTCCGGATGTCGGGCGCGGATCTGCCGGATCGCGTTCAGGATCGCCGGGCCGTCGGGCAAGAACATGATGTGCTTGCGCTTGAAGTAGTACGAGGTGGCGCAGAAGTCACAGCCGTTGGGACAGCCCAGGCCGGCGATGACGTAGCCCGTACGGCTGAGCAGCGGCATGCCGAACATGTACTGGGTCTGGGTGATGTCCGGCTGCACGATGGGGGCGTCCAGCCGCTCTCCCAGCAGCTCGCGCATGAAGGCCACACCCTCGCCGCGGCAGATGTGGTCGGCGTACGGCTTGAGCTGATCGCCCAGCGCCGTGCCGTAGCCGCCCAGGATGATCTTTGTCCCCGGGGCGTGGGTCCGGATGGCGTTGACCATCGGGAGCATCTTGTGCAGCGTCGGGGAGACGAAGGCGATTCCGACGTAGTCGTAGCCCTTCTTGATCTCGGAGATGAACTGCCCGATGGTCGGGTAGTGCAGTGTGGTGGTCGGGATCTGCAGGTTCGCCGCGATGAAGTCGATGCCCCACTGGGTCGTGGTACCGCGGGTTCGGAAGATCCCCTGGGCCCACATCAGCTGGTGGCTACCCTCGTAGGACACTCCGAAACCATCCCCGTGTTCAGGACCAAAGGGACGACATACGCTGCTGAGCAAGAGCTTTCGATTTTGCGTCATGGGGATCAAGACTACCGATGGGATGTCATGGAAATGTCATGGGCTGTGATCCCGGGTAGATTCCCTCGTGGAGCGGTTCATACTTGAGCCCGATGATACGGGCGCTCAAGCTGCAGATCGAACGGGACGGCGCGATACTGCGGCTCTCGTGGCCCATCGTGGGGGGGATGCTGTCGCAGACCATGGTCAACCTGGTGGACACCGCCATGGTGGGGCGGCTGGGCGCCAGCTCCCTGGCCGCGGTGGGGCTGGGCGCGACGGCCACCTGGCTCAGCGTCAGCCTGCTGCTCGGCATCGGCTCCGCAACCCAGGCGCTGGTGGCGCGGCGCATGGGCGAAAACCGCCCCCTGGAGGCAGGACGCACGCTGGACCACGCGCTGCTGCTGGGGAGCATCAGCGGTGTGGTGATGGGCCTCGCGATCTACCTCCTGACGCCTTCCATGTTCCGGCTGCTAACCACCGATGGTGAGGTGTTGCATCAGGGGACCAACTACTTGCAGATGCGAACCATCGGCTTCCCCTTCGTCGTGCTGAACTTCGCGTTCCGCGGCTTCTACCACGGCATCGGCGACACCCGGACCTACCTCAAGGCCATCGCCGTGACCAACATCCTCAACGCGGTGCTCGACCTGCTGCTGATCTTCGGCCTGGCTGGCTTCCCGCGCATGGGGGCGCAGGGCGCCGGGCTGGCCACGGCCCTCGGGCTGGCCGGGGGCACGCTGTACTACGTCGCGTGGGCCAGCTGGCGCACCGGGATCCGTCGTCGATTCGGCGCGCTGACGCTGTTTCGAAGGCGACGGGGCGACGATCCGGTGTGCAGCCGATCCTGTTTCAGCCTGGTCTCGATCCTGGTGGCCAACGGGCTGCAGAACCTGGGCACCGCCCTGGGGTTCATGCTGCTGTACTGGATGATGGCGCGCATCAGCACCGTGGCGGTGGCGATCAACAACGTGCTGATGAACGTCTCCAGCATCTTCCACCTGCCGGCGCTGGGACTGGGGCTGGCCGCGGCGACGCTGGTGGGCCAGTCGCTGGGGCGACGCGAGCCGGCGGAGGCCGCGGCGTGGGGCTGGGAGACCGTGCGGCTGGCGACCTACCTGCTGGCAGCGGGCGGCCTGCTGCTGGTGCTGCTGCCCGGCCCGGTGATGCGCGCCTTCACCGACGACCCGGCCGTGCTGCAGCAGGGGCAGCTGGCGGTCCAGGTGCTGGGGCTGCTGCAGTTCTCCACCGCCGTCACCATGGTGCTGTCCAACGTGCTGGTGAGCGCCGGAAGCGCGCGCTGGGTCGCGCTGGTCAACACCGGCGTGACCTACCTCGTGGTGCTGCCGCTGGTCTACCTGCTGTGCGTGATGCACGGCGGCGGCGTGGCCCTGGCCTGGGTGCTGCAGGGCCTCGGCCGACTGGTGATCGGCGTGGCGCTGATGCTGCGATTCCACGGCGGCGTGTGGAAGCAGAACCGGATCTGATCGGGTCACGCCAGAACCGGATCTGATCGGGTCACGCAGTTGACTTGTTGACTTGTTCGGACTGAAAACGGCTCAGCCTGCACCTGCCGGGCTGTCATCCGCTCCCGAGTTGTGGTGCAATCATCTCGTGCCCCTCTCCCCGGCCCAGCGCGAGTACGTGATCACCACCGCCGTGGATCTGCTGCGGCACCCCAGGCGTGAGCGGCTGATCCAGATCCTCGAGCAGCGCCTCGAGCACGGGGACTACTCCGACGAGGAGGAGCGCGATCTGGATCGCATGGCCCACGCCCTGGCCAGCGCCATCGACCGGCAGCTGGCCCGCGAGGACCCGTGAGCGCCGATCAAGCAGCCCACGACGTACGGCGCCTCGATCTGTTCGTCACCGAGGCCTGCAACCTGGCCTGCGACTACTGCTTCGCCGCCAGCGACGGGCGGCGCCGGGGCACGATCCCGCTGCTGCAGGCCCTTCACGCCGTGGACTGGCTGATGCAGAGCCGGCACCCGCGGGTCCACATCACCTTCTGGGGCGGCGAACCGCTGCTGCGGCTGGATCTGCTGCGGCAAGTGAGCGCCCACGCCCGGGACGGCGCCCGCCAGGCGGACAAGACCCTGACGCTCTCCATGCCGACCAACGCCACGCTGCTGACCAACGAGGCGCTGGCCTGGATTGCGGACAACCGGGTCCAGATCTTCCTCAGCATCGACGGTGACCCCCGGGGACGACCTCTGGCGTCGGGCGGCAGCTCGCTGCCCCTGGCCCTCGCCGGGCTGGAGCGCGCCATGGCCTCCTCGATGCGCCCTGCCCCGTCGGTGCGCATGACCGTCACACCCGACAACGCGGAGCAGCAGGCCGAGACCGTGGCCCGGTTCCAGCAGCTCGGGGTGCGTGAGCTGCTGCTCTACCCCGCCATGGATCGGCCGTGGAGCGCGGCGGCGCTGGCGGCCTTCGCCCGCGGACAGCAGGCGCTGGCCACGCAGTACATCAACGATCCGCGGCGACCGCTGCTGAAGGCCTGGCGTCCCATGCTGCGCCGCCTGCAGACGGGGTCCCGCCGGCAACGCCAGGGGCTGCCGTCGTCGTGCGCCGCCGGCTCGGCGCTGGTGGCGCTGGACGTGCGCGGCCAGTTCACCCCCTGCCACCGCTTCGTGTTCTACAACCGCGACAGAGATACGGGGCCGACCCTCGGAAGCCTGGAGCACGGGCTGGACCTGACGGCCACCGCGTTGGTGGCGGGCCTCGACATCCGGGACCAGCACGCCGAGGACGGGACGCCGTGCGTCCGCTGCGACCTGTTCGACCTGTGCGGCTACGGCTGCCCCGCCATCTCCTTCGCCGTCACCGGCGATCCGGCCCGGGTCCCGGCGGCGGTGTGCCAGCTGATGCGGGCCCAGGCCGACGCGTGTCGTCAGGTGTACGCCGCGCTCAAGACGGCCACGCTTCAAGACCAGGCGGCGCAGATCGGCGCCGCGGCGTGGCGACGCTACCACGAGGGCTGAGGGAGGCGCAGACCCAGGTGCGGAACTACAGCCCGAGCCGGGTCTTGAGGTCGATCATGAACACCGAGGCCCGGTTCTTCCCGTCGAGCATGCGAAAGAACACGCGGCCATTGTCGACGCGCACGTAGGCCTCGTGGCCGGCGAAGCTGGTGAGCTGGACCTCCTGCCCCGTCTTCAGGTTCTTGGCGTAGACGTCGCTGTTGGCCGCCTGTCCGCCCTGCGACAGCCCGCCCGGGCTGTTGCGCCAGTCCTGCCACGCGACCCAGTCGCCCCACACGTCTGGCCGCTCCTGGGTCCCCGGATCGGTCGTGACCCGGGTCGTCGTGCCGCTGCTCAGGTCGTGGTGGTAGATGTCCGCGTTCGCCGGCGACAGCATCCCCCCCGGGCCGTTGCGGTGGTCGGTCCACACGATCTGAGTGCCCTTGATGCGCGGCAGATACTGATCTGCACCGTCGTGGGCTGCGACCCGGGTTTGGGTGCCGCTCTGGGTGTCGTAGAGCACGATCTGCGCCGCCTGCCACACCGCGCTGGCCTCGGTCCACACCACCCGCGGACCGGACATGTGCGTGTGCCACACGCCGCCCTTCTTCTGGGACACGTTGCTGAACGTCCCGTCGGAGAAGCGGTAGAACAGCGCGTCGAACTGGGAGCACGCGCCGAGGGTGCCGTTGAGCACGATGCCGGTTGTCCCGAGCGCGATGTAGTCGGGGAAGCAGGCCCCGGCCGCCAGGTTGACCCGGAGGCAGTGCACATCCGTCTCCAGGTTCGTCTTGGGGTCGAACAGGGTCAGGCTGCGGTCCCACTCGGGCCAGGGTCCGAACAGCCCGGCACGCACGCAGGTGTAGGCCAGCTTCTGGCCGTCCGTGCTGACGAGGGAGCAGCCCTCATTCAGTTTCTGATAGTCCTGCAGCATGCGCTCGGTGCCGCTCGCGAGATCCACCACGTAGACCTTGAAGCCACCCGTCGGCGG
>Ga0210044_10001297_pt1 | contig 38061 bp, 28 predicted proteins | sample CryGey13umfilter_2_FD_183959 | JGI IMG/M metagenome (GOLD analysis project Ga0210044, IMG submission 183959) | Groundwater microbial communities from aquifer in Utah, USA - Crystal Geyser 4/9/14 3 um filter (SPAdes) (version 2) | ecosystem: Environmental > Aquatic > Deep subsurface >... | reverse complement strand
GTTTTTTCTTTCATCATAAACAGGAATACCCGGCGGAATTTGAATGACCGGAATAATTTAGCCTCTTAAAAATTTTCCCGAAATTTCATCAACATAAACATCAAGAATACAGCTAATCCCGCTTACGACAATCTTTTTTGGGAAGGGAGATTATTTTTAATTCCGATAGTTTTTTAATCGTAAATAAATATGCGGCTTCTCCATAATCTTCGGAGTGATTGTTATCGAGGTTAAGCAAAGTAAAACCCATCTTCACAAGCGATGGAGCAAGAAAATCCGGCATGCCAAATTCGTAACATTTGCCAAGCGTACGGGAAGCATCGCTGCACTTTACAGGTCTAATTCCTTCGCTTATTATTGCACCTTCAAGATTGCCAAAAACTATATCGGCGCCAGTTGGGTAACGCCCGATACTCTTGCTAAAAACATCTCCACTGTCAGATGGAATAATAGTTCTGGGAGTAAGTGAGCCAAGCATAATATCGCCAACAGCTTTTATTCGCATCTGTGCCGGTGCATTTGCAGCTATGAGTATGAAGCAAAATATTTTTATAATATTAGATATTAGCAGGAAATTAAAATCTTTTCTTAACAATTTCGGAAACAGTTTTACCTCAAATCTAAATTAAGCATGTTTCTTTTGGATCAATCACATCGCCGTTCACTTTAGCGAACGGACTATGAAGTCACAAGACAACTAAGGGCTTCAGCCCAAATTTTTTAGATTTGATTGGCTAAAGCCCTTAAAAGTATTTGGAAGTTTTTATATATCCGTTCTATAAATCGAACGGCAATATAGAACCCCAAGAATCCTTGTTGTTATTTGAGAAGCATCATTTTCTTAACGCTTACAAAATCACCCGACTTAATTTGATAAAAATAAATTCCGGATGTTAAATTGGAAGCATCAAATTTAACGCTGTATACTCCAGGCTGCTGCAGTGTATTTACAAGCTGCATAACTTCTTCGCCGAGAGTATTGTAAATCTTTACCGATACTAATCCTGCTTCAGCTATTGAATAATTAATCGTTGTAGCCGGATTAAACGGATTCGGATAGTTCTGTTCGAGAGCAAACTCTAATGGAATATTTAGATTTACTTCTATCTCGTTTGAGTATTCGAACGATCCATCGAAATCAACTTGCTTTAATCTGTAATAGACTTTATCTGCCGATGGACTATCCTGGTAACTATAAGCTTTATACTCAGTAGAAGTTCCCGCACCATTAACAAAAGCAATGCTTTCCCATTGTGACGATTCGAATCTTCTTTCAATTTCGAAACCGCGATTGTTAGTTTCCGTTGCGGTACTCCAATTTAATGTAACCATGCCTTCATTAACATTGGCTGCAAAGGATATTAATTCTACAGGAATTTGAGGATCGCTGAATCCTCGAATAATAACACCAACATCGCCTGCTATCCATAAATAACTTCCGCGAATTGCAATATCATACATAATCGAACCGGATGGGAATTTTACAGATTTGATCCATGTTGTTCCGCCATCGGTGGTGTATAACACAGTTCCCGATGAACCGGCAATCCAGCCAATATTTGCATTGAAAAAATTAACTTTGTACAAAATTGTAGTAACGGGAGTTGTCATTGCATTCCAGGTAGCGCCGCCATCGGTTGTTTTGTAACCGTTGCCGCTTGTGCCTACGACAAATCCTAAATTCTCATCAACAAAGCATACCGAATAAAGAGTTGTTGTAAACGTACCGCTTATGTTCGTAAATGTAGCGCCGCCGTCTGTTGTTTTATAAATTTTGCCCGAACTTCCGGCGCTAATAACTGTTGTACTACTCAAAGCCCACAACGAATAAATAGCCGAAGTCCCGTGTCCGTCAGTCACTTCCGTCCATATAGCGCCGCCGTCTGTTGTTTTAACATAGTAGCCGCTGCTGCCTGCGGCGTAACCGTTATTAGCATCAGCAAATTTAACGTCGTACCAGATAGTGGTTGAAGTGCCTACTCCGGGATTTTGTTGTGTAAAAGTAAGTCCTCCGTCTGTAGATTTAAATATACCGTCCGGACCTCTTCTGCCAACCCAGCCGGTAGTTTCATTAATCCATGATTGAGAATACAAACGATAACCGCCGTCAAAGGGCATCTTAACCCAGTTGGTTCCACCATCGGTAGTTTTAAGTACATCACTTGCCGTGGTTGAGCCGCCAACTGCATAACCTGTTGTTTCCGTAGGGAAATCTACATCTCTTAAAGTTTCTGTTGTAGCTGTTTGAGATAAAGCTGTGTAATTTGCTCCAAAGTCGATAGTCTTAATAATCGCCCCGCCTTCACCTGCAATTAGAATATCATCAAAAGCATCAACTTGTAAATTTCCTTTTAAAGCAAGGCTGTAATTATTTGCGCCGGTAAAACCTGTATTTGTGGTATCCCATGTTGCGCCGCCATCACCGGTTAAAAAGACCTGCCCGTTAGCGCCGGCTGCAGCGCCATTAACGGAATCAAAAAATTTTATCTCATAAAGAGTACCTGTTCCAAAATCAATACTGGTGAAGGTAGCGCCGCCGTCCGTTGTTGTTAAAAGTTGATACGATGAATTGCCTACAAATCCGCGAGTTTCATCGTGAAAATAAATTGAGCGAACTAATGATGTGCTTGTATAACCGGCTACGGGAGTAAATGTAGCTCCATAATCATTGGAAACCGCTAATCTGCCAATGGTTGCGGAACTTGTACCGAGGAATATTTTTTGCGGTGTAAGCACAAACACTGTATAAATAGTTCCGGTAGTAGTGCCGAGAGAAATTGAATTCCATGTCGATCCTCCGTCAGTTGTTTTAAGCAACACAGCAGAAGATCCGCAGGCATAGGCGGTATCTGCGTCGACAGCATCAACATACCAGAAATCGGTGGTAATGCCGGAAGTTAAGCTTGTCCAGCTTGTTCCACCGTCTGTTGTTTTCATCAATAATCCACCGGTTCCACAAAGATAACCAGTGAGGTTATTAACAAAATCAGCTTCATAAATATTTCTGTAGCCATTTGCCGTATCAACATACTTAACTGTCCATGTCAAGCCGTCGTCAAGGGATAAAGCAGTGGCGCCTTTGTCACCGAACAAAACATAGTTTCCGTTAGTAAGTATTACGGCATCATTCCAGTTAACGCCGGCAGGTTTAGAGTTCTGCCATTCCCAGTCAAACACCTGAGAATAGACTAATGGAACAAAGAGAAAAGTACAAAGTACTAAACAAACAAATGAATGTAATTGTTTATTCATAGTAGTCTCCTAAATTATTGATGATGAAGTTGTGTTTTTTAAGCTAATTTGAACTCTTTTTTTGGGATTTCTAATAACAATTTAGGTTTCTCTGAGAAAAGAGTCAACTTTTAAAAAAAATTATCCATGTATACAGTGTTACAAATTTAATTTTAGGAAGATAAGCGGAATATTCAATTTTATATCTAATCAATTCTTGTTAAATTTGCACCCTCTTAATAGCAAAGTGTTGGAATAGGAAAAATTAAATATGTTTAAACTAATTTTTATATTACTGTGTGCTTCTCTGTTTGGGCAGGATAATTCCTCCGCACTGCTTAAAGAAGTTCAGGAAAAATACGCGTCATTCAACGATTTTACTGCACAGTTTACACAGCTTGTAAATGGTAAAGCAGCGGCAGAAGGGAAAATCTTCTATAAAAAAGAAAATAAACTTCGCGCTGAATTAAAAAATAATACAATCGTAACAAACGGTGAAACAATTTGGAATTACAACACGCGGGATAATAAAGTCATAATAAACACTTATGATGAAAGCGATCCGTCTCTTATTTCATTCGATAAAATTTTGTTTGATTATCCATCGAAGTGTATTTTAAGCACAACCAAAGAAAACGGAAAAGAAGCGCTTCTGTTAAAGCCGAAAAAAAATTCAGAGTTAGCTTTTACGTCGGCAAAATTATTTATTGATGAAAACGGACTCGTAGAAAGCATTCTGGTTGAAGACAGCAATACCGGCAATTTAAACATCAAACTTAGCGGTTATAAATGGAATCAAAATTTAAGTAATTCAAAGTTTACCTTTTTCCCACCGGAAGGCAGCAAGGTTATTGACCTCAGATAAAAAACATTATTTGAAGAGAGGTATAAACTATTCACTCTCATTTCTACTTAGCATAATATTTTTATACATTGCTTTTAAGAATGCAAACCTTAATGAAGTAATGAATTATGTTTCGGATGCATCCTGGCTATGGATTATAATTTTTTCTGTTGTGCTTTTATTTTCTCACTATATAAGGGCAATTCGCTGGAAGTTAATTCTTCATTCTGTAAAACCGGATACATCTGTAAAAAATCTCTTCGGCGCTTTGATGGTAGGCTACGGTGTAAATAACGTAATCCCCCGTGCCGGCGAAATATCCCGTGCAGTGCTTGTGGGCAAGTGGGAAGGCTTATCGCGTTCTTCAATGTTCGGCACAGTAATAGTTGAAAGAGTGATTGATATAATTTTTCTTCTTTTGTCTGTGCTTGTTTCGGCAGTAATTTGGAGCGGAGATTTATACAGCAGTTTTCCCTGGTTAAAGTCAGCTTTGATTATTTCTTTCATAGCAATAATCGGTTTGATTGCTTTTTTATTTTCAATAATAAAACTTAAAGAAAAATTTTACGGCGGAATTATTAAACTACTCGGAAAGGTTTCGGAAAATCTTGCGCAAAAAGCCGCCCATATTTTTGACATGCTCGCCGCAGGTTTTGCTTCACTAAAAGGCACAAAAAATTATATTTACGTTATCCTTTTAAGTATTATAATAATGCTTGTTTATGCCTTTAATGCCTATCTGGGATTTTTTATAATTGGTATGCAGGATGTTTATCAAGTAAACTACAAAATGGCGTGGGTGCTAATGAGTATAAGTGCAATAGGCATTGCTATCCCGACGCCGGGCGGAACAGGTTCATATCATACACTTGCAAAATCCGCTCTTGTTCTGCTTTTCGGATTCGGAGAAGAGATAAGTCTTGCTTATGCTTTTGTAACGCATATTGTGAATTATATATTGTGCATTGTTTCGGCGCTTCTAATATTTTTTGTACTAAACCGGCAGCATGAAAATTTAATGAAAGTGGTAGAAACCGAGGTTGATGAATTATGAAAAAAATATTTTCGGCAATTTTTATTTTGATTATTTCATTCCCGGCAGTTGCTCAAATAGATTTACGCGCAGGTATGGGAATTAATTTTGTAAGCACGCCTTTATTAAAAGATTACCTAAATCAAAATTATGCTTCATTCGACAATGAACTCGGCAGTTTTACTTCTTCTATCAGTTTTGACGGCGAAGCGGGATATTTTATTAATCCTAATTTTCAGATTGCCTTGGAGGCATCTTATTTTCTTAACTCTTTTACATTCGGAACTACAATCGGTCAATATGAATTGAACTACGGAATTGTTGCCCCTACTATTATTGCTTATTATATACTCCCGGGCAGCGGTTATTATTTCAAATTCGGCGGAGGTGTGGGACTACGATTTTTATCTGTCGATGAAAAACAACCCGGTTCACCGGTTGTCGATAATTTTACAGCGACAGGCTTTGGTTTATTAATAAAGGGAGAAGCGAACACATCTTTGGGCAGCGGAGTATACGCAAACATTGGCGGAGATGTTCGTTACGATGCAAACGGCGTTCCTGAAAATAATGGCAAACCGCTTACAAATAGTATTCTCAAAGAGGATGTGAGTTTTAACTCTCTCTCGTTCGGCGTTCATCTTGGTATAACTTATAAATTTTAGGAGGATAATTGTCATTAATTGAAGCCATAGTTCTCGGCATCATTCAGGGCTTAACGGAATTTTTGCCTATAAGCAGCACCGGTCATCTTACCGTTGCAGGCAAACTTATGAATCTTATTTCTGAAGAAAACCCGGAACACTGGACGTCATTTATTGCTGTAATTCAACTCGGAACTTTGCTTGCTATATTAATTTATTTTTGGAAGGATATCTGGAACATCGCTGTTAGTTTTTTTAAGGATAATTTAACGCACCGCAAAGGTTTCAAAAATCAGAGTGCGGAGTCTAAGCAAGGCTGGTTAATAATTGTTGGCACTATTCCGGTTGTAATTATCGGTCTCGTTTTTAAAGATGTGATTGAAGGCGCATTAACAAAAAATCTTTTTGTTATAGCCGGTAGTTTGATTGGGCTTGCCCTCATACTTGCTCTTGCCGAAAAAATGGCGAAATTTAAAAAAGATATTAATGACATAACGATAATAGATTCCGTCGTCATCGGAATTGCGCAGGCTATGGCGCTCATTCCCGGTTCTTCTCGAAGCGGAACTACAATCACCGGCGGGCTTTTTATGGGATTGAAAAGAGAAACGGCAGCGCGCTTTTCTTTTTTATTAAGTATCCCCGCAATACTTGCAAGCGGAGCGCTCCAATTGTATGAGTCGCTCGAATACATCGATTCGGCAATGATCTTAAATCTTGTTGTAGCGTCGCTTGTATCTGCCGGAAGTGGTTATCTTGCTATAGATTTTCTGTTGAAATTCTTAAAAAAGAATACAACGTTTCTTTTCATCTATTATAGAATTGCTCTCGGGATCTCAATTTTTGTATTAATTTATTTTAACGTAATAAGTAAGTAAGGAGAAATGATGATAATGAAAAATTTATTTTTTTCTTTTTTATTGTTCGGGCTGTTCTTTGGATGCCAGGCACAGAATAAAGAAAATGAAACATTAATAAACAAACCGGAGAAAGATGTTATGAGTGAAGTGGAAGATTCGATGCTTGTTGCCGTAATGAAAACTAATATGGGCACAGTGGAAATTGAGTTGTTTGAAAAACAAACTCCAAAAACTGTTGAAAATTTTTCGGGTCTTGCAAAAAAAGGATATTACAACGGAGTAATTTTTCACAGGGTAATTCCTAATTTTATGATCCAGGGCGGCGATCCGACAGGTACGGGACGCGGCGGCGAGAGTTTGTGGGGTAAAAAATTTAACGATGAATTTGTCCCGGCATTAAAACATAGTGAACCGGGTATGTTGTCTATGGCAAATGCCGGACCGAACACAAACGGAAGCCAATTTTTTATAACTGTAATCCCAACGCCATGGCTTGATGGAAAACATACTATATTTGGAAAAGTTATCAACGGTATGGATGTAGTTTATGCAATCAGCAAAGTGCAAACCGGCGCTATGGACAAACCCGTAAAGGATGTAATTATTGAAGAAGTGAATTTAGAAAAAAGACCGAAATAAGTTTCACAACTTTCATTTGAAAATGCTGCCCATTAATGTGGGCGGCATTTTTTATTTATAACCGCCACAGTTTTATACTTGCAGTGTTTTTTTAATTTTTGTTCTTTTAATTCTTGTGCTGCTTGTTAATCCCAAAGGCTGAGTGTACTTTTCATAAAGTTCAAAAAGAAATCCCATACGCCTGGCTTCGGTGGTGAATGGCTGAGGACGATAAGCCAGATCAACGGCTTTGTCGAGTTCGTTATGCGCTTTAAATAATACTGAAGGCATTGAGAGTGGGTCGTACATATCCGCTAAAGAACTGCTTGGGAATTCCTCTCTTGCATCTAAAACTTTTTGCGCTGCTGCTTCAATTGCTTTGATTTGTTTCTTATTTGGATTTTCAGGCCAGGGGAAGTTGTTGTAAACTATTTCATTAGAATATCTGAAACTAATTCCAAGTCTTCCACAAACATGGCTAACCCATGCCATGTGCATTTGCGATTGTAATACGCCTAAGTGAAATAATGTGGCTTTATCAATAGTCAAACAACTATCACTAGCAATAAAATGGGGTCTGAAAAATCCCATTGGAATATATTTTCTAACCTCAGATGAATGGCGTGGTATAAGTATATACTTAAAGTTTGGCTGACGAATTTCACCAAACAAAGAGGAATATGAAGCAAGTTTTTTAGTCGTTTCTCTTGAACTTTCTTCTCTTAATTTTTTAACAGCGGCAATTCGTTTTGTTACTTCTTTAAGTTCCCTTAGTTCAGTTGGGTCAGCATCTTTTAGCCATAAACACCAACGATTTTTACCATTCAAAAATTCATGTGCGCTAACTAAAGGTTTAATTAACTTTTTCGCCAACGGTTCAAGCTTTAAAAATGCTTTTTTTTCTTCATCAGTTAAAAGGAAATTACCGCCATCGTTTGGCATGCTTCCAAATGAGATTTCGGGAACATTTGATATTTGGGTTCTTCTCTTTAGAATAACAATGTCTTTTCCTTCCACTAAATAAGGATTGATGTTTTTTACTTTTAATTCGAAAGGTTCCCCTTTAATATCTTTATACTCAAATATTTTTTTATCATTAGTATCATAATTTGCAAATCCGATAATTACAACATACACGAGGGCATTTCCACGTGCTTCGTTGCTCCATTTAAACATTCGATGAGCAAAATGAATTTTGATGTTATACACATTAAAAAGTAAATTCCACAATATTCCGGTCTGTTCTCCCTGCGCAATTGAATTTGTAGAAACAAAAGCGGTTTTTGTTTTTGTACTTTGCATGTATTGAGCTGCTTTAACATACCACGCCGTAACATAGTCCAAAACTCCGGCACCATTTACCGAATAAAATATTTTATCTAAATCTGATTTTTGCTCAGCGTTTTGCATTTGCTTTCCGATGAACGGCGGGTTGCCGAGTATATAATCAAACTTTATTTCTTCTTTGTCTTGCGGCTGTTCCCCCTTATGGATCTCAAAAGTTTCTGTCTGAACATTTACTGTCTTAAATTTTTCATGCGGTTCTTCAACTAAATAAATGTTAGTATGTTTTGCATAAACATCTATTGTATTAACCGGAATCAATAAGCTTTGCCAATCGGTTTTTAAAGCATTTCCATGCACTATAGTAGCGGCTTTCTTCAAAGGCAGACGCACAAAGTATTGTCCAAACTCACTGCTGATTGCCATATTCATCTGGTGGTCTATTAACCACATTGCAACTTCGGCAATACGCGCCGGAAATTCTTCGCATTCAATTCCATACATCATATCAACGTCGAGCAGGATGATGTCCTTTATATCCAAAAAGCCATGCCCGGATTTATAAAGGAGACGTAAAATTGCTATCTCTAACAAACGCAGCTCTCTATAAGTAATAACAAGAAAATTCCCGCAACCGCATGCTGGATCAAGGAATTTGAGTTTACTAATCTTTTTGTGGAATTCAATAAGCCGGTTCTTGTTCTCCTTAACCGTTTCAAATTCTTTCCAAAGTGCATCCAGGAATAACGGTTTGATGAGTTTTAGTATGTTCTTTTCACTTGTGTAGTGAGCGCCGAGGTTTCTACGTTCAATTGGATTCTTAACACTTTGAAACATTGATCCAAATATTGCGGGCGAAATCTTGCCCCAATCCAAAGTACAACATTCTAAAAGTATCTTACGCATACCGCTATCAAATGCAGCTATTGGCAATGCCTCTTGAAATAGTTTACCGTTTACATAAGGGAAAGAATTAAGTTGTTCGTCTATATTTTTAAGCCGCTTCTCTCTTGAAGTATTGAGCACAAAGAATAATTCACTCAACCGCGAAGCAAGATCGCTCCCATCTTCATTGGTTCGTTGTGTAATAAAGTCAACAAAAATATCTCTCTCAAAGATTGTAGTATCATCTGCGAACAAACAAAACAGTAACCGCACAAGATAAATTTCTAATGAGTGTCCCTCATAACCAACTGCTTTTAGTTTATCATGAAACCTACCCATTAATTCTGCGGCTTTAATATTTACGGGGTCCTGCTCTTTAAAAATATGTTTCTGATAACCGGCAATGAAACCGAAAAGTTGGACGTTATTTACGAATTCAGAAAACTTGAATTCTGAATGTGAATCTTCTTCAAGATCATAAAGGTAGAATAACTCAAAGTCTGAAACAAGAATGTATCGCGGCAGTTCGTGTTGTGGAAGTTTTTGTAGATAATCAATGGCTTGTTGGTATGCTTTGGTTAAATCTTTTCCCCGGCTTTTCATCTCAACCAGCATGGTCCCTTTCCAGAGAAGGTCAATGTAGCCGTCATGTTCGTCAAGTTTTTTAACGCGGTACTCAAATGTTGCAACCTTTTTTCTGCTGATTCCGAAAATATTAAAGAATGCCTCGAGAAAAGGTTTTGCATCAGCATCTTCATTAAAAGTACCATCCCATTCTTTGGAAAAGTTTACAGCACGGTCTTTTATTTCATTCCAGCTTAAGGGCATATTAATTTTCGTAAAATTGTGTGTCGGAAAATTACAAAAAAAAACTATAACCGTAATATTTTTAAAAACGCCCCGGGAAGAGGCGTTTTTAAGATCTAAATTTGTTTTTGCTAAGGAGTTGTTAATTTATCTCTATTATCAAACATCCTCCTATAAATAAGTAGCGCTATTGCAGCGGTTAAACCAATTGCAGCGAAATAATACCAGATGTAATAAGCGTGATCATAGGCAGTAAGCATTTGTTCTGGCGTAAGTGTTAATGGGTCGGGGCAATATGCCGTTAATAGATAACCGGATATTCCGAATCCCAAAATTGACGAAAGGAATGAGTGAAGATGACTGAAGCCAAGATAAAGTCCTTCTTCACCTTTAGGAGCCTGAAGTGAAAAATATTCGAGGAACCTTGGTGAAATAAAACACTCAGCCAGTCCTTGAACAACTATTCCTGCTATCATCATTATAGTTACCGGGTGTGCTTCAAATATTCCGAAAATGGAAATTGATTTACCTGCAAATGATTCAAGGATCCCGCTCGAAGCCATTAGCAATGCACTCAAGGGCATGAGGAACATTCCCACAGACATTGATGAAACAGCACGGACTTTTCTCATAATAGTAGTTATGAATACTACAGTAGTCATCACAACAAAAGGGTTTACATTTGCAATCCATTCGGGCGAAGCATGTTCGCCTACGGTTCTTAAAACATATTTAGGCATTGTGGCATACAACTGATGCTGTATAATCCAAAAACCTGTGACGATAACAATTAGCAAAATTAAGCGAAGGTTGGTTACAACCCTTATAAATCCTGCCCAAACTTCTGCAAGCGATTTTCCTTCGCCGTGAATATCTACATTTTTATACCAGATAGTTACAACAATGAGAGCAATAAAAGCCATCGTAGCAGCATAGTAATTAATAGACACAAGTCCCCACTCAATACGAAGCGGGTATGCAAATGTCTTTCCGAGGAAAGCGCCTACGTTAACCATTGCATAAAAAATAGAGTAACCCCGCGCTCTTGTTTTTTTATCTGTAGTTTTAGCAACCGTGCCGGTAATAATAGATTTGATAAACGAACCACCGAACATCAAAACCACGAGTGTGGGCAGCACAACGATTTTAAATGGCATAAATCCCAAAGAAAAATACCCGATTGAGAGTAAAGAAAAGGCAAGTATTACCGCTTTGCGGAAACCAATTTTATCAGCCAATGCGCCGGTAAACGGGGGTAGAAAATATAAACCGGCAGAAAAAAAGCCGCCAATCCAGGCAGCGTCAATATCGTCAAAACCAACGACACGCGAGAGGTAAAGGGTTATTGCAATAAAAACAGCGTAATATGCTGCTCGTTCAAAAAGTTCGACGATATTCGCCGTCCAAAATGCCTGCGGAAATTTCCATGATCTTGTTTCGGTCACTTAGACTCCGTTGTTTAAATTTTGAAAAAAATAAATAGCCGGCTGCCCTATTGTTAAAGGAGCGGATAAATGATGCGCAAAATAAAAAATTCTTTTGAAGAATCAATAGGAATGAGAAAAGAAAATTGAGGATAAAATTCCAAAATTAAATGCGTATTGCTCCGGCTGTAACGATAAACATCTCTTTATACTCTTTTATGAAGGCATCCAATTCTTCTTCCGATGAAAAATTGAGGAGAGGTAAAATAGAAGTATCAAGTTCAAATTTCTCATCCCAATAAAATGCGGCGACGTTTAATTTTTGTGTCATATAATCCACAAGATGAATTACTGCGATCAGTTCTTTGTTAACTTTTGCCATTGATGGTTCGTGATGATATTGTAGAGTATCGCAGAGTAAAACCGGAAGCGACCATTTTTCCACGATAAATTTTCCTATCTCCTGATGTGACATTCCAAGAACTTCATGTTCGGCTTCCAGAATAGAAATATTTGAATTGCGGGTTAACTCAACAATTTCATTAAAATGTTTGTTCAAATATTTATGTATTACCATAATTCCCAAATCGTGCAAAGCTCCTGCTACAAAAGCGTCACTGCCGAAATCAAATCCAAGATGCTGTGATATACCTTTTGCCGCCGAACCTGTAACCATCGAGTGAATCCAAAAATCGAATGGCGAGAAATTTTTATCGCCGGAAATTTTGAACGAATCTGCAAGTGATAATGCTGTTACGATATTTTTAATTTCCTGAAAACCAAGAACGAGAATTGCAAATTCGAGCGAGGAGACTTTCCTTTTTATTCCGTACAGCGGAGAATTAGCAATTGCCAGAAGTTTGGTAGTTAACCCTGCATCTTTGATGATAATTTCGGAAAGACTGTACGCCGAAGGTTCGGGTGTATTTAGCAGTTTGGTAACATCAAAAATTACTTTTGGAATAGACGGTAAATTTTTAATACTGCTTAGTGTTCTTTCAGTTGCTTCTCTTTTAAAATCAATTATTTCGCTTTCAAGATTCATTTGTTCTTCGTAATCTCTTCATTAAAGTTCATTAAACTAATTTCTTCTCCGTTTATTATCGCATTTTTTTTCCGATTATGAATACAAGTGATCTTAAAACATTGAATTATCAACTAACTTTAGGCAGAATTTGTCCGTTCACTAACGGATGATTGAGTATAATATTTCGTCATATATTAGAAAATTTTAATTTTTGATTTGTTTCATTTAATATTTAATTTTCAATGAAACATGACAGTATTTTTAAAAATCATGAGAGGTTTGCAAATCGTAAAACTTTTTTGCGCCTTTTTTTTGAATTAATTTCAAAATCGGGAGGTTTTATGTCTAGGTTAATTATTGCAGTATTAGTTTTTGTTTTTGCTCATTCGTTTTCTACTGCACAGGTTCAACGTAATCCGTTGCTTGAGTACGTAACCGGCACATGGTGTCAATGGTGTCCTTGCGGACATAGTATTATCGCAAATGAAATTTTACCGGCTATGCCCAATACGATAGTAATTGGTTATCACGGACCTTCAAACAGCAACGATCCGTATAGAAATTTTCAGGGTAACAACATCATATCACTTTTAGGATTTTCTAGCTACCCAACCGGAATTGTTGACAGGACATCGCCTCCAATTTCGAGAAGTGCGTGGAAGAGCACCGTACAAGCGAGACAAAACGTCCCTGCAACAGTTGAAATTATGATCAACAAAACTTATAATGAAACCACGCGGGAACTGAACTTAACTGTATTTGCAACAGCTCTCGAAAACCTCTCCGGGATTCATTTTGTAAACATAGTTATTACAGAAGACAATCTTAAGTATAGCCAGACCGGAAACAGCTCCTGCACGGGGGGCACAAATTACAATCATAACCATGTTGTCCGAGGAATATTGAACGACGCGCGCGGAGACACTTTAAATACCGCCGCATGGAATCAAGGAGTAACAATTACAAAGCAGTTTACTTATTCAATTTCAACCAGTGTCGTTGCCAGCGAAGCCCATCTCGCTGTTTTCGTTTACAAAGAAGATCATACTTACAATACAGGACAAATTGCACAGGCAGAAAAATGGACATTAATAGGAACAGTTTTGCCGGTGGAGTTAACCTCATTTACAGCAGAAACAATTCGCGGTGAAATTGTTTTAAATTGGGCAACGGCTTCGGAGATGAATAATTTTGGTTTTGAAGTTGAACGTTCATTAGACGGTATAAATTTTAACCAATGCGGTTTTATTAAAGGGGCAGGAACAACTACCGAAAAAAAACTTTACAGATTTTCGGACAAAATAAGTGATGATAGAAAGTGTAATTATTTCTATCGCCTAAAACAAATAGATTTGAATGGAGAATTTGATTACAGCAATTCAATTAATGTGTTATATGACATCCCTTTGAATTTTTCTCTCTCGCAGAACTTCCCGAATCCATTTAATCCGTCTTCAACAATTGAATTTACGGTGGCTTCAAAAACTTTTGTTACTCTAGAAGTTTATGATATGCTTGGTAGTAAAGTGGCTTCGCTTGTAAATGAAGTTAAAGAGCCGGGCACATACAATATAAACTTTAATGCGGTTGATTTGGCTTCGGGCATTTATGTATATAAGTTTCGGGCAGGCAGTTTTAGCGCAGTAAGAAAGATGAGCTTTTTAAAATAATTGGGGCTGCTTAAAAATGGTGTTATAAAGTTTTAGATTTGATTTTTATTTAGAGTGTGAAATATCAAAAACAAAACTTTTAAAATGACATCTAAATAAAATTTATAATTATAGTTATGAGAATTAAAAAAATTATTTTGTTCATATTGTTGGTTTTGTATTTGGCGGGGTGTAAGACAAGTCCGCCTCTTGTTTTTGAAGAAGTAATAGAATACGGCAAGGTTTATGTTTCTTCAAATATAGACAGCGCAAAAATATTTTTAGATAATACTTCCACCGGCAAATTTACTCCGGATACTATTACAGCATCGGTTGGCGGGCATATAATAAAACTTGAAAAAGAGAATTATGCCGCACAAACTTTTATGGTTACCGTAAATAAAGATTCCGTTCAAACAGTTATTCTAACGCTTCAGCAAGTTTCCGCTTCCAAAGTTGTGCTTCTCGAGGATTTTGCAAACGTCAGCTGCACGCCATGTGTAACTTCAAACCAAATAATAGAGCAATTGGTGCATACTACTTACGGCGTAAATAAATTGGTTGCCGTAAAATTCCCAACAAATTTTCCATCGCCTAACGATCCTTTTTTTAATGCAAATATGCAGGATGCGAACTCAAGAATTAATTATTATAAAGTGTTTAGCGCTCCATCAATTTTTATAGATGGAATAGAAAAACCATCAGCTACCGATTCAATTTCAATTAAAGAAAAAATTGATGCACGATTAGAACAAACTACTGTATTCGGTTTAACGGTGAGTAAAAATATTGCCGGTTCAAATCTTGACGTCGAAGTCATAGTTACCCCAATTGATGTTTCGATAATGACCGATAATCTTGTTCTTCAAGTTGTTGTTATCGAATCTAAAATTGAGTTTGCTGTGCCGCCCGGCTCAAACGGTGAAACAATATTTTACAATGTTATGCGGCGAATGCTGCCTAATAACGGGGGTACTTCCTTAGCTCAAATAAATCTAATGGCGGCTAATAATTTTAATTTCCAAACAATTTTAAATTCAGCATGGCGGAGTTCCGAAATTAATGTTGTAGTTTTTATACAAAATGTTCAGACAAAGGAAGTTTTACAAGCTGCAACAACAGTGCAGTAATATTTAAAGGAAAAATGATGAGAAAATTTCTATTTATACTTCTTGTAATCACAGTTTCAAGTTTTATTTTTGGTCAGAATGAAGAAACATTATCTGGTAAGAGAGCACCAGGCTTCCGGCTTGAAGACTTAAACGGAAATCTTGTTTCGTTAAACAGCATCATTGGTAAAGCGCCGGTTATAGTTAGCTTCTGGGCAACCTGGTGCAAACCATGCGCTGAAGAGCTGGCGGAATATAAAAAGATATTAAAAGATTATGAGGATAAAGGAGTAAAAGTTGTGGCTGTTTCGACCGACAATGAAAAGAGCGTATCAAAAATAAAACCTTACATCAAATCAAAAGGTTATAATGATTTTATCGTCTTGCTCGACACTAATCAGGAAGCAGCGCGTAAATATTATGCCTCGTCGGTTCCGTATTCTATCATTATTGATATTCACGGGAATATTGTTTACTCTCATACCGGTTTTATAAAAGGCGACGAAATAAAAGTTCGGGAAAAATTAGACCGGCTGCTACAAAATTAATTTAACCCTGTAAAAATATGCGGAAATTATTTTATCTGTTTTTTATTATAACTGCAATGGCAGCGTCATCTTTCCCGCAGACAGAAGATGATCAGTTTATGCCTGCAGGTTTGGGATTCTCAAATCAGCTCGAATACTCTTACGACATAAAACTCAAAAGAGAAATTTTTGAAAATTGGTTGAACGTAGATTATCGTAAAAGTATTTTTAGCGCGGGTGTCCGGTTCGATCTATTTCAACCAAACGATCCAGATCCCTCAATCAGCCGTGGCAAAGAAAAATTTGCCGGAATTGACTATAAATATCTTAAAGCTGAATTTGGAGATACAGAAACCAGCGGTGAAATAACCGTGGGAAATTATTATGCCCTCTTCGGAAGAGGATTGTTATTAAAAAGTTATGAAGACCGGTTTATTCGCGTAGATAATAATTTGCTCGGCGTAAAATTTCTTGGAAGATACAAAGGCTTAACCTTAACTGCATTAACAGGAATGGCGGAAAATTCACAGGCCGAAAGAAAAGATATAATTCACGCTGCCGATATTGATTACCATCTTATAAAAAATATAAGATTGGGCGCGTCTATCGCCTCAAATCAGCCGGATGCTGATGGCGCTGCGAGAAATAGTCTCCTCTCAATTCGTATTCAACCTAACTTTTGGAATTTTGATTTCTACGGCGAGTACGGAGTTCGATTAAACGATGACATCAAAGAAAAAAAATTTAAGAACAAAGAAAAGTTTGCCGGCAAAGCTTTTTACGGCGGAACAAATTTTTATTTCGGTAATCTTGCGGGTCTTGTAGAATATAAATATTACGATAACTTTAGTTTCACATCGAACGACGGAACAATTTTTTATAACACTCCTCCCGCTGTGAGAAAAGAATATGCTTATATTCTGCTGAACCGCCATCCATCACCTCTAAACTCAAATAATGAACAGGGATTTCAAGTAGAATTAAATTACGGTTTAAGTGATGATACTTACTTGACCGCCAATTATGGATTAACAAAAACTCTCCCGCCATCTTCGTTGTACCAGCGGTCGATTGGAATTAATAATTCTGTAAGACCACAACTTCAAGAATTTTATCTGCAGGCGCAGCAAACCTGGAATGATGAATTTCAAACCATCGCCGGCTTTGCTTATTATGAAGAACTTGATGCAAACACTAAAAGTATAACACCGATTTTAGACAACAGATTTTATTTTGATGATATAAACACTCTTCGTTTAATCCTTGAACATCAGCAGGTAACAAACAGAACAACAACGGAAAATTACTATGATGACGTTGTTATGCTTGAATATCTTCGTTCGCCTAATTTAAGCATTTCTGTTGTTACCGAATTACAAAGCAGGGAACCGCAGACTGATAGGATAGTTAGGAAAGTGTGGAGTTTTTTGCAAATCGGTTACAAGTTTTGGTCTCATACTGATTTTAGCATATTATTCGGAACAAGACAGGCAGGCAACATCTGCATTGGAGGCATCTGCCGTTACGAACCTGAATTTTCGGGGATGGAATTAAAAATGACTACAAGGTTTTAAAGGAGCTCTGCAAAAAAGCTCCTTTAGTATTTTGTGGAAGAAACTAAACAACTAAAAAAAATATTTTAGATGTTTAGCAAATCATTATAAATTATAAATGCCATCAATAAAAGCAAGAGAACAAATCCGGCGTTTTGTATTGCTATTTTAACTTTTATTGGAATCTCGCGTTTTGTTACGCCTTCAATTAAAATAATTGCAAGGTGTCCGCCGTCTAAAACGGGGAAAGGCATGATATTAATTATTGCCAAACTCAAACTGAGCAATGCAAGGAAAAATAGAAAATTTGAAAATCCCGACTCGGCTGACCTGGTTGCAATCTGTGCAATCTTAACCGGTCCGCCAAACGCTTTACCGAATTCTAAATTCCCGGAAAAAACTTTACCTACCATGCTAAAGGTTAGTTGAGTCATATTCACAATGTCCATATACGCATAATAAAACGACTCAAAGAAACCGAATTCTTTATGAGTAACACCGCCGGTATAAAAATGTCCGAGAACAATTCCAATTTTACCGTCTGCACCGGGGGTTGCCTGAAGTGTAAGAGTATCTTTTTCACGGACTAATTTAATTGGTATTTCTTTTTCGGGATTTGACGATACAAGCTCAATTACCTGGTTGCTTGTAAAAACTTGTTGATTGTTTACTTCAAGAAAAATATCTCCGGCTTTTATTCCTGCATTTTCAGCCGGAGATTTTTCAAATACTTCACCAGCAGCAGGGTAAACACCTTCCGGCATCAGAAATAATATTTGCTGCAATTCTTCATCTGGTATTTTATTACGCGGCACATCAATAGTTTGAGCCTGAGAGTTACGCAGCAACTTTACTTTTAAATCTTCTCCGAGTGTATTAATAAATATAAAAGTTCTTACATCTTCCCATGAATTTGTTTTCTTGCCATTGATCGCTAAAATTTTATCGCCGGTTTTAAACCCTGCAGAATCGGCTGCGCTTTGCTGTTCAACATAGGCAAGCGTGGTAGTGTCAGTTACCTGTTTTCCTTTAAAATAATTAGCGCCCCAGAAAATGATAAATGCAAGCAGTAGATTCATAAAGACGCCGGCGCTAATAACAACAACTTTTTTCCAGGTAGGTTTTGCGCGGAATTCGTATGGCTGCGGTTCTTTATCTGCAAAGGCAGTATCAAAACTTTCATCTACCATTCCTGCAATTTTGACGTAACCGCCAAGAGGAAGAAGAGACAGCCGGTAATCTGTATTTCCCTGTCCATCCCAATCTTTAGCGAGGTCGCCGAATGTAAAGCCTGTAATTTTATTCCACCCAAAGAGACGTTTACCAAAGCCTATTGCAAAAACATCTACGCGCATACCGGTTAATTTAGCTGCGGCAAAATGTCCGAACTCATGTATAAAAACAAGAATTCCTATTGTTATAACAAAATAAATAATATAATCCATTAAAGAGATTTCTCCAGTTTAACTTAATTGTTTTACAAATTCGCGAGTGCGATTATCGCACTCATAAATAACATCAAGCGACGGCGCAGTATGGTTTTCAATCTTATTCAGCGCTTCAGTAATAAATTCAGGTATCTGCGAAAATTTTATTTTTCCGGTTAAAAATTTTTCTACTGCAATTTCATTTGCAGCATTCAGTACACAGGGAGCCGTTCCGCCAGCATCAAGAACATCGTAAGCAATTTTTAAACACTTAAATTTTTCCATATCAGGCTGCAAAAAACTTAATGATCCAATAGCGGGCATATTAATTCGTTCGAAATTATTTTTAAGTCTTTCCGGATATGTAAGTGCATATTGAATAGGCAGTTTCATATCGGGCAAACCGAGCTGAGCTTTTATTGAGCCGTCGTTATACTGCACCATCGAATGTATTATAGACTGGGGATGTATAACCACCTCTATTTTTTCAGGCGGCATTCCAAATAACCAGTATGCTTCAATTACTTCAAGTCCTTTATTCATCATCGAAGCCGAATCAATAGTAATCTTGCTCCCCATTTTCCAGTTAGGATGATTTAAAGCTTCTTCCACGGTTACGGTTTTGAAAATTTCTTTGCTCTTATTTAAGAACGGACCGCCGGAAGCAGTAAGAATTATTTTTTCAACTTCAAGTTTGTTTTCGCCGACAAGACACTGGAAAATGGCGCTGTGTTCCGAATCCACCGGAATTACTTCTGCATTATATTCATCAGCCATTTTAGTAAATAACTCGCCTGCTACAACAAGTGTTTCTTTATTTGCTAATGCAATTCTTTTACCGCGCTTTACAGCTTCGAGCGTAGGCGCAAGTCCAGCAAAACCAACCATTGCCCCGAGTAAAATATCATACTCACATTCGGCAGCAGCTTTTATCAAACCGTTTATTCCGGATAATACTTCGCACTTATTCCCTATTTTTTTCCGCAATTTTTTTGCTGCTTCATCATCTTTAACGACAACAAGCGGGGGATTAAATTCCTCTACTTGTTTCTCTAAGATATCGATTCTGGAGTTTACAGTGAGTGCGGCGGCTTCGAACCTATCGGGGAAATTTTTAATAACATTTAATGCATTTACACCGATTGAACCGGAAGAGCCTAAAATTAATACTTTTTTCATAATCTAAACATAAAGTGCCCGTAAAAGTAAATAAGAATAGTATGTTAATCAATGTAATCAGGCTTAGGACTGTTTAATACCTGAATGCTTAATTTTTTTCTTTCGCAAACTATTAACGCAGAAAATTTAATGGCATGATTGCATGAAATGAATGAATGCGAAGTGAAGACAAGTCAGTTCTTCTCAAACGGCTTCGAATTTGTTTAATCGATCCAATCCATGAAAACCTTTTGCAAGAGATTCTATTGAAATTTAATGAATCTGGAAATACCCTTATTTGTTTTGCAAATATTTGCTAAGTTTAAGCGATAAGATGGTCTGCCTTATAAAATGAGGCAGGTTTGATATAATTGCCTAAATAAATAAGTTATTTTTTCATAATTAACATAATAACTATTGCAAATAAGTTTTCAGCAGCATATATTTGCCGCCAATGTTTTAATCAATAAAAATAGTTTTAGGATTTTATGTTCGATTCAATAGATGTTCAAATTCTTAATATGCTTCAGAAAGATGGACGCACAAAACGCAGCCAGCTTGCTGAAGCGGTTGGATTATCAATTCCTTCTTTAAGTGAAAGATTAAATAAACTTGAGGAAAAGAAAATCATACAGGGTTATTATGCTAAGGTCGATAAAAAAGTATTCGGTTATGACATAATGGCTTTCATTCTCGTGGTGATGGATTCATCAAAACATTATAATGAACTTATCAAACGGGTTAAAAACAATCCCCTCATTATAGAGTGCCATTCGGTGCTCGGCGAAGGCTCGCACATGCTAAAGGCTATTACTAAAAACACAGAGGCGCTCGAAAAACTACTCGGCGATATTCAGGCGTGGCCCGGCGTTGCGGCAACAAAAACTACATACGTACTTTCTACAATTAAAGAAACAACTGAAATTGAAATAACTAAACAATAATTAATTTAGGAGACCAAATGGCTAAAGCGTTATCAACATCGGAAATGGTGTTAAAATATATTAAAGAAAATAATATTCAATTTGTGGATATGAAGTTTATGGACTTTCCCGGACAGTGGCAGCATTTTACTGTTCCGGTAAACCAGTTTGATGCCGGCTCGTTCGAAGATGGATTTGGATTCGATGGTTCATCAATACGCGGCTGGAAAGTTATTAACGAAAGCGATATGCTTATTATTCCCGATGCTGAAACTATGTTTTTAGATCCCTTCATCGATGCGCCTACAATAAGCCTTATATGCGATGTTTACGAACCTGCGACAAAAGAAAAATACAGCCGATGCCCGCGCAATATTGCACAGAAAGCGGAATCGTTTCTTCTTTCAACAGGTATTGCCGACACAGCTTATTTTGGACCCGAAGCAGAGTTTTTTGTTTTTGATGATGTCCGTTTCGATTCTAAACCAAACGGTTGTTTTTATGTTGTTGATTCGGTTGAAGGAAGATGGAACAGCGGCAGAGATGAAGCTCCGAACCTTGGTTACAAACCACGTTTCAAGGAAGGTTATTTCCCGGTTCCGCCGACAGACCAATTGATGGATTTGCGCAACGAGATGGTGCTTAATTTAATTAAATGCGGTATAAACGTTGAAGCGCAGCATCACGAAGTTGCAAGCGGCGGGCAGTGTGAAATCGATCTGCATTTTCAGCCTATAATCAAAGCTGCAGATCAGCTTCTGATGTTTAAATATATTGTAAAAAATACGGCGCGTAAAAACAACCGAACAGTAACTTACATGCCAAAGCCGATTGTTGGCGATAACGGCAGCGGTATGCACGTTCACACAAGCTTGTGGAAAAAAGGGAAACCTCTTTTTGCGGGCAACGGCTATGCCGGCTTAAGTGAGTCTGCTTTATATTTTATAGGCGGACTTTTAAAACATGCCGCTTCGTTAATTGCTTTTACAAATCCAACTACAAATTCATTTAAGCGGCTTGTGCCTGGTTACGAAGCGCCTGTAAATCTTGCATACTCTCAGCGCAACCGAAGCGCGGCAATTCGCATCCCGATGTATTCAAACAGTCCTAAAGCAAAACGTGTGGAATTCAGATGTCCGGATCCATCATGTAATCCATATCTCGCTTTTTCAGCAATATTGATGGCAGGTATAGATGGCATTATAAACCGTATTGATCCGGGAGAACCGCTTGATAAAGACATTTATGATATGGCTCCCGAAGAATTGAAAAATGTTCCATCAACTCCGGGAAGTTTGGATGCTGCTTTAAAAGCGCTTGCCGAAGATCATGAATATCTTCTTAAAGGAGATGTATTTACTGAAGACGTTATTGAAACATGGATAAAATATAAAGTTGAAAAAGAAATTAGACCGATGGCGCTGCAGCCGCATCCATTCGAGTTTAATTTGTATTATGATGTTTAAGATTGTGGTGAATAGATAGAAAACTGACAAAAGGTATTTTCCCTTTGTTTATAGCCGGTGTTAACAGCGCCGGCTTTTTTAATTGCCCGGTGTGTTTGAAGACTATTGAGAGCGTGCGAAGAAATTTAACTTGTTATAATTCACCGGACTATTCTAATTCGCTTTGTTTTTATTAATCAACTCATCTTAAATTTGTTCCTTATTTTACACTATATTTATTCACAACATTTTATTTATTAGTTTCGATTAACGAGTAGATTTATGAGCCTTTCTAATAACATTTTGAAAAAATATTTTACTCCCACTATTGCGGAAAGGGGGAAAAGTTATTTTAGATTAAAATTGATAAATAATTTTCAAATTAAGGATGACTATTTTACGGCGACGGTTTTGGGTAGTCAAAATTATTTTGTTAAGATTGCTTTTGCGGAAGACCTCGAACCTATTGATATGTATTGTACCTGTCCCTACTTCAATACCGCCGAATGCAAACACCTTGCGGCATTAGTTTACTATATGATTGCTAACGGCTATTTTGATCAGGATAGAAGATTAAATGAGCTAAAAAAAATAGCACAGGCATCGTTTGATCTAACATCCGATTATGATAACAAAGGCGTAAAACCTTATACACCGATTCCTGAAAAAGAATTAGCCAAAATAAAATTAGAATCCGAAGCCGCATCGTTAAAATCCATTTTCTCTCCTTTTGTTAATCATGAAGACCACCTTAATAAGGACAATAAAGTTATTCACAAAATGGGATATGCTATTACGCTGTCATATTCCAGAATATCAATAAAACCTGTTAGACAAAGATTAAAAGATGATGGCACAATCTCCTCGGTAGATACCGCAGCAAGCATTAATTATAATAAAGTTATGCCTATCAATTTTGAGGAAAAAATATTACTCGATTATTTATCCGAACATATCTATGACACGTATTTCTTTGGTTATAATGATTTTTCGCCGGAGGCAATCAGACGGAGAAATAGGATAGCTGAGATTCTTAATTTTCTGCCGGGTAAGGATGTTTATTTATTTGATGTTTATAATTATGATAAAATCGAAGTTTTAAAGACTGCCGCCGAAGCATATTTACAAATTGAAGAAAGCGACAATAATTTAGCGATAAAATTAATAATTGAATCCGAAGGGGAAAAAATCAGCACTTCGGCTGAACTTACGCCTGCTCTTGACGATCCGCTCTGGATTTTAGTAGACAAAAAAATGTTTAAAATAAATAAACTTAGTTACAGTCAACTGTTAATCTTTTCCGAAAATAAATTTTGTATCAATGTTCCAAAGGAGCTTATAAATACTTTTGAAAACGATTTACTACCGAAGATCGCTTCAAGGCTTCCTATCATTTCAAACAAATATGAAATTGTAGAAACACACGAAACTCCGACTAAAAAAATATTATTAGAAGAAACCGACTCCCGCCTACTTATTAAATTGCAATTTGTTTATACCGATAACAATTTCAATTACGACCCGGCAGAAGAGTTGACGTCTATATTCAACGACGGGAAAATATTAACAGTATATAGAGACAAAAAATTTGAACAAATAGCTTATGAAAGTATCAAGGCTCTGTATGTTAAAGAGGTAGCCATAGGTGTTTTTACACCAAGGCAGAAGCCGATTGATTTCCTTCTAAATAATTTCGAAGGCATTAAGGCAATGGGATTTGAAATTTTGGGACAGGATAAGCTCAACTCATTCAAAGTAAATACTGCCTATCCTAAAGTTTCATTCAAAGTTACTTCGGGCATTGATTGGTTTGATTTAGATACCGAAATAGATTTCAACGGAACATCGGTAACATTTTCTGATTTAACCGCAGCGATAAAAAGCAAAAAACAATATGTAAAATTATCTGACGGATCAACAGGAATTTTGCCAATTGAGTGGATAAATAAGTTTAGGCATTCATTAGCTTTTGGCGAAGTGCACGATTCTAAATTACGGTTCTCACAAATTCAAGTTTTGGCATTAGATTCAATAATTGAAGATACCGCCGATTCTAAAGCCGATGAAATATTTAAAGAGAGAGTAAAGAAGTTAAAATCCTTTGAGCAAATTAATCAAGTAAGGCTTCCAAAAAATTTAAAAGGCAAGCTGCGCGATTATCAAAAAGCGGGCTTTGATTGGTTATATTTCCTTAAGGAATATTCCTTCGGCGGTATTCTGGCGGACGATATGGGGCTTGGGAAAACGATTCAAGCTATTTCCCTTTTGTTGAATGAAAAATCAAAAAAGGAAAATTTCACTAACTTGATTATTGCGCCTACTTCCGTTGTTTTTAATTGGATTGATGAAATAAATAAATTTGCTCCGTCACTTTCCGTTCTAAACCATACCGGCAACGATAGAAAGAAAGATAGCGAGCTGCATCTAAACAAATATGACGTTGTGATTATGAGTTATGGAATCGTTTTGCGCGATTATAATTTTCTGAGCAATTTCAAATTTCATTACATCATTTTAGATGAATCGCAAAAAATCAAGAATCCTATTTCAAGAACTGGCAGAGCTATACGGAATCTTAAATCTAATTACCGCCTTTGCTTAACAGGCACACCGATTGAAAATAATTTAACGGAATTATGGTCGCAAATGTCATTTTTAAATCCGGGACTGTTTGGCTCTTATAATAAATTCAACGAGTCATTTGTAAAGGGAATTCAAAAAAACAGCGATGGAAATGCATTAGCTGTTTTGAAGCGATCAATCTATCCGTTCATATTGCGCCGAACTAAAAATTTAGTTGCAAAAGAATTACCGCCGAAAAGTGAAACGATTCATTACTGCGAAATGGAAAAAGATCAAGCGCGCATTTATAATTTTTGGAGGGATTCAATTCGTTACGAAATTTTGAAAGTGATAGAAACGGAGGGAATTAAGAAAAGCGGATTTAAGGTTTTGGAAGGATTGCTCCGGTTAAGACAAATTTGCAACCATCCAATTCTTGTGGAAAATAGCTATAAAAAAATGTCGGGTAAGTTCGAAGAATTCAAAATGATGCTTACAAAGGTTGTTGGGGAAGGACATAAAGCTCTCGTCTTTTCTCAGTTTGTTAAAATGCTGGAACTTATGAAAGAGCATCTCGAAAAAGGAAATATTAAATATGAATATCTTACCGGAAGCACAATCAATAGAGAAGAACGAATAAAGAATTTTAAAGAATCTGATGAAATAAAAATCTTTTTAATTAGTTTAAAAGCCGGCGGATTCGGACTAAATCTAACCGAAGCCGATTATGTTTTCCATTACGATCCATGGTGGAACCCCGCCGTTGAAAATCAGGCGACAGACCGTGTACACCGCATCGGGCAGGATAAACAAGTGTTCGTTTATAAATTTATCACAAAAAATACTATCGAAGAAAAGATACTTCATCTTCAAGAAAAAAAGAAAAAACTTGTTGAAGAAATAATATCAACCGATTCGGGGCTGCTTAAAAATCTTACTAAGGAAGATATTAACATGTTGTTTGAATAAATTGGAGGCTGTATGGATTACACCGAGGATGCTAAGAAATTTTTTCTGAATGAACAAAACAAAAAAAAGAAAAAAGAACTTGAGGAAAAATACGGTGCGGATTTTTATGAATCAGAATCCGGCGTTGACCCGGAAATTGAGAATCACTTCCTTAATAATGTAGAGCAGTATGAAAACCTGAGTGAAAATGCAGTCTCTATAAAAGTGTCCGAATACATCGGCAGCCCTATTTTTAAAAGCATTGATGAAATTTCGCCCGGTAATATTGCCGCTGAAATTGAAAATGTTTTAAACATTTATTTTGATCATCAAATTAATATCGACATTATTGAAAAAAGCGATGTGAGCGATAGAGATTATTATATTTTTCTCACCGAAGAACTCCCGCAGAATGAAATTGAAAATATTAAAATACCCGGCTGGACTTGCAATTATATTTATGAGGAGTTCCACCCGAACGATAAATTAGATTCGAAGGATGCTATTGACTCGGTGCTGACAGAGCTTTTTCTGGAAGCAAACGAGAAATACTATTATACTTATTTAGCCGATCATGCCTTGTTCATCAACGATTTGAAACCATTGCGAGAAAACTTTTATAATACATTTAACATGTTGTTAAATAAAAGCGGGAAAGTAGTTAATCATACTGTTTCGTATGAAAATTTTGACGTTAGAGATACAATAGAAGTTACCGCAACTTTAAATACAAAGCATGAGCAGAAGAAAGAAACTGTCGTAGATAAAAAGTGGGATGTTCGTTTTTATCTCCATCGCTGCGAGTACGGCGGCTGCGAACTATTTGGCGTTAGAATTGAAGAACGATGTGATGATTAACAGTAGAGCAAACGTAATAAGCCGCACAGGCAAAACTAAATAGGCAGTCCGTTAGATAAAGGATCAGAGTTAAAAAATAAACCTATTATTTTATTGCGGTCAACTTGAGTTCTATAACTTACTGCTCACTCAAACTTTATTTTTATATTCACTATTTCTGAACGGCTGCCAGAACGCACAGGCGGACCCCAGGTTCCGACTCCGGAAGAAACATAATAGTGAGTGCTGCCCTTCTTCAAATATCCACGGCTCACATCATAGATTGCTTTAGTAATCAAATTTATTGGTAACATCTGTCCGTGATGCGTATGCCCTGATAATTGTAATGTAACATCATTATTCATTGCTTCAGCAAGACGGATCGGTGTATGGTCGAGCAGAATCACCGGGAAGTTTTTATCAACTCCCGCAAGTACTTCTTGAATATTTTTTCTGTCGCTGCCGGAAAAACTTTTTTTACTCACGTCATCCCGCGCTGCAATATAAAAGCTGTCGTTTATTTTTATTGACGTATCGCGCAGTACATTTATTCCGTGCCTTTGCATATAATCAACGCTCTGCTTTATACCGCTTATAAACTCATGGTTGCCGGTTGATGCATAAACGCCGTATTTGGTTTTTAATTTTTCAAATACTTTGCCGATGTTTCTTCTGTCGAGTATTTTTGATTTTTCGTCAACAATATCGCCGGGGAAAAGAATTATGTCGGGATTTAGTGAATTAATTTTCTCAACAATATCGTTAAGCAATTTTCCGTCATTAACCGGCGTCAAATGAAAATCGGAAGCCATTACTATATTGAGTTCCTTAATGCCGCTTCCTTTTTTTGATGCTGTTATGTTTAATGTTCTTATATCAATTATGCGCGTATTAAAATACCCGGCAAGCACAATAGCGCCGGTGGATATAAGCACAACAGCGAAAGTTATTAGTTTGATTAGCCCATAATTTTCTTTAACATAAACAGGAAAGAATGGAATGTAGTGATTTGCTAATCGTATTAAATCAACCAGTAATATCCACAGAAAGAAATAAAGCATAAATGCGAACCAGAGCGAACCGATCCAAAGAAGGAAATCATACAGCCCGCCGGTAAGTCTTTCATTGAAAAATTTTGCCACAATATAAGATGATGCCGAAAGTAAAAATATTGCTGTGTAAAAAGGTTTTAAAACCGGATAAGCCGATAACGCCTGCCATCCTCTTATAAAAAGATAAAAGTTAGCGCTGCCGTAAACAGCAAAAAAGATTATAAAAAATAGAGCCATAAATAATTTTCTTTTTTAGTTCATATTATAAAACGTTAAAACCCACTTTAAAGTTTCTTTAAAATATTTATTGATGATTGGATACAAAATTAGTAAAGATGTGCCGGTTTCCATCTCAAGATGGCGATATTTTTTTTGATCTTGAAAATTTAAATTGCCGCTTATAACAATTGTTTGTTAATATGTTTTCCGGACGCATGGTTTCAGTTGGCGATAGTTAGTTGGAAAAAATTTGAGGGATTAAAAAAAATCAATATTTTTTTATATATTATGCAGGCGCTTGCAAACCCAAGCGCCTGCAAATAAATTACACTAATTTTTATTTTATCAGCGTCATCTTCTTCGAAGCTTTGAAGCTGCCGCTTGTAATTTCGTAAATGTACAAACCGCTGGCAAGTTGGGAAGCATCAAATACAACTTCGTAACGTCCTTTAGTCTTAACTTCATTTACAAGTGTTTTTACTTCCCGCCCGAGTATGTCGTATATTTTTAATGTTACCTCTCCATCCTTCGGTATAGCGTAACGGATTGTTGTAGATGGATTGAAGGGGTTGGGATAAGCATCCACGGCAAAATCATATATTTCATCTAATTCAGGAATTGTTTTATGGAGAACAGCATCCCCAATCCAAACGGCTTCACTATAATCTGAATATTTACCTTGAGTATCAGAAGCTCGTATTCTATACGAAACCTCATCCTCAAAAACCGGATTTAATGCAACATCATAATCTATATAACTTGTTCCGGTAGTTTGTCCGATCCCGTTTTCCCATGACAAGCCTGGACCTTTTCCCTCGGCTCTGTCAATACTATATCCGACTAAGTCGGGTTCCAGATTTGCTATCCAAGTTAATTGCGGATTATTACCTGACGCAGATACTTTTAAGAATTGCGGGCGTGAGGGTTTCAAATTTAAACAAGAATTGTATGTATTATATGCTTTTACTGTTATACTTCCATTGTATTCATTGAAAATTTCAAAGGCAATATCTTTTGCACCACCATCGTAAGTGCTAGGGCTACTCCACCTGGAAAAAATTGTGTTATAACCATAGTTAAACGCCTGTTCTTCAACACCCATTACATTTCGAGTTAGTTCATACTGCCCTGTTAAAGGATTGATATCAACCCATTTTGAAGCCATATGACCATGCCATGGAATATGCTCTGGATATCGATCACTTTTTCCAAAACCATCTCTATTTACAGATGATCTTTTGGTCTTGGGAACATATCCTTCCCAGAGCGTTCCAGCATACCATCCGGGACCGGCTTAAAAATCACCATCATAAACCCAGTTCCAATTTCCATTAGCAGTTTTGCCATCAATAGTAGCGGGATAAAAACTACCATTCATTATTAGCCATACATAAATTCCTTTCCCATATGTGGTATTTGGATTAAAAGCCCCTGGATCGGACCTCCCCGTGCAATTTGATCATATCTATTTAGCCTCTGATGATTCTCGACTAAGAAGTAATCATTGGTAGAAGGGATAGGAATTTGTAACACATCACCCTCGGTGACATAATCTCCTAAAACAGTAGTAAAATTATTTTGGTACGCGACAGTATATGAAACATAACCCAAACGCTCGCGTTCATATCCGCTTAAAGTTCCAGTATGTCCTGCGGAATTGTTACCCATGATACCTCCAAAAGTAGTATGATCAGATCCAAAAAGATAATGACCTAATTCGTGACTCAAAACTTTTGTCATAAAATCCGGATATGATGAATATGAAGCACCTTGTCTTACAGTAATACCTGAAGCATTATGACCGATATAATGTCCGCCAATTTTAATATTGTCCATAGTTGTATAATCCATATCGTCACCTAATATCGCTATAGCAGTAAAATCATCATACCAAGTTGTTGTAAACCATAGATTATCATTAATCGGATTTCTATAAATTATATACATCATATCAAGAATACGATCTCCATCTCCTTCGTTAGACTCAAAAGCGCCCGTTGCACTGTTGAATCTCCAATTATCATATTGTCGAAAATCGATAGTTCCGTCATCGATTCTATTTAGAACCTCAAGATTGCAATCTTGGAAATATTTTCCGTTGGTTCTATAATATGCTTCTGAATTAATTCTTATGACTTCTGGATATATATCACCAATAATATCAAAATTACCCATCGACATAGTTTTCCAATAGTCAGATAGTGTAAATGGAGTGTAAGTGCTCGAAGGAGAGGCATCCAAAATACTATTTGCATAAAATGGCAGTTCGCCATAATCCCATGTTGTATACTCATTAGTATCATCTTCAAATTCTGCAAAAACTATCAAGACCCGTAAAAATTCACCGGGAGCGTTTTGTGAAGGTTTAAATATACCTCCAACCTGAGCATACTCAGCAGATTTATCTACTTGCACAACAGGACAAATTACATCTGGTTCTTGCGGAAAGATGGATATAGAAATTAAAAAGAGGAACGAACAAGTTAAAAGAAAGTTTTTCATTTTAAGCTCCAATTTTTAAAAAAAATTAAAAGATTAAATTTAGAGCAGGATAACATTACGGTTCGCATTGTTTTGTTGTCTGCTCAGAAGGGAATAATGTAGCAGCATTGTCCCCTCACTATTGCCTTAACGCAATAAAATCATTTTTTTTGTTTCATGCTGACCTCCTATAATTAATTTATAAATGTAAATACCGCTTGGTAGTCCTTCTCCTTTAAAAACCACTGTATATATTCCGGGATATTGTAATTCATCGACAAGAAGATTTATTTTCTGTCCGAGTATATCATATACTGAAAGTTTTACTTTCGTTTCTGAATTAATTTCATATTTAATGTTTGTGATTGGATTGAATGGATTAGGATAGTTTTGATATAATTTAACTTCTGGTGGTTTTAATTCTTCCTTTTTAACTCCAACAATAGTTGTATCGCCATAAACTTTCCCATTTATGATACATCCTCTTAATAAATAATCATAACCATCACCCTCTGAGTTTTCTCTATATATTAAACCAAATTCTTCCGTCCATAATTCCCAAGCTTCAACTAAGCCGCCGGCAGCAACAAAATGAATAGCTTTCTCGGTGGTTAGAATACCAAAAATGTGTTTTCTTTGAGTATCAATAACGGTTTTATAGAAATCGATTCCAAATGAAATAGTATCACCGACATTGAATGATTTTTTATAATATGGCACATCTTGGTTTTCAGTTATATAGTAATAAATGTTATCAGTCGTATCAAACCTACAATAAAAATATGTTCCTAAATGGAAATAGCTTTTCCCATTTAGTATAACAGTATCAATAACAACAAGTTTATGTATCCTATCCGGCCACTCCTGCCAGACCCAGGTATTTCCCAATTCTAAAGGTGCAAAATATTGTGCCTGCGATATGTTTGTGCTCAGTAAAATAAAAAGTATAAATATTTTTTTTTCCATTTTAGCCTCAATGTTTTCTATCAAAAATAACTATTTTATACGTTCGGTTTAATAAACATCAAAAAAAAAAACATCCACCCAATAAAGATGAATGCATGTTTATATAATCCAGATTTACAATTTTTATAGTTAATAAAAATGATCAGAGAGTTTAGCTTTTTATTAAAAACCCTGAAATCAATTCGTTAAATTTTATTAATCCGCTATTAGTAATTTTTAATTTATTATAAGATTTTAATTCTTGCTCAAAGGTAAGTCCTCCGCATAAGTGGCATATAGATAAGTAAAGCACGGCTCTTAGTATCTTCATTAAAATTTTCATCTGCCGTAAACCCGCAAAGTATTATAAATATTGTTTAACATTTATTATCCACAATTTTTCACCCGAAAGTTATAAAAAAAAGAATAAGATACAACAGTTAAGTAAAATAAATTTTGTGAATTCAGTGGTTAGATAATAATCATCCAATTGTTAAATTGTTCTATTGCTGAATTGCTGACGTAAAATTACAAAGCAATTTAGTAGTTTACCAATTCATCGGAGACGGAATCACCGTCCATCCCCGACGACAACAATATTTTATTTAATTAATGTCATCTTTTTAGATGCTTTATAACTGCCGCTTGTTATTTCGTAAATATACAAACCGCTGGCAAGACGGCTGGCATCGAATGTAACTTCGTAACGTCCCTTTGTTTTGAAATCGTTAACGAGTGTTTTTACTTCTCTACCGAGTATGTCGTAAACCATTAACGTAACCATTCCGTCTTCCGGTATCTGGTAACGGATTGTGGTTGATGGGTTGAATGGGTTGGGATAGTTTTGGGATAAATCATATTCTGTTACGTTGAAGTTTTCGCCGAGACCTACTTCTTTGCGAACTGCTTTCGGAAGAATTTCAGCATCGGAAAATTTGGAAGTGACAGAATAAACAGCATCAAAATTATCTTCAATGTCAAGCATAAGTATCACCGTTCTATTTCCAATGCCGTTTGTATTTACCGAGTATTGAATAGAATTATACGGAAGCAAGTTATTTGCATTATAGTTAACATCATCGAATACAGAAATAACTGCGTTTGTTTCGGCATCAACCAATTTAACTTTGAAATTAATAAACTCGGCACTATTAAATATGCCGCCCGGGTTTTCGGTTAAGCCGTACTGAACACTGTATAAGAAGGAGGAGTTGTCATTTAGGTCGAATGGTTCAGTTTCAAGATACCGTTTTACATCTTCGTTAGAATTTATTTCGGTTGTTTCAGTAATCTCTTTAAAATTTATAATGCTTCCGTCAACCAGAACATCACCAACGGTATAATAAATATTTGCCGCATCCTTATTTACAGTTCCATCCCTTCCGGCGTACACAGCATTGCCGTATTGTTCTTTGCTCGGGTTTTCGAAATAACTCTGGATGTTATTTGTTTTATTAAAAGTATATGGAAGTGAAGCGCTGTTAAATACCATACCGTACATATCGGATTTAGTTGCACCGTTACAGACTTGAACATTATGCCCGGCAGTACTTAAATTTTTAATAACAGAAAGTGTTGTATTATTTGTAGCTTTTGTGGCGTTGTTTTCCTCATTCCAGATAATGAAGTAGTTTGCATTGTCATTTGATTTTTGAATAGTCGCCGAACGTACATCGTATCCGAAATTCCAAAAACTAAACGAAGTATTATCGCATTTTACTCCCCGAAATACTACGCGTTTTTCATTGATAGATTCTTCATCTGTTATCGTATTTCTTTCCCCTATCCACGAAGCCCTTGCCAGATCATCGCCCAGAACGACCAGAGTTGGAGTATAGTTTTTTGTATATCCGTCATTGGCTGCTAAATTTGCTTTATAACATGAGCTACTTTGCTCAAGCCGTATACCATCGCTCGAAGTAATCTTTTGATACCTTATAATATTATCACCTTGGCCCCATGCAAGATGGAAATTATAATCGCTTGTGTTTTTATTCACTGCTAAAGTAGGTGTTATTGAATTAGCATCAGAATTTAAAATAAGACCATCTTCTAAGAAAGAAATATCACCATTACCTGAAGGATACCACTGATAAAAATTATACTTTAATCCATTATTTCTGTAGACTATCAATAGTCTGTCCGACTTTATTTCTATGGCTGGTGATACATCGCTTTGATAATCAATAACTTCCCCGCCTGGATTTATAACGCTGTCAGCAGCTTCAAATCCACCCGCGTTGTTAAACCAATAAAACTTAAAACCAGTACTAAATTGCACGGCAATAAATACAGTATTCCCCTGATAAGCAATTGCAGGGTTTTGGGAATTATCTCTGAGAGGCTTTCCGTTATTCATTATCTGCCAGCTAACACCGTTGTCGGTGCTTCTTTCATACCAAGTACAGCCCATGCTCTCGTAAACTAAATGGAAAGTACCATCCGGTGTTCTTACAAATTTTCGCTGGCTGTTATTACTAAAGGCGTTCGCATAATTCGATTTATGAGGAATTTTATACAGAGTAGAGTAAGTAGTATTTTGAGTCGGGGTTATATATACGGATGCGCTACTTTGATTCCAACCAACCCAGCCTGCAAAATTATAGCTGTTGTTGTTAATTGTTTGTTGTAATGGCGCCGATATATAATCGCTGTTTTGTTCTACAATTTGAGCTGCTATAGTTGTAAAGTTTCCATCAAACTCTGTTTGGTCGTTGCGGGTTATATCAAATCTTTTTTTTAAATCAGCGATGTACTTTGAATTATGATCATTTGTAGAAACATTGAAGGAATAATTGTAATTATTAGCTCCGGGTATGGCATTGGGAATTGAAGCCCCACTCGGTAATTTTAGCCAGTTACTCCAGCTATTTGTTACACCTGAAGAATTCCAAATTCTGTTAATATCCTCAAATAGCTGATTTTGTGCCTCCAGTCTTACTTGTTGTCCATTCATTACACCAACGGTATATGGACTTGTTTTTTCCTGTGGAGTTGAATTAATACCAAATTTTATTGTACCCAAATTAAAGTTATTTGCCACAGTAATTTTAGAAATTAAGCCTGTTTCTGTACAAAACCAATGGAATAATGATGCAGTAACTCTGATCGTATAGTTAAAAGTTTCATTAGCAATTGCTGTAACATTTATAGAACTGGGGGGATTTCCCAATGCTTGATACCTATCTAGCAAAAATTGATAACTGCCATTTGACAGATCATGATCTCCCGGAATGGTTATTGAACCAGGACCACTTGGAAAATGATCAGTTAATTGGTTCAAACTGTAAAAGTAATATCTTATTGTATTATAATTATTATCTTGAATTGGTATCAGACTACCTTGACTAAGCGCAGTGAGATATGTCCAATTTTGGGCAGGAAAACTTGTCTGTTCTGCGTCACATTCTTGTGCAGAATTTCCACCCATATATAATTCATAATAATCAGGATCAAATAAATCACATGGATGCATATCGTTATGCACATGAGCTGGGACTCCCATATCAGCCAAAAGATGAGCAACTCTACCTAAAATTTGATATGCAGTTGATCTAGCGACTGTTATATCCATTGTGATTGGAACAGGATCATTATAATAAGCTATTCCTCCAAAACTTACATATCCTTCATAATAACAGTTCCCTGTTTTGAAGAATTCGACTAATGAATTATATGAATAGAATCGTCCTAAAATAACACCTAAATTTGGATCAATTGCAGTTTTTGAGAATAAAAAGCGATGCCCCCCAAACAACATGATTCTAGCTTTATAGTAAGCATTTTCCGCATCGCCGGATAGAAAAATTGGTGTTAGACAATTATCACCACAGTCTCCATCCCAAAAATGGCTAACTGAAGGATTCCAATTATTTCCTAATCCCCCATAACCGAAAATAATATCCTCTAAATCTTCCCTCCAAGCCCCAACACCAACATAACCAGTACTCCACGGATCAGCATCATTGCCTTTTCCATAGTAGTCTAGTCCCACATGATTTTTAAAATCAGTTATTTCGGCACCAACTTGATTTTCTAAAAAATAGTATGCCTGTTTTACAACATATTGGTGAACCCACTCTTTATGTGCAAATAAATTTGTATTTACTTAAAGTATTAAAAACAAGAGCCAACTAAGACTTTTCATTTTATAACTCCACATAATTTATTAAAAGACCCAGATTATTCCAGCATCTAAGTTTGGACCAAAATCTTCGTATTTCCAGTTCGCTGTAGGGTATGCTTTAATAATTTCTATAGTAAAACCACCCCGAAAGAAAAAGTGGAATCCATATATCTGAAGTGGAAGAAATCCAAACATCGGGGAAATATATATAGCTTCATAAACACTATTTGGCTGATCAACATAGGTTGTTAATAAGCTTAAAACGAAACCATTTTCGCCCATACTATAGTTAAATCCAAAAGTAAACCTATTTTGTTCATCCGATAATGTAATAAAATTTCTTAAATCTTTTCCATAAGAAAATTCTGTTGAAATATTTTTTGATAGAATCAATCTCATTCCAATTCTTCCACCGGCTGAAAAACCAGCAGCAATATGAATATCAAAATTAGGGTAAATAGAACTCTTGACTTGTTCTAATGAATTGTTAATATACATTTTCGGTTGAGCAATTAGGTTGATTGCTGATATTAGGAAGACTAATAAATATTTCATTCTTGTTCCTCTTTTAATTTCCCATGCACAATAAAAGGTGTGTTTTCATGACAGAGTAAATAAATATCCTTTTCGAAAAGCAGTACATCAAAAATGGTAGTTGGTTTATACAAGACTTTCAAATCGTTTCCATTATAATGCATTAACTCCCAATTTTTACTAACAGTAAAAAAATCCTTTTCATTTCTTCCATACAATCTACCGGCATTATTTTGAGCACTAAAATCTTCCCATATTTCTAAATTATTATTTTGATGTTTATATATTTTCGAACCAACACAGATATAAATAATACCGTTCATTTCATTAACGGAACAAACCTCGACTCCAGAATAAAGTTCATTTAATGTGGAACCATCAGAACTAAAAATTTTGTAAATCTCTCCATTATTAGTGAATTCTACACCTGCCAGATAAAACAAATTATTTTGTTTACTTTTTCTAACTTGCAAAAAACTTACATTAAGTTCAGGCAAATCATATAATTTCCAAATTGCGTCATCAAAGTAGCCTAAGAGAGCTGTAGTTCCAGTTGAGTAGCTATAGAAACTACCAGCAATATAAATCTCAGATTCACTTTTCCCCCAAATAGAATTTAAGTAAGTAAGTTCATAATTATTTTTGTTAAAATTAACTATACTTTTCCATGTAGTGCCATCGTATTTAAATATATTTCCTCCGGGCGAATCACATGTCCAAATAGAATTGTTATAACCCCAAATAGAAATTAAATTAGAACTTAGTCTTTGATTTGTATGAATCCATGTTCCATTATAATGCCAAATAGATTTTATAGTTTCATCACTATGTCCGACTGCCCAAATGTTAGTATTATCTGAACCCCAGAGGCCAATTAAATAAGTAAAAGATGCGTTATTTAAAGTATCAACTGTCCATTCGTAATCTCTTCTTCCCGGTTCAAGATTTTCCTCAACAGAAATAACTTCATTTTTACATGTAACAGATAAAAGGGATAGAATAGATATTAAACTGAATAGCATTATTTTACTTATAGACATAACGATAGGAACCCTTTTTTTAAAGAAAGAATTGAAAATTGTAAAGTAGAAATGTAACCCAGAACAGCAGCTATTAAATTAAAACTTTTTACCACCGTTCCCCCGAAAATGACAATTTATATTTTTGTTGTCTCGTACCATAATTGCTCCCATAAAAATTGTTGTTGGAAATTTATAAAAAAATAACGGAAAGATGCAAATGTTTTTTAATTTTTTGATAAATAAATAAAAGGCATAGCTGCATGTGAAGTTGCACGGGTGCATGCTGATTGCATGGATGCATGGATTGAAGAATTGAAATTAACTAATTTGCAAATTGCCGATGGCTGCTTGTACCTCGGGAAGTAGTTTGGCATTTTCGAGATGTTTTCACGTTGGGATGTATAGGAACCATTTATAAATACTTTGATGTGAATATCAAATTTTTATTAAAATAACTGCATCCAATCCTTGAATAAGAACCATAAATAATTATATTAACAAAAGAGATTCTTTTCAGATAATTTTAAAATTATCTTCCTCAAAATCTATTATGTATAAAATGATATTACGAAAAACTTTTGCTGCGTTTACTATTTGGATATTAGTACTTCCCATTTTTGCATTTATCCCAAACGGTTACTATTCGATAAATATTTTAAAAAAAGAAAATAATATGGAAAATTCTACAGCTTTTGATAATTCTCTTTATCCGCCAATGTTTAAACTAAATGATGCTGATAAAAAATGGATTGAAACAACTCTATCCCAACTTTCTTTGCGTGAAAAATGCAGTCAGATGATAATGCCATGGATGCTCGGCAATTATTTAAGTGAACAGTCAACAGAGTATTTGCGGATAGAAAAATTAGTTAAAGAATCGAAAGTGG